>Ga0210399_10000003_pt1 | contig 177964 bp, 161 predicted proteins | sample IncBWC14MmetaG_FD_150865 | JGI IMG/M metagenome (GOLD analysis project Ga0210399, IMG submission 150865) | Forest soil microbial communities from Barre Woods Harvard Forest LTER site, Petersham, Massachusetts, United States - Inc-BW-C-14-M | ecosystem: Environmental > Terrestrial > Soil >...
GCGCATCAAGGGCAGAAATCACAACTTCGCTGGCACACATAGCGGTACACACTTCTTGCGCCACGGTTACCAGCAGTGGAAGTATCAGCGGATCTTCGGTGCGGCTGATATCGGTATCGGTCTCAGATGTCATTTCCGATATTAATTTCCGCGCGTTTCGTCCAAGGTCCGGGGAGTGCGGGAACCACAATCATTACCAGTGCAACAGAGCCTGGCACAAAAAGTAGCTCACGCCAAAGATGCCCCCCAATACTACGGCGGACCACAGGATCAGGCTCACGAACGCCCACACCAGCTCCTTTTGATCACTTGCAGGGTTTGACCAGGCTCCGGGACGTGAGCCCTTCGCCGAAGCCTGATTCGACTCTACGTTCATGAAGGCGACTCGGTAGATTCAGACGGACGCAACGATTGCCTGTTGACCTTGAGTCTGCATCTGTTCCCAGGCTCCGCAGCAATTCTTCCAATTCTTTGTCGGATAAGCGGCGTTCGGTCGAGGGTGTTTGACTCCCAGTTGCCATATAACGATTCCTCACTTTAGCTCACCGCAACCGGGGCAGTTTGTGCAAAGAGCTTATCCAGGAGAAAGCAAGCAAATCGCCACTCAAACACCTATTGTGGAGAAGTGCAAATCATAGAAAATAAAGGAGAAACGGATCGAAGGTTACGGACACGCAACGTCCCGAGGCTCCTTCGTCTCCGATTAGTTACAGTACCTGAGAAAATTTAATTCCAAAAAGTTGCACATTTCGGAGGCCGAGCGGTTCGCATAACTGCCTTTGAAAGTTAGTATCCGCGTGATATCGTTGTTCCGTAATCTCCTCTCGGCTTGAATGTTTAGGTCCCCATCGAAGCAGGTCCTGCAATGCTTATCAGGCTCAAACGGCTCTGGCGACAGCAGTCCGGACAAGATGTCGCGGAATACGCGCTCCGAGCTTCCTCCCGAAGAGCGTGGCCTCGTGCAAGCCTCGCAAGCGGTTGGCTTCATTTTGGGCGGATATGACAGCAACGAAACCAGTCAGTTCCGTGTTTTGCATTGGAGCAGCCCTGCATTTGAGCACGAAGAACGGAATGATGTCTTAGCGGCTCAGTGGCATATTTCAGGATTTCTCACCAAGCTCCTGTACTACCCCGAGATTTCGGTCGCGCAGCTGAAGAGGTTGGCGGTCCTCTGTTTGACCGAGACGTCGGCTATTGAATCCACCGTGGGCGGCCCGATTCAACTTGCCATGGTTACTCTCGCAGAGGGATTTAAGCGTATCTACGATCAGGAAATTCAGCACTTGTTGTTGAAAAATCAGAGTTACCACACGCATCTTCGAGCAAATCTACGGGAACTGATGCTTCTGTCTGGCCCGCGACCATGCCGCGAACATGCTTAGCTTGTTCCAGCCCTGAGCGGGAGGCAATCGACAAGGCGCTCGTCACCGGAGAGCCGTTACGAAACATAGCGAAACGTGTTTCGTTATCCCCGGCAGGGCTGCTACGCCACAAAAACCACGTCGCCAATGCGATTGGCAAGGCCCAGGCCCAGCACGAAGAGCGCCTCGGTGAAACCTTGCTTGATGAAATGCGGCGGGTGCAGCGGAAGGCGTGGGAACTTCTTGCCCGGACGGAATCTGAGGGCGACCACAGAGGCTCGATTGTCGCGCTGCGCGAGGCGCGTGAGTGCCTGGAATCGCTCGGCGAGATGCTGGCGAAGGCGGACACGGCCAGCGGCGGGTCGGCTCAACACGAGGACTTTGACTTTAGTGTGCTCAGTGATGATGAACTCTCGGCGCTTGAGGCCCTTGTCTCAAAGGCCCAGGGCCGCCCGGCCCATAAACCTGAACTTCTAGTGCCTGAAACCCTGGCGCGAATCGCCACGGGGCGACAGTGACGGCCCTTTTCGGACTGAACCAACACATTATTGCATCCGGACATAGCCCGGATTGTGAAAAGTGCTAAGATGCCTTTCCGTAACGAGGGAGGATGGATTTGTCTTTGGCTGTAACGCCGTTGGACGACTGCCAAGATTTTCGTCGATTGTCACATGTTCCAGCCCGGCCAATGGGCCATTGTCTGAACGAATCCATTCCATCACGAGTAGCTTCATTCCGCACTGCATCACAACCCGTTTCTCCTCAGATTCGGGGTGATCGTAAGTTTCGGTCCACATGAAGCAAGAAACAGCAGGCTGCGGGTTTCCAAAAAGAAGGCCGAAACTGCCTTCCTCAGCCACAAATTGCCCGACAACCGCCTGAAATGCGCGACTGAATGCTGTAGCAGACAATTCAGGGCCTGCCTCAAAAAGCCGCTTAGAGATGAATACAAGCTTCCCGGATTCAAATACAAGACTTCCTATGGGTGTGAACGGATTGGCATCTGAGTACGGCGGTTTATTGCTTACGTTCCAAAAATCTTCACTCCCGCTTGGCTCCACTCGGTACGTCGATGCGAGCGTAGCTATCACCTGATCCTTTGGCATCCCGAGCGCCACGGACTTCGCACCTAATGAAATCTGTGAAGTTCGAGACTGTGACCATGCGGGCGCTGCGATCACAGATAAAACGAGCAGCGGTAGAAATCGGATTCTCATCTTGCCTCCCTTCTCGAACCTGGCGAAACGTGCGCATAGTGGCTCTAGCGAATCGCAACGCTAAAGCGTCCTTTTCTAGTTCGAGGGTCGTGGCAGGACTTTTTCCTGAAATTGAAGACGTAGCCACGACCATCCGCGACTCTTTGTATACCTATCAAATTCGAACTGCTTCACATCTCGTTCCGTTTTGAGCGTCTCTGCGGATACATCGGGGGTGGGTTGCAGCAAACAAAGAACCGTCCTCCCGTCATTGAGTTGTGAAAAACTGGTACCCACACGGTCCTCACTCGTCCAGTTCTGACTATAGTAGGCTTGCAACTCAAGCGTTGCCCATTCGAGCGCGGTGGGTGTGTATTTGGCGTCCCCAGGCCGTTCAATCGCGGACGTTTTGGTTTCCCCTGTCGCTTGCGCTCGGGCAGGATGCAACAGCACTGAACTGCCTCCAAGCAGTCCGACAAGCAGCACCAGCGCCCAAGCTGCCACATTCGATAGCTGCATTATTCCCTCCTCAGAAAAGAGACTCAATTGCCGAAAAGAAACTATAATCCAGAACGTGAGTACCAGCCCTATCACGCTAACTCCTCAAATTCATCGTTTCTTCAATCAACTCGCCACGGCGCAGGCAGCGACTGCGGCTTACATTATTGGCAATGTCGCCCAAGCGGGTGGTGATGTTACTTTCCCACGCGGCACCTTTATTTCTCAGGTCTGTTTCACCAGGCCGCAAGAGGAGGTCCAATTCGAGCCCGCCGAAGTTCTCGACCCGATTTCTCAAGATCACGTCTGGCCTTCAGAGATTCACTTGACCTTTAGGCCCGGATACGGTCGCCCTCCTGCCTATCCAAACCCAGACGCGGTGCAGCTGCTCATGGCAAGTCTCTATGAGCACGCGTTCGTAACTTACTTCGAAAAAAACCTGGCAGCTATGTTTGCGAAGCACCGAGGCAAACGAAACTGGCCGGGGATCCTAAACTTCGGACGGATTGTACGGAACGCCTTCGCCCACGGTGGCACTGTAAACATCACAGACAGTATCCCAGGTGCTTGGGGCGGGATCAGCTATTCGGAAGCCACAAATGGAAGACGCGTCCTCTACAATGACTTGTCTGTCGGCGATCTCACTCTGCTCATGTTAGAGATGGATGCGCAGTTCTAGGGTGTCTGGGCGGTTTGATACGGAGGAGAAAAAGCCCGGACCCGGAATCCGGGGCCAAAGGCAAACTATGAAGAAGCAACCAAAACATAAGCGTAAGCGGCCAACGCACGCAAGCGAAGAGACTGCTTCCAAGCTTCTACGCATAGATGCAGATGGGTCAATCTACGAACCGGGTAAGCCACAGCGCGTAACTCCAAGACTTTGGAATTGGGACCAAAGAAAACTCCCTAACGGCCAAGTCGTGGCGGCCATTGTGCCGCCATCTTCTCCTGACTCGATTACCACTGTTTTGCATGAGGCAACGCTGCTCGATCCCGAGCTGCATTTGGCGCAAGCTGTTGTGCGCACGAATCCTCATATCAGTATTGCTGATCTGCGTAAGACCTTTCCCGAACTTGACAAACGATTCTCTGACAAACATTTCGCAGCGCTAAAAGAGTCTGAAGGTCGGATAAGAAGTACCCGGAAATTTATAGCAAGGGTTTTTTCTGACGCTTCTGGCTACTTCGATGAGAACACCGTATACCGATATCTGAAATTCAAGCACTCCCGGCAGATCAAGAAGCCCCACCCTGGCCGTCCCCGGAAATAATTAGTCCCCTGCTGTCCCCCTGTGTCCCCTTTAGATTGGTGGGTGTTGCGACACCTTCGTAGATCGTCGCAGTCCAAAGGGGCACAGATGAGGGAATTGACCACGACTCAGGCTGTCCGGGCTTACGACACTCATCCAAACGTCATCAATCGATTGATTCTTATGGGGCGACTTGACGCGCGAAAGAATTCCGATGGCCGCTGGCTTATCTCGAAAGAATCTCTCGAACGTTGGAACCGTCAACGCGTACGCAGAACGCCGAAGCTGGTACGGGCAGCGGTGTGATTCAACCAGAGGAAAAGGCTAGAGCCTTCGGGCGAACACAGGTTTCCGGTCTCTTAGCGTGGCAGCTACACGATGAAGCGAGAGCATGAGGTACGGTTCCCCGATGGATTCTGGCGTCGAGGGATACACCTATCAATGGACGCCAAGGGACTATACGCAGTGATTGCCACGTTTGCCGACTATCGGACTGGGGAAACCTTTGTGAGCAATGCCAGATTGCAGCTTGAGACAGGCCACGGAATCAGCAAAATAAAAGCCTTGCTGGTGGAACTAGAAAAAGCTGATTTCATCGAACGTCGCAGGGAATTTAGGGGCAACCTGAAAGCCAAACGCCATATCCGCTGCCTAAAGTACATTGTCCCGACAGTGCAAATTTCATCCCATCGGGTCGATTGTATGGATTCTGTGCGTATCGAAAAAGATGCCACTATCCTTACCCCAGTAAAGTCATCCGTCACCCCAAAAGAACAAGAAGAATCGTCTTTTCCCCACCGCGCGCCAAAACCGGAAAGGATCATGTGACCGATGACTTTGACTGAAACCCTCCAACTGAAAGAACGCTTCCTCAAGTTCGAGGACCTGCGTGCCTTGGACTACTGCGAAAAACGCTGGCTAGAGGAAAACCGGCCGCTCAAGAGATGGGAGATGTTCAATTTCATCGAGAAGATGCTCCAAGAGTTAAAAGCAAACGGCATCGGATACCCCAAAGTCCTCCTGCTCAGAAAAAAAGAGATTCAACGGCAGCAATTCACGATTCAACAACCTGGTGAGACTCCGGCAGGGGGTTGCTCCTGCATAGGCGGATACCTGGCTAGCGGGACGATCTGCCTATGTGCGAAGGGTGAGCCGCACCGTGAACAGTTCCGAAAGTGGGGAATGAAAATATGAACGCAGCGGAAATGACTCCCCTGGTGGGCATCGCAGAAGTAGCAAGGCTCTTAAGCGTGTCTAAGATCACGATACGCCGACTGGTGAGCGGCGGGGAGCTCCGCTGTGTCCGTTTGAGCGCCGGGGGACCGCTGCGCTTTGATGTTGCCGACGTTCAAAAGTTTATCGCCTCGCATAAGCAATAGTTGACAATCCTTATTTATCGTATACAATAAATCTAATGAGAGGCAGACCAAAGAAGCCAGCAGGGGAGCGAAAAGAAGTAGTCCTCTGCCATCGCTTCACAAAAGCGGAGCACCGTAAGTTATTGACCGCCGCAAAAAAGTCTGGCTTGTCTCTTTCCGTCTACGCCAAGAGAAAGCTCGTAGGAAAATAAAATGGAAACCGCGAAAAAACCACGAGGGAAAAGAGGGCAGGGAAGTATCTACAAACCGAAAAACTCCAGGTTTTACTGGATAAAATTGAGCGTCAACGGGACCGTTTACCAAGAGTCAGCCGAGACAGAATCGAGAAACCAAGCCAAAGACGTGCTCAAGCCTCGAATCCTCAAATACTCAACGGGCGTGCGTGCAGACTCGCGGCAGACAACGGTTAAGGACGTTTCCGAAGGAATGCTCAAGACTTGGCGCGTGCTGGAGAAAAAGCCTGCGAGCATCGCGTGGGCTGACAGGTGTTGGCGTCACCTTTTGGAGTTTTTCGGAACCATGAAAGCGGACGCAGTTTCCTCTGCCGCGATCCGGGGATATGCGGAGTTTCGGCGAAAGGAAAAGGCGTCGAACGCGACGATTAACCGGGAACTGGCCGTGATGTCATCCGGCTATACCATCGCCTACGAGGAAACCCCGCGGCGCGTCGCACAGAAGCTCTCTTTCTCGCGCTTGGCGGAGCCGAGAGCGAGGCAAGGGTTTATCGAGCAGGCGCAATACCTCAAGCTCTCCGCGGGCTGCAAAGAATTGTTCATGCGTACCATGCTGGCGCTCGCCTACACTTTCGGATTCAGAAAAGGGGAATTGCTCTCACTCAAGGTTTCGGACGTGGATTTGATGGCCGGAACGGTGAGACTCCGCACGTCGAAAAACGGAGAGCCTCGGCAAGTCAATCTCACGGCCGAGACCCGCAACCTGCTCGCCGCGTGCATCGCTGGCAAGTCCGGGGAGGAGCCCGTATTCACGCGCGGGAGCGAACCTGTCCGCTACTTTGGGCAGTCCTGGGACACCATCGCTGCGGCTGCGGGCTGCCCTGGACTTTTGTTTCATGACTTGCGCCGGAGCGCGGTGCGCAATCTAATACGCGCCGGTGTGCCGGAAACTGTGTGCATGAAAATCAGTGGTCACAAGACGCGCGCGATTTTTGACCGCTACAACATCACGTCTGCGCGCGATCTGGCGGACGCAGCGCAAAAACTCGAGATAAGCTATAGACAAGCTAAAATCGAGGAACCGCAAGAAGATGAAAGTGTCACGATTCAGTAGGTTAGGTGATGCGGCGCATGTGACTTTGTGTCTCATGGCTGCATCGTATTGTATGCGAAGGCTTCTGGGTTGTCGAAAGCCGCGCGGCGCGAAAGTTGTTAGGAAGGAACGCCGGGACGCAGAGTTGAGCATGCAGTCGTCGATGGGTTTTGCTATACTAGTTTTGGAAAAGGACCCTGCTAAAGGCGGGGGCGAGAGGGAACTATGATCAATTTGACGCCCGTTGCGAGCACCAAGGTCAAGGAAATCATGCAGATGCAGAGCCCCGTGCCGGTCGCTTTGCGCGTGGCCGTGGTCGGCGGCGGCTGTTCTGGTTTCCAATATCACATGGCATTTGAGAATCAGACAAACGATACAGACGAGGTGCTGGATTTTAACGGGCTGAAGGTGGCCGTGGATCAGATGAGCTCCATGTATCTGGAAGGCGTAGAGATCGACTACATCGAGACCGTGGAAGGCGCGGGATTCAAGTTCAACAATCCCAACGTGAAGAGCACCTGCGGCTGCGGCAGCTCGTTCAGCGTTTAAGCCCAGGTTTAGCGGTCACGACTTGATGTCCGCGGTATCGAAAGTTCTCGGGCTCCTGAGCCTTGGCTCGGGAGCCTTTTTCATGTCTCCTAGTAATTCATCCTGCGGGCCATCGGATTGGGACGCGCGGCACCGTGCGGCATCGCAAAGTGTCCCTGCCGAACCGGCTAGCTTTGTACGCGAGTTGCTTCCCCTGCTGCCAACTGGACCGGCGCTCGATCTCGCATGTGGCTCCGGGAGACACACGCTTTTGCTGGCTGCGCGACAGCAAGCGGTGACCGCGGTAGACAGTTCGTCCGCTGGTCTGGATATTTTGGAGCAGCGTGCGCATGATGCTGGTCTGGCCGTAAATCGCCTACAAAACTCTGACACGATCATGGCCACCAGCTATGGGATCGATCTCATTCGCGCCGATCTCGAGCGAACCACCTTGCCGGCCGCTTCCTTCGCACTTATTTTGTGCGTGCAGTATCTACAGCGTTCTCTATTTGGCGAGATTGCGGGTGCGGTGGCGCCCGGCGGCATGTTGCTGTTTGAGACCTACACGCGAGCGCAATTGGAATTTCCAGGAGGGCCCAAGAATCCGGACCATCTTTTGGAGCTCGGGGAATTGCGGACGGCGTTCCCTTCGCTGAGACTGCTGTTCTATCGTGAACTGCGGGCTGGAGCGGGAATCGCCAGTTTGATCGCGCAGAAGCCGCGGACGCTTTAAATCCGGAAACTCTGGAGTTGAAGAGAGATTTCTCCACTCTGCGACGGCAAAACCGCCGTCCCTTCGGTCGAAATGACACAGGGAGTATTTGGATGCGCCAAATGCGCACATACATTGGCGCCGGCGTTTGCAATCTCCGGAGTGCAACCGTATTCTAAAGTGCCGGCATGAAAATAGCCCTCGCGCAATTCAATCCCACGGTAGGCGATTTCTGTGGAAATGCTGCCCGAATTCTGGCGCTTGCCGAGCAAGCGCAGCAGCGCGGGGCGAATCTCGCGGTTTTCACCGAGCTGTGCCTGTGCGGCTATCCGCCCCAGGATCTGCTGGAACGGCCCGCCTTTATTGATCAAAACCTTAAGGAACTGAAGGCTTTAGCGAAGAAGCTTCCTTTGCCTGCAATCGTCGGTTATGCCGGGCGCGTGAAGAGCAGAAGGACGAAGGCGATCGCGAACAAGGCCGCACTGTTGTGCGGAGGGCGCATAGTTTTCGAGCAGAGCAAGATGCTTTTGCCGACGTACGATGTGTTCGACGAGTCGCGTTATTTTCAGCCGGCTGAGAAGCAATCGACGTACGATTTTGGCAAGGAGCTGCTGGGCATCACGATTTGCGAAGATGCCTGGAACGACAAGAACTTCTGGCCCGAGTGCCGCTACGACCGCGACCCAGTAACCGAGCTAGTCGTGCAGGGAACTACCCTGTTGCTGAATATCTCCGCCTCTCCCTACACCATCGACAAAAGATCTTTGCGATTTGACATGCTGCGGTCCATTGCCAAGAGCCATCACCGCCCGGTGATCTATGTGAACCAGATTGGCGGGAACGACAGCTTGATCTTCGACGGCGCGAGCATGGCCCTGACCGCGGACGGCAAAGTGGCGGCGCAGGCTCTCGCGTTCGAGGAAGATCTCGTGCTATTCGATACCGAAACCGGGCAGGGTGAAATTCACGCGCAGCCTCGCGAAGAAATCGAGTACGCCTATCGAGCCCTCGTACTTGGAACCCGCGACTATGTTTCCAAATGCGGTTTCAGGAAAGTGCTCGTGGGATTGAGCGGCGGTGTAGACTCCGCCGTCGTAGCCGCGGTTGCAGTGAACGCGTTAGGGGCCGAAAACGTCCAGGGCGTCTCTATGCCTGGACCCTATTCTTCGGAGGGGAGCAAGAACGACGCCAGGGAGTTGGCATCCAGGCTGGGCGTCGAGCTCATCACCTTGCCCATCGGGGACGTCTTTGACGCCTATCGAAAGGCGTTGGCGCCGATATTCGGCGGGACGTCCGAAGGCGTTGCGGAAGAAAACATTCAGGCGCGCATACGCGGCAACTATTTGATGGCGCTCTCCAACAAGTTCGGTTCGATGCTGCTCAGCACGGGTAATAAGTCGGAGCTGGCTGTGGGGTATTGCACGCTCTACGGCGATATGGCCGGCGGGCTTGCGGTTATTTCGGATGTGCCGAAGCTGATGGTTTACGAGCTCGCGAAATTCATTAACCGCGAGAGGGAACTCATTCCCCTGGCGACCATCGACAAGCCGCCTTCGGCGGAGTTGCGGCCCGATCAGAAGGACGAGGACAGCTTGCCGCCCTACGATGTCCTGGATCGAATCCTGAAGCTGTATATTGAGGATTTGAAGAGCCCCCAGGAGATTGCCGATCGTTACGGCTTTGACCTCCAACTGGTGAAAGATATCGCGCTGCACGTAGACCGCAACGAGTACAAACGTAAGCAGTCCGCGCCGGGACTGAAGATCACGTCGCGGGCCTTTGGGTTCGGGCGGCCGTTTCCCATCGCGCAGAAGTTCATTCCATGAGAGGGAGAGGTCTTCAGTGAAAATATCACTGACGGTGACGGCACTTCTTGCGTTGGGTCTGCTGGCTCCGGTGACCCACGCGCAAACCGCGCCTGATAACCCGCCGGTCGCCGGCAAGCCGGCGCCTTCCGCACCGAGTGCAGTGACACCTCTGCAAAAGAATATCGAAGCTTATCTGCGTAATCTGTACGCCTTCGGCCCGGATGTACAACTTACGGTGTCGCCGCCGAAAGAAACCCCAGTCCCGGGATTGCTGGAGACCTCGGTGTCCGTGAAGACCGGAGAAGGCGCGGAGGATGCGAAGTTCTATGTCAGTAAGGACGGCAAATACCTGATTCGCGGTGAGGTTTCCGATCTGGCCAAGGATCCTTTGGCCCAAAACCGGGCATTGATCGATATGAAGGATGCGCCATCTTTAGGCGACCCGAAAGCGACCGTGACCTTGGTGGAGTATTCCGACTTTGAGTGCCCGGTGTGCCGCAGCCTGCATGAAGTTATGCGTGGCATGTTGCGGAACTATCCGCAGATACGGGTGGTCTTCAAGGATTATCCGATTGAGGTGCTGCACCCGTGGGCTAGAACGGCGGCCTTGGCGGGACGCTGCGCTTATCAGCAGAACCCCGCGGCTTTCTGGAAGATTTACGATTCGATCTACGACAATCAGGAAATCATTTCCGCCGAGAATGCCTGGATGAAGATGACCGAATTCGCCGGGCAGGCTGGGCTTAACCCAGACGCGTTTCGGGCTTGCATGGCCAGCCCAGAGGCTGGGGCCGCGATCGATGCGAGCCGAGCAAACGGCCAGAAACTCGACGTGAACAGCACGCCGACGATTTTCGTCAATGGACGAAGACTTGTCGGAGCGGATCCGCATCTGCTTGAGCAGTACATTCAGTATGAGATTGCGCGGCAGAAGCCGGCGAAAGATCCAGAACAAAAGCAGTAGGGGAAGGAGACCGCAGTTTAAGTAACCCCGGCGGTGGTCTCAGGGAGACATTTCACGTCCAATTCGTAGTTAACATAATATTACTTATAAGACGCAGTGTCAAGCGAAATGTTTGTGTTTATCAGCCTTCTTGGGTTGTCGCGATGCTCGGGGCTTCCTCTCTTTGGATGCTGTTCTAATGAGGTTCTTCTTGCTCTACTGGCGCGGGGGGTGCGCCAGTAGAGCGCGCCGACTTGCTATCCGCTCGAGTAGTGCGCGATCGTGCTGGGTTTGGTAGCGCCAGCTTGCCCTGAGTCGCGAAGGGCATCCTGATGGCGATTTTCGTTCGCGCTGGTGCCATGCAAAACCGCCGCCAGGGATGGCGGCGCATAGCTGGCGGCGGATGACGCGATTGGCGTCAGGACCTGCGGCGTGTAGTTGCCGTCCGCCGGCGCAATCGCGCCCGGAACACCGGTCCAAGTTTCAGATGTGGAATATCGATCCATGCGACCTCATCGCGTGAGTCAAACTGTTTGTGGTTCTCAGCTGCGTCCAGTACGTAGGTCACGGGCGGCTCTTTCAGCCGCCCTTTTGCGTTGGTCACAGCGAGTGGTTGGCGGAATATTTCTCGGCGTCCGGGTCGCGAGCCGCTTCGGTTTCGCGCCAGGCTTGAATCTGGTGCCAAGAACGTTTGCGGGGCCGCGAGATCTCCAGTGGTTTGGGAGCTGCGGGAAAGTCCACCGGAGGAAATCCGGCGGTGCCAAGCAGCGAATTTGTCAAAGCGCGATTTTCGGCTCGCAGGCGGGCCACTTCCCCTTCGAGCCCGACGTACCGGCTACCTAAGAGGCGCTGGATAAATTCCTTCATGGAGTGCGTCCTCCGATAGGAGGACAGAATAGGCGACCATTGTCCGACACTGTGGTATCCTTTACTCACTACGGGAGTAGACCAATGCCAGCCCGAACCCGCCGACCAAAGCTCTCCACTACCATCGCGCCGGAGAACCAGGCGTTTTTGAGATCGCTGATCAAACGCGGCAAAGCCGCCAACTTGGCCGAGGCTGTCGACCGCGCGGTATCCGTCGCCAGGAAGGCTGATGCTCGGCGAAAACTCGAAGAGGCGACCGCCGCCTACTACGCCTCCCTGTCGGGGAATGCTCTACGAGAAGAGCAACAACTGGAGGATGCGCTGAGCCAAGCGGCGTCCCAGGTCGATTTCGATGCCGAATGAAAGGCGCGTATCTCAGCCGGCGCCGCGGCGGGGCGAAATCTGGGTGGCAAATCTCGGCGACTCGTCCCAGCGACACTGGGTCTTGATCGTATCGATCGATCCGCGAAATCTCTCCGACCGTGCGAACACGGTTCTGATTATTCCCTTTGCTTCGCGCCTCGCTGACGCTCCCACGACGATTGTGCTACAGCCTGGCGAGACCGGGCTGCCGGGGTCTTCCTGCCTACGCGCTCATTTCATTACGACTTTGCCAAAAAGCCTGCTGATTGAGCGCACACCAAGATCACTGTCGAACCTGCGCATGCGGGAAATTTGCGTCCTGCTTCGACGCTCCTTCGATCCAGACGCTCCGTAGTGTCACGGTATCAGCGCCGACGTCCTGGTAAATGCTTTGGCCGAAACTGCTTTTTCGCTTCGGCTTCGAGGCGTTGGTAGTGGATGGCTTGCGACGTTTGGTCGGTGGCGCTGACCTGGCGCGCGATCTATTCGCTTAGCGGCATGCCGGTTACGAAGCGCGGCGTGTTGATCGCGCTATTTTGGGGCGGGGGTTGCCCCGCCCAGGGCGCAGTGGACCCGCCGAAGCGGGCAGGTTGCGCCGTAACGCCGGCCAATCTTGCGCCGGAGACCAATCCATAGCGAGCCGCGTCGGCCGCGTCATCGCCGTCCACTTTGCGGATATCTTCGACGCGAGTGGAGTCGCGGACCAGCAGCGGGAGGCTGTCGATGAGCTTGCCGCAGTTGTCGGTGATGAGCCAGGCGTCCGACTCCAGCAACTGATACATGAGCTTCCAGCCGCCGATGCGATCGTCGTCCGCGGCCGCGGGGCGAGGCAGGCCATTCAGCGTCAGGACTTCGCCGAGTTGCTCGGCGATGGAGGCTTCCGACGTGCGATGCGCGGAGGCGTCGGGCGACAGAAAGATTTCGGTGATGCGCTCGCGGCCGGAACGCTCGGCAATGGCTTGCGCGAGCATGCGCGGCGACAGCGCGTTTTGCACGAACTCGCGATAGGTGACGATGCGCGAGTTGGCAGTCGAGAGTCGAAAGGAGACCCAGCCGGTCGAGATGGGTTGCTACCTTCAACTTTGAACTGTTGACTGTTGACTGCTCCCGGAACGGCGCAGTGCCAATAGACCGCGCTCGGATGATTGAAACCCCAGTCGACCGAAATCCAGCGCGGCCACCAGGGTTCGAGTCGAACGTCTTCCGGTCTGGCGGTGTGGCGGCCGACATCGAATACGTCGAAATAGTGCCCAGCGAAAACGGTCCAGTCGCCTTCCAGAAAGGCGCGGCGCAAATGTTCGGGCAGCGTTTCCAACGTGCGCCGGTAGGTCGCATCGTTGGCGTAAATCGGGTTGTCATCGAGCCGAGCACGAATGAAATCGTAGTCGCGCGGGTCGTACAGATCGGTGCGATCGAATCCGGCGGGCGGTTTGTGATCCACCCACAAATGCTTTCACCTACGCGTGGCCGATATTGCCTGGGTTGGTCGCGCCGGCCATGCAGGGGCGGCTTCCCTTCACGGGACAGCGATTGCGCGAGGTGAGAAATTGCCACTGCTTCAGCGTGAAGTGGGTCAGCTCATCGAGACCGATGAACTGAAACTCCGCGCCTTGATATTGGTAGACATCGCTTTCGTTGCGGCAGTAGCCGAAGCGGGTGGTCGAGCCGTTGCTCCAAGTGACGACGTGTTTCGATTCGTTGTATTTCTTATACAGCGACCGCGGTACATCGCGGCGGAAATGCGCGAGTAGCGACGATTCCAGTTCCGGGTAGGTACGTCGCAGCAGCAGCGAGTCCGATCCGGGAGTCTTGCGTGCTTGGAAAATCGCCTCCCACACGCCTGGACTCCAGTGAGAGCGCGGGATTCGCTCGTGAGCGTTCCTGCCGCCGTGTCAATGGTCGAATATTCAGAATCGACGTCATTTATCGCAGCTTCAAGCCGGATGCTGACTGCTGTCGGAGCGGTTCCGTAAACCAGAGTCCAGCGCAGAGCCGTGCCGCCGTCGGAAATTCCCGTAAAACTTGGCAGAGCAAATTGTGACCCTGCGGTATTGGCCGCGGGGAAAGCTTCGTTGTTGAAGCTAAAGCCTACGTCCCCGGAGAACAAGGAATTCGGAGGAGTTAGGTTCTGATAGGCTGGCATTTAGGCTCCTTACGAGTCGCGTGATGATACGGCCGATGGACCGGCACCGGCGCGAAGACGATGCTCCGCGACTGGCTTGTTTCAGAAGAACTTTGGCGGATCGGTGTTGCCGAGACGGGGCGCAGCTGTGCTGCGCCCGTACAAGGACGGTGGCTTCGGGCTGGGAATATCTTGGGCCCAAAAAGCAAAACGCCCCGACTGAGTCGAGGCGTACTTCTCTACGAAAATAAGTGTACCATACTATAAAATATTGTCAAGGGAAATCTTCGACTTTCTCCGACCCATCTTGACACCCTCTGTTTTCAAGAGCATAGTCGCCTCCATCACCCCGGAACGCTCGCCCCGAAGGAGACCTCCATGCCATATTTCTGTCATCAGGTCAGTTATACCAAGGAAGCCTGGGCCAAATTGATGGAAAATCCGCAAGACCGCCTGGACGCCGTGCGGGCACCCATCGAAAAGCTCGGCGGCAAGCTGCAGATATCGTTTTTTGCTTTTGGTCCGTTCGACGTGATCGCCATTACCGAGATGCCGGACAACATTACCGCTGCGGCGCTATCCATGGCATTTGCGGGCGGTGGAGCGGTGCAAAGCATCCAGACCACGCCGCTGATGACCGCCGCGCAAGCAGTGGAAGCGCTGCGTAAAGCGGGGACGTGCGGCTATAAGTCCATTACCGCGCCGGCCAGCGCCGCAGCGTCGGCACCTTAGTCGCAGGCGAGGCCGTTGGCGCTGCTGTCGGCGCTTGCGGCTTGAAAGCTTTGACCTGAAAGCGTTGACCCACAGCCAGGAAAGGCTGCGCCACTGCATTTGCGCCGCGTGCGGCGACGCTAGCGGCGATCGAGTTACTGCGTCGGCGTCGGCCGAGGGTCGCCTGCTAACTTCACAAAGTTGGTACCACTCCAGCTCCACCAGTTCCCTGACTGATTCTGGGTGTAGACCACCCCGTTGAAATACAGAAGCAACGTGGCCGCGCTTCCGGCTAACGGAGAGCTGTTCTGTTGAATCACGCTGCCGCATGAGTTTGGCGAGCAGTCGGGATCGCTGGTTACGGACACGGCGGCGCCCAAGGTCCAGGAGTTGGAATTCGCGTCGACGATGGTCGCGCTGTTGAAGGGCGTAACGGTCGTGCCGCTGGCACTTGGTGTCGGCGGCGGCGTTGGTGGCGCCGGGGTTGGAGGCGGCGTGACTGCGCCCGCGTTCCCCGCCAGATATTCTTCCAGATACGTGTAGCCCGTTTTCTTATCGATCTTCTTATAGAGGCTCGCATCGGTCGTGCTCAGACCATTGTTTTTCTTCCACTGATCCGGGATGCCATCGTGCAGCGACTCCACGCAGGGCGTTCCGTTCACAATCGGAGCATCCTGCCAGTCGGCGGTGGGCTGCGGGATGGTGGGCTGGCCCGTAAAGGTTACGCCATTTGGCCAGTAGCCACCGCTTCCGCCGGATTGATACTGCGCGACGATGCGCGTATCCGCGGCGTCGCGATGGCTCACCCAGTTGCCGTTGCAATCGAGGTGCTGAGAGTTTCCGATGGTTGGCAAGAGCAGACCGTCGAGGCTCGCGGCCGGATCTGGAACGATCGGGAAGGCATTGCTCGCAGCCATCGGCGCTGGCCGCTGCCAGCTCGCGGGAATGGCTCCGGTCTCGTTGCCATTCTCACCGGTGATTTGATTTACCAGCGTGGCGTATTGATCCGCGGCTACGGAGCTCGCGCCGCTCGGTCCGAGAATGTTCCCAGCGACGTAGACCGAAGGCGCTCCGGACATTACCGGGCTATTGGTGGTGAAGTGGATCGGGAAAGCCTGACCTCCAAGAGCGTTCAGATTGCCGGTGATGAATTTGTTGTTGATGGCGTCGATAGTCTCCGCGCCTAACCATGCGTTGGCGTACCAGCCCCAATTGAAGATGACGTTGTTGATCCAGCGTGTCGAGCCGTTGGAGTTTTCGGGGATGCGGTGGTGCACGTTGACGAACAAGTTGTGGTGAAAGTCGATGTTGACCTCGTAGGGCGACAAGCAATTCCCGTTCGCGCGTGTGCCCACGCAGGTTTCATCCGTCGCGGTGCCATAGCCGACTGGGTGCCCCTCGTGCGGCTCGTAGTCGAGCGACCACTGCGTCGTAATCTCGTGATTGGGCCCGGTGCCGTTGCCATTCTTGCCGCCGGGCGTGAAGTTGCTGGTGGTGATCCAGCTCTTGTTGCCCGACCATCGCGTGGTTACGTGATCGATCATGCTCCAGGTTTCCTCAGATTCAAGATGCGCACCTTGCCCGACCATTCGCGATAATGTTGTAGCAGCCGCCGCTGCTCTTGGTGCCGTTGCCTGGGCAATTCACGATCCAGATCGAGGTTGTGCCGGTGTTGGGACCCGAGGCGGTGTTGAAGTTATCCGGGCTCAGCGTGACGTAACGCAAGATCACGTCGTGCGTCGAGACGCCGAACAGCGCGCCGCCGGTATTCGGGCCGCCGAGGATGACCTCCCCCGGTGCGGTTTGCCCCGCGACCGTCAGGAAGGGACTCGAGAACCGCAAATCCCCCGAGGTGATGGGAAACAGGCCGGCCACGCGAAATACACAGGTGCGCGGCCCAGTAGCCATCATGCAGGCCCGCAGTGAGCCGGCGCCCGAGTCGTTGAGGTTGGTTACTTCGATCACCGCGCCGCCGCGTCCGCCCAGCGAGGCCGCGCCACCTCCCTGCGCTCCGGAGAAAGCGGCAAGAGAGGCGCGCGGCGCAGGCGTTGGGGGCGGGTCGGGAGTGGGGGCGGGTGTCGGAATTGGTGTGGGATCAGGTGTTGGTGTCGGCGTGTGCGGCGGGGTCGGCCCGGGTGTAGGGACAGGCGTTGGTATAGGCAGCGCTGGTGGTTGCGCCGGCGACGGGCAGCCCGAGATCCTGATTACGGGTACCGTGCCTGCCGACGAGAAATCGACCGTGCAGCCCACCGGCGCGACTACTTGCATCGGAACTGTGACATTCACGACGCCGTTGGCCGTAGTTGTAGTGCTGGTCTGCGCCAGCGCGGGAGCAGCATAGAGCAAAGCAAGTACAACCCTGAGTCTCTTAGACATGGTTGACCCTTCTAGTATCGCTTTCTTGGATTGTTTTGCTCGCTGAATTGTTCTGCCGCAGCGCGCTCGGATCTGCCGCGGTTCACGATCGTCTTTCGCCCTGTGCGTTTCCCGCAGGCTCGATGCTAGACTGCAGAGCGTGGAAACTTGTTGGCACGGGAGACCGCTATGACGCGCGCGCGCTGGAAATACAAAATTGCCACGGCGGTGTTTGCCCTGGCGATCGTGCGAACGCCTGGCGCACGCGCGCAAGCCGCCCCGTCCGAGCCGCCGAAAGCTCCGCCGCACGAACCCACTGCCAAGGAGTTGAGCGCAAACGAGACCGTGGGCAACGCGCTGATGCGCACGTTCGGCGGGCAGGAGTTCGAGTTTCGTACCGCCGCCGAGGCCATGCCGGAAGACAAATATGGATTTCGCCCGACGATGCCGAGCCAACCCACCGAGCCGGCCGCTTTTGGTCCGAGCGATCTACGCACATTCTCGGAACAGGTGAAGCATGTTGCCTGCTCGAACTTCGCGTTCGCGGCCGAACTGGATGGCAAGAAGCCACCTCCGGACTGCGACAAGGGCGGGCCCAACCCGGCCAAAACGCGCGCGGAGCTGCTGACCTATCTCCGCAATTCGTTCGCGGCGATGAACAGTTCACTGAACGGGGTCAGCAGCAAAAATATGTACGAACCCATCGAGGGCCCCTATGGCGGGCCCAACACGCGCTTGGGAATCGCAGGGCTCGCGATATGGCACGTCGCCGATCACTATGGCCAGATCGTGATCTATCTTCGCCTCAACGGCATCGTCCCGCCGGCCAGCCGTGCGAAGCCGCCGGAGTTGAAGGACTATCCGGCACACTGAAGCTGGTTTAATGAAACCTCGTGCGCCTAGGTTTGCGGGCTCGATGCGTCCCTCTGCTAGACTTGTTCGGTGAGTTCAGAAATCGCGCAGGCACGTCTCGCCGGAATACGTCTGCATCCGATCAAGGCGCTCGACCCAGTTTCGGTTAGCGAAGCGCGCATCGGTCCGGCCGGAAGCCTGGAACTGGATCGCGCCTGGGCCCTCTACACCGTTGATAACCGGTGGGTGAACGGCAAACGCACGCCCGCCATATTTCCGATTCGCGCGGAATTCGCGCACGATCTCAGTGGCGTGAAGTTGTCCGTGCCCGGCGATCGCCGAAACATCCCTGCCCGAGAATTTGCCTTCCCGCAGGATCACGAATCCGCGGCCGAATGGTTCAGCGTTTATTTCGACCAGCAAATCATCGTGCGCCACTCGCGGAACGGCTTTCCCGATGACACGGTCGCCCACGGCCCCACGATCGTTTCCACGGCGTCGCTGCAGACGGTCTGCGACTGGTTTCCCGAAATTACGCTGGACGAAGTACGCCGTCGTTTTCGCGCCACTCTGGAAATCGATGACGTGCCGGCATTCTGGGAGGACCGGCTCTTCGGTCCGAAGAATACTTACGCGGTACGCTTTCGCGTGGGCGAGGTGGACTTCGAGGGCAGCAATCCCTGCGCGCGCTGTAGCGTCCCCCCGCGCGATTCCTACACGGGCGCGGACGGGATCGGCTTCCAAAAGCGCTTCAGTGAACTACGCCAGGAGCATCTCCCGCCCTGGGCCACCACCGAGCACTTCGATCACTACTACCGCCTGTCTACGAACACCAGCGTTCCGCTTTCCGAGTGCGGAAAGACGCTGCGCGTCGGCGATGCGCTCATTCTCCAGCAGTCCGCCGTTTCCGGGCCGCAAGTGACGCCATCGACTACGCTGCTATAGTGAAATACTTCCGCGGTGGAAACATGCCCCGGCGCAGCAGCTCTTCCCCGCAGTGACGACGGATCTCTTCGGTCCAATTCACCCAGCTTCTCTCGCTCAGGCCGACGAAATGCCGCGCCTTGTCGTACGGTGCGAGTCCCAGGTAAAACACGCGAAACAGCACCATGCGAGAGGCCCAGTCGGGCCCCTCCAACGCCGCCTTGCCTGCCAGCGCGAAGTCGGCAACCCACTCGTTGAGTCGCGGACGATTATCCGGCCGCCACGAAAACTTCGTAGCCTCCGAGAATTTCAACGCGGAAATCCCACGTTTCGCCTCCAGCACTTCCTTCGCGCCCTTGTACACTTCCCAGCACACATCGAATGCCAGCTCCGGCTTGACGCTCATCGACCCTCCGCCTTTCACCTTCGGAACCTCGGACCGTGTGAAGGATTTCGGGTCCGGTTGTCGAAGCCGCCGTCTTCAGACGGCGTGTGGCCTGTTCAGCATCCCGGCAAAGGAGCTGCCGCTTGTGCCGGTCCTCGCAGCAACGGCGCGCTAAACCAATCGCGTCGCGTCTGCGGACGCCACACTCCGCGCAAGCGGTACTCCCAGACCGCGCCGTGCTCCGCAACGTTGCCGTCATCGCTGCATTTGCGAACCTGCTTGTCGATCACGAATGCGCCGTAGCGCTGCTTGCGCAGATGCCGCAGCTGTGCCGAAATGCTGGTTTCGCCGTAGCTGGTCAAGCGCGCAAGCTCCCGCAGCGTCATCCACGTACCGCACTCCGCGGCGCTCAACATCACGTCCCGCAGCACCTCGCGTTGGCTTGGCCCTGCTACTCGCTTACCCCGGTCCTCTTTTTTGGTCCGCATTTGTTTCCTCTCTTTTGTTGCCACCGCTTCCTCCCCCTCTCCTGTGCTCCCATTCACAATTCAGTCGCGTCGCACAGGAAACCCTTCCAACTCCTCTTTATGGCCCTCGTCGGAGACCTCAGTCCACGACGTGACGTCAGGGTCTTCGTACTCACCCGCACATGCGCTGCAAGCACGCAAACCGACTGCGGAGTAATCCGCAGGCAAACTGCCGGCACCCGTAGGCGCCCCCGGCTCACCCGCTAAGTCCGCGCCCCCCGAAAAGAGTCGCGCGCCCCCGGCCCCGCGGAGTCGCCACCGACTTTCGTTTGCACCATTTCTGCGCAGGTGAAGGGTTGTCGCACAGGTCTGCCCGGACGGTGTAGCAGTTCGTATCGACGTATCCTCGGAACAAAACGACGCGTCAGCGTCCAGCAGGACCACGTCCCCACGACCCTCTCCACGCGCAATACCTCCGCGGCCTCTCTCACTTCAAATCCTAATTACGTCTTAGTAATGTTATATTAATTAGACGAAACAATGAGGGGTCTGAGACGACCGGCGGGACGAGAAAACAGGGACTTCGGCAACGTCGCACCCGATAGCCTGCGACGCCAGCATGCCGCCTGGATCTTATGGACTAACGAGTTGCGGAAGCCTCGGCTGGCACTTTCTCGAGCAGCTGTTCCTTGCGGTAAACGAGCGCATTTATGTCATAGGTGGCAAGTTCGAAGCCGTGGCCATGAGTAATCGCGTCCGTCGGGCAAGCTTCGACACAGTAACCGCAGAAAATGCAACGCGAATAGTCGATGTTGTAGATGCTCGCGTAGCGCTCGCCGGCCGAAATACGCTTCGCGTCGGTGTTCTCCGCTGCTTCAATGTAAATGCAATTGGCGGGACAAGCCGCGGCACACAAAAAACACCCTACGCACTTCTCCAAACCGCTCTCGTCGCGATGCAAAACGTGGATTCCTCGATAGCGCGGCTGAAAGTGCACGGGCTCGTGCGGATAATTTTCGGTCACCGTCTTCCGAAAGATATTTCGAAACGTCACGCTGAACCCTTGCGCCAGGGTTGAGAACGTCTCAGCAACTTCGCGGATGATGGAGGGCATAGGCAAAAAGTCTAACAAACCAGGACGCAACCGGCAATTCGATGGCTCTCGTGGCGGCGCATTGGAACAGATTGACTCCCCTTGAAGGTCATTGCGACAGTAGGACATGCATATCCGTCCCGCTCTACTGCATGATGCAAATGCCATCTGGGCCATTCTTGAGCCCACGATTCGAGCGGGCGAAACTTATACGCTACCCCTGGACATGAACCGCGAGGATGCGATCGCCTATTGGATGTCGCCGGACCACGATGTCTTTGTCGCGGAGGAAAGCCACACCGTTGTCGGTACTTACTTCCTGCGCGCCAATCAGCGCGGAGGCGGCTCGCACGTCTGCAATTGCGGCTACATCACCTCTCCCAGCGCGACCGGCCGTGGCGTCGCCCGGGCCATGTGCGCACACTCTCTGGACTACGCTCGGCAGCGGGGCTTCCTCGCAATGCAGTTCAACTTTGTGATCAGCACCAACGAGCGCGCTGTTCACCTGTGGGAGAACTTCGGGTTCAAGACGGTGGGGCGGCTGCCCCGCGTGTTTCGGCACCCCACGCAGGGACTTGTCGACTCCCTCGTAATGCACCGCTTCCTGTAGGTGAAGTTCGTCGCGCTCGGACGCCTACTGGTGACCGCCGGCGGCCTGTTCGCGCTTGCGCGTGAGCGCATCGATGATCTGCTTGCCGTGGAACCGCCCATTCTCGATGAAAATTTCGCCGGTGTGGCGGCCGCCAATAACCACGCCGGCCAGATGGATACCGGGCACATTGCTCTCCAGCGTGTTCGCGTCAAGCGCCGGCTTACGCGTTTGCGGGTCGAGGCGCACCCCAAGGCTCTCGATAAATTCGAAGTCCGGATGATAACCCGTCAGAGCGAAGACCTGTTTCGCGGGAATCCCCTTTTCTCCGTCGCCATTGGAGACGATCACTTCGTCCCGGGTGATCTCCTTCACGTGCGTTTGAAACAGGGCCTGAATTTGGTTTGCCTTGATTCGATTTTCGATGTCCGGCCGGACCCAATATTTGATGCTTGCGCCGAGTTGAGCGTCTCTGTGAACCAGCGTCACGTTCGCGCCATTTCGGTACAAATCCAGCGCCGCTTCTGCAGCGGAGTTCTTACCGCCAATGACCACGACTGGCTCTCGCCAGAATTCGTGCGGCTCGGTGTAGTAATGCGAAACGTGGGACAGATCCTCGCCAGGGATCTTCAACTCATTTGGCAGATCGTAGTAGCCACTAGCAACCACGATTTTCTTCGCTGTATATTTCTGTTTGATCTTCTTCTGGGTCTCGGTGTGAACCGTGAACTGCCCGTCGCTTCCCTGTACGTAAAGGACCTTCTCAAACAGCCGCAGCTCGAGGTCGTAGTGTTCCGCCGTCCGCCGATAATATTTCAGCGCTTCGACGCGAGTCGGCTTTTCGGCCGCGCAAACCAGTGGCAAGTCGCCGATCTCCAAGAGTTCGGGCGTGGTGAAAAACACCATGTTCACCGGATAGTGGTAGATGGAGTTGCACAGGCAGCCCTTATCGATCACCAAGGGACGCATGCCTGCTCGGCGCGCCTCAATGGCGCACGCTAGACCTGTGGGTCCCGCACCGATACAGATGATGTCGTAAGTGGCCATGGGAATTTTAGTTTGCCGGGACTCTTGCGGAATTGCAAATTCAGGGAATTTACTGCGGGAAGCCCCTTTCCAGTATTTCTGCGAGTTCTTGCCTAAATGCCGCCAACTCCTTTAGGCGTTCTTGGGTGGCGTCGAGCTCACTTTTCTTCCAGACAAAAACCTCGCGATTCCCTCTCTTGAGTTTAACGCTGAAGTTTCCATCGATGATGTAGGACGGCGGCGCGAGCAGCTGCAAACCGGCGTTGAGAACCGGGGAGAGTACCGCAGCGCATTCACCTCGACGCACGCACAAGGCACTCTCATAGGGCGGAATCGCCACGGGACGAAATCCGGCGGCAAATAACGCCTCGAGCGTCTTCATTTGCAACGGGCTTAGTTCCAGCATGGGTGAAGAGACACGGCGATAGACAACCCGCGTCGCGGCTACCAGGACCTATCGTTTCTAAGCAGCCGTAGAATCGGCCTGGGAATCCGACGAACCTTCCAGTTGAGACAGAATGCCGCGCAACGTGGTGATCAGCTCGTCTCTGGACACATGGCTCTTCTTGAATTGAATGCGGAATTTGAACGCTTCATTCTCCGGCTCAAATTGGAAGATGAACGGCTGTGGCCGGTGCGGCACGGCTTGCTCGTCCTGACGTTCGCGCCGCGCCTCGTCGCGTGTTAATCCGCCTTGAAGAATACGATGCATCATCTCAATCATCTTCTTTTCGGTGGGCTGGCGGGCGATCTGCAGCAAAAGAGACTTCGAGGCAATTCCTTGCTCAGCGCATCGCTTTCGCAAAGCTTCGGGAATATTCAGCAAGGAAAGCGTTTCCGTCACCGACGAACGCGCCCGGCCAATTTTTTTCGCCACGTCCTCATGCGTGTATTCAAATTGAGTCGCGAGGCGGTGCAGTCCATCAGCCTCTTCAAAAGGCGTCAGGTCCTTACGCTGAATGTTTTCAATCAAGCCGATTTCCAGCGTTTCCGCGTCGTCGGCGACTTTCTCGATGCAAGGCACTTCGTTGAGCCCGGCGGCCCGCGAAGCGTGATACCGGCGCTCACCGGAAATGATGTAGTAGCAATCTTCCCGCGGAACGAAGCGCACCAACAAAGGTTCAAGCACGCCCTTTTCGCGAACGGAATCGGTCAGTTCTCGCAGGTCGCCGATGGCTTTGCGTGGCTGGTCAGGATTGGGACGAATTTGGTCCACCGGGATCATCCGCCCGATGGCCGCCCCGCTATAACTTGTCAGCGATTCGACGTAGTGTGCGTCATGCCGCATCTTCAGCGCGACGGGTAATCCCGTTCTCTTCAACACGTTGAACAACCTCCCCTGCGAGCTTCTTATATTCGATGGCGCCCGGTGATTTTGGCGCAAACGTTAGGATCGTTTCTTTGTAGGCTGGACTTTCTTCGAGGCGCACGTTCTTGCTTATCTTGGTTTTGAACAGTGTTTCGCCGAACACCGTGCGAATCTGGCCGTGCGTGTCGCGTGCGATGTTGGTGCGCTTGTCGAAAAGCGTGATGACCACACCCAGCATCTTCAACCCTGGGTTGGGCCGCGCCCGGATTCGCTCATAGGTCTCGAGCAGATCGTCGGTACCTTCGATCGCGAAGTATGCCGCTTGAATCGGCACAATCAGATGCGTCGAAGCCACTAGCGCGTTCACGGTCAAAATTCCCAGCGAAGGCGGGGTATCCAGGACAATATAATCGTACTCTTTCAGGATAGGCGCCAGCGCGTCCTTCAATCGGTACGGCGCATCGAATTGTCCCGCCAGGACCTGTTCCAGCTTCGCTAGCGCCAGCCTTCCAGGCCCGAGAAACAGCATTGGCTCTTTGGTGGATTTGACGACTGCAGACATAGCCGTGCGGCTTTCGCTGAGTACGTCAAACATCGAAGCAGGAATCTCGCCAGGATTGTAAAACGCAATCGTGGAGTTGGCTTGCGGGTCGAGATCAATCAACAAAGTACGCTTGCCGCGGTCAGCAATAGCGGCGGATAGATTAATCGCCGTTGTTGTTTTGCCGACGCCGCCTTTTTGATTCGCGATCGTGATGATGGCAGTCATGGCCTTCTGCCTCCCTCCGTGCGATCAATTTGACGCTGCCGCGAGCCGGCAAACGAGTTGCTATATATAGATGCCTCCCCGGAAAACCCCCTAGGCCCAGAGTCACTTTAAGGTTGCGGGACAGGCGAAGGCAAGGGAAAAGTGCATTTCCGATAAACTGTCAGTGGAAAAGCGACAGGGCCATTTTGGGAATGGTTCGGGTTGAGAGCTCGATAGGCCGACTGCGAAACAACGAATCTAGAAATCCACGCCCCAGAATTCTGCAGGCATCTTCTGAAGTTCGAGGCCCAGTTCCCACCCGCTGCGTCCCTCGTGACCGCGCCAAACCAAGACCGCTTCGCACGCACTTTGGTTCGTCAGATTGATCACCCGTAGTCGTTGGCCTACGGTAAAGCCCTGCGGGAAAATAGCCAGGCAGCCCTTGGGACTGATATCCAGCGTATAGCCTTCCGACCGCAACGTACGGCCAGCCTCGCTCCACTCGACAGCAATGGCCACCCGGGAGTTCAGGCGAATACCCGCCCGAATCTTCTTCATTCGTTCCTCGTACCCGACATCCCTAATAAGCGGCACAATTCTCTCCCTGGCTTCGTGTGCGTTGCGACAGGAGTCAACCGATTCTGCGGTAGCGTTGGGGCGAGCCATGCGTTAGGCAGAAACCTAGTCGTATCGAGAGGTTACGAGACCCAGCGGGTGCGGTCAATGGAACTTCGGACCCAGAACGCTCCAGAAGTTACCCTTAGAACCCAACAAGCAGGCTGCGATTCGAGGCAAATTGCGCCCTTCGACTAACCCGCTTACACTTCCGAAGCTTCTCGCGCCCGGATGCTCCGACTAAGCACATTTCGCGCCGAACTCCCGCCCACCCTGCGCCTGGCTATCCCATTGGTGCTTGCTGAAGTGGGCTGGATGAGTATGGGTATCGTTGACACAATGATGGTCGGCCGGCTACCCAACAGCGCGACGGCGATGGGAGCTGTCAGCCTTGGATCGAGCATATTCATCGTCCTTGGGCTGTTTGGTGGAGGCCTGCTCCTCGGCCTGGACACGCTCGTGTCGCAAGCCTTCGGTGCGGGCATGCGCGAGGATTGCCATCGCTCGTTGATCAACGGGATTTATCTAAGCATAGCTCTTACCCCGATACTTGCGGCGCCGGTCTGGCTGCTACCGCGACTCCTTAGCTCCGTCCAGGTAAGTCCAGCCGTGCTTTCGCTGACGATTCCCTATACGAAGGCCCTTGTCGTCGGTCTTTTTCCGCTGTTGCTGTATTTTGCCGTTCGCCGATGCTTGCAAGCGATGAATATGGTGAAGCCGGTTGCGTTCGCATTGGTCACCGCGAACCTGGTCAATGCGCTAGGCAATTGGATTCTCATTTACGGGAACTGGGGCGCGCCGGCCATGGGCGCGGTCGGATCGGGCTGGTCCACTGCCATCGCTCGAACTTACATGGCCGCCGTGCTGGTCGGCTATCTTCTCTGGTACGACCATCGGCATCGTACGGAATTGCTGAACACTCCGGTGGATATCGACCTGCGACGAATTCGCCGCCTGCTCGCGCTGGGCTTTCCCGCCGCCATGCAATCCACGCTGGAAAGTGGCGTCTTCGCTGCCGTCACCACGCTAATCGCGAAACTAGGTCCCGTTCCGTTGGCGAGCCATCAGATTGCGCTCAACACGGTCTCACTCACTTACATGGTGCCGCTCGGAATTTCGTCTGCCGCAGCGGTGCGCGTCGGGCAAGCGCTGGGCCGCAAGGACCCTGCCGGAGCAGGAGACGCCGGAGGCACAGCGATTTTTCTCGGCGCCGGCTTCATGACCTGCGCCAGCATAGGCTTGCTAATTTTCCCTCGCGGAATCGCGCGCCTGTTCACGCCAGACGCAGAGGTGATTCGCAGTACGGTCGGATTGCTTGCGGCCGGCGCCGCCTTTCAGCTATTCGACGGAATTCAGACCGTGGCAACAGGCGCTCTCCGCGGCGTTGGCGATACACGAACTCCCATGTTCTGCCATTTCCTCGCCTACTGGATCATCGGCCTGCCGCTGGGGGCATGGTTGTGTTTTCGACAGGGGTGGGGCGCAATCGGTCTCTGGGTGGGGCTCTGCCTGGCGCTAATTCTGATCGGAATCGTCCTGTGGTTCGTCTGGCGCCGGGCTGTCCGAGCATTATGCGCCTCTGACTCTCGAAGCTAGCGCAAAACGCGAAGGAGATTGCTGTAGTCATCGGTCCAAACCGGCAGAGGACCCTCCACCGGAAGAGGTGTGCCAGCCTGTGCAATTTCGGGCGCCGCGAAGGCTGTTGGGTCGCGCGACAGTAGTACCCAGTCGGAGGACGCGGATGCTTCGGGGCGCCACGGTCGATATATGTGCATTCCGTGCAGCCCCACCGACTTGGCAAGTCCTCCCAGCAGAGGCGCCAAATTCAGCACTTTGTTCGTTATGTGCACAGCGATGACGGACTGCGGGCCATTCATATGCTTCAGATAGATTTCAAACGCTTCTCGAGTCAACAGGTGAGTTGGGATGGCATCGCCGCTGAAGGCATCCAGCACCAGCACGTCGAATCGCTGAAATTCTCCGCGAGCAGCCTCTGTTTCCAATGAGAGGCGCCCATCGCCGACCAATACATCCACTTTCGCGGCGGAGTCTTGAATAAACGTGAAATATGGATGGTCTCGGGCAGCCGACCACGGGATTTCCGCCTCGTTGATTTCGTAGAATCGATAGTAGTCACCGGGGCGTCCATAGGCGGCAAGTGACCCTGTGCCCAGCCCGATCACTCCTGTGCGATGGACGCCCGGGGACAGGTTGCGCATCAAGATGCCCACGCCGCTGTTCAAGCCGTAGTACGAGAGAGGCCTCGTGCGCAGCTCTGGGTCGAGAGATTGATAGCCGTGGACAACTTGTCCGTGCACGAGTCTCAGTAGATTGTTGGGCTGAATGTTTTGCACTCGCAGCACGCCGTAAAAATTCCTGACTTGCGCCACGTTCATATTGTTGTGGATCATAGGCGCTATCCAGGTCAAACCAACCATCGCCAGCAAAGTCAACATGGACGCGCGCACCCCAATTCGTTCTTCGCGTCGGCCCTCTCGGGATCGTTCCGAAAAGAAAATCAAGATTGTCACGATACTCGCCGCTCCAGCCGCTGTGTACCGGCTGACATCGGGAAAGACGAACCACTTCAGGGCGAAGATCTTGAGACCCGCTGGAAGGACAAGAATCAGAGTCGTCAACGCAGCAAACGTGAGCCAACGGCGTCCCTGATGCCACCATGACTTCCGGTCCTGCGCTGCCGAGGCTATAACCACCAGGCAGCATGCAAGCAACGCCAACTGAAATTCCCAAAAGTCGGAAAAAATTCGTGGCGCTATGATGCCAACAAAGATTCCGCCGGCTGCTCCGCCCACCGACACCGAAAGATAGAAAGCCGTCAAGTATTGAGACTCCGGCTTGAGCCGCGCCAATTCTCCGTGGCACAGCATGCATGCTGCGAACAAAAGCCCCGAAAACAGGACGAGCGCCATAACATAGCCGGCAATTGAGCTCGGTAGAGGGTAGATGCAGGCAACACACGCCAGTAAGACGAAAAGCGCCTGAAAAACGCTGGGCCGGTACCACCGTTCACTTTCGAAACACAATATGAACGAGACCAGGTACAGGGAAAGCGGAAGAACCCACAGAAATGGAATGACCGCGACCTGCTGGCAAATCATGTTCGTCGTTGCCAGGAGAAATACCGACGCGCACATTGCGAGTCCCATCCAAAGCAGATAGAGCGTGGGCCTTGGAGCTGCGCTGCCCGCACCGGTCGGTCTGACGGCACGTGAGGCCCGCTCGCCTCCATCACGTGAATAGGTTCTAAACGCGCACGATCCACAAAGTCCGATAAAAATGGCGTAGAGCGCCGCCCAGAGCCAGACCTGCGCGTGCAGGCGCAGCAACGGTTCCAGCAAAAACGGATAGGCGAGAAGACCGAGGAGCGATCCTAGATTCGAGAGCGAGTAGAGCCGGTAAGGCGACCTGCCTGGGTGTTCCAACGCAAACCAATGCTGCAGAAGCGGGCCCGTCGTCGCCAAAATCAAGAATGGAAAGCCGATACCCGCAAGCAAGAACCTGACAATGAACCACGTTGGGTTATCCGCGCCGTTGGGCCGCCAATTCTCACCGGGTGTGATCGGAGTTGGCCAGACGAAAGCCAGGAATACCAGCAGGAGCAGCGAACCACCCAGCGCCAAGAGGTGCGCTAATCCCTGGGATCTCGCGCTGAGTTTGAAAGCAAGGAGTCGGGCGTAGGAATATCCCGCCAGCAACAACAATTGAAACACAAGCAGGCACGCGGTCCAGACCGCCGGAGTGCCCCCGAACCAGGGAAGGATGAGTTTTCCAAGAATCAACTCAACCTGAAAAAGTAGGAATGCGCCGAGGAAAATAGCAGCGCCATAGACCACATGCCATCGGCCGGACGACTCGTTCTTCGCGGGAATTTCCGCGGCGGGCTCGTCCTCCTGAACACAGATGAGTGTTTCGCTGCTTGAGACCATGTCCCAAGGCTCTCATCTCCACACGCAGCTCATCACTCCCGCGCGAGTCAGGTTGCCGCAAGAATTAACAAGAATTGACCCGTTGTGATGAATTCTGAGCTGGCCCAGGATTCGGTGAATTGGCGTGCTCGCGAACGAATCGAATACAGCCGGCAACCTACATTTTGTAGCGGCCGAGATCGTCGTCGGAGAGACCTTCGAGCCATGAGCGGAGCTGCTCATTCGTCGTCCGTTCAGAGATGGCGCTGGAAATCTTCGAATTCTTCAGCACTTCCTCATCCACAAAGATCGGGCAGTCCACGCGCAATGCCAGCGCCAGCGCGTCGCTCGGCCGTGAGTCGATGGTCATCATCTGGCCGTCGCGCTCAACCCAGATCAAAGCGTAGAAGGTATCGTCCTTCAGATCGTTCACCACCACTTTTTGTACCCGGACCTCGAGACCCAGAAGCACATTCTTCAACAAGTCGTGCGTCATCGGTCGTGGGGTCTGAACCTTCTCGATTTCCAAAGCGATGGCATTCGCCTCGTATACTCCCACCCAGATCGGCAGAATCGCCTGCCCCTGCACGTCCTTCAGCACCACGATGGGCATGTTGGTGACGGGATCCATCATCAGGCCGCGGATCTTCATCTCTACTTCCATCGGGGCCTCCCCAGACTAGGCAACGTGCTCACCGGCCAGACTGCTCGGCCCTATGCTCGTGACGCGGACCTGCACGTAGGTTCCCAGAAGGTCCTTCGCTTGGGAAGCGAAATTTAAGACTCGATTACAGGACGTGTGGCCGCTCCACTGATTCTCGCGCCGCGACTTGTTGGTAACCATCAACTCGAACGATGCCCCTAGCAGCGTTGCATTCCGTTCCGCCTGAATGTGGCGCTGCCGTTCCTGAAGCGCCGCCAGTCGGCGGCCCTTTTCTTCTTCAGAAACGGAATCATTCATCGCGAGAGACGCCGTATTCGGCCGCGGCGAGTATTTGAAGCAAAACACGCCTTCATATCGCACCGTATCCAGCAAGCTGAGGGTCTCGCTAAATTCCTGCTCGGTCTCACCCGGAAACCCTACGATGATGTCCGTGGTGATGCTGATCGGCCTCTTCGCCGCGCGAATCATCGCGATTTTCTCCAGATACTCGTCTCGCGAGTACGTGCGTTGCATAGCTTTCAACACGCGATCCGAACCCGATTGCACCGGCAAATGCACGTGGTTGCACACCCTCGGCTCCGACTCGATCGCCGCCACGATGTCCGTCGTGAAGTCCCGGGGATGCGAGGTCGTAAATCGAACGCGGCGTATCCCCGGCACATCGGCTACCTTCAACAGCAATTCCGAGAAACGCACCCTATCCGCTGAAGGGTCCGCGTACGAATTTACGGTTTGCCCGAGCAATTGCACCTCGGAGTACCCAAGATCGGCCAACTGCCGAACTTCCCTCAATATCGATCCGCTCGCTCGGCTCCGCTCAGGCCCCCGTGTGTACGGCACAACACAATAAGAACAGGACTTGTCGCAACCCTCGATGATAGTCAGGTATGCGCGCCAGGGATTGTCCCGACGCGTGATTTCGGTTTCGAAGGTCTCATCCGTGTCGGTGTCCAGTCCCGTAACGCGCTGATTCCCTGCCTCCAATTGCGCAAGAAGCTCCGGAAATTTTCGATAACTCGCGGAGCCGCACACCAAACTGACCCAAGGCGCCCGTTCGAAAATTTCTTCGCCCTCTTGTTGCGCCAGACAGCCCAGCACTCCTATGATCTGACCCTCTTTCTGCCTTGTCCGGTATTCGCCGAGCCGCGAGAACACCTTTTGCGCGGCCTTCTCCCGAATGCTGCACGTGTTGTAAAGGATCAACGACGCCGAATCCGGAGATTCCACCTGCTGGTATCCGCGCGAGAGGAGCACGCCCGCAACTTTCTCCGAGTCGTGGTCGTTCATCTGGCACCCAAATGTTTCCAGAAAGAAGGTCCCGCTGGCGGGCGCGGAGGCGACAGGTATAACTTCGTCCGGCGCGTTCTGATTCGCAACTAAACGCGCTCTCAACGAATCCAAGCTAATGTCGAATGCCGGTTCCATCTCTAATTTTGCAGTTTAACACAAGTCTTAGCGCCTCCCCGGACGCCTTGCGGTCAGCAACTATGTGTTCAAAGGCGGGCAGGCACCCATTTAGTAAGTGACATCATTCGGTGAGCTTTCGTTGATTCCACTAGTTGCGTGTGCTACGGTTCTGAAGGGCCCAAAAATTTCGTCGCACTGAGGGGAAAACGTCATTTATTTGTTCACGACAGTCGTACTGATCGACCTTGGAAATATTCTCGAGCAAACGGGCTGGGTTGCCCGCGTGGTTATTGGAATTCTTCTCCTGTTTTCCATCATCTCCTGGAGCATGATTTTTCAAAAACTCGGCTTCTTCAGCCGCATCCGCCGTGAGAGCGACCAGTTTCTTCGAATTTTTCGCGCCACCCGCGGCGTTGCCAATCCTCAAGCTTTGGCATCGGCCGGCTCACCGTTTTCCTCGGTCTACGCTGCAGGTTACCGCGAACTGCAGAGCCAGGTCGGCGGCGCGCCAGGTAACCCGCATCCGCCAAAGTTGAAGAGCTTGCAAGCCGTAACCGCAAACATGCAAGTCGCCGCATCCGAAGAAGTGCGCCGCGCCGAAAAAGGAATGTCCTGGCTCGCCACTACTGGATCGGTTTCGCCGTTCATCGGCCTGTTCGGAACGGTTTGGGGCATCATCGACGCTTTTTCCGGCTTGGGCAACGCCGGTTCGGCAAGCCTCCGCGCCGTCGCTCCTGGCATTTCGGAAGCTCTGTTGACCACCGCAGCGGGACTTTTCGTCGCAATCCCGGCCGTTATTTTCTACAATCAATTCTTGCAGAACATTCGCAACCTTGCGCAGCGGCTTGACACCTTTGCGCTGGAAGTCGCCGCGCAGATCGAAAAGGCTTTTTAGCCAAGTATCCGCGGCTCACCAGCCTGGCCGCGCGTGAAAACCTATGCCGCAAATGTCCAAATCGACGCAGTCGTCCTTGTCCGAGATCAACATGGTCCCGTTCATCGACGTCGTGCTGGTCTTGCTGATCATCTTTATGATCACTGCCCCCATCCTCCAATCCAGCATCGAAGTCGATGTTCCGAAAACCAAGAGCGTGCATGAAGTCACCGAGCAAAAGATCGTCGTCACCATGGACAAGAATCAACTCGTTTATTTGGGAAACGATCCAGTCAACGTGAACGACCTCGGGACTAAAATTAAATCCAAGATCAAAAAACCAAACGAAGGCATATTTCTTCGCTGCGACAAGACCGTTCCCTTTGGCGCCTTCGCCACCCTGATGGACGCGCTTCGGCAATCCGGCATAAGCAACATAAGTATTGTCACCGAGCCGCTCGATGATCGTTCCAAAACTCGCTGACTGCATAGATACGAAAGCATGACCACCGCTGTCGCCAATTCGGAAGAACTTCCTCTCGGCCGATTCGTTGCCTATTCCCTGGTCCTTCATGCCGCGCTGGCCGCCACCATCGCCGCCTCGATTTTCTTCAAATTCAAAGGTGATCAGTGGGCCGGCCTCGGAGGCGACCCGGGACAAAGCATCAATGTAACGATGGTGCCCAGCGCCGGTATTCCCATGCCGCAACCGCCGACCATCTCCGAAGCCAAAGCTTTCGATCCTACGGACGGTCTCTACAAAGAGACCCCTCAGCCGAAACCGCCGGCTCCCCCGGTCGACGCCACGCCGATCCCCAAGCTCGAAAAAGAAAAGCCGGTGAAGAAGCCGCCCTCGCCCCCTTCCAAGGTTTTCGAACCCAAGAAACCACCTCCGGATAACGCCATCAATTACGGAAAGGGTGGCCGTCCGCCGCTTCCGACTGGTAACACCTCCACGCCCGGTGTCAGCGCCTCCTCTGGTGTTCCCTTGCCAGGACAGGGCGGCGGCGACTTCGCAACTCGCTTCGGCTGGTATATCCAGGCGGCCAAGCGTCGTGTCGACCCGAACTGGGACCGGCTGTCCATCGACCCGGGGGTTCGCAACTCCACAACGCTGCATGCGGCCGTATCGTTTGTGATTAACCGCGATGGCAGCATCAAAAACGTTCGCATTACGACATCCAGCGGTAATCTCTCGTGGGATAACGCCGGTCTTCGCGCCATAATGAGCTCGAATCCCCTCCCGCCCTTACCGCCCGATTATCAAGGTTCGGAAGTTGCCGTAACTTGGGATTTTCCCGAGCAACACAGGTAATGAAGTTGGTAGGAAAGCGACGAGAAGTTGATCATCAACTCCAATGGGAGGTTTGCGTGATTCGCGGAACAAAACCGGGACTTTTTGCTTTGATCTTCGCCATCTTGCTGGCGATTGCGGGTTCGGCTCGTGCCCAGAACCCTGCGTGGTTCCAAGCTGGCACTGGGCTCGGCGACGTCAGCAAGCCGCGCTTAGCGGTGGCTGACTTTGTGCCGCGCGAAGACCCAACAAAATCGCACTCCCAGCTATTCACTCAGGTTGTGCGAGACGATCTCCAGTTCTCGGGCATCATCGAACTTGTCAGTCCGAGTTTCTATCCTACGCAGGTTCCCAGCGTCCCCGGCGAGCTGAAGAACCTTGCTTGGACCGACAACCCGGCGAACGCGAATATGGTCGCGTTCGGAAATCTCACCGAGTCTGCTTCAGAAGTCGCCATTCAAGCCTGGCTCTACGATGTCAAGAATCCCAATTCCCAGGCGGTTATTGGCAAGGTCTATCGCGGCGCCCCCACGGATCCCCAAGTTCGCAAATTTGCGCATCAGTTTGCCGACGAAATTATCAGCAAGCTTTCCGGCGGTCTTCCAGGCATCGCTTCGACGCAAATCTCCTTCGTCAGTTCTCGCGCCGGCACTAAAGAAATCTGGGTGATGGACTACGACGGTGCGAGCCAGCGTCCGCTCACTTCCCTGCACACCATCTCGCTCACGCCACGTTGGTCGCCGGACGCATCACGTATCGCGTTCACTTGCTTTGCCCCAGCCCATGGCGTCGTTAGCCCGCAAATTTGCATGTACTCTGTAGACGCCAATAAGGTGATTACCTTTCCACGATTCCGCGGCACCAACGCCTCCCCGGCGTGGTCCCCAGACGGATCGCATCTCATGTTTTCGTCCTCCATGCTGGGCAATCCTGAACTTTTTGTCACCGACGCCAACGGCGGCACTCCCAAGCGCCTGACTTTCGCCAACGGCGCCAGCACCTCCCCCGCGTGGAATCCCAAGACTGGGCAAAGCGTTGTCTTCGTCAGTGATCGCGGCGGTATCCCCAAACTCTTCATGATGAACGCCGACGGCACCAACTCCGCTGAGATCGATTTGCCCGACAAAGGCTATCTGATCGACCCTGCCTGGGCTCCCAACGGCCAGATCCTGGCATTCAGTTGGCGTCGGCCCGAAGGCAACTACGACATTTATGTTATGGACGCCTCAACCCACCAGCTCGTGGAGCTCACCCGCGACTCCGCCCGCAACGAGCGCCCCAGCTGGGCCCCTGACGGCCGCCACATTGTCTTCGAGTCAACGCGCGGGGGAACCCGCCAAATTTGGACCATGCTTGCCGATGGTTCGCAAGCACGCCAGTTGACCAGCCAGGGACACAACGAGTCGCCCAATTGGTCGCCGCGTTGATTTCTTGCCTAACGATTTTGTGCCCGATGTATAACGTCGTGACACGATAGGTCTCCGAAAGTCAGCACTCGATGCTAGGATGTTGACTACCGTGGGATCAAACAACACTGGGATTACACTCTTGAGGAGGATTTGAATGATCGAGGTCTCCCGATCACTGTATCGCGCGAGTCTGGTTGTCGTGCTCGCTGCTTCTGTCTTAACCTTTGGCTGCAGCAAGAAGCCGAAGCAGGTCTCCGCGCCGCCAACTGCACCGCCTCCACCTGCCGCGGCCCAGCCTACCGTAACACTTCAGGCTAGTCCGAGCGCTCTGGAAAAGGGCGACTCGTCCACGTTGAGCTGGACTTCGACTGACGCGACGCAGTTGACCGTCGCTCCTGACGTCGGCTCGGTCAACGCGCAAGGTTCCACCAAAGTTACGCCTTCGACCTCGACTACTTATACGATTACAGCCAGCGGTCCCGGTGGCTCCGCCAGCGCCACCGCCAGAATCACAGTCGCTACCGCGGCACCCCCGACGAGCGAGCCAACTCTCGACGAGTTGTTCACGCGAGAGGTCCGCGACGCCTACTTCGACTTCAACAAGGCAGATATCCGCTCCGACGCCCGCGATGCACTCGGTAAGACGGCTGACTTCCTTCGCAACTATCCTCAGATCCGCGTCACCATCGAAGGTCATTGCGACGAGCGCGGCTCCACGGAATACAACCTCGCTCTCGGTGATCGCCGTGCCAGCGCCGTCAAGCAATACCTGATCTCACTGGGCATTTCCGCCGATCGCCTCAACACCGTCAGCTTCGGCAAGGAAAAGCCCTTCTGCATGCAGTCCACGGAAGATTGCTATCAGCAGAATCGCCGCGGCCACTTTGTCAGGTCCAAGCAGTAGGCCTGACCGGCAACTCATTGCCGCCCACGAATGTAGCGGCCGCTTTCCGAAGCGGGCGCCTTGGCCACGAAGTTCTGGCTGATGGCGTGACACCGTCAACGAGCCGCGCGGACGAGCAAACTGTTGCTCCCGCGCGGTTCTGTCGTTAAAGTTAAATTGCCCGCTCCACGCTATAATGGTGCTCTCTCCCGGCCAGCATCCGTTCAGCGAGGCTGTCGTAAGCTCCTAGGAGGAATTTGCATGCGTCTACGCAACATTGCGATTTTCATGGCCTTCATCTTGGTCGCCACGATCTGTGGGAGCCTCGTCGGTCCTCGGCCTGCCCAAGCGGTGGCGCGCGAAATTATCGAACTGCAGCACGACGTCACCACTCTGCTTCAGGGACAAAAAGATCTCGCCACCCAGATGACCCAGGATCACACCGTGACGAAAACGCTCATCGAGCAGACCGGCGACAATGTCGGCAAGCTCAACGCCACGATGAGCTCGCTACAGAAGTCCGTGCAGGACGTCCAGGCAAATTCCGGCGCGCGCCTCGACACGATGTCGACGCAAGTCCAAGGCCTCTCTGACAACCTCGAAGAAATCAAGTCTCGCCTGGGCAAACTAAATCAGCAGCTGGTCGATCTGCAGAACACCGTGCAGAGTTTGGACGCCAAGATTTCCGGCACCGCGCCTCCAGCGACTACACCAACCTCCAACAATAGTTTCACCCCGTCACCGTCCGGCGGCGGCAGCGTTCCGGCCAGCGCGGCGCCGGCGGGCCCTGCCCCGTCCGCCGACACTCTCTATTCCAATGGCTTGCGCGACATCACCAGCGGCAAGTACGATCTCGCGCGCCAGGAATTTCAGGATTATTTGAGATACTACGGAGACACCGATCTGGCTTCCAATGCGCAGTTCTATCTAGGCGAAATCGCCTACTCGCAGCGCAATTACGATCAAGCCGTCACCGAATATGATCGCGTGCTAACGAACTATCCAAAGAGTTTCAAACTCGCTCCCGCTCGCCTCAAGAAAGGGATGGCCCTCCTCGAACTCGGTCAAAAGAACACCGGCATCCGCGAACTCCGCGAAGTTGTTAAGCGCTATCCCGGAACCGAAGAAGAGCGCCGCGCTCGCGCGAAGCTCAAGGAACTCGGGGTCACCACGTCAGCGGTCGCAGCGCAATAGCTTTTTCGCGACGTATCCGCATCCATTTTCTCCGCTCCTACCTCGGTTCGCCTGTTCTTGCCGCTAGTTTCCCGAATCATCCCTGGGGCTGGACACAGCCTTACTTGAAGGCGGATTATTATCTGTATGCGTGCCTATAGCTGGGCGCCACGATCCACTGAGGAGGGGTACCATGTCCGAGTCCCGACGCCATCTGCTGATCACTCTTGCCGGTGCAGCCAGTATTCTCGCGGCAGGCCCGCTTTTTCTTTCCTCGCAAACCATCCGTCCGGTCCCGTCTCCCAATGCACCGAACCCCAACTCCCCGCACCGCATTGGCGACCCCGACCCGACCGTCGGAGACGACCCGAAAACGATCAACAAGCAAAACCAGGCCGAGATCAAACTCGAAGTTCAAAAATTGTATGACTTAGTTGCCGAATTAAAGGACCAAGTCGAGCATACCGACGCAAACTCCACCCTCTCCATCTCCTTCGTAAAAAAAGCCCAACAAATCGAAAAGCTCGCCAAGCAAATCAAAGACCGCGCCAAGAGCTGACCGCCCCGATTCACCTGGCGATCATCTCCGATTCCCATAGCGACCGTCTCCAGTTTTTGTAGGGGCGGGGCTAGCCCCGCCCGGCGCTGCCCACACGAAAAGCTGCCCCTGTCAACTAGCCTCCCACCCTCAGCCGTGCTATCGTCGTCGCTACAGGGAGAGATACATGTCGGTTAATAAAGTAATCCTAGTCGGTCGCCTAGGCCGCGATCCAGAAACCCGCTACACCGGCGGCGGTCAAGCAGTCGCCAACTTTTCGGTGGCTACGGACGAGACCTACAAAGATCGCAACGGCGAGCGCCAGAAGCGCACCGAGTGGCATAAGATCGTCGTCTGGGGCAAGCAAGCCGAGATCGCGCAGCAGTACCTGAAAAAGGGCTCCCTGATCTTCATCGAGGGCCGCATTCAATCCCGCGAGTGGCAAGACAAAGAAGGCCAAAAGCGCACCAGTTTTGAGATCGTCGCCACCAATTTCCGAATGTTGGGTGGGCGAGCTGAAGGTGCCGCAGCAGGAGCCGGCGCAGGCGCGCCCCGCGGTGGTACCGAAGATTTCGACAATCAGGCAGGTCCCGCAGAAGACACCTATGGCGGTGGGGGCGGCGGTCACGCCCCCGCCGGACCAGAAATCTCCGACGAAGACATTCCCTTCTAGTCAGCGTGCACACCAACTCCCAGAATGAATTGGCCAAGCTTTAGATCCGGCCTCAACCTCAAATGACCGACGTCAACCGCCAGTTCTTTCTCGCAGCTCGCCCCAGTGGATTGCTGGCCCCCGGCGACCTGCGACTCGAGCAGGCCACGCTTCCGAAAGTCGGCGAAGGCCAGGCCCTCGCTCGCGTACGCTACCTCTCCATGGACCCCACCATGCGCATGTGGATGGCCGACGTCCAGGGGTACATGCCTCCCGTCGCCATCGGCGACGTGATGCGCTGCTTCGGTTTGGCCGAAGTCATCGAATCCCGCCACACCCACTACAAAAACGGCGACAAGATCGTGGGCCTCACGGGCCTCCGGGACTTCGTGCTGATCGACGGCACCGAGAAGCGCCCTTTCCAGAAAATTCCTCCGGTTCCGTTTGTTTCCGACACCGCGTTTCTAGGAGTCCTCGGCATCACCGGGCTCACCGCGTACTTCGGCATGATGGACATCGCCAAACCGCAGAAAGACGAAACCCTCGTAGTCTCGGCGGCAGCCGGCGCCACGGGCAGCATCGCTGGCCAGATCGGCAAAATTCACGGTTGCCGTGTCGTGGGAATTGCTGGCGGACGCGAAAAGTGCAAGTGGCTAACGGACGATCTCGGCTTCGATGCCGCCGTCGACTACAAGCATCCCGACTGGAAGCAGTACCTTGCCGCCGCTACACCGAAGGGCATCGACATCAATTTCGAAAATGTCGGCGGCAAAATCATGCACGCCGTCATGGATCGCATGAATCACCATGGTCGAATCGTGCTCTGCGGGCTCATTTCTGGCTACACCAAGGAAGATCCTTCGCTGGCCAGCTTCGGCGTGGTTCTAGTCAAGCGGCTGCGGGTCCAGGGTTTCATTATTATCGACTACGCCGACAGATTCATGGAAGCGGCCACACAGCTCGGCAAATGGAAGATGTTCGGAAAACTAAAAGACCGCGAAACCCTTGTGGAAGGTCTGGAGAAAGTCCCCGAAGCAATCAACATGCTCTTCACGGGCGGGAATATCGGCAAGCTGATCGTAAAACTATGACATTGAGAGGGTACAAAACCTCAACTCGTTAAAACCTTCGCGGAAGGTGCGTTGCCTCCGAAACCTCCTACCGCTCCGGCGGCGGCGCGTTCCGTTTTCTCTCTTCGTCCATCTTTTTCAGAAATTCCTCGAATTTCGGCTGCTGCTCCGGCGTCAGTATCGCCCGAATCTGGTTACGCCCCTTCTGCCTGGCCTGATCGATCTGGATGTCGCTTTGTTCGTGAAGCGCTTTGTATTCACCATGCAATTGCGTCAGGATCCCTTCTAGTTGATGTTGCTGATCGGGCGTCAGGTTGGCCATCCGCGTCAGCTCTTCTACCTTCCGCGCACGCCGTTCCTGGGCCGTCATCGGAGCGTTCGCGGAAACCGAGCGATGCGCGAAGACATATCCGACTACGCCGCCCAGCGACACTCCGAGAAGAAACACCACGGCAACCCACAGCGCAGCCCGCTGCTTAGCGGTAGCTTCGTTCATGATCCCTTCTCCGCCAGACTCAGCAAGAGATCATCGTTGTTAACCGGAGCCGCATATTCATGCACCGGTTCCCCCGTTATATCGGTCGCCACCGGTTTGGAAGGTGCCGATGCCGGCCAACCAAATAACCAGGTGCTCGCCAGCACCAGCGCCAGCGCGGACACCCAAGTGAGCCTTCGCGCTAGCTTCGGCACGATAGTCCATGCGTCAATCGATCGCCGCAATTCCGACTCCCGTGCCGCAATCGCTGCCATCACGCGCGGCGCGAACCACGGCCCGACTTCCGCACGCCGTGGCAATGCACTCAGCAGTCTCCGGCTAGCCAGCAGTTCATCCACGGCGGCTTGGCAGTCTCGGCACTCGGACGCGTGCTTCTGCAGCGCCGTCGGCAGCACTTCTCCGCCGGCGATTTCCTCCAGCGACTCCCGGAATCTGTCGCACTCGCTACTACCTTTTCTAAGTGGGCTCCACATTCTTGGTCTCCTCACTTCTTCGTCGCGTCCATTGTTGATTCTCGAATCTTCAATCGCCACGTTTCCGCGCTTCACTCACGATCCTTCGCCGCGCTCGAAACAATCGAACCTTCACCGTGTTGGCATTCAAGTCCAGAATCTCGGCAATCTCCTCGACCGCAAAACCCTCAACTTCTTTCAAAATCAACATCGCCCGATCGCGTTCATCCAGGCACTCCAGCAACTTCTCCACCTGTTGTCTCGCCGCCAGCTTGTCACTGATGTCTGGCGTTGGGGCCGAACGTTCTTCCGGGGCTCCGTACTGCCTCGCTTGCTCCTCGCTCAGATCCGACTCGTAAACCAGCGGCCGAACCTTTCTTTTTCGCAACAGGTCCCAGCATTCGTTCACCGTGATCTTATACAGCCACGTGCTGAACGCTGCCCTTTGGTCAAATCGCTTCAGCGAGAAGTACGCTTTCACGAAGACCTGCTGCGCAATATCCTCCACGTCCTCCCGTTGCCTCAAAATTCCTCCGGCCACCGCCGTAACTCGTTGCTGGTGGCGCCGGACAAGTTCCTCAAACGCCGCCTGATCTTCCGCCTGCGCCCGGCTTACGAGTTCCCGGTCGTCGACACTCACGGCCCTTCCGGCCGTCGCTTTCGCCGCCGCCGGGATTGCTAACGCGGTAGCCACTGCTTTTGGGACGCGTGCCATGCTCGTTAGGTTACGCCTAACCCTGATCGGGTTGCCATCCCCCTTGGATGCCTCTTACTTCCTCGCTGCAGCATGTGTTTCACTTGAGCACCCAAAAACTTTGTACTTGCCAGCCTCTTACCTAGATGCCATAATGCCTCCATGATTATTGGTGACCGCCTCCGCGCACTGCGTGAGGAAAAGAAACTCTCCCAGGGCGATATCGAAAAGCGTACCGGGTTACTTCGTTGCTATATTTCCCGCGTCGAGAATGGCCATACAGTACCGGCCATCGAAACGTTGGAGAAACTCGCACGCGCTCTAGAGTGCCCACTTTATCAACTCTTCTACGACGGTGAGGAACCGCCTCAATTGCCGAATCTCCCCAAGCGCAAGTCGTCCGACGACATCGCCTGGGGTAGCAGCGGCAAGGAAGCGCGTTTTCTCAACAAGCTTCGCCGTCTGTTGAGCAAGGCCGATGAGGAAGATCGCAAGCTGATTCTGTACATGGCTCAGAAAATGGCCAATCGGTAGATTTGCGGTTTTTCGGTTGGAATTGCCAGTTTAGATCAAGTAACGGGCCGTGCTGCACCGCTGTACGGCCCCTTTCCCGTGTCACCGCTTACCCGGTAGCTCTCTACGGCTGACTTACTTGGTCAGTCCGGTCGCCTTTCTCACCCGCCGCCTATTCCCATTCAATCGTGCTCGGTGGCTTCGAACTGATGTCGTAGACCACCCGCGTCACTCCCGGGACCTCGTTCACGATCCTCGTCGAGATGCGTTCTAGTACTTCCCCGGGCAACCGCATCCAATCTGCTGTCATGGCGTCATCGGACTCCACCACGCGCACCGCCACGGTCAACCCGTAGGTGCGTCCGTCGCCCATAACCCCAACGCTACGTACCGGTAACAAAACGGCGAAGGCCTGCCAGACCCTCTCGTACAGCCCCGCCCGCCGGATCTCCTCCACCACCACCGCGTCGGCCTCCCGCAGCGTTACCAGATGTTCATGGGTGATCTCCCCGAGCAGCCGCACCGCCAGCCCGGGCCCCGGAAACGGATGTTTCAAAAGGATTTCCTCGGGCAATCCGAGTTCTTTTCCGATCCTCCGCACCTCATCCTTGAACAGGTCCCGAAGCGGCTCAATCAACCCAAAGGGCATGTTTTCAGGCAGTCCGCCGACGTTGTGATGCGATTTGATCGTCGCCGAGGGCCCCTTAACCGATACCGACTCAATCACGTCCGGGTATAGGGTCCCCTGCACCAGGTACTCGATTTCCCCGTGTGCCTCGCCATGTTGCAGCTTCAGCGCTTCCTCGGCGAACACCGAAATGAACTCATTGCCGATGATCTTCCGCTTCCGCTCCGGGTCCGTAACCCCCTTCAATTGCGTCAAAAATCGGTCCGACGCATCCACGCCGATCACCTTTAGTCCCAGCCGCTCCCGCAACATCTCCAGCGTGTCTTCGAACTCATTCTTTCGCAGCAACCCGGTATTCACGAAAATGTTCGTCAGCCGTTCCCCGATCGCCCGATGCACCAAGACCGCCGCCACGGTCGAGTCCACCCCTCCACTGAGCGCACAAATCACTCGGCCGGTTCCCGCCTTCTTCCGAATGGCCTCGGTCGTCTCCTCAATAAACGCCGCCCCGCTCCACTTCGGCTCGGCCTTGCACACCCGAAACAAGAAATTTCTCAGTATCTCCGTCCCTTGGTCCGTATGCTTCACTTCCGGATGAAACTCGACGGTATAAATCTTCCGTACCGGATCCTCCGTAGCGGCCACTGCATTGTCCGTATGCCCCGGAGCGTGAAATCCCGCCGGCAACTCCACCACGTGATCCCCATGACTATTCCAAATCCGCACGCTCTTCGGGAGTCCCGCGAACAATTCCGATTCCCCATGCCCATGCGCCAGACCATTCGCTAGATTCAACAACGCGCTCCCATACTCCCGTCGGCCAGCCTTCTCGACCTTCCCTCCCAAGGTCCGCGTGATCCAATGCATCCCGTAGCAGATCCCCAGTACTGGAACACCCAGAGCCAGCACCGCGTGATCGCAAGTCGGAGCATCCGCGTCGTACGCAGAGCTAGGCCCACCTGACAAAATCAAACCCGAGGGCTCATACTTGCGGATATCAGCAATCGTCGACGTGCACGGCAACACCGCGGAAAACACCTGCTGCTCCCGCACCCGCCGCGCAATCAACTGGGTGTACTGCCCGCCAAAATCCAAAACCACCACGCCGCCGCGCTCCGAATTCGGCTTCCTCGCGTCTTCCTGCATCTTCACCCCGCTACTCATAACACCCCGATTCCAAGCTGCTCGTCCCACTCGATTCCTTGTAGGGGCGGGGCTTGCCCCGCCCGGCGTAAGCACCACCACGGTGCGCTTTTGTCATTCAAACTCCATCGCGACTCCCTACCTTCGTGTACGGGCGCAGCACTGCTGCGCCCCATCTCGGCACCCAACGCTCATCAACACGCCTTTCCCGTCCATCCCCGCTCACTTCACCACCAAATTCACCAATTTATCCGGCACCACAATCCTCTTCACCACTTCTTTCCCATTCAAATGATGCGCCACCCCAGGATCGGCCAACGCCTTCGAAACCACCCCAGCCTCGCTCAACCCCGCCGCAACCACCAATTTTCCGCGCACCCTCCCATTAACCTGCACCACAATCTCGACTTCATCTTCCTTAGCCAGCTCCGCGTTGAACTCCGGCCATTTCACAATCCCCAACCCGCCCGTATGCCCCAGCATCTCCCACAACTCTTCCGCCAGATGCGGCGTCATCGGCGCCAGCATCAAGGTTAGCAATTCCAAGACTTCTTTTCGCACCTCGAGCCGCATTCCCTCACTCAGCGGCTCCGCGGCATAAATCTCGTTATGCAATTCCATAATCAAAGCAATCGCCGAATTAAAATGCCAGCGCGCATCAAAATCCTGGGTAACCCGCCGCAGCGTCTCGTGCGTCTTCCGCAGCAACTTCCGTTCTTTTTCCGTGGCCCCAGCCAAATTCGCTACCGCCCGCGCATCCACGCCGCGCAATTCCGCCGCGTGCCGCTCTACCAGCCGGTAAACCTTATTCACAAATCTCCACGCACCCTCAATACTGTCCTCGCTCCATTCCAGATCCTTCTCCGGCTGGTTAGCAAACAGCATATAAAGCCGCCCGGTATCGGCGCCGTACTTCTCCGCCATGTCGATCGCCCCAACAATATTCCCTTTGGACTTCGACATCGCCGTCCCGCCCTTCAACACCATCCCCTGCGTAAACAACCGCGCAATCGGCTCGGTGTGCGTGACTAAACCCAAATCCCGCATCACCTTGCACCAAAACCTGGAATACAGCAGGTGCAAAATCGCGTGCGTAATCCCGCCAATATACTGGTCAATCGGAAACCAATATCCAACCTTCCCCGAATCATACGCCGCGTGATCATTATGTGGATCGCAATACCGGTAGAAATACCACGACGAATCCACAAACGTATCCATCGTGTCCGTCTCGCGGCGAGCAGGTCCCCCGCACTTCGGGCAAGTCGTATTCACAAACTCCGGAGTCGCCGCCAAAGGCGAACCACCCTCCCCAGTCAAAGCCACATCCGCAGGCAGAATCACCGGCAAATCTTTGTCCGGCACTGCCACGATCCCATCTTTTTCGCAGTAAACCACCGGGATCGGCGTGCCCCAATATCGCTGCCGAGAAATTCCCCAATCCTTTAATCGGTAGGTCGTCTCGCGCTTCCCAAATCCCTTCGCCGTAGCGTGCGCAGCCATCGCATCAATCGCATCGTCCACTGTCAGCCCGTTGTAAGGACCCGAGTTCACCAGCATCCCGTTCTCATGCTCGTCGAACGGCGCCGTCATCGTTTCGCCCGACAAGGCCTCACCATTGGTCGGCTGAACCACCACTCGCACTGGCAGCCCATATTTCCGGCAAAACTCAAAATCCCGCTGGTCATGCGCAGGCACAGCCATGATCGCACCGGTGCCATACTCCATCAGCACGAAGTTCCCTACCCAAATCGGAATCTTTTCCCCGCTGAACGGATTCGCTGCGTATCGGCCGGTAAAGACTCCGACCTTCTCCGCCGTCTCCAGGTCCTCAGCCTTCACCGACGCCAACCGCATCTTCTTCAATTGTCCGTCAGCTTCCAGTCGCGCTGGCGAACCCTCCAGCAGTTTCCTGACCAGCGGATGCCCCGGCGCCAAAATAATCGCCGTAGCCCCGTAAATCGTATCGATCCGCGTGGTAAAGACCTCGATCTCTCCAGCCCCCGCAACCTCCTCCGCCGCAAACTTCACCCGCGCCCCGACCGACTTCCCAATCCAATTCCGCTGCATGGTAATGACGCGATCCGGCCAAGACCCTTCGAGCAATTTCAAATCATCAATCAACTGCTCCGCATAAGCCGTAGTCTTTAGAAACCACTGCTCCAGTTCCCGCACTTCCACCAAAGTATCCTCATGCCGCCAGCAATACCCATTAATCACCTGCTCGTTAGCCAAAACCGTGCAACACTTCGGACACCAATTGACCCGGCTCTTCTTCCGGTAAGCCAATCCGCGTTCCAGCATCCGCAGGAAAAACCACTGGTTCCACCGGTAATACTCTGGCTCGCAGGTAGAAATCTCCCGTCGCCAGTCATAACTGAACCCAAAACGCCGAAGCGTCCGCTGAAACTCCGCAATATTGTTGTTGGTCCAGGTCCGAGGGTGAGTATTATTCTTAATTGCCGCGTTTTCCGCCGGCAAACCAAACGCATCCCAACCCATGGGATGCAAAACATTAAATCCCCGCATCCGCTTTACGCGCGCAACCACATCCCCAATCGCATAATTGCGCATATGCCCCATATGCATCGTCCCTGAAGGATAGGGCAACATCTCCAGCACATAATATTTAGGCTTAGAAGGGTCCGCCTCCACCTCAAAAACGCGCTCCTCTTCCCACCGCCGCTGCCACTTAGCCTCAATCGCCCAAGGATCGTAACGCGACCCCTCCTGCAGCGTCCCCCGCCCCTCGCCCCCTGCATTCGATTCCGCCAAGACCGATTCCCTCTCCGCGCCGCCAAGTTTCAATCCCCGAAAACTCTGTGCCCCTCAGTGAACTCTGTGTTAATCCTCTTCTTCTTCCCGTTCTTTCCACACTCAGCGAATCTCAGGCAACTCAGCGTCTCTTTACCCTGAGTCCCGAAGGGTTACTCTGAGCTCTGAAGGGAGCGTTATCTTTTACTTCGCTTCCGACTTTCAACTGTCGACTGTCAACCTCCGCCTCACTTCTTCCTCTTCTTCTCCGCCTTCTGAATCTCCGCAGCCTTCTTCTTCCCAGCAGCCGTAAGCATCGAAAAACCTTTCTCCGCCGCAGGCGCCGAGTCCTTCAACCCCGCCAATTCCCAGAGCGCAGCAACATTCTTCCGGTCATCCCCCGGATCCTCAATCGGCGTCTCCGCCAAAAACCCCCGCCCAGGCAGTCCGGCCGGCAAAGCCGCCCCCAACCGAGGATGCGTCAAAATCCGCCGAAACGCCTCCGCCCCAATCTTTCCCTTCCCGATATGCTCATGCCGGTCCACGCGCCCGCCCAAAGCAATCTTCGAATCATTCACATGAAACACCGGCACATGCTCCAACCCAATCGTGCTTTCGATCAACTCCAAAGTAGATTCCAACCCGCGCTCCGTCCGAATGTCATAACCGGCAGCAAACAAATGCGCCGTATCCAAACAAGCCCCAACATACAAACCAGCCAGCGCCTCAACGATCTCGCCCAACTCCTCCAACCGAGACCCGATCGCCGTCCCCATCCCCGCCGTATTCTCCACCAAAATCCGCATCCCGGAAGGCGGCAACCGCCGAACCGCCTGCTTGATCGAATCAATCGCCATGGCCACAGCCGACGACGGTCGCGAATCCCCGTAGGACCCCGGATGCACCACCACAAAATCCGCACCCAAAGCCATCCCGCGCACCAATTCCTCATGAAAAGCCTGGATCGACCGCGTCCGCAACATCGGCTGCGGCGCCGCCAGATTAATCAAGTAGTTCGCATGAATCACCAAGGGCCCCAACCCCAAAGCCTCCCGCCGCTCGCGGAATGCCTTCGCATCCACCTCGGTAATCCGCCCGGCCGCAACCCCGCCGGCCCACATCCGCGGACTAGCCGAAAATATCTGCAAAGCATTGCACCCCAGCTTGTTCGCCGATTCCAAAGCGTTCAGGTGATTGCCAGCAATAGAAGTATGAATCCCAATGCGCAACGAGCCGTCCATCCAACCAGGCGGCACAGGCTCCGGCTCAGGCTCCGGACGATATTCATCTTCAGGATCAAATACAGTAACGTGTGTGAGTGGCTCTTCAGGCATTCCCAATGAAGTTTTTCGCTCCCTCTTAAACTCCCCATTCTACCACACGCGCCAAATTCTCTAACGCATTCGCCCGTAGCTCAACTTCCAACCAATCCGCGTCCAAACGCGCACGAATTGTCATCCTGAGGCGACCCGACGAGGATCGCCGACCTCAACCTCTGGGTTTAAGGCGATTCGCCACCGCAAGATTCGATGCGACAACAGTGCACACGCGTCAGGCAACGCCAAAACAAGGTTATTCGCAAGCAAGATGAGGCCATTCGCGAGGAAGACAATCGTAGAGGAAAGGAAGTCGGTCGGGAGGGCGGTGATCGCGATACTACGCGTTCCAGCGCAGCAGAATGGGATCAGCGAGCCACTTCACCCGGGGGGCGAGCCGCAACATCCGCAGCGCTACGCTTTGGCAGCCTTGGCTTTGCGTACCCGTCCACGCTTCGTCTTGCGGCCGGGCTCGCGGATTGGTTGCTGCGGCAGGTTCCCGCCGGCGGCGCGGGAAATCGAAATCTCCGTAAAATCCATGGCATCCAGTATTTCCGCCCGTTTGCGTTCGCGCTCTTCCAACATCGTAAGAGCCTCCCGCACCACATCTTCGGCCTTGTCGTACCTGCCCTTTTCAACCGCCCGGCGGATAAATTCTTCTTGGTCGGGGCTTAACCGTACGTCCATGAAGCAAGCCTAGGAGCCAGAAACGCAGGTGTCAAGTACACGTTTATCGTGGCCCGTGATTTCATGCTCGCCAAGGCAATTAATAGGCCCCTAACGTCCCCCGTGCATCTGAGATTTCCGGAAACATAAATGACCCCGATTTCGTTTCTGTACCTAGAGTTTCATTCCCTGGGCCTAAAGCAATCCCTGATTCAACCGCGCGAGGAGGAACCGTGCAGACCCTCTGGCAAGATATCCGCTTCAGCATCCGCATGCTCCGCAAGAGCCCGGGATTCCCCCTCATCGCCATCCTCACGCTGGCCCTCGGCATCGGTGCCAACACCGCGATCTTCAGTCTCGCCAATGTCTTCCTGTTCCGCCCACTTCCCGTCAAAGATGCCGACCGCCTGGTGGTCATCGGCGTCCAAAGCAGCCCCACCTCCGAGCCAGACCAAGCCTCGTATCTCGATTTCCTCGACTACAAGCAAGCCCCCGTCTTCACCGACATGACCGCCTTCGTCCTCGACCTCGTTGGCATCGGCGCCGACGGCCGCGCCGACCGCACGATCGTGGCCGAGGTCCCCAGCAATTTCTTCTCAATGCTCGGCATACGCCCCGCCATTGGCCGCCTGATCCTTCCCGGTGAGGGTGATCAGCCCCGCACCGGCAACGTCGTCGTCCTCGGCTACAGCTACTGGCAAAAACGCTTCGGCGGCGATCCCAAAGTGCTCGGCCGCACGGTCAGCTTCGATGGCCGTGACGTCACCGTGATAGGCGTGGTCGAAAAGGAATTCCACGGCCCCTACGCGATCGTCGAAATGGACGCCTACGCTCCCATCGGTATGCACGACCTCGCCACAGGCGATCCCGCTTTCTTCACGGAGCGCTCCCATCGCGAAATGCACGTCCTCGCCACTCTTAAGCCCGGCGTGACCATCGCTCAAGCGCAAACCGCGCTTCAGGTCATCGCCACACGCCTCTCCGACCAGTATCCCCAGACCAACAAAGGTCAAGTCGTCCGTGTCTTCCCGGAGCGCGTGGCCCGCCCTGATCCCGGCTCCGCCGATTCCCTGCCGCTGGTCGTTACCATATTCCTCGTTCTCGTCGGCCTAGTGCTGATGGTCGCGTGCATCAATGTCGCCAACCTGCTGCTCGCTCGTTCCGCAGCGCGCCAGAAAGAAATCGCCGTGCGCGCCTCCATGGGTGCGACGCGCTTTCGCCTCATCCGCCAGATGCTTACCGAAAGCATCATTCTCGCCGTCGCTGGCGGCGCCGCGGGTGCGCTGCTCGGAATGTGGGTCTGCGCCGCGCTCGAACAAATGCGTCCCCTCGGCGACTTCCCTCTTCGCTTCGGTTTTACCTTTGACTGGCGCGTTTTCGGCTACGTCGCTCTCGTGGCGTCAGCTTCCGGCATCTTGGCAGGCTTGGCGCCCGCGCTTCGCACCTCTCGCGCGAATCTCAACGAGACCCTGCGCGAGTCCGGCCGCGGCCTCATCGGCGAAGGCGGCCGCCGCCATATCCTGCGCAACTCCTTGGTGGTCGCGCAGGTCGCCGGCTCCATCATCGTGCTGGTCACCGCGGGCCTGTTTGCTCGCAGCCTGACCAAAGCAGAGTCCATCGATCTCGGCTACGATCCGCACAACGTCCTCAATATTGGCCTCAACCCCGACCTTCAGAACTACAAACGACCCCGCGCCGAAGCCTTTTATCGCGAGCTACTGCGCCGCGCCAAAGCTCTGCCTGGCGTTGAGTCCGCTTCGCTCGCCTACTCGGTGCCGCTGAGCTACTACGCGACCGGCGGCGCCATTTATGCCGAAGGACAGGTCCTCAACAAGGACGAACGCGCTCCCGGCGGGCAGCACAACATGGTTAGCCCCGAATATTTCGCTAACATGCGCATCCCGATTCTGTCCGGCCGCGCATTCACCGACTCGGATACCAGCACGACCCAGCTTGTCGCCGTCGTGAACCAGACCATGGCTAGCCGCTTGTGGCCCAACCAGGATCCCATCGGCCGCAAATTCACTTATGACGGCCAAGAGAAAAAAGGCGAACCCGTCACCGTCGTGGGCGTAGCCCGCAACGCCAGGAACAGCGACATGATGAACGATCACCGAATCTACTTTTACGTGCCCTTGGCCCAGAACTACAACGCCACCCAGGTTCTCCAGTTGCGCACTTCTATCCCTCCGGAGACCCTCATCCCCGTCGTGGAAGGCCAAATCCACGAACTCGATCCCAGCCTGCCGGTCTACGACGTCATGACCATGGACAAGTCGCTCATGGGCGCCAACGGCTTCTTCCTGTACAAGATGGGCGCCGCCTTCGCCGGCACGCTGGGCGCGCTGGGCCTGCTCCTGGCAGTAGTCGGCGTGTATGGTGTCGTCTCCCATAATGCCGCCAGCCGTACCCATGAAATCGGCGTGCGCATGGCACTGGGCGCCCAACCCGGCAGCGTCTTCAGCCTGGTTCTACGCCACGCCGCCATTCTCGTAGGCGCCGGCATCGTCACAGGCCTCGTCGCCGCACTGGCCGTGACCAAATTCCTATCCAGCTTCCTGGTCGGCGTAACCTCCTACGATCCCATCACGTTCCTCACCGTCGCCGTTCTCCTGCTACTCTCGGCGTTCATCGCCTGCTACATCCCCGCCCACCGCGCCATGCGCGTAGACCCGATGGAAGCCCTCCGCTACGAATAACCAACCAGCTGCGGAGCGGTTTCTAGTTAACAATTTGCCTCTCCCCCCACCCTTTTTTGCAAGTGCGGATTCTAAAGGACTTTAAGGCTAGTGTTTTTGGATCTGCGGATTGTAAACGAGTTATGAGCGCATTTTTTGTAAGTGCGGATTCCAAAGAGTTTAAGCTTGAGTTTGCGTTTTGAGGGGAGACGTCAAAGGCGTCGAGATCAGCGGCAAACGTTCGAAGAGCTATCTGAGTTAACACGGATAAGAATAACATAGTGGTAATCACTCGTCAAGGACCAATTCGGGACGAGAGTGTCAGGACGTGAACGCTACGTTGAAGCGGATCGATTTTGATGTGGAGGAGGGAGGAAAAGCTATCACCAAGACCCAGTTTGAAAACCGAACCTGGTACATCCTCCGCGTAGGTTCAGACTGTGATTGAGAGCAGCCTGCCAACCCGGCCACCCGCCCGCGTAGTCACGGAGGATTCACTCCGGTTCACGCGGAGTCAGTAAGTGATGCAACCGGCTCGAGATATCTAAAGAGAACAACGGCGGCGAGGAGAAGAGATGCTTCGCTGAGGAAATAAGCGGTGGCAAAGGCAGCGTATTCCAATCTGCCAATGAGCGTGACTGCGATCGTGGTTGCGATCGCAATATTGCGCACAGGGAATAGAATGACGAATGTGATTGAGTCCGATCTCTTTAGACGCATAATCTGACCGATGGCCCATCCAACAGCCATGGCCACAACCATCAGGGACAAACTGGCGATCCAAATAGCTTTCCAATCTGCCTTTAGCTGCTCGTATCTGTTTGCAATCACGAACGTACAAAGAACAAGGACCCCGCCCACACACAGTACGCGCAAAGCCCCCGAAACCATGTCGGCCACGCCTGGGTGCATGACTCGGAATCCCATTCCCAGAACAATCGGTACAGCCACCAGCAGGATCAATCGACCGACGAAGCCGAAAGAAGGAACTGACAAAGCAAACTCGGCACCCAGCATCCTGGCATACACTCCGAAAATCACGGACATCGAGCCCACTGACAGGAGACAAGAAAGCGCGTTGACAGCCACCGACAAGGCCACATTTCCCCTAGCCGTCATGGTGTAGAAGTTCGCAATATCGCCCACTGGGCACGCCGCCACCAGGAGAATTCCCACTCGTAGATACTCTGGGAGAGGAATTGCGCGGACAATGAGGATGCCGATCACCGGCAAAACCACCATCTGTCCGATCAAGGCTCCAAGAAAAGCGCCCCTATTTCGAACAAGCTCCTTGAAGTGACGCGCCTCCAGTTCCAGCCCTACGGAGAACATCAGAGCTATGGTGAGGGTGAGAATTCCGAAGTCGACAACAGTTTTCATTTTCAGTCCGGTCCGATAGACAATAACCACCGGAGGCCGATCGTGCCGCTCAAGAGCTGGTTCTCCTGAGGGCGAATTGAAAATGCCGCCGGAGCGCTGGGCTTCGATACTCTCTTGAGGGCACGGGCATTTTCAATGAAAAATGTTGACGCGGTCTTCGGACGACCTATCCACCCAGTTTTTTCGCCGGCGCCCTAACGGGTGGCTTCGTAAAATCGCGTTTGCCGGAACTGCCTGGGTGTCCACCGCTCTGCCGTGGGTTGGGCGCCGTTCTTTCGCTGTGGCTTGTCTCGCAACAAATGCGAACTGCGCTGTTTCAAATCTGTACCACCGTGGAAGGCGTGCCTTTCTTCGGTTCGCCGGTCAGTAGATGCACGTGATCCGGCATTACCACGTATGCGAGCAGCAAGAACTCGGGGCGATCGCGGACCTGCCCTAGAATCTCGACAAATGGGTTTCGCGCCTGCGGCGGCTTCAGAAATGGGAAGCGGTGATAGCAGGAGAGGCTTACGAAATGCAGATCGCCTTGCCCGTAGTGGCGGGTTAATCCTTGCGGCATGGAGAACACCAAGAGCCCGCCCTTGGAAAAACCGCAAGGATGGGCCACCCACCATCGCCCTCATGATTCAGCAATAGAGCATCCCGATCGCAATCATTGAGTTACGTAGATTTTCTTCTCCTGTTAACATTCCCGGCGTGAAGCCTTCCGAATTGCTCGGCCAGACAATTTCTCCCGATGGAACCGTCATAGAGCTGATTCGTCGCAGCGACGAGTACCTCATACTCGCCGATGGCGCGATCCTTATGTCAAGCCGCATGCATGGCTCCGAGGAACAGCTGGCCACGCTCGCGTGCCAACCGGCGCGGACGCTGGAGCAGCCTAGCGTGCTTATTGGCGGTCTCGGAATGGGTTTCACCCTACGCGCAACGCTCGATGTCCTCTCACCGAAAGCGACGGTTGTAGTCGCTGAGCTCGTGCCCGCCGTGGTGGAGTGGAATCGCGGCCCGCTCGGGCCGGTGGCTGGGCACCCGCTGAAGGATAAGCGCGTGCGGGTCGAGACAAGGGATGTCGCCGCCGTACTCGGTTCAAGTCCCAGACAATTCGATGCTGTGCTGCTGGACGTGGACAACGGCCCGACCGCATTTACCGCCTCGAACAACGCCTGGCTCTACGACAACCGTGGAATAGCCGCCGCCCGCACGGCTCTCAAGACTAAGGGGGTGATGGCTGTCTGGGCGGCGCAGGATGATCGAAAATTCGAGCAACGCTTGCGCGATGGCGGGTTTGACGTCCAGGTGCAGCGAGTGCGTGGTCGGCTGAAAAAGGGTGGTCCCCGCCACACCATCTTTCTGAGTTACAAATCATGAGGTTGGGGCTTTCATCGAACTGCCTGGGCGTCAACTGCTCTTCCGTAGATCCCTTGCGAAAACCGCAAGGATGGGCCACCCGCCCAAACACGACTTTAGAAGGCCTCACCAACTCCCAGACTAAATGTATGTCCGTTCACGCCTTGAGCGATGTCTGCCCGTAGATTTACGTGATACTGCTTGCTCAGCAAAAACCGTAAGCCCCCGCCGCCCGCGGGGAGAAAGAGTTCGCTTCCGTACACCTGATTCTTTCCAGGAATGGTCTCCCCGACACCTCCGAACACCACCAATCCAAATCGCTTTGGCAATACCAGACGATATTCCGGCTGAGTTGCCAACATGTAGCTCGTGAAATACTGCCCCGCGGTATAACCTCGCAATTCGTTGTTAGTCCCATAAATACAATTACCGTAGAAAGGAGGCGCTCCCCCCGTCCCGCAGGCGTATGCGTCGTACGCCAGAACCTGCTTTTCGCCAAAGCTCCAGTATTTATTGAATGAAGCTCGATACGATTGGAACGAATACTTACTTCCAAGTCCCTGCGAAAAGAAATCCGACGTGAAAGTGAAAAATGTTCCTTCCACAGGATAGAAACGATTGCGGCTGGTGTCGCGCGTCAGCCGGAAACCCAGCGATGTCAGCGTGGTGTGAAGCCCAAGTCCGGCGGAATGGGAACTGTGCTGCCCGAATTCGGGGTGGCGGCAATAACCGAATCACCGGTCAGGAACCGGGGCCCGATGAAAAACTTCCACCATATGCGGCGAAGTGCCTCTCCAAAGAACGCATGTCCTGTCTGATTAAGCGCCAACTTCTGATCGGAGGCGATTCCGGTTCCATACACGTTGTAATCAACATTTCCCCTGGCGAATCCCGCGGTCACCAGATAGGTGTTTTCCTTCATGTAAAGTTGCCCGCCGACCGCAAAGCCGCGACTGCCGTTATTCGTCACTAGCCCTGCCGCGCCGATGACCGATGGCGGTGATACCTTATCTTTCATGCTGAACGGAAAAATGTAACCGACCACCGGTATAATTCCCGAACCGATCGCCGGACTCGAAAGCGGCAGCGGTGCAATCACAACAGCGCCGCGCTTCTCTTTCTTCTTCTTTTTTTCGCCTTTCTTCTTCTCTTCCGATTCCGAATCGGGCTTCTTCGTAGGCGGTGACTGCACCTCTTGCCGAGTATCGGCTGGTTCCTGACTGGCAAGACTCGAATTGCAGAGAAAGGTGGACGCGCTAAAGAGGAGAATCAGCGCCGGAAAAATGTGTCTGCCCAGATGCCTTGAGTCTTTGGCCGCAATCGTTGAGGAGCATCCGACTTCGAATTCCACACGCCGACCTTTCTACTTAATGAGTTAGTTGGCGTCGGTCGAATCGTTGAGGCAAAAAATAAGAGCGGGCGCGGGTTTGCGCCCGCTCTATCGCGAACCGGGCGCAAACCGGGACTCTTAGGTACCGGCCACCCCCTTGTTCAGCAGGACCTTAACTTCAACCCGGCGGTTCTCTGACCGTCCGGACTTGGTCTCGTTCGAGGCTACTGGCGCCACTTCCCCCATGGCGCCTGGCGCCACAATATGCCGAACCGGCACGTTGCAGTTCTGGATCAAATAGGCAATTACGCTTTGTGCGCGCTCCATGCTCAGCTTCTGGTTCATTGCCGCGTTGCCACTCGAATCGGCGAAGCCCTTTACCTGGATGATGTAACCCTGCAGGTTTACGGCATTGTGGGCTAACTTATTCAGCGCCGCCTGATCTCCTGCGGAGACCTTGTCGCTACCGCTGGCAAAGTGGACATCAAGTTGATCCTTGGTATCGTACTCACTCAATTCTGAAAACCGCTTACTGGTCTCCGCGGCGTTGGCGTCAATTGTCGCTTTGTTGGCAGCGATATTCTGCTGGTTCGCATCGATTCCCTGCTTGTTAGCTTCGATGTTCTGTTTGTTAGCATCAATGTTCTGCTGGTTGGTGGCCACCTTCTGCTCGGTGGGAGTTAAACCAGCCTGAATCATCTCGGCGGTTTGTAGATCGTCTTTGTCGAAGGTAATCGACTTTGCTACGACGTGCGTGGCGTCCTGGCTCGTGCCGTCAACCGACACCTTGAGGCCCGGAATCAGCACAGCAGCAGACATCGTCGTCTTGCGGACTCCCAGACCCTTCGGCTGCTGCACTTTGGTGTCATCATCAAGGGTTACGGTCACGGTTCCGTCGGTGGTCTTCAGGACGATCGTATCGCCCGTGCGGGCGGTGATCAGCCCCTTAATCTTAGCCTTGTCGCCCTGCGCGTTGGCCGAGAGCAGCGCCACAAAGCACATTGTCAACAGGCCCACTAGGACTCTTATTCGCTTGCTATACATACTGTCATTTCTCCTTCTTTTCTCACTTTGCTCACACTTGAGCTCAATGTAGCTTTTCACTCGCGGCCACCCTTGGCTACTGGTAGAAATGACAGCCTACTGTGGACCTGAGGCGTTTCGCCTGGAGACCCGAGGCGGGCAAGTCGCTGCAAGTAAAGGGGCAAGTCGCTTTATCCTCGTGGCAGAGAACACCAAGGCGCACCCTTGCAAAAACCGCAAGGATGGGCCACGGGTCACGGCTCATTTCGACTGAAGAATCTTCCGACCGTTTGTTGGTTGGATGGGTCGTGCGTTTCTCGGATAGAGCTTGGCAAACACCGACATCTGTTCGGCGGAGACGGTGGCATAGCTTTTCAACACATACCACGTTACACCTTCAGTGCACGGGGGAGTGGTCAACGATCCGGCAAAGGTGAAGTAGCCGCGATCAGCGGGTAGTAAATCAAGCACCTGGATGGAGACGGACGGAACATCCTGGGCCTTTTCCTTCTCAGTGGGAATGTTCTTCCACAACGTTTCGAGCAACGGGTTAGGCGGTCCTTCGTGGAAGAGGACAGCGACAACCGCCAGGTGGCCTTCGGCATCCTGATGGACAAGATGTGCGACCAATGGGAAGCTCTTCCCGTTCACATGCTCTTCACTCGGGTGGTGAAAGTGAAGCTGTTTCAGGGCGTAGGCTTTGTCGCCGACCGCAAGGGCACTGCCGGGGGCAAGGCTCACCTGGATGGTGTGGCCGTTGTCGATAATGTTCAAGGGTGTCGGCTCGTACTCCAGCTTCAGCGCGGGGAGATCAGCGGATTGGGCGTGCGCGATATTGATGGGTGACTCGGTATGTCCCAGGGCACACGCGGAGTATGCGGGATCGAGCTTGGCCCAATGTTTTGGATCGTCCGGGCCGGAGTAGGCCCAATGTGCGGAATGGGTTTCCTGGGCCGCAGCACCGGCAGGAAAGATCAATAAACCTAGAATAGAAGCGAGCAGGACCACCGTCTTGCAGTAAGGACCGGAATTCATTTGCGGATCTCCTCAAAATAAAGCTAGTTCGGCGCGTTGCTTGGTGACAGTCGATTGGTTTTCTGCCGCTGCCAATACCCACAAACGAGTAGGTACGAAGGCTGTCAACTATAGGTGAGAAAATCTCTCTACCGCCAGCAATTCCGTCGGGTGGCCGATCCTTGCAGTTTTTGCAAGGGTGGGCTCTTTCGATATTCCTTCGTTGATCCTTATGTCGATTGCTACTTGTCGGTGGCTGGTCATCTGAACCACGCGCTCGGCCCTTCGAAGCTCGGGTGTAAAAGAGGGCCGAGGCAGAGCGGTGCCCAGCTACTGTTTGGCCCGTTGGTGGCGATGCAGTACACTTAGGTTCTCGCATCCATTTCAGGGGAACCCGCTATGTTAGTCGTTATGCAGTCCCATGCCACCGAGGAGCAAGTGCGCGCTGTGTGCGCCCGAATTGAGAGCCTCGGCCTCAAAGCCCATCCCATCCCTGGGGCTGCTCGCACCGCCATCGGCATCACCGGCAACGACGGAGCCATTGACCTCGGCGTTCTCGAATCGCTTCCCGGCGTGATCGAGTGCATCCCGGTCAGCAAGCCTTACAAGCTCGTCAGTCGGGACGCCAAGCAAGAAGACACTGTTCTGCGCATCCCTACGCCCCGAGGGGACGTTCTGGTTGGCGGCGGCAATGTCGCCATGGTCGCTGGACCTTGCGCGGTCGAAACCGAGGAACAATGCATGGTTATCGCCGAGCGGGTCGCCAAATCCGGGTGCCGCTTGTTCCGCGGCGGAGCCTACAAACCCCGCACTTCTCCCTACAGCTTTCAAGGATTAGGTGAACCTGGCTTAAAGATCCTGGCGAAGGTTCGCGAGAGGCACGGCTTCGGCATCATTACCGAAGCCATCGACAACGAGAGCCTCGACTTGGTCGAGCAATACGCCGACGTGATCCAGATCGGTGCGCGCAACATGCAAAACTTCTCGCTGCTCAAACGCGCCGGTCGCGCCAGGAAACCTGTCCTGCTGAAACGCGGCATGTCCGCAACCCTCGACGAATTCTTGATGGCCGCCGAGTACATCCTGTCCGAAGGCAACTACAACGTAATGTTATGCGAACGCGGTGTGCGGACGTTCTCCGACTTCTCAAGAAACACTTTAGATCTTGCGGTCGTGCCTGCCGTCAAGAAACGCAGTCATCTCCCCATACTGGTCGATCCGTCCCACGGCACCGGCAAGCGCCACAAAGTCTTGCCGCTCTCACTCGCCGCTATAGCCGTAGGTGCCGATGGACTCTTAGTTGAAGTACATCATCAACCCGAAAACGCCCTTTCCGACGGTGTGCAGTCTATTCTCCCTGAAGAGTTCGCCCAACTGAGCATCGAGGTTCGCCAAATAGCGGAAGTGCTCCACCGCCATGTCAACTAACGCCCCAGGCCGACACTCCCAAGTGGCACGGGCATTCCTGCCTGTGTTCCTCCGAAGTAGCACAGACACTCCTGTCTCTGTCCCGGTTAGCCCCGTCAGTCCTGCAACCGCCAAGCCTGAGCCGTTTCCGACAGGCACTCTGCCTCAAGCCATTTCCCGCGTACACAGACAGGAGTGTCTGTGCACAGGAGCTGATGGAGCGACTGAAAAAAGAGTGTCTGTGCTACTTGTCCAACCCATGACTCGGCACCCCAAGAATCCGCGGGTCATCGTGCTAACGATCGCGCTCCTCGCTGGCGCCATCGCTCTCCTCGCCCGCGAGCATCGGCCGTCTTTCCTCCGGCCGGGCCTCCGACTCAACGCCTACATCACTACGGCTGACGGTAATGTCAGCGTCGTTGACCTGGTACGACTTCGCGTCGTGGCGCGCATCCCGGTAGGACCCGCGCTTTCTGGCCTGCGCGAGCATCCCACCCGCCCCGAAGTCTGGGGTGTCAGCACCCACGGCGGCTACGTCTTCGTCCTGGATTCCCGCTCGAATCAAATCACCGCGCACATTCCGGTGGGTGCAAGTCCCTTCTCACTCGATTTCTCCGCCGACGGCAACCGCATCTATACAACTTCGTCGGGCACCGACACGCTGCTCGCGATCGACTGCCGTTCGCACGCTTTCCTTGGCAGCGCCCGCACGGGACGCGAGCCCGTGCTCGCTCGGGTCACACCCAATGGCAAGGCAATCCTGGTCCTCAACCACGGTGATGCCTCTCTCGGAGTCCACGACGCGGCCACGCTCGCGCAGCACGCCAGCATCCCGGTCGTGTCGCAGCCTGACGATGTCGCCATTCTGCCCGATAGCTCCATTGCTTTTGTTTTGAGCCGCACCCAACCGCGCCTTTCGGTCGTCGATTTGCGCCGCGGCGTCTTGCTTGCGAATCTGCAGCTTGCGGGAACGCCATCGGACATGCTGCTGAAACCTGACGGCGGCGAACTCTACGTAATTTCGCCCGATTCACACGGGCTGCAAGTCATCAATACCTGGACCCACGAAGTCGGTGACTACGTGATGCTCGGCTATGCACCAACACGCGGAATCCTCAGCGCCGACTCCAGCCTGCTCTACGTCACCGACGTTTCGGCCAGCCGCGTCACCGCCGTGGACATCAACAACCGCCGCGTCATTCGCACCGTCAACGACGGCCGCGAGCTGCTCATTTCGGTTGGCCAGTCCCCCGACGCAATTCGCTTCGATCCCGCCGAAAACTTGCTGCTCGTGGTGAATCGCGGCTCCGGTGACCTCTCCGTGATCCGCGCGCGCCTGGAGAACCAGAGCCTGCTGACGATGATCCCGGTCGGCGATCATCCGCAGGAGCTAGCGGTCAAACTGTTTTGAAAAGGATTATTTGGGTTTTGGATCGAGTCCGTAAGCGCTAGTCATGGAACCAACAACACGCAGCAGTTTTTTCCGCTAGGAGTCTTCGATCGGCCAGGATGCTTGCTCGTCGCCCAGTGCAATCTCCAGAAATCCTTCGGCGGGCAGCACGTCCACGGGCAGTCCACCGTGCCACAACGCAACTCCAAGCCGCAGACTCTTCTGCCCTTTCAAACTGATCTCTTCGCGTCTCACGGAAACTTCGAGCATGCGGTCGAAAGCCGCGCTGGCCACGTTCTTCGGATTGAGCAGACACACGCGGCCCTTTTCCACGGCGAACTCCACGAGCCGGCCGCGGTCTAGCCGCACAACTACGGTCAATTCCTCCGCGCCGCCGATGGTGATGCGAAATTCCGGATCATCCATTTCGCACAGCGCGGACAGGAACGGATCAACGCACACGCTGAGCCGGTTATTTTCAAATCCGTAGCGCAACTCGCGCAAATAAAACACACGGCCGTGCATCGTGCCGCCGCGCCGCTCCGGCGAATACAAGCCGGCCCCCAGCCACTCGAAGTAGGAAGTTTCGCGACCGTCGATCGTGGTTTTCAGAAAGCTCGTAGGGGCCATCTGCAAAGCATGCTCCGGCTTGCGTTTGATGGGCTTCGCCAAATCCGATGGCGCCACCTGGCCCAGGGCCAGATAAATTCCGGTGAGGTGCTTCCGGAACAATGCATCGAATTCCGCATCGTTTGCGGTGCTGTGCTCCGGCCCGAACCACCAGCACCAGTCGCTGCCCTCCGCTGCGAGCAGGGATTCTTGCGCTTGTTTCAGCGCGGTTTCGGTCGGCGCGCCGCTGCGGGACTGCGCGCGCGCTTCCACCGCCCGGGCGTAAATCTGGCGCGCGTCCCACAGCAGTTCCCACGCGGCGACATCTTCGGCGTGACCGATCCAGACGTCAAAGTTCGCGTTGATCCAGGACGCGGGAAAAATTCCGCCGGTCGTCGGAATGTTTCTTGCGGCGGCGATGGCTTCGCTGCAGGTGAGCGCGCGAAAATCCTGATCGCTTTCAATGCGCTTGTAAAACTGGCGCAGAAAGTCGCGGCCGTTCCCCGGGTAATATTCCCAGGCGTTCTCGCCGTCCAGGAAAATACAGACCGTCAGCGGGTCTGCGCTCTGCACCTGATCGGCAAGATGGCGCAATCGGCCGTGCAAATCGGCAGCCGCGGCGCTCGCATCCATGCGGCTATAGACAAAACCAATCAAGTCAGAAAGTTGATGATCGCGGAACAGTCCGGTGATTCCATTGCTACCGATCTGTAAGCGCCACGGTTTGTACAAGCGATCGGCATTCGCGGCTATGCCGTTCGAGTCGCGGAAGAAACCCACGTTGAGCGTGCGGCCGAGCACTCCTTCATCCGTGCCGAACCATTGGAAACCTTCTTCCATGGCGATGGTGAGGGCCTGATCGGAAACGGATCCTTCGGACGGCCAAAGCCCGGCGGGTTTTGAGCCGAAGACACGTTCGTGATACTCGCGGGCACGACGCAGTTGCTCGCGTGCGTCCTCGGGATGGCGGTAGGCGCGGCGCGGCAGAGGCGTTCCTGGACTTGCCGCGCGCGCGATATCGGAATCACAAACCAGCGGGAGGATTGGATGGTAAAATGGCGTGGTGCTGATTTCGATTTGTCCGGTCTGCGCGGCCTGGCGATAAATGGGCAGGACCAGGTTCAACAACTCCATCTGCTTCGCTTGCAGATCGGTCTTATCTCGCTCGCTGAAGTCTTTTCCTTTCGTTGCCAGACGGCTGATGACCTCATCTTTCGCAAACCATTCTTCGTCCATCCAGGCAAGCTGAGAAAGTACTTGAAGATCGCGCCAATCGCGCGGCGTGAAGGTTACGAGCGCCTGAGCGCCACCCGCGGGCCGCGACCATTCGTGTAGTTCGACGAAGCGTGGCCATCGCGACATCAGGTGTTCATGATTCAGCTGAAACGCGCGAGAGAGAATCTCCACTTTATCTTCGCGAGTAAGATCATCGGTTCTTTTGAACGCCAGCGCACACCAGGGTTCATCGAATTTTCCGCTAGCGTATTCCTCGATTTGCATGCCGAGCGAAGGGACCACGTTGAAGGTCGCGTGAAACCCCGGCGCTTCCTGAAGTACGCGCACCATCCCCCAGTAATCTTTGACGGCGTGCAAACGTGTCCACGGAAGAACATAGCGGCCTGTTTCCGGATCGCGATACTGCGGCTGATGCATGTGCCATAGCACGACCAAGTGGATGCGATTCATTGCGCGCGCCTCCGCAGCGACTGCGCGGGCGTCGTTGTTGAGGGCGGGCAGCGCCGGGCGGGGCAAGCCCCGCCCCTACAAGGGATTGTTCGGGATGCATCGGCCGCATGTGCGTCTGGAGCGCTCATGTTACACTCACCGTTCTCATCATGCGCATCCTGGACCGCTACATTGTCCGCGAAGTTTTCCGTCATGCGTTCCTTGGACTCGTCGTTTTTACCTTCGTTTTTTTCGTTCCCCAACTCGTCCGCTTGACGGCGTTATTCGTGCGGCATACCGGGTCTGGGGCGCAGATCGCGGAACTATTCCTGTGCATCTTCCCCGGCGTTTTTGCGTTCACGACCCCCATGGCCATTCTTATCGGCGTGCTCCTGGGCTTGGGCCGGATGTCGGCGGACAGTGAAATCATCGCACTGTCGGCGCTGGGAATCGGGCGCCGGCGGATATTGTTGCCGGTCGCCGTGCTGGCCACGACCGGCGCCATCGTGACGTTGGCAATGACCTTGTGGCTTGCCCCGCTCGCGCTGAAGACCCTGCGTGGCCTGGAGACCGAGTTGGGCGCCGCGCAAATCAACTTTGCCGTGCAGCCGCGGGTTTTCGATGAACGCTTCCCCCATGAGGTGCTGTACGTAAACGATATCTCCGCCAGCGGCACGCAATGGCGCGGCGTATTTCTAGCGGAGACGGGCGGAGAAAACGGTTCGCGCCTGACTCTCGCGGAGAGCGCCATTGTAATCGCAGCGCCCAAACAGGGCAAGTTAGAGCTTCACTTGAAGGGTGGAACCACGCATGACTTCGACCGCAGCGATCCCGATCATTATTCGGTGACCGCCTTCGGACAAAGCGATTGGCCTATTGAAGTTACCGGTCTGGTGCCGGCGCAACAGACGCGGCAGGTCAAGAACGACGAGCGCTCGGTGCGCGAACTCGCCGCCGAAAGCGGCCCGAATTGGCGCGAAGCCCGCGTGGAGTTGCAGCGGCGCTTCGCGTTCCCTGCCGCGTGCTTCGCGTTCGCGCTGATCGCGGTGCCCATCGGCGCACAGCCCCGGCGCGGGGGTCGCGCTGCCGGGTCGTTGATCGCGGTGCTGTTGATCGCCGGATATTACCTGCTGCTGATTTTCGGCAGCGGTCTAGCGCGCGAAGGCACACTTCCGCCAGTGGTGGGCTTATGGATGGCGAATGCTCTGCTGACAATCTGCGGCCTGGCGCTGCTGCCGCGGATGGAGCAGTTTCACGGAGAGATGCGGTGGTTCCACTGGCTGGCCCGATTCCGGGCCTGGCTCCGATTGCGGCGGCTGCGCAGGTCGCGTGCGAAGGCCGCCGCAGTGCGCGCGACAAATGGCGTGCGTTCGCACAGTGAAGGGGCTCCGCAGACGAGCGGAAGCTTCCCGCGATTGATGGATCTTTACCTGCTCCGCCGATTTTTCATGTACTTCGTGCTGCTGATGGCCGCGTTCGTCTTTCTCTTTGAGGCGTTTACCTTTTTTGAGCTGCTTGACGATATTGCGCGTCATCACGTGGCATTCCTGACGGTGGTGGATTACTTCGGCAGCTTGACGCCGTATCTTCTTTACCAACTAGCTCCCCTGGCCGCGCTGGTGGCAACGCTAGTCACGGTCGGAGTGATGAGCAAGAACAACGAGATCGTGGCTTGCAAGGCCAGCGGCATTAGCCTCTATCGCCTCGCGGGTCCCTTGCTTCTTGCCGGCGTCGTATTGGCCTCAACGATGATCCTGGTGGACGACACCTATCTCCCCTATGCGAACCAGCGGCAAGACGCGCTGCGGAATCAGATCAAAGGACGTCCACCGCAGACGTATCGACAGCCGGAACGCTGGATCTTTGGCGAAAACGCGAAGATCTATAACTACGATTTGTTCGATCCCAACCAGAGCCTGTTCGGTGGACTTAGCGTTGTGGAGATCGATCCGGCAACTTTCCAGGTCCGGCGGCGAGTGTTCGCGTCGCGGGCGCAGTGGTCGGAGACTCAGAATCTGTGGGTCCTTGAATCGGGATGGGTGCGGGATTTTTCGGAAGGCGTCATCAAGCGGTACGAGCGCTTCAATGTTAAAGATTTACCTGAACTTACGGAGCCGCCGAGTTATTTTCACCGTGAGGTGCGCCAGGCCTTTCAGATGAACTGGAGCGAGCTGCGCAGATACATCGATGGGCTTCATCGAGCAGGCTTTGACGTGGCCACACTGACTGTGCAGTTGCACCGGAAGTTGGCGTTCCCACTGATTGCGCCGATCAGCATGTTGCTGGCATTTCCTTTCGCATTTTTGGTGGGGACCCGCGGGGCCGTCGGTGGGGTGGCGATCGGCGTTGCGATCGGGATTTTGTATTGGCTCGGGGCAGAGTTGCTAACGGCGATGGGTGGAGTCGGGCAGTTGCCGCCGCTTTTGGCGGGGTGGGCGCCGGATATTATTTTCTTTTTCTTGGGATTGTATTTCTTTTTCAGGATGCCGACTTAGTTTTCCGTAGGCTTCCCTGTCTCTATCGACTTGCCGATATTTGACTTCGTGATCCGTCTTTGCCCATGCTGCGAATATAAGCGGTGGCCGTCCGAGCATAGACAGGAGTGTCTGTACTCCTTGTTTGTCGGCGCAGCGTCTGTCGCCGCGCCGACAACTTAGGTTTTTGTTTAGATTGCGACTTCCACCGCGGCAATTCTCTCGCGATCTACTTGCGCTTTTTCTTGGCACTCGCCTTTTCTTCAACTGCTGCTTGAGCTGCCCCCAGCCGAGAAATGGGCACGCGATAGGGTGACGCGCTTACGTAGTCCATCCCAACGGTGTGGCAGAACTTCACGCTGTCCAAGTCGCCGCCGTGTTCCCCGCAGATTCCGACCTTCAGCTCGGGGCGGCTCTCGCGGCCCTTCTCGATTCCCCACCGAATTAACATCCCGACGCCCTTGGTATCGAGCGACTGGAATGGGTCGGCGGCGAATACACCCGCCTTCTTTTCGTCCACGTAGTCCGGCAGGAAACGCCCAGCGTCATCTCGCGAGAGACCCATCGTAGTCTGCGTGAGATCGTTGGTGCCAAAGGAGAAGAACTCCGCAAGTTCGGCGATCTCATTGGCGAGCAACGCCGCGCGCGGGAGTTCGATCATGGTGCCAACGAGATATTCAAGTTTCACTCCAGATTTCTTGATCAACTCGTCGGCGACTCGACGGGTCGCTTGCTCGAGGATCGAGAATTCTTTCTTGTCCAGAGTTAGCGGGTGCATGATCTCAGGTAATACCTTAACTCCTGCTTTCTTGCACTCGATACCGGCTTCGATGATGGCCCGGACCTGCATCTCCAGAATTTCCGGATAGGTGATGCACAGTCGACAACCGCGGTGGCCGAGCATCGGGTTAGATTCATGAAGCTGCTCGACACGACGGGCGACCACATCGGCACTGATGCCGAGTTCCTTCGCCAGCTCTTCCTGCTTCTTTCGTTCGTGAGGAACAAATTCGTGAAGCGGTGGATCAATGAGTCGGATGGTTACGGGGAACCCATCCATGGCCTTGAAAATACCGATGAAGTCGCGGCGCTGGAATGGCAAAAGCTTATCTAAAGCTTTAACTCTGGCTTCCTTCGTATCGGCCAGAATCATCTCCTGGATGGCGCGCTGACGTTCCTGACCTTTCTCCGGATGCTCGAAGTCTGTGAAGAACATGTGTTCCGTGCGGCACAGGCCGATGCCTTCGGCGCCAAACTCGCGGGCTTTGCGAGCGTCTTGGGGGGTGTCGGCGTTGGTACGGATACCGAGGCGGCGCATACCGTCGCCCCAGTTCATCAGCGTTTCGTAGGCCGGAGGAAACTGCGGAGTGACCAGATCCATCTGGCCGGAGTAGACAACACCTTCCCCACCGTCCAGCGTGATCCATTCGCCTTCTTTCACGCTCTTCCCAGCCGCGGTCATCGTTTTCGATTTGTAGTCAATGTTGAATTTTTCCGCGCCGACGATGCAGCACTTGCCCCAACCGCGAGCGACTACAGCGGCGTGACTGGTCTTGCCACCTGTGGCGGTGAGAATTCCCTGGGCGACGGCCATGCCTCCCACGTCTTCTGGGCTGGTTTCGCGCCGAACGAGAATGACCTTGTCTCCCCTCTTGGCCCACTCCTCAGCGTCGTGCGCAGAAAAGACGATCTTACCAACAGCGGCGCCAGGGACAGCGTTAATCCCGGTGCCCAGAATTCTGGACTCGAGAGACTTTTTGTCGAGCTTGGTGTCGATCACCGGATAAAAGAGGCGCTCGATATCTTCAGGCTTGATGCGCATGACCGCTTCTTCTCGAGTGATCAGTTTCTCGTTGGCCATGTCAACGGCCATGCAGAAGGCGGCGGAGGGAGTGCGCTTGCCGGTGCGCGTCTGCAACATATATAAGGCACCGTCTTCGACGGTGAACTCCATGTCTTGCATATCCCGAAAGTGTTTCTCAAGTTTTTCTCGAACTTTCTCGAGTTGCCCGTAAACCTTCGGCATGATCTTCTTCATTTCGGTCAAGTGCACGGGCGTGCGAATGCCGGCTACGACGTCTTCGCCTTGGGCGTTCACGAGGTAATCGCCGTAAAAGACTTTTTCACCGGAACTGGGGTTGCGAGTGAAGCAGACCCCTGTGCCGGAATTATCGCCGGTATTGCCGAAGACCATTTGCACGACGTTGACCGCGGTCCCCAGAAGGCCGGTGATCTTCTCCACGCGACGATAGGTGACAGCTTTCTCTGCCATCCAGGAACCGAAGACCGCACCGACCGCACCCCAGAGTTGCTCGATGGGGTCCTCGGGGAAATCCTTGCCTGTCTTCTGGCGGAAGAAAGCTTTGTATTCGGAAACAAGTTCTTTCCAGCCGCTTGCGGGTACGGCCGTATCTTCCTTGATACCGACGCGCTGTTTCATAGCGTGCAGGCGGTCTTCAAGATCCCCCTTAGGGAGCTCCATGACGACACTGGAATACATTTGAACAAAGCGCCGGTAGGCGTCGTAAGCAAACCGCTCATTGTTGACGCTGGCGGCGAGACCCTGAACGGAGCGATCATTAAGGCCTAGATTCAGGATCGTCTCCATCATGCCGGGCATGGAGCGGGCGGAGCCCGAACGAACGCTAACGAGAAGGGGATTCTTGGGATCGCCGAGCTTCTTCTTGGTGACTTTCTCAAGCCTGGTGACGTTTTCGGCGACTTGCTTCTTGAGTTCGGCAGGGTATTTCTTACCGTTCTTGTAGAAATAGTCGCAGGCTTCGGTCGATATCGTGAAGCCCGCGGGTACGGGGAGGCCGATCTTGGTCATTTCGGCCAGACCTGCGCCTTTGCCGCCCAGAATGTCCCGCCAGGAACTGTCACCTTCCGCTTTACCTGCGCCAAAAAAATAAACCCATTTAGTCACTGTACCCTCGCATTTGATTTGTTGTGAAGCGAACCTGTTTCATGGCAAAAATTATGTGCAGCAAAACTTTGATCCACTGGTGGGCGCCGACACCTAAAGTTAAATCAGAGTTGTCGGCGTGCCGACGCATACCCGGTGACAAGGTCATCGTTTCTTGAACAAACACATTACATTTCAGCGCAGCTCATCCGCGCCGATCTCGGAAAAATCCGCGATCGTTGTGAACTCCCGCAGTTGTTCCGACAATAATGCCAGACGATTCTTGCGCACCCCTTCATCCTCGGCCATCACCATAACTTCATCAAAAAACCGATCGACCGACTTGCGCAACCCCGCGATTCGGTTGAGCGCCTGCTCGTAGTGGCCAGCCCTTTTCTCAGCTTGTACTTTACCTGCCGCTTCTCGGCCCGCGGCAAACAGTTCCCTTTCGGCGTCGCTTTCAAAGAGCTCAGGATTCACGGTCGCGCCATCCTTGATTTTGGCCTTCTCCAAGATCCTGCGAATGCGCTTGAAGGACACCGTGAGAGGCTCGAAGTTTTTGGATTTCCGAATGGCGCGCAAGGCCAGCAAACGCTTTTGCGCATCCACCAGATCGTCCGCACCCGCACGAAAGACGGCGTTGACCTCGTCGTAGCTGAACCCCTCTCGCTCGCGGAACACAAACCTCGCACGGTCAAGAATGAACTCGAGGACTTGCGATTCTTGTGCGGGCGTGACGGTTCGTTTTGGCGCATAGGCATGCAAGGCTTTCGAGGCCGAGGCAATACCTAAAGACAAGGACAACGGAACCTCTTTATCAAGTATGACTTTAACTACACCGAGTGCCGCGCGACGCAAACCGTAGGCATCACTTGAACCAGTCGGAAGAATGCCGACAGCAAAGCACCCAACAATCGAATCGAGTTTGTCTGCCAACGCGACTCCGCACCCAATGAGGTTGCGCGGGATCGGATCGTCGAGGCCGACAGGACGGTAATGATCATACACAGCGTCGGCAACGTCGTCGGGTTCACCTTGTGCACGGGCATAGAGACCGCCGACGATGCCCTGGAGTTCCGGGAACTCACGAACCATCTCGGTCGCCAGGTCGCATTTGGCCAACTCGGCGGCGCGGTCGGCGTCGGCGACGTGGGCGTGCGGGATCCCGAGATTGAACCATTGCTCCATAAGCCAGCGCGCGACGGAACGAACGCGCTCGACCTTGTCCGCGTAACTGCCGAGACGGGATTCGTAAGTCACTTTGGCGAGTTTGGGAAGATAGTCGGCGAGCCGACATTTCTGGTCGGCGGCCCAAAAGAATTGAGCATCCGCGAAGCGGGCGCGAAGGACGCGCTCGTGTCCGGCACGTACGAGACCCTTGGGATCTTTGGCGAGATTGATCACCGCGAGAAAATGAGGCGCGAGATCGCCGTTCCGCTTCTCCACCGCGAAATACTTTTGATGACCGCGCATCACGGTGATCAGAATTTCATCGGGTAAGCTCAGAAACTTGTCGTCGAACCCACCTTCGATGACCGTTGGGTATTCATTTAAGTAGGCCACCAGGTTCAGAAGCGCGAGATCTTCATGGAGGCGATAGCTCCCCTTCTTCGTATGGGCGGTGAGTTCATGCTCGATTTTCTCGCGGCGATCAGAGGGGCGGAGGATCACGCCGTTCGCGCGCAGCTTCTTCTCATAGTCGGCAAAGTCGCGCACTCGAATTTCCGAGGCGCCTAAAAACCGATGGCCTCGGGTGACATCCCCCGCGGTAATTCCACCAAAAGTGAATTTCAGGACCTTTCCGCCGAGCAAAGCCACGATCCAGCGGATGGGGCGAATGAAACGAGCCCCATCCAGTCCTGTCCAAGTCATGGTGCGTGGCCAGGAAAGGTCGTGAATGGCGCGGGGCAGGATCTCGCTGAGAATCTGCTCCGAAGTGCGGCCCCGCTTGGTCTGTTTTGTGGCGAGGTATTCGCCCTTAGGGGTCTGCACGATAAAGACGTCTACTAAGCGAACCCCCTGCTTTTCCGCGAAGCTCACTGCGGCGCGTGTCGGCTCGCCGACTTGGTCGTAGCCAACCGATTTCGGCGGACCGGTGACTTCGTTTATGACGTCGGCTTGCTTCGCCGGAAAGCCTGTGACGAACGCGGTCAAGCGTCGGGGACCGCTGAAGGTTTCGACGGTTATACCCTCGATCAGATTTTCAGTCGTCAACAGTTTTTCAAGATTTACTTTCAGTTCCTCTTCGGCGCGGCCTAGCATCTCGGCAGGAATCTCTTCGCAACCAATTTCAAAGAGCAACTCTAATTTCTTTTGAGCTGAAGCATAACTTGAAGATCGCTGCGGTCGCTTGATCATGCCCGCACCTCGCGGCGGAGGGCGGGACCGCCGATCTGTTGCAGGAAGGCTGCGGCAGTCCGACACGCCACGACCCGGACACGTCCCATCAAGGCGGCGCGTTCAGTAGTTGAAATTACACCTCGCGCATCCATCAGGTTAAAGAGGTGAGAACACTTCAAGCAATGGTCGTACGCCGCGAGAACTGGAAATTTCAAGTAACTCTTCCGGTCCAATGTTTCAAAGGTTTCGAGTAATTCTTTAGCTTGTTTCTCGTGTAACTCGAACTCTGCCCGGAGCGCTGAGGCGTCGCTGCGATCAAAGCTGTACTCAGAGAATTGCTGTTCCTCCATTAGACGAATGTCACCGTAGGTCTTGTCTGCGGACCAGCGCATATCGTAAAGGCTCTCGACATTCTGAAGGAAAGAACAGATGCGCTCCAGGCCGTACGTGATCTCGACCGAGATCGGATCGAGGTCGATGCCGCCGCTCTGCTGAAAATACGTGAACTGGGTAATTTCCAGGCCGTCGAGAAGAACCTGCCAGCCGATTCCCCATGCCCCAAGTGTCGGGGATTCCCAGTTGTCCTCCTCGAAGCGAATGTCGTGCTCCTTCAATTCGATGCCGATGGCGGCGAGGCTTTTGAGATACAGGTCCTGGATATCCACTCGAGCAGGTTTAAGTATCACTTGAAATTGGAGGTGCTTGTAGAGGCGGTTCGGGTTTTCCCCATAACGACCGTCGGCGGGCCGACGACTGGGTTGCGCGTAGGCGACGCGGTACGGGGCCGGACCCAGGACGCGGAGAAAGGTCTCAGGGTGCATCGTTCCCGCGCCCATTTCCACGTCGTACGGTTGCTGCAGCACGCAGCCTTGCCGAATCCAGAAATGGGACAGTTTCAGGATCAGATCCTGGAACGTAATGCCGTCGTACGTCACCTCAGGTTTTACTTTAGATTTCAAGTCGTCTCCAGCAAGGTCCTCGAGGTCAATCGTCTCTCGGTGTGGTGCTCGATCCAGTCCAATGCCGCCTCGCGCAATTCTCGTGCGGCAGTCCGCAATGGCTCGCGATTCTCGATGCGATCCAGACGCTGTGTCGCGAAAGTCTCCGCGAGTTGTCGCGCCGGGAAGTGCAACGGCCTCATTCCCTGCCGTCGATGCTTCTCACAAACTAGCCCTGGCTCCCAGGCTGCGTGGAATGCCGCATCGTTGCCGAATACCTCGCCGCACACCGCGCACCGGTCAAACCTCGGAAGAAATCCACCGAGTCGAACGGCCCAAAACGCAAAGTAGCTTAGCGGAAGGGCCCAGTCCGCAGTTCGTTCGATCTCACGAGCGGCCAGCAGGATCAATCGAAACATGGGCTCCGCAACTTCATGTTCCGGCAAAACCAGCTCGGAGATTTCACTGACAACGGCTAGCCCGGTACTCAGGCCGTAATCGCTCTGCGCCTTATTAAAGGACTCGATCAGCTCGCACTGCTGAATGCGCACTAGATCGCGCGTTTCCTTCTCGACATACCAAATCTGCACGTGCGAAAGCACTTCCAGCGTCGATCCGTAACGGTTCTTGATTCGCCGTGCTCCTCCCGCCACGCCGCGAACGCGGCCGGAAGATCGCCCCAGAAAGCTGACGAGGCGGTCGGCCTCGCCCAGAGGGAAAGTCTTTAAGATGATGGCTTCCGTTTCCCGGGCGGGCATTCGTTGTCGGCGCGCCGACGCTGCGTCGAACGCCTAGCAAACTGTCCGAACCGCACGCACACGCAGAACCATTTTACTTATCATACGCGCAGGCGCGGCGCAATTCTTTCCGACAAAAAACTGTGGCCACCATGAAATCTTCGGACTTGGCAAGTCGGACTCGGCGCACGTGCCAAGGCCGACTTGAATCGGGAGATGTTGCTCGCGTGTTGAGGGTCGGCGAGCGGGCGAATTCCAAAAAAAGAAACGTCGTCGTCATTCCCGGATTTTAGTCCGCGCCCGGGAGCCTTGGGTCGGTGTCCTAGTCTTTTTTTGTTGGACTGGGACGCTTGCGCGACCCGAGTGGACGATTGCACGTGTTTTTGAGGACTTCGCCCGACGGAATCTTCAACAATTTCTTTCAATGCGAGAACGCCTCTGCATCGCGCCAAATCCCCGATTTTGGGAGAGATTTGCCGCGATGGACATTCTGTTAACCTAGGCGCCCCCGAGGAATAATTATCGGACACGGCGCAAACACCTATTTGCATTTCCCTTGGGTTTCGCTACTCTGCACGCCGACGCATGTTCATTCCTCTTAAAGACCTGAATCCGCGCCGGACCTTTCCCATCGTCAACACGGCTCTGATTCTTACCAATGTCGCCGTGTTCGCGTATCAACTAACGCTGCCAACATACGCTTTCAAGGGATTCCTCCTGGCTAATGCCACCGTTCCGGCGCGCTTCCCTGCCGCACTAGCGGGTCACGCGCCTTTGCAGGCCGCGTTTGTTCCCCTCGTGACAAGCATGTTTCTGCATGCCGGCATCGCGCACCTCTTAGGCAATATGCTGTTCTTGTGGATCTTTGGCGACAACGTGGAGGACTTCTACGGCCACTTCACCTATCTCTGCTTCTACTTCGTATGCGGAATTGGCGCGGGACTGCTGCATGTCCTCTTCAATTGGAGCTCGACCTTGCCGTCGCTAGGGGCCAGCGGCGCAATCTCGGGGGTGATGGGGGCATACCTAATCCTTTATCCTCGTTCCCAGATTTTGACATTGGTTTTCATTTTCCTGATTCCCATCCCGGCCGTAGTCATTCTCGCGCTCTGGTTCGTCATGCAATTCGTATCGGGAGTGTCTTCCCTCGGGATGGCGGCAAGCGGCGGCGTGGCCTGGTGGGCCCATGTCGGCGGGTTTTTGCTAGGAATGGGAGTTACTAGCGTGGCTCGTCGCCGCTAGCGAATCGATGCGAGTCGATGCAAGTCGAATAGGATTACGACCATAAACATCAAGTGATACTTCATTTGCCTTGGCGTGCGCTCGCGAATTCCGCCAGCCACGATCCAACCTCGACTGTGGACTTGTCTCCACCCAAATCCGACGTCAAGTAGTTCTTGAACAGTGCCGCCCTGACGGCTTCGCGGAGAACGGTAGCCTCGCGATCCCATCCTAGAAATTCGACCATCATCGCCGACGCCAGCACAGACCCCAATGGGTTTGCGATTCCTTTTCCGGCGATGTTGGGTGCGGACCCATGCACTGGCTCAAAAAGAGAAGCCTTCCCGGGGTGAATGTTCCCCGAGGGCGCCAATCCCAACCCGCCAGCCAATTGGGCTCCGAGGTCGCTGATGATGTCGCCGAAGAGGTTGCAGGTCACAATGACGTCAAACTGCGACGGGTCACGGACGATCTCCATCGCCAGCGTGTCGATATAAAGGTGGCGAGAATCGATCTCCGGATACTCCAGGCGGACCTCCTTGAAGACCCGCTGCCACAGGTCATGAGCAAAGGTCATGGCATTGGACTTATCGCTCATGCAGACGCGCTTGAGCCTGTGCAGTCGGGCATGGTCGAATGCGTACCGGATGATGCGCTCGACACCCTTTCGGGAATTGACGTCTTCCTGAAGGGCGATTTCGTCCGGAGTTCCCTTCTTGAAGAAGCCACCGACGCCGACGTATAGCCCCTCGGTGTTTTCCCGAAACACGACCAGGCGGATATCGCGCTCGGTTCGATCGCGAAGGGGGGTGAGGCGATCGTGCAATAACTCCACGGGCCGCGAGTTGACATAGAGGTCTAGCTTGAAGCGCAAGCCCAGCAGGATGTCGGCGGCGTGCTGGTTGGTGGGCACACGTGGGTCACCGAGAGCGCCGAACAGAATCGCGTCAAACTCGTCGCGCAGCATCTCGACGGCGCCTGGCGGCAAGGACACGCCCTCGCGTAGATATTTATCGGCGCCCCAGTCAAATTCGACGAACTCGATGCCTCGACTGGCAGCGGAAGTGACCGCCCGCACCACCTTCACGGCCTCGGGCGTGACCTCCTTACCAATCCCGTCCCCGGGAATGACTGCAATCCGCGCGGCGGGCCCCCCCTGGCGCAGAGGCGTCTTTGGCATTGTGTCTCCTAACGACTTAGGGTTGGGTCCAACTCTTCGGGCAGACTACGGTAGCACAGGCAAGATTCAACACCCGGCGCATTTAGAGAAGCGGCTGCAAAGCCCCTCCGCAGCGACGAAGCAAGCTCATCCCATTGCCATCTTCGAGTCAGTGCTGTTGGCGATGTGCTTCCTGGCGCGAACGCTCACAGGCTGAGCCTGTGCCATATTGGATCGCGCCGATTCATGACAGCACTTCGGTTCGCGTGGTGAGTTTCTCGACGCGGTCGACCCGGGGCTCAAAGCCGATACCTGGCCCGCTCGGAACGCGAATGGTCCCTTGCCGCGAAACGACGATTTCCGGCTCCACGATGTCCTCGACCCAGTAGCGACGGCTGGCGGAAACATCGCCCGGCAGGGTGAAATTCGGCAGGGTTGAGAGCGCGATGTTGTGCGCGCGGCCGATGCCAGATTCGAGCATGCCACCGCACCACACGGGGACACCACTTTCCTGGCACAGGTCGTGGATGCTGCGCGCGACGGTGTAACCTCCCACGCGACCGAGCTTGATGTTGATGATTTTGCAGGCTCCCAGCGCAATCGCGGCGCGCGCTTGCTCGAGAGTGTGCACGGCTTCGTCCAAGCAGATCGGCGTGGTCAGTTTCTTCTGGAGTTCGGCGTGACTGTAGATATCGTCCCAGCCGAGCGGCTGCTCGATCATCATTAGATAGAAGGCGTCCAACTGCTTCAGCAGCGGCCAGTCTTCCTGTCGATACGCGGAATTGGCATCCACCATCAATTTGATCTTGGGAAAGTCCTGGCGAAGCCGCTTGACCTGTTCCAAATCCTTCCCGGGCTTGATTTTGATCTTGATGCGTTGATAGCCCGCGTCGAGCTCTTTCTTCACCGCGGCGGTCAGGTCGTCCAACGACTGCTTGATTCCGATGGAAACTCCGGAAGCGATTTCCTCGCGCGTACCGCCGAGCACCTTCCACAGCGGTACGCCTTTGTGCTTGGCTTCGGCATCCCAGACCGCCGCCTCCAGGCTGCCCTTGGCCATGTTGTGTCCGCGAACAGATTCCAGCATGGCCGACACGTCCGCGGCGGCGGCGAACTCCCGCCCTTTCATTAGTGGCCAAAGGTGATCGCGTAAAATGTGCCAGGCGGTCTCGACGGTCTCGGGGCTGTACTGAGGATTTTCGCCGGCCACGCATTCAGCCCACCCAGCTACGCCATCGACATCGGCTTCCACCAACAGAATCCGGCGATCGAAGCTAACGCCATTGCTGATCTCAAACGGCGCGATCAACTTCATCGCTAATTCCCGCAAAGTGACCCGGCGAATCCGCATGCGTGGACGTCTCCTTCAATTCAATGTTTCCGATTTGATCTAAAAATCGCTCCAGGGCGCCAAAAGATAAGCCGACGCCTTAGGAGTTTCCCGTATGCCGATGGCGGCGTAACCCCGTGCGAACCAGTGCGTGAATTCGCCGCGGACGCGGTCTTGCGTCAGCTTGACGTGCTCCGAATCGGTCAGTTTCCACCGCCCCAGATCGGCTGGTAGTTCAATCTCCGCCGGCGCGCTCGCTAGCTCTTTGACGAGGTTGCCGATCGCGGCGATCACACGCGGAGAGTCTAACTGCCATTCCGCGAGAAGGCGATCCGTTGCCAGACCTCGGTGGAGCGGGCTGGTAGTCACCCCGTAAAGATTCGGTTTGTATTGCCGGCAAATCGCTCCCAGACGATTTAGATTGAAGTGTGCGTTGCGCAATTCCAGCGGGTCAAAGGTCCACTGAATAAAACGAATTCCGCGGCCCAAAGCCTCTTCGCGCTGAAATAATTTCAGCATGCGGCCGACGCCGCGATCACGATAGTCCTGGTGCACGCCGGTATGATGAGAATGCAGGTAAACGACGCCATCACGGAAACCGACAAGGGCGAGCGTGTAGCCGACGAGCCGGGCGCCGTCGAACGCGCCGAGAACCTGCCCGCCGGTCTCGCTAGCGACGACGAAGCCGGTCACCGGCTCAACTTCCAGGTCGGATTCGCCCCACACCACACGCTGCAGTTGAACGCAGGCGTGAAATTCCTCCAGCGCCTCGCACTTGCGCACGGCGACTCCATTGCTCATCGAGGTTGGCCTGGTTTGGATACAGTAAGCGATTGTTTGCCCGCGCTAGTTGGGTTGCGCGAAGTCTCAGAGAGCTTCGCCGCGTTCCAGAGCTCTTCCTTCTCGGGCCGCGGCACGTCGTCAAATTTGCGCCCACTATTCGCAGCCAGCCGCTCCATCTCATGAAAGCGCCGCACGAACTTGGCATTGGCGTTCTTCAAGGCAATTTCAGGATCGACGTGCAGAAAACGAGCCAGATTGACTACGGCGAAGAGCAGATCGCCAAGCTCCTCCTCTACCTTCGGTTGATTCCCGGACTTCAAAGCGTTTTCAATCTCGCGGGTTTCTTCCCGCAACTTGTCGCAGATTCCGGCGGCATCGTCCCAATCGAATCCGGTGCGAGCAGCCTTCTTGGTGAGCTGCAAGCCTTCCAGCGTGGCTGGAATAGCGCGGGACACACCGTCCAGCGCGGATTCCGGTTTTCGTTCCGTTCCAGCGGAAGGCTCCGCAGATTCCTTGGCCCGGCGCTCCTGCGCTTTGATCTTGTGCCAGTTCTTCAGCACCTCGGCGGAGTCTTTCGCGCGTTTCTCGCCGAAGACGTGGGGATGTCGCCGGATCATTTTCTCGTGGACAGCACGAATGACGTCGGAAACCTCGAAGCGTCCTTCCTCCGAGGCGATCTGCGAATGAAAAGTCACCTGGAGGAGAAGATCGCCCAGCTCTTCGACAAATTTCTCGTCGTCGCCACTTTCGAGAGCGTCCAACACCTCATAGGCCTCTTCGATGAGATACGTCCGCAACGTGTGATGGGTCTGCTCGCGGTCCCATGGACAGCCCCCGGGATCGCGCAGACGCTTTTGAATCGCAACGAGCTTCCCAAACCAATCACCCGGCGAGAGCTGATTCGGATGGGCATTTTTTCGGGAAGCGTGACGTTTCCTGTTTGTTTTCGAGAGTTTCTTGCGCGGGGCCATGTCCCTTCCGTAGAAAGCATTGAGTGTAGCAAACCACCGTCATAATGTTCCCGACCATGCCCAGGAAGCGCAGGCGCAGCCCGGTTCGATCACCTCCACAGAACCACGTTGGGGCGACGCGACGCTTCAGCGTGTCCCCCTTTTGATGCAAACTCGCGCCCGCCGCATCCGACACCACCATGCCTCAGACGACAGGACCGGCCCGCTACCCAAACATGCCATGCGATGCTAAACTCGAAGAGAACACAACGTATAGAGGATCGTCACTTGCCCGAACCTAAGCCGGAAGATTCGTTTCGTGTTATCGACCGCCGCCCGTTTACCGCGGAAGGCGAACTTCGCAAAGAAGTAATAGAGCAGGAAGAGCGAGAAGCGGAGCGTGAGGCTGCGGTTCATCCGCCGACCTCACCGGCAGCCGCGGCAAACCAAGCCGTCGCCGCCCCCGCACCGCCAGTCGACGCCCCAAAACGCTCGCCCGCTTTCGAGAATTTGGTGCGGATGCTCGGCAGCAACGCCGCAATGGTCCTGGGCGCCTATGCGGATCCACGCACCGGCCAGCCGATGATCGATCCGGATGCCGCGCGTGAGTTGATCGACATGCTCGACGCGCTTCGCGAGAAAACCCAGGGAAATCTGGCGCCGGAAGAAGATACTTTGCTACTCGATTTGCTGGGCAAGTTGAAGATGACGTATCTGGAAGTCAACCAGGCCGTCGCCGCGCAAGCGCACGCTGCCCAGGCCAAAGTGAAAACGCGTCCATAGTGTTGTTAGGCGGCCGCGCTCGGTTCGTCAGCGGCCTTTGCCCAACCCGATCGCGCCATGTCTTCTGATCCCATAAGAGTGACGGTACTCGGCTCTGGCACGTCGATGGGAGTTCCGTCGCTGGGCTGCCGGTGCCGTGTGTGTACCTCCCCTGATCCGCGCGACAACCGCTTGCGGCCCTCCTTGCTACTTTCCCGCAACGGGCAGAACGTAGTGATCGATACCACCCCGGATTTTCGGCAGCAGGCGCTCCGCGTCAACCTAGGTCGCTTGGACGCGATCATACTTACGCACGGTCACGCCGATCACATCCTCGGGTTCGACGATATACGGCCGTTCAATATTCGCCAGAAAACGCCAATGCCGGTGTACGGCTCGGAAGAAACGTTCGAGGTCATCCGGCGCGCGTTCGCCTACGTCTTTGATGTCCGGCCGACCTACAGCACCATACCCAGCGTGACCCTGCACGAAGTCAACGGCCCGTTCGAACTGATGGGCGTGCAGTTTGTGCCGGTTCCGTTGTTGCACGGCGACCTCGAGGTGCTGGGTTTTCGATTCGGGCGCGCCGCATATTTGACGGATTTCGGCTCGCTGCCTGATTCCTCGTTTGCGTTACTCGAGGATCTCGATGTGCTGATTCTGGATGCGCTGCGCGACATACCGCATCCGATGCACCAGACCGTCGAGCAAGCGCTGGCGCTAATCGAGCGTCTGAAGCCGCGGCAAGCGTGGTTTACGCACATCGCCCACGATTTGTCGCACGCGGAAACCAACGAGCGCCTCTGCAAGCTGGGATTGACAAACGTCGCGCTGGCGTACGACGGATTGCAGTTTGACGTGCGGGTAGACGAACCTCCGGGAGATTTGCGTTCCCGCGCACCCTATTCTGTGGGCGCTGCTAAGCCCGCTACGGTCGCCGCCGTCAGGAGTCCAGCCGAATGGTCGGCGCGCTACGGCGCGACCGGGCGCGGCAGCGTCCTCGCCATCGGCAATTTCGACGGCATACATCTCGGGCATCAGGCCATTCTGCGCGGGGTGACCCTGCGAGCCACGGAGAGCGGCGCCGTCGCGACCGCGCTAACGTTCGATCCGCCCCCCCGAAGAGTGCTCAGGCCCGAGTCAGCGCCCCAGCGCCTCTCGACCAACGTCCAGCGCATGGAATGGTTTGGCGTAGGAGGTCTTGAGACGGCCGTCGTGATGCCCTTCACGATGGAACTCGCGCGACTCTCGCCGGAAGACTTCGTCGTCGAAATCCTCCTGCGCGATCTTCATGTCCGTGTGGTCTTGGTCGGCGAGAACTTCCGCTTCGGTCACCGCCAGGCTGGCGACGTCAAACTTCTCCGCGAATTAGGAATGAGGTACGGGTTCGATGTCGTGGTGATCCCCCCGGTAATTTATCGAGGCGAAATCGTGTCCAGCACCGCGATACGAAAAGCCGTCAGTGCCGGCAACGTTACCCACGCCGCCCGCCTTCTGGGGCGACCGTTCGTGCTAACGGGCGAAGTCCTAAGCGGCACCGGCACCGGCCGACGCTTTACGTTCCCGACATTGAATCTGGCGCCCGAACAGGAGCTGCTGCCGGCGCGCGGAGTCTACATCACGCGGACGCTGCTGGAGGGCCAGACCAAGAGCCGCCGCTCGGTGACTAATATAGGCATGCGTCCGACATTCAACGGTTCGGCGCTCACCGTTGAAACTCATTTGTTGGATTACTCTGGAGAAGTCCAAGCCAAACGCATCGAGGTTCGCTTCTGGAAACGCTTGCGCGAAGAAAAAAAGTTCACCGGTCCAGAAGAACTGCGCGCCCAGATCGCAAAAGATATCGCCAGCGCCGGCCGTTTTTTCTCGCGCTTGCGCCGATTTCGCGCCATCCGCCAACCCGCCTAGGTGGCACAGACACTCCTGTCTGTGCGCAACCGCCACGACACTGCGAACTGTCGGAGGACGTCAATTTCAATAAATCAGCTTTGTAAGGAAGCTCGATACGAAGGAGCAACAGGCGCCCCAAGCGGGGCCGCGGAAACCGCCAAATTTATCCCGAAACCTTAGGCAAGCACTCCGCGCAATAACCGCCAACTTCGGTGCGGGAGACGGTCACCTTCATATGAAAATCCCGCGCAATTTGTTCCTTTAGCTGCTCGTACAATCGGCTCTCGAACTCGCGCACTTTCCCACACCGCAAACAAGCCACATGAATATGATCCCGCGGACCATGCGTTTCGTAATAGTGCCGATCGCCGCGCAAATGCAGCAGGTCCAACTCGTCGATCAAGCCATGTTTTTTGAGCAAATCAATCGTGCGGTAGACGGTAACCAGATGCACGCCCTGATCAATCTTCTGAGCCCGCTCCAGGATTTGATCGACATCCAGGTGCTGCTCGGCGTCATCCATGACCTGCAAAATCACGCGCCGCTGCCGCGTAAGGCGAATTCCCTTCGCGCCCAGCGTGTTCTGCAAATTACCAGTAGTCTCCGCGGTGTTGAGTCGCTCACCGGTAGAAGCCCGGTGCTGTGGCGCTGAGGGCATACTGGGGTCTCCGAAGGCGCGCGACCGGGCCAGCTTAGGAGTGGCCGCCCAGTAGCCGCGCGAGGTCATTGTACATAACGATGGCGAAGAGCACCAAGAGGAACACCAGGCCGACCTGCACAAACCGCTCTTTGAACGCCATGCTGAGATCCCGCCGCAAACCGCCTTCGATTGCCAGCAGCAGAATGTTGCCGCCATCGAGTATCGGAATCGGCAAAAGATTCAAGATCCCCAGGTTCACGCTGATCAGCACCATGAGCGAAATCACCGCTTGCGCGCCCTTGTGAACCGCCTGCCCCGCTGCGCGCGAGATACCTACCACGCTCTGCAGTTGCCGCACGGAAACGCGCCCGCTGAACAGTTTGCCCACCACGCCGAGCGTGTCATCAATGGTTTCAAACGTTTTCAATCCTGCGAACCGCACGCCTTCCAAAAATGCGACGCGCCGATAAGCCGAATCTTCATGTACCTGCACACCGATCTGGTACACGGTGTCACCCCGTTCGTTGTTGGCGGGCTGCGGGACAACAACGATATGGATGGGCTGTCCCTTGCGTTCCACGTCGAGCGCTAGAGGCTTGCCACTTGAACCTCGCACGCGCTCGGTAAACTGCCCCCACCACTGAATCGGTTGACCATCCACCGCGCGAATCACATCGCTCTCCTTCAGTCCCGCTCGCGCCGCAGGCATTCCCGGGGCCACATCTTCCAGCACCGGCTTGATGGGCGCAAACCCCAGCGCAAGCTCCGGTTGTTCTATGTCTTTCTGTTGAACGGGAATCTCCACCGTTCGCTTTTCGCCGCCATTTTCGACTTCCACGGAAAGTTTGCTGTTGGGCTCGACCTTGGTGACAATCTTTTCCGCTTCCGTCCAATTCGCAGTGGGCTCTCCGTTCACAGAGACGACTTTGTCGCCGGCACGCAAGCCCGCCTCAGACGCCGGTGAGTTTGCAGGCACGGCAGTGATTACCACTGGCTTGTCCTCGAAAACGGGATAAGGAACGCCGATCGCCACAAAATACACAGTCAATAACAAGATGGGGAAAACAAGATTTACCGCGGGACCCGCCGCCGAAATCACCGCCCGCTGCCAGCGCGGCTTGCTCATCAGTTCATCGGGCGCGCCTGTTGTCGACGCAGCGGCGCGCGTTGCTTCCGAAGCTCCCGAAGCATCGTTCTCCTGCTCATCGGGTTGCTTGCTTGTCCAATTGCGGCCCGGCGAGTCGATATCCGTAGGGTCCTGCCCCGCCATGCGCACGTAGCCGCCCAGCGGAATGATGCTGACGCGATAATCCGTGTCCCCGCTCTTCCATCCAAACAACCGCGGACCGAAGCCGATCGAAAAGACATCCACACGCACGCCAAATAACCGCGCCGCGATAAAATGTCCCCATTCGTGCACGAGAATCATGACTCCCAGCACGAGGCTGACGCCAATTAACAAATCCATACGCTTGCGCTTCCCTTTTCTGCCCGACCCAATCGCTTTGAATGGGGCCGCACCTGGTTAATCTTCACGACGCAGCCGCTGCCGTCATCGCCAACCGTTCCACTTCTTCCTTCGCCATTCGACGTGCTTCCACATCCGCCGTAAGCACATCATCCATCTTCTCGAAGCGCATGCGCGGCGTTCGCTCCAGCACCCGCTCGATCACTTCAGGTATTCCCAGAAATGGCAGCCGACGTTCCAAGAATGCCGCGACTGCGATTTCATCTGCTGCATTCAACGCGCACGGCAACGCCCCGCCCTTTTTCATCGCTTCTCTTGCCAACCGTAAGCACGGGAACCGCCTCGTCGAAACGCGCGCAAAGTCGAGGCGGCGTAGCTTGGACCAATCGAGAGCTACTTGCTTGGATGCTACCCGCTCCGGATAGGTTAACGCATACTGGATCGGCATGCGCATGTCCGTTGGTCCAAGTTGTGCCAAAACAGAACCATCCACAAATTCCACCATGGAGTGGATCGTGGACTGCGGATGGATCACGACATCGATCTGATCGGGCCGCATTCCGAACAACCAGCGCGCCTCGATCACCTCAAAACCCTTGTTCATCATCGTGGCGGAATCAATCGTGATGCGATTGCCCATGCGCCAATTCGGATGCGCCAGCGCTTGTTCCGGGGTCACATCCTTGAGCCCGGCCAGCGGCGATTTCCGAAACGGCCCCCCCGAAGCCGTCAGCACCAATCGTCGAACCTCTTCGTGTTGGCCGCCGCGCAAACACTGGTGCACTGCATTGTGCTCACTATCGACAGGCAGCAATTCGCGGCCTGCTTTTTTCGCCGCGGCCATGACTAACTCGCCTGCGGCGACCAGCACCTCTTTGTTCGATAGGGCCACGGTCTTCCCTAGCTTTACAGCTTCGTAAGTCGCCTCTAGCCCGACAACTCCGACCGCGGCAGACACAACGACATCTGCAGCCGCATGCGTTCCGACCGCCAGCATGCCTTCGCGCCCATAGTGAATTGCTGGCAGAGGAGAAATACCCCTCGCGCTCAGCCGTCTTACAAGATCGTCAACCTTCGCGGCATCTCCAACGGAAACAATCTCCGGGCGGTAGCGTTCGATCTGCCCGACCAGTTCGTCAAGATTGCTTCCCGCCGCCAGCGCGACCACTGTAAATCGGTCCGGGAATGCATCCACCACCGAAAGACACTGCTTCCCAATCGAGCCTGTGGATCCCAAGATGGACAGTTTCCGGAAGGTTGGCGTCACAATTACATTCTTTCTGATTCCCGCAGCCAAAAGATGTACCGGCTAATTTCCAGGCGAGTAAACTAAAATCCAATAATACCAGACTGCCGGGATCGCCAAGATTAAAGCGTCAATACGGTCCAAAATCCCGCCATGACCCGGCAATAATGCACCCGAGTCTTTTACTCCCGCACTGCGCTTGTAGGCCGACTCCAGCAGGTCGCCGGCCTGGCCCGCCAGATTGCCCACACCCGCCATCGCCAGCAGATAGGGCACCGGAGCGCTTAGCCACCACGAAAACGCATAGCCTACCAGGAGCGAGCCCGCAAAACCCGCTATCGCCCCTTCCCAAGTCTTCTTCGGACTCAAGTGCGGCGCAAAAGGATGCTTCCCGAGCGCGCGCCCCACGAAATACGCGACCGTGTCACCCGCCCACGTGATCACCAATGCAAACAGCAAGAGCCGGGGCCCTTCGCGTTCCCATCCATGAAGGCGTACCGCAAAACTAAGCGGGAATGCCACCAGCAACAGCGCGCTCGAACTGATGCCCGCAGCCGGCAACGCTTCCACCAAGGGTCGCTTCGTCCACAGGGTCAGCACAGCGACGCCAAGCAAAAACAACGAAAAAACGTCTTGCGTCGTGCCGAGGCCGGTCGCAAAACGCGCGATCTGGCGATGTATAGACAAACCCCAGCCCAGCGGATACGAAGCTTGGAGCGTCACCACCCATTGGGTGTACACCAGCAAAATCGCGCAGGCTGTCGTCCAAATCCGGTACGCGCGATGGCCTATCGCATCTCCCAGCCCGAAATATTCACGAAGCGCCAGGACGATAATGACCGCGGTCCCTACTGCCACCCAGGCGGTTGAGCCGAATAAAACCAGGCCCACAACGAACGGAATCAGCACCGCGGCCGTCGCCACTCGCTTCCAAGTCATAAGACGAAGATCCTTCGGTAGATAGTTGATCCAATCAGATCATATCGGAGGAGAGAAATCACGAAGAAGGGGAGCAAATGTAGGGCCGTCGCTTTAGCGCGTCCCGGCGTGATCTACAAGCAACGTGAAAGCAACGATCATTCTCCAGCCACACGAGCAGACACTTCCGCGTCGGAAACGTCTTCGCGGATGCCGCCATAGCGCCGTTCGCGCTTTTGAAACTCCACGAAAGACTCCAACAACCGGGCGCGATTGAAGTCCGGCCACAAGGTCTCGGTCACGAAAATTTCCGCATAAGCAATCTGCCACAACAGAAAATTGCTAACCCGCATTTCGCCGCTAGTCCGAATGAGCAGATCCGGATCGGGCAGCCCGTTGGTATAGAGCCTACGCGACAGCTCTTCTTCGGTGATCGGAACGCCGGTTCCCTGCGCGATCCGCTCCGCTAACAACGCATTCGCCGCATCCACAATCTCGGCCCGCCCCCCATAATTCAGCGCCAGACACAGAACCATGCCACCATTTCCGGCGGTCTTCTCTTCCGCGTTCTTCATGTCCTGCTGGACACCCGCGGGCAATTCGCTGGACCGTCCCAGAAATCGCATGCGGATATTATTCCGTTGGATAAGGGGCATTTCGGTGCGGAGATATTCCCGCAAAAGCTGCATCAAAAAGTCGGTTTCCGTCTTCGGGCGCCGCCAGTTCTCGACCGAGAACGCATAGAGGGTCAGCGCCTCGATTTTCAACCGCGCGCAGGTTTCGATGGTCGACCGCGCCGTCTGCGTGCCCACCCGGTGACCCGCCACCCGGGGCAAGTGCTTGCGTTGCGCCCAACGGCCGTTGCCATCCATGATCACCGCTACATGCCGCGGCAACCGCGCCAAATCAAGCTTGGCGAGCAGTTCCGCCTCTTCTGATGTGACCGAGCCGAGTGCGGCGGGCGCAGCGACCTGAAGTGTGACATGCGGTTTCATCGGCGGCAGTGCACTTTCGGAAATTCCTCTTTACGCCGCAAAGTTAACACAACCCTTAGCGGTGCGCAACGCAGGAGTGCGAGGTATTACATCGTAGGCGGCAACAGTATTTCCCTTTAGGGAGACGGTGGGGAAGCCGCCGGGAAGATCGCCGTATACGAGAGAATTAGTGTCAATAGGATCATCGCAATCGCGGTAACCCAAGCTATGACGTTGAATGTAAGCGTGTTGACATACTCCCCCATCAGGTCGCGGCGATTTACCAGCAACAAGATGAAGATCACCACTACCGGCAGCCAAATTCCATTGCCTACCTGAGAGAAAATTAAGATTTTCCACAACGGAGCGTTCGGAAGAAGCACGATGCCCGCTCCGACGCCAATTAGGATCGTATACAACCAGTAGAAAATCGGTGCCTCGTTGAATTTGTGGTCGATTCCCGCCTCGAAGCCCAGCCCTTCGCATATCACGTGCGCCGTCGACAGCGGCAGAATCGAAGCAGCGAACAGCGAAGCGTTCAGCAGGCCGAACGCAAACAGCGTGCCCGCCCATTTGCCGGCCAGGGGAATCAACGCCTTGGCGGCTTCCGCGGCGTCCGTAATATTTCGTTGGCCATTGGCGTACAGCGTAGCGGCTGTGCAGACGATGATGAAAAAAACGATGGCCATGCAGCTGATGCTGCCTATCAGCACGTCCGCGCGCGCCTGGGGATACTGCCGCGCAGACACCTTCTTCTCCACGAACCCCGCCTGCAAATAGAAGAACTGCCACGGCGCAATCGTCGTTCCCACCAATCCCGTAAGCATCACCAGGTAGCCGGCGTTAAAATGCATGGTCGGAATCACCGTATGTCGCGCTGCCTCCAGCCAGTCAGGTTTGGCAATAATCGCCGAAACCACATAGGACAGGTACAAGACGCAAGCCGCCAGAAAAATCACCTCCACCTGCCGGTATGTTCCGCGCAGTACCAATACCCACACCAGTACCGCCGCGATAGGCACGGAGATGTACTTGCTGATGTGGAAGATCTGCATGGCCGCGGCGACGCCGGCAAATTCCGCGACAACGTTGGCAAGGTCGACGAAAAAGCCGGTAACCATCACGAAGAACGTCGGTCGGAATCCGAACTCCTCGCGAATCAGGTCCGACAGCCCCTTGCCGGTGACCACGCCCATGCGCGCGCACATCTCTTCTGTGACGTACAACGCGATGGTCATCGGAATCAGCGACCATAGCAGCGCGTAGCCGTACTGGGCTCCCGCCTGCGTGTACACCGAGATTCCCCCGGCGTCGTTATCCACGTTGGAGGTGATCAGCCCAGGGCCAACTACGGCCAGAAGCAGCGTCAACCGTCGACGCAACCCGCGGATGCGCTTCTGCAAATCCGTTCCGCGCGTTCGAAGACCGTCCACTCTCGTCGATATGGCTTCCCAGTTCATCCGTATTTTTCCGCTCGTACTCCTACTTATTTCGCTACCAGCCGCGACACCACGTCATCCACCGCAATGGTGCCGATCGGCCGCTGATGGTCATCCACAACTGTCAGAGTTCGCAGGTTATACTTGTCGAAGAGTTCGAAGACCTCTGACTCATCAGCGTTCGCCGGCACGCTCAAAAGCGGTTCCAGCTTCAGGTCCATCAAGGATTGATCCGGCGCCGACAGCAAGAGTCTGGCGACGGGAACGATCCCGGAGAACTGCGCCGAGGTGTCCAGCAGCACAATGGTGTCCAGCACATCGAAATTCAGGTCCTGTGTGCGCATCCACTCCAGCACTTCGTCGCGCGTCGCGGTCTCGCCGATAAACACGAAATCCGTGTTCATCATTCCGCCGGCCGTGGATCGGTCGAACGCCAGCAACTCGCGGACATCCTCGGCCTCCTGACCGGGCATCTCCTCCAGCAGTTCCTCTGAGGTTTCCTTCGGCAATTCCGCCAGCAGGTCGGCCGCAGCGTCCGGCGCCATCTCTTCCAAAATGTCAGCGGCCTTCTCCGGATCTAGCTTTTCGACGATCTGGGTGGTCAAGCGCTCGTCCAGTTCCGCAAGAACCTTGCCCGCCATTTCCTCGTCGAGCGAAGCAATAATTCCCTGCCGCTCGGCAGCCGACAGCGACTCCATGATTTCGGCAAGGTCGGCGGGATGTAGATCTTCCAGCTTTTCGTGCGTAATCCGCAGCTTGACGCGCCGCAAAGGGTCCGGCTCGATCAAATTCACGAACTCCCAGCGAATCGCCCGCTGCGGCAAACTGCGCTGTAACTTGCGCACCATGGAGGGCGACAGCACGCCCTGCAAAAGTCGTCGCACCGCGCCCGGAAGCCCGACATCCACCTGCGTGAGCCGCAATTCTACATTGCCGTTGTTGCGCTGCTCGGTCAGGTCAACGTCATTGACGCGCACCACCTTACGCCCCTTGGTGTCGATGATCTGCTGGTCCAGCAAATCCTTGCGAACCGCCAGCCACCCTTCATTCGGCTGATACAACTCCAACGCCCGCTCGCTGCAATTCAGCCTAATCGTCCCCGGCGCAACCGTCGCGACCTGATCGTGCCGCGCCACCAAGGGCTGAAATCTTCCTCGCGACAGCAAGAACCGCGCGATCCGATTGGACTGGTCCGCGGGTTCAATAAAAAACTCACGCACGCGCCCGACGAAATTCCCCTGATCGTCATACGTCTCCGCGCCCATCAATTCCGTGGCGTAAAGTTGCATTTGCCGCCTCTTCAAAACTCATTTCTGCCGCGCGCGTGTTGTGGTCAAGTCCTTCGATCAACAAAAAACCCGCGTGCCGGTAGAACCTCGGCCGCGGGCAAGTGCCTCAACTAAATGGACTTACCTCTAGCCGGTCGTGAACCCTCCCCGTCCGTCCGCCTGCGCACGCAAACCCTTTTCGCGCGACGTTCTGCTCACACCCAACGTTGGCTGCACCCTCAAGCCCACCATTGGTCGTACCCGGCTAGGCCCAGGCTCGAGTTCGCTAGACGCGGACATCGGTAGAAAATTCACTCCAAAGGTTTGATAAGCCTTCATGCATCGTACTGTCAAGAAAATACTGACGTTCCCCGAAATTTTCCCATCGAAACAGCGCCACGTCGCCGTCATTTCCGCTTCCGAAACACCATGTCGCCCATTTTCTTCCCGCGCCGCCGGCAATCTTCGGCGAACAGACTCACATAATTCGTCAAAATATAATCTTCCTTTGAAAATCCAAGCTCCTTTGCAGCCCGATCGATCGCCTTGGGCGGCCCTTCCAGCTCCATAAATGTTCCGATCGGTGTTTCATCCAATTCGATCAGCAGGCCCTTGGCCCAGTCCTTTGTCGGCAACCGAAACGTAGTCCGATATTTCTCATAGTGGAAACTTGGGCGCATTCCCAACCTTCCCAGAATCTTCGCCGCGCCTGCCGCGTCGCCAAGCTGGAACTCAATCTCTTCACGGACCTTGTGGCCTCCGCCGATTTTCGATCCGCCGCCTCGTCGTCGCCCGCCTACAATCGGTCCTTTGAACGTCAAGAGTGCAGGCTGGCCGCCGCTTTTCTTACTCTGCGAGACGTGCCCGTCTGGGGTCTCGACGCGAGTTCGCAGCAATTGCTCGCGCTTCCGCAGGTCCTGCGGGTCCGTGTCGAAGAGCGTGTTCCACTCATGCACCCGCCCGGTTCCGCCCAAAAGCAGTCGCGCTCCCATGCCCTTCAGCGCCGCTTTCAACGCCTCCGTGTCCTTCACCCGCAACTTGATTTCGATTTCTTGCGCCATTTGCTTCCTGAGCCGCTGTCTCCGGCCTTTTTCTCACCGCACGTTTCCGTTGTAGTATAACGGACGTACGCGATCTACCTTCGCCGGTCACCCAAAACCCGCCGCGCGCCAAGCAGCGTCGAAATATGGCATCGTATAAAGGACCCATGACCTCAGACACGAATACTGCTACGCCCAGCCGTTCCGAAGCCCACGAGACCCCCATTCCCAGTTCCTCGCCCGTTCAACCACCAGTCGCCCGCCGCCATCCTGTCGAGCACGTCATCCACAACGACCGCCGCATCGACAATTACGCCTGGCTGCACGAAAAGCAGAATCCCGAGGTCATCGCGTACCTCAACGCTGAGAACGGTTATAGCGACGCTGTTCTCCACGGCACCGAAGCCTTCCAGAAAAAGCTCTATCAAGAAATGCTGGCGAAAATCCTGCAAACTGACTTGTCAGTTCCCTACCGCCTCCGCGGCTATCTCTATTTCACTAGCACCGAAGAAGGCAAACAGTACCCGGTCCATCGCCGTCGTGTCGAAGCCGAAGGCTCTCCTGAAGAACTCCTGCTCGACCTGAACGCGCTGGCCGAAGGCCACTCCTTCCTCGGCCTCGGCTCGTTCGACGTCAATGACGACAATCACTTGTTGGCGTACTCGCTGGACACCAACGGGTTCCGTCAATACACGCTGCAGATCAAAGATCTCCGCTCCGGCGAGACGCTTCCCGAACTCATCGAGCGCGTTACCAGCGCCGCCTGGGCCGCCGACAATCGGACGCTTTTTTACACCGTGGAGGACGAGACCACCAAGCGCTCTTATCGCCTTTACCGTCACTCCGTAGACTCGGCCGAGCCCGATGCTCTCCTCTACGAAGAACGCGACGAGCGCTTCCGTATCCAGATCGAGCGCACCCGCAGCGGCGCCTTCCTGCTTCTCACGAGTGCCAGTCATACCACCAGCGAGGTCCGCTACCTCCCCGCCGATCAACCCCAGGCGGAGTTTCGCGTGATCGATCAACGCGAAGACGCACACGAGTATTACGCCGACCACCACCCCGGCTCCGAAAGCGGCTATGCGGGCGGCATTTTCTACATTCGGACCAATTCCACTGGCCGCACCTTCCGCCTGATGAGCGCCCCGGCCGAAGACCCGCGCCGCAAATTCTGGCGCGAGGTCATCCCCACTCGCCCGAAGGTCATGCTCGCGGGTGCCGATGTGTTCCAGTCGCATCTCGTTCTGTTTGAACGCGAAGACGGCCTACCCTATTTGCGTATCGTCAATCTTCCCCACGCGGCACCCGACGCGCTCGCGGCTTCGCACCGCATCGAATTCAGCGAGCCCGCCTACAACGCCTCACTCGGTGCCAACCCCGAATTTGTCACCCGTCATTTGCGTTTCCAGTATGAGTCATTCGTCACCCCGCGCTCTGTCTTCGACTATGATTTGCAATCGCGCGAACGCATCCTCCGCAAACAGCAGCCCATCCTCGGTGGTTACGACCCCGCGCAATACGTCAGCGAGCGTCTCCATGCCACCGCGCACGACGGCACGCGCGTTCCCATATCGATCGTCCATCGTCGTGACACACCCCGCGATTCCTCGGCTCCGCTTCTCCTCTACGGCTACGGTAGCTACGGCATCTCCATGCCGGTGGCTTTTAGTTCGAATCGCCTTAGCCTCCTTGACCGCGGCATGATCTTCGCCATCGCCCACATCCGCGGCGGCGGTGAACTCGGCAAACCCTGGCACGACGCCGGCCGCATGCACAAAAAACTCAACACCTTCACCGACTTCATCGCCTCAGCCGAACATCTCGTCGCCGAGAAATACACATCGTCGCAAAAGCTCATCATCGAGGGTGGCAGCGCCGGCGGCCTCCTCATGGGCGCGGTAGCCAACATGCGCCCTGACCTCTTCCGCATCGTCATCAGCCACGTTCCCTTCGTCGATGTCCTCAACACCATGCTGGATGCCTCGCTCCCGCTGACCGTTGGCGAATACGAAGAGTGGGGCAACCCCCACCTGGAGGCGGACTACTTCTACATGAAAAGCTACTGCCCCTACACAAACCTCGATCGCAAAGCATATCCAGCGATGCTGGTGAAGACCTCCTTGAACGATAGTCAGGTAATGTACTGGGAGCCTGCGAAATACGTAGCCAAGCTCCGCACATTGAAGACCGACACGAATCCGCTCCTACTGAAAACAAACATGGGCGCAGGCCACGGCGGCGCCTCCGGACGCTACGACTACTTGCGCGAAATCGCCCTAAATTACACCTTTCTCCTAACCCAACTCGGCATATGCGCGTAGTTCAACAACGATTAGCCAAGCGCACTACATCGCCGACGCTCCTCTTTCCCATTTGCTAAATCCCACGCGCCCGACTAATCTTTCGTTCACCCGCGCTGAAAGCAAACCGCGACGAACAACGAAGCATGTCCGACCCCACAACGCCGCTGATGCAGCAGTACCAGGCAATCAAAGCCCGCTACCCCCACGCCCTCCTGCTCTTCCGCCTCGGCGATTTCTACGAACTCTTCTACGAAGACGCCATGCTCGCCTCCCGCGAGCTGCAAATCACGCTCACCTCGCGCAATCGCGAAAAAGGCCAGCCAATCCCCATGTGCGGCGTCCCCTACCATGCCGCCGACGGCTATGTAGCCCGCCTGATCCGCGCCGGCTTCAAAATCGCGATCTGCGACCAAATGGAACAGCCGGGACCCGGCAAGAAAATCGTCCGCCGCGAAGTAGTCCGTGTCATCACTCCAGGCACAGCCACCGACGTCGCCGTCCTCGACGCCCGCGAAAACAATTTTTTGGCAGCCGTCACCACACATCCCTCAGGCTCCCCCATCGGCTTGGCCTACGTTGATCTCTCCACCGGTGAATTTCAGGCCACGGAATTCTCAGGCCCTCGTGCAGCCGAAGATCTGCGTGATGAGCTTCAATTGCTTCATCCGCGCGAAACGCTTCTCCCCCGCCCACAACAACTGTTCGACACCGCGAAGGATTCTCTCCCCGACGGCGTTGGTGGAGTCGAATCGCGCCTCGAAGACTGGAACTTTCAGTACGATTACGCGTCGCGGCTCCTTCGCGAACAATTCGGCGTGGCCGAACTCACCGGCTTCGGCCTGGACGATCATCGCCAATCGCTAGCCGCCGCAGGCGCGATCATCCACTACCTCCGTGAAAACGCCGCACGCGGAGTCGATCGTGGAGCAATCACCAGCGCGCAGGTCCGGTCGGCGGTCGCTGGCGCAAGCACCAACGCCACCACGGTGGGCTCAGATGCGGGCAACGCTGCCGCCGCGTCCGCAATCGACGAAGCCGCCAGCCTCGCTGCCCTCCGCCACCTGGACCGCATCCGTTACTACGAGCAACACGACTCCTTGGTTCTTGATCCCGTCTCCGTCCGCAACCTTGAGCTCATCAATCCGATCTTCACTGAAGAAACCACACGCAGCGGACCCACCACGCTCCTCGCCGCCCTCGACGCCACAGTTACCGGCATGGGCGCGCGCCTTCTGCGATCCTGGATTCTCCGCCCGTTGATCGACCGCGAATCGATCGATGCCCGCCTCAATGCGGTCGCCCAACTCGTCCAGCAAACGGTCGTCCGCGGCGAAATCCGCAAAGAACTTCGCGGCATTCTCGACCTCGAGCGCCTGACCAGCCGCATCACCCTGGGTCTCGCCACGCCTCGCGAATTGATCGCTCTCCGCCGCTCCTTATCTCAACTCCCCATCTTGAAAAATTTCCTCACCGCGCCACCCAAAGGCGGCAGCGATCTCCTACGCCGTCTGCACAACGAAATCGACGAACTGATCGACGTCCGCGAACGCCTCGAGCGCTCTATCGGCGACGACCCCCCAGCCCTCGCTACCGAGCCCGGCATCATCCGCAGCGGCTTCCACGCCGAGCTCGATGAACTGCGCAACCTAAGCCAGCACAGCAAACAAGTCATCGCCGCAATGGAAGAGCGCGAACGCAAGCGCACCGGCATCAATTCGCTAAAGATCCGCTTCAACAGCGTCTTCGGCTACTACATTGAAATCTCGAAACCAAATCTGCACCTCGCGCCCGCCGACTACGAGCGCAAACAGACTCTCGTCAACGCCGAACGCTTCACCGCTCCCGAACTGAAAGAATACGAGCGCAAAATCCTCGCCGCCGACGAGCGCATCGCTGAAATCGAACGCCAACTCTTCATCGACATCCGCAACAGCATCGCCGCGCACGCCGTGCGCCTGCGCAAAACCGCCGCCGCCATCGCGCAAATGGATGTGCTCACCACGTTCGCAAAGCTGGCCGCCGACCGTGGCTACGTACGCCCCGAGTTCACTTCCAGCGGCGAACTCCTGATCATCGGCGGCCGTCATCCCGTCATCGAAGAACTCCTGCGTCAGCGCGGCGAGCGCTTCGTCCCCAACGATCTCTACTTCGAGCCGCACACCCAGCAACTTCTCCTGATCACCGGACCAAACATGGGCGGCAAGTCCACGTATCTCCGTCAAGCCGCGCTAATCGCCCTGATGGCGCAAGGCGGCTCGTTCGTTCCCGCCCGCCAAGCCAAGCTCCCCATTATCGACCGCATCTTCACCCGCATCGGGGCCAGCGACAACCTAGCCCGCGGCCGCTCCACCTTCCTCGTAGAGATGAGCGAAGTGGCCAGCATCCTGAATCACGCCACCCCCGCCAGCCTCGTTCTCCTGGACGAAGTAGGCCGCGGCACGGCAACGTTCGACGGCCTCTCCATAGCGTGGGCGGTAGTCGAGCACCTCCAGAAACACATCCGAGCCCGCACGCTCTTCGCCACCCACTATCACGAACTGACGGAGCTAGCCGATCTCCTGCCAGCCGTCAAAAATATTCACGTCTCCGTGAAAGAGACCCCCAACGAAATCATCTTCCTGCGCCACGTAGAACCCGGCAGTGCCAACAAAAGCTACGGCATCGAAGTTGCCCGCCTGGCAGGCCTCCCGCGCAGCGTCATCGAGCGCGCCCGCGAAGTCCTAAAACGACACGAACAAAGCGAGCACCAACTCAGCGAAAAGCTATCCCCAGGCGCCGCCGAAGCCGCCGCAAACGGCCACACTGCCCAATCGATCCTCTTCACCCCACTCGATCGCGCGGTCCTCGACAAACTCCGCGAAGCCGACCTCGACCAACTCAAGCCCCTAGACGCCCTAAACCTCCTCGCCGAGCTAAAAAAGCAAATCTCGTAGTTGGCGACCATCACACCCAGGAATGGCTGCGCCGCCAAGGAGAGGCCCTAGCGCCCTCTGCGTCTCTGCGTTATCCTTTTTCTCTCTTCCGTTGTCTTTTCGACTCTACCGATCTTTCTTCCCTGTGCTCTCTGCGCCCTTTGTGGTGAAATCTTCCTGACACCGTTCAAATGAAATCCAGCCCTCTCCTTGTCCTCGGCATGATGTCCGGCACCTCCGCCGATGCCATTGACGTCGCCCTGACGAAGATTTCCGGCGCGCCCCCGCACCTAAGCGCCCAGCTTCTCAAACACACCTCGATCAACTTTCCCCAGGCAGTAAGAAAAGAAATCCTCCGCGTTGCCGAGCAACACCCAATCTCCGCCGGCCAACTCAGCCAATTGAATTTTCGTCTAGGAGAAATCTTCGCCGAAGCCGCCCTTACCGCGTGCAAGCGTTTCCACATCGCCGCAAAAAAAAACGCGCTGATTGGCAGCCATGGCCAAACGATCTTCCATCAAGGGAAGCCGGTGCCATATCTCGGTCGCCCAACCGCTTCGACGCTACAAATCGGCGAAGCCAGCATCATCGCCGCGCGCACCGGGATCACCGCCGTCGCCGACTTCCGCCCCGCCGATATCGCTCTCGGCGGCCAAGGCGCCCCGCTCGTCCCCTACGCCGACTATCTTCTCTACCGCCATCCCAAACTGGGCCGCCTCTCCCTGAATCTCGGCGGGATCGCGAACATCACCGTTCTCCCAGCAAACGCCAAGCCGTCGCAGGTGTTTGCCTTCGACACCGGCCCCGCCAACATGCTCATCGACGCCCTGATCCAACATTTCACGCATGGACGTCAGCGCTACGACAAAAACGCCGCCCTAGCCCAAACTGGCCGCGCCATCCCCGCTCTCGTCAACGAATTAATGAAGGATCCATACCTCAGACTCGCGCCGCCAAAAAGTACAGGCCGCGAATACTACGGCCGTGCTTACATAAAAAATCTGCTGTCCGCTGGCCGCCGTCACCACGCCAAACCCGCTGACATGGTCCGAGCAGCCACAATTTTCACCGCGCTCTCAGTAGTCGACGCGCTGCACCGCTTCGTCCTTCCGGAACACAAAATCCACCAACTGATCGTCTCCGGCGGCGGCGCTCGCAACCCACTGATCCTCGCCCAACTCGCCGCGGCCCTCCCACGAATCGAGATCGTTCCCTCGGCACAACTCGGCGTTCCCGAAGACGCAAAGGAGGCCTTCGCGTTCGCTCTGATGGCCTACGAAACCTTCCACCAACGCCCCGCGAACCTCCCCTCGTCCACAGGCGCGCAAGGCCCTGCAATCCTGGGTAAAATCTCCTATGCCCCGCCCCGCTGACATCGCTCCGCAAAATTCTCCGCGATCTCTGTGCTCAAGCCTCGGTGCCCTCTGTGTTCGATCTTTTTCTTTCCTTCTCCTGATATTCGCAAGCACCGCCGTAATTTCAGGCTGCTCACGTACCTCGGCGTCCGATCCCTCGATGCTAACGTTCCTCCTGGAATCCAATCCCACAAATCTCGACCCCCGCTACGCCACCGACGCGCAGTCGCAACACATCGACGGTCTGCTTTTCTCGAGCCTTCTCGAGCGCGACACCCAAATGAAGCTCCACGGCGACCTGGCGGAATCCTGGGACACCCCCGATCCGCTAACCTACGTCTTCCATCTGCGCTCCGGCGTCCACTTTCAAGACGGCAGCCCACTCACCTCCGCCGACGTCAAGTCTACTTTCGAATTCATGATGAATCCCGCCAACAAATCGCCCAAGCGCGGCGCCTTCCGGCTGGTGACTTCCATCGAAGCTCTCGATCCTGCGACCGTGGTCTTCCACCTGAAGGAGCCCTACGCCTCATTCACAATCAACCTTATCCGTCCGACCACCGGCATCGTCCCGGCGAACGCGGGAGTCAATTTCTCGCGTCGTCCCATAGGCTCCGGTCCTTTCCGCTTCGTCAGCCAAGCCCAGGATGACGAAGTGATCGTTGAGCGCAATGCCGCTTACTCCAGTTCGCCCCATAGCGATAACGCAGGCACTCCACCATTTTCACGTATCCGCTTCCGAGTCGTTCCCGACGCGATCGTACGCGCCCTCGAACTCCGCAAAGGCTCCGCAGACCTGGAAGTCAGCTCGCTTACTCCCGACATCATTCCCGTCCTCGCCAAACAACCTTCCCTAGGCGTCACGGAACGCCCTGGCACCAACTTTACGTATCTCGGCCTCAACCTCGAAGATCCCATCCTGAAACGTCGCGAACTTCGCCAAGCGCTAGCCTGCGCGACGGACCGCGAATCGCTGATCCGCTATTTGCTTCATGGTCAAGCCCGCGTAGCCGGCGGGATTCTGCCCCCCAACCACTGGGCCTACGAGCCAAACGTAACCCAGTACACACTGGATACCGCTCGCGCCGAACAACTTTTCGATTCCGCCGGATTCCCGCGCGGCAAAGACGGAGTGCGATTTCACATCACGCTAAAGACTTCCACCGACGAGCAATTCCGTGTGCTCGGAGCAGCTCTGCAGGAGCAGTGGCGCCGCGTCGGGGTCGACCTCGAGCTGCGCCCGCTAGAATTCGCGACGGTTCTTTCCGATGCCGTGAAAGGCAATTTCCAGATCAACCTGCTGCGCTGGGTGGGCGCCAACAACGACCCGGATATTTTCGAATTTGTTTTCTCGTCCAAGCGGTTTCCGCCGGACGGCGCCAACCGCGGCCACTACCGTAACCCGCGAATCGACGCGCTGACCGACCAGATTCGTACCGAAATGGACCAGGAGAAGAGGAAGGCTCTTTGCAGCGAAGCTCAGAAGATTCTGGCCGACGATTTACCTTATTTGCCGCTATGGTTTACGGATGCCATTTCCGTGCATCGCAAATCACTGGGCGACCTATCCCTAAGCCCCACCGGCGATTTCGATTTTCTCGACACACTCCGATAACGTCCTGCTCTCCTTTGTAGGGGCACAGCACCCGGCTTGCCCGGGCCCAAGCATAAAGCCGTATCGCCGGCACAGGCCAAAGCCGTCTCTACGCACGATCACGTAAGCCAAAAAAAAGAAGAAAAGACGGACGCTTCCCTCCTCCCGTCAGCCACCAGCGAGGTCCTTGCCTTCACAGCACAAGCACTTAGCCCAGAATGGCTTCAATTTCCGAGATCGGAATCGCCCCTTCGCGCAGGACTTCCCAGTTATCGTCGCGCAGTCCGATTATGGTGGAGGGCAGACCCATGCCCGTCTCGCCGGCGTCGAGAACCAACGGAAGGCGTAGTCCCAGTTGCTTCATGAGTTGTTCGGTGTTGGCGCAAGCAGGAAACCCGGAAATGTTGGCGCTGGTTCCGGTGATGGGCCCCCCGAACTCGTCAATGAGTTGCTCGACGACCGGGCTCTTCGGCCACCGCAGCGCCACTTTCCCGGTGTTCGCCGTCACCTTCAGCGGCACGCGGTTCGATGCATCCACCACCAAAGTAAGCCCGCCAGGCCAGAAAGCCTCGGCGAGTTTCTGGAAATTCCAAGGTGCGTGGTCCAGCCCGGAAACTTCCTCTTGGGGCTCGCGCATCAATACCAGCGCCTGATCCAGGGAGTTGACGAGGATCGGCAGGGCCCGCGTTTCGGGGCGGCCCTTTACGCGGTACAGCTCATCGACCGCCGCGAGATTGAACGGATCGGTAGCGAGTCCATAGAACGTATCCGTGGGAATTCCAATTACACAGCCCCGCACAAGGAAATGCGCCGCATATCGCAGTGCATCGGCTTCGGGGGCTTGCGCATTGACGCGCAACAGTTCTGCCGGCAACTTTTTGGCCTTTGGCGAAATCGTATTGCTACCCCTGCAGCGGTCCGCCCGCGCTGCCATTATTTGGGCGACGCTACCACACACCCGCCGACCGTGCAATGGCCCTCCGAGATAGCGCAGGCACTCTTGCCTGTGTTTGCGTCCACCCCGGTTGGGACCGGGCGCTTCAAGAGGTTAGCGTCCGACCGCGCCCGCGCATCCGACGAATTGGCCTATTTGACGCGAAATTTGCTACGCTCCGGGGGATGGCCACCCCCGTCAAAGCCGCCAGAAACGCGCGCTCCGCGAATGCCGGGGCCGCTACGATTACCAGCCGCGACAATCGCTGGCTCAAGGAATTTCGCGTGGCTTTGCGCGGCGGATTGCAAACGGAATCCGGCTGCGTCGGCGTGGAAGGGGTCCGGCTGGTCGAGGAGGCTCTGCGTTCCGGCTGCCGCATCGAGGCGGTCCTTTTCAGCGAGTCCGGCGAGCGTCACCACGAACGCCTTGCGCCATTTGTCGATCGTCCCGAAATGGCATTCCCGCTCCTGCGGACGACGGATCGCTTGTTCGAAGGGATAGCCGACACCGAGCATCCTCAAGGGGTAGCCGCGCTGGTTGCGCCGCGGACAGCGACCCTTGACGATATTCTTCGCGCGCCTGGCCAAGCTTGCTCTGCCCTGTTGGTTGTTCTTGCCGGCGTGCAGGATCCTGGGAACGTGGGCACCATCTTGCGTACCGCCTCCGCGTTCGGCGCGACCGGCGCAGTCACCACGGCTTCGGGACAAAGTGGCACCGCCAGCCCGTTTTCACCGAAGGCCCTGCGTGCCTCCGCCGGCGCAGCGTTGCATCTACCGATTCTCGCGGGCATGTCTCTGCCCATATTATTGACGCAGCTTCGCGTTGCGAATGTGCGCACACTTGCCTCCAGCGTGCACGAACCGCGCGACGGCGACTCGCCGCTGCTTGCGCCCTGGGAAGTGAATTGGTGCGAGCCGGTGGCGCTTCTCGTAGGGAACGAAGGCGCCGGCTTGCCGGAAGAAGTGGAACGCAGCGCGGACGCCCGCGTCCGCATTCCCATGGCGAGCGGCATCGAATCGCTCAATGCGGCCGCCGCGGCGGCTGTGTTGTTCTACGAAGCGGCGCGCCAGCGAAAGTCTCTTCCCGGACGGAACGAGCTAATGCCTTGAGCCTCTTCTCGAAATTGCCACAACCGGTGGAACCCGATGTGCCGCTAGCCCATCAGCCGCTGGCCGAGCGCATGCGTCCTCGAACCCTGGATGAATTCATCGGCCAGGAAAAATTGCTAGGCCCCGGCAAACCGCTGCGCGTGCAAATTGAGAACGACGACCTCGGATCGATGTTGTTCTGGGGACCGCCGGGCTGCGGGAAGACCACGCTCGCGCGGTTAATCGCGCGCTTGACGAGTTCCGAATTTGTTTCTTTCAGCGCCGTGCTTGCGGGCATCAAGGAGATCAAGGAAGTAATGGCCAGTGCCGAACGCAAAGCGCGGTCCGGGCCGCGCACGATTGTCTTCGTGGACGAAGTCCATCGCTTCAACAAAGCGCAGCAGGACGCTTTCCTTCCCTACGTTGAGGCGGGACACATCACCTTCATTGGGGCAACCACCGAGAATCCATCCTTCGAGGTAATTTCGCCGCTCCTTTCGCGAACCAAGGTGTACATCCTGGACCCGCTGCCGACGCCGCTGATCGCCGAACTCATGCGGCGAGCCCTGAACGACAAAGAGCGCGGCCTGGGCAATGAAAACGTGGAAGCTAGCGACGAAGTGCTCCTTCGCATCGCGTCCTACGCCAACGGCGATGCGCGATCGGCCTACAATACGCTGGGGCTGGCCGTCCGCGGCGCGAACCCCGACGCCGCGGGCGTTCGCCATCTGACCTCCGAACTCCTTGAAGACGTGCTCCAGCGCAAACTGCTGCGCTACGACAAAGCCGGCGAAGAGCACTTCAATCTGATCTCCGCGCTGCACAAATCGGTGCGCAATTCGGATCCCGACGCCGCACTCTACTGGCTCGCGCGCATGCTCGAATCCGGCGAAGATCCGCTGTATCTCGCGCGTCGCATGGTGCGCATGGCCAGCGAAGATATAGGTCTCGCAGAGCCCGGCGCGCTCGCGGTCACGCTCGCGGCAAAGGAGGCGTTTGACTTCATCGGCCCGCCGGAAGGCAATCTAGCGTTAGCCCAGGCCGCTGTGTATCTAGCGCTCGCGCCGAAGTCCAACGCGCTCTACACTGCCTACGGCGAAGTGATGGAAGATGTTCACAAAACCGAGGCCGACCCCGTACCGCTGCACCTGCGGAACGCGGTCACTGGCTTGATGAAAAATGTGGGCTACGGCCAGAGATACAAATACGCGCACAATTTCGACGAGAAAGTCACCGACATGACTTGCCTGCCTGACAATCTCGCCGACCGCACTTACTACAAACCGACCGACCAAGGCTTCGAGCAACGACTTCGCCAGCGGCTGGAAGACATTCGTAAGATAAAATCACGATCATCCGAATCTTGAGGTGCACCATGCGATTGGCACGCCATTTTGCATTGCTGTGGATCGTCGCCCTACCGATCGGCGCCATCGCCGCGCCCGAGCGACCCGAGATTACCGGCATCGCGCTGGTGCGTCTGCGCGTCAGCAACATGGATGCCTCGCGCGCCTTTTACGCCAAAACGCTGGGCCTGCCCGAAGTTTCGCAGGGATGTTTCAGCCCCGCGTCGGCCGCCACCTGCTTCTCGATTAATTCTTTGCAGAAGCTCGAATTGATTTCGAGCAACCCAGCCGAAACCAAAAACGCGGTGGAAGCGATCGGCTACCACGTCCGCGATGTGAGCATCCTGCGTGACTACCTGCTTTCGCGCGGCGTAAAGTGCAGTGAGGTCAAGCGCAGCGCGTCAGGCGACAAATTCATCGAAGTGCGTGATCCCGAAGATCACCGAGTCGTGTTTCTTTCTCCCGGCAACGGCACGATGAGCTCGGTAGCGATTTCGCCGCTCAGCAACCAGATCATTCACGCGGGTTTCGTTGTGAAGGATCGCTCCGCGGAAGACGCTTTCTACCAAGACATCCTGGGTTTCCGCTTATATTGGCACGGCGGAATGAAAGACGACGAGACCAGCTGGGTGGCTATGGAAGTGCCCAACGGCACAACCTGGCTCGAATATATGCTGAACATCTCTCCCACAGCCGACCACCACACCCTCGGCGTGATGAATCACATCTCGCTGGGCGTGGTCGATATCAAAGCGGCGGACGCGCGCCTGATCCAGAACGGGTGGAAGCCCACCGAAGAACCCAAGCTCGGCCGCGACGGCAAATGGCAACTGAACGTGTACGACCCGGATGACACACGCGTGGAATACATGGAGTTCAAGCCTGCCCAGAAACCATGTTGCAGCGACTTCACCGGCCCTCACCCTGGACCTCGATGATGAATTGGCTTTTCCCCTGCTGCCAGATTCGCAGTCGACACCTTCTGTTCGTGCTTATCGTTTTGGCCTGGAGTGGCTGCGCTGCGCCGCTTCGCGCGCAAGAACTCGACAAGCCCGTCCAAAACATCGACGAGGACATTACCGCATTCGGCTACGCGCCCGACGGTCGGATCGCCTACGCGGTCAATCGCCCGTTCAAGACAAAGCAATACGACCTGGAGCATGACGACATCTGGATACAGGACGCGGGCGGCAAGCGTCGCCGCATTTTCATCGGCGAGAAATTCCAGCGCGGCGCTGCGCCGTTCACCTACAGCGTAAATTCCTTTCGCTGGTCGCCGAATGGGCATTTGCTGCTGGCCGAATTGTTTACAACCACGGTGGAGGAGACGGGCAAGACCGTCGATTCCACAATGACCCTAGTGCTCGACGAAAACGGCAAGGAAGTCCATTTGGGCGCCAGCGATAACGTCATCAAGGATGCAGCCGACGCGTCTTGGCTGATCGACAACGCCACGATCATCTATCTCTCGGAAGTGCTGAAGCCTAAAATCTTGTTTTCCTTTCACTACGTGAATCGCACCGGTGGCCCGCCGGGTCCCGTGTTTGAGGGGCGCACATTCCTGGACTCTGTTCCCGTCCCCGGAAGCAATGTAGCGTTGGCCGTCGAGCGAGACCGCAATCTTTCAGGTCCGCCGCGGCTGCAGCGTCTTGAGCTCTTGGCCCAGGACGATCACGAACTAGCGACGCTCGAAGGCTACGACGGCGGCCTATACCTCTCGCCGAGCGGCACCAAGATCGCCTACTACCTTGACCGGGAAGTCCTGGAGATTCGCGATCTCACCAATCCCACACGCACCGCGCGAGTACGCGCCGGTTACGGAGTGTTTCGCTGGGCCCCTGACGAAAGTCGATTTCTCCTCAAGCGTTCGGTCGAAAAGAAATCCGGCGATCTAGTCTGGATCGACCTTCCGCCGCTCACCGCGCGATCTGCCGCCGACAAAGAACCACCCCTAGTCGCGCAGCCAACTCCGATTCCCTTGTTCCACGGGCTAACCTTTCGTGAATTTGCGATCTCCCCTGACGGCAGGTCCCTAGCCGTCATCGCCCCAGGCAGGCGCAATCTGGCCGTCTATCCGCTCCCGCGGTAGCCAAATGTAGGGGCGCGCTTTAGCGCGACCGTTCTTTCTTCTTGCTAACATCTCTTCATGGTTTTCGTTATTCGCAAGGACATGTGTACGTCCGTCGATGGTCCTTGTCAATCGTATGGATGCAAGTGTCAGATTCGCCTTCCCAGCGATCACTACGTCGGCCAACGAATCTACTTCGTAACGATTTGCTGCGAAGGCCGCTCGTCTTTCTTTGGCCCGCCTGATCTTTGTAAGACTGCAATCGAAGTACTACGGCGCGTTTCTGTTTCGATGCACTTCATGATTCACGCGTATTGCATAATGCCGGATCACAGGCACATTCTCGCTGAAGGAAGCACGCCCGGATCGAACTTGACGCGATTCGTGGCCAAATGGAAACAATCGACGGGATATTTGCTGCGTGACGAGGCCTCGACACCTATCTGGCAGCGGCGTTTCTACGATCATGTGTTGCGGAAGGCAACTAATTGCGAGGCTGTCGCTTGGTATATCTGGATGAATCCGGTTCGCAAGGGAATGGTTGCGGAGCCCGAACAGTATCCTTTTTCGGGTTCGTTCACGGTGGAGTGGCCGAAGTTAGCGCCAGCGGATACGAAATGGCTGCCGCCGTGGAAAACTGAGGAACGGACGCGCTAAAGCGCGCCCCTACACTTGTCGCGAGAATCAGCGCGACATAGCGTCGCGGCGGCGTTTGTGCTCGACGAAAATGCAGGCATCCATCACGACGACCAGGCCCGCGGTGCGGGCCTTCTCGGCCGCCGCTTGATCCTCGATGCCCAGTTGCATCCAGACCACCTTGGCGCCGATATGGATAGCACCTTCCACTGCAGGCGGAACCTCTTCAGGTCGGCGGAAGATATCCACGATTTCGATCTTCTCGGAAACGTCTTCGAGCCGCGCGTAACTCTTCTCACCCAACACTTCTTTCTCATTCGGGTTCACCGGAATGATGCGGTAGCCGGCAGCTTGCATGTATTCGCTAACGCCGTAACTCGGACGAGCCGGATTCGACGATAGACCTACGACACCGATTGTGCGGTAGCGCTTTAGAACCTCGCCGACGGGGTCGGCCCCGAGACCGCTACCATCGGGGAGAAGAATCTTCATGGATAGATCCCCTCATTGGATGCGAAAGCGCTCCCGCAGTCACAAAGCCCTCAGCTGCTCCACTTCCCTCCGCGTCAGTGCCCGAAATTTCCCAGGCGCAACATCCAGAGCCAACGTCCCTAGCTTGACCCGCCTGATTTTTTCGACGTGATGACCGACGCGATCAAACATCCGCCGGATCTGCCGATTGCGCCCTTCGATAAGCACCACTTCGTACCAGGGATTCGCGCCGTCCTCTGCGAGGCGAATCGACGCTGGTGAAGTCCTAACGCGCCGACCGTCGTCTAGTTCGATGGTGATTCCCTCGCGTAGGCGCGCGAGCGCTTTCTCGTTGGGCTTGCCGCTGATCTTGACCAGATAGGTTTTCGCGACGTGCGATCCCGCCTTGGTGAGCTTTTGCGCCAGTGCCCCGTCGTTCGTCATCAGCAGCAAGCCCTCGCTCGCGTAATCAAGGCGTCCCACCGGATACACGCGCCCGGAAACCCCCTTCATTAAGTCCAGGACCGTCGGCCGCCCCTGCGGATCGTTTACGGTTGTGACGTAATTCTTCGGCTTGTGAAGAGCAAAATAAAGAAACTGCTCACGCCGCGGAAGCGGCACGCCATCGATGGAGACTTGGTCCTGGTCGGGATCAGCTTTGGTGCCGAGTTCCGTAACAATTTCGCCGTTCAAGGTGACGCGATGCGCGGCGATTAACTCTTCCGCTTTTCGGCGCGAGGCTACGCCTGATGCCGCGATGATTTTCTGAAGTCGTTCGAGAGCCATATGGCGAGCGAGCCTTCGCGTCAGGAGGATCGCGCCGCGACTTTGGCTTTGCGCACCGGGCTCGCCGCTTTGCGTAGCGCTTCAAGCTCAGGTTTCTTTAGCTCGCGGTAACGGCCCCGCGGGATCCCTTCCACGTGGATCGGCCCGATCGAGATGCGAATCCACTTTTCGATGGGATGCTGCGCCTTTTGCAGAACGCGGCGCAATTCTTCTTTTCGCGTGTCGCGCATGCGCACTTCATACCAGAAGTTAGCGGCACGGCCGCGCGTGGAGTCTGGCTGCCGCACCGTCTTCATCCGAACCCCGGCTTCCTTGCCTAGGTGATCGAGATCGTGAAGCGTGAGCATGCCCTTTACCTTGACGTGGTAAGCCTGCTCCAGATGCTCCCAATTCTTAAGCAGTTCCGCGGCGAGATCGCCGTCATTGGTAAGCAGGATCACGCCCGAGGTCGCGTATTCGAGATTGCCAACCGGGTACACCCGCTCGGGAAAACCGCGGAGCGAATTTCGCAAGGTCTTGCGGCCTTCCGGGTCGGACATGGTGGCGACCACTTCAGAAGGCTTGTTCATCGCAAGGTAGACCAGACGCTGCGGCGCGGTGATGACCTTACCGGCGGCTTCGACGCGGTCCGTGCCGAGATCAGCTTTGGTCCCAAGCTCGGTGACCACGTGCCCATTGACGCGCACCTGCCCGCTGAGAATCAACTGCTCAGCGTGCCGCCGCGATGCGATTCCCGCGCGCGCAATAATCTTTTGAAGGCGTTCCCGCATATTGTGGTGTGACGTCAGCAGCGCACTTCTGAACGATGGTAAAGGAACGGCACTAACGTACTCTCTATTCTCCTGCCACAGCCTTGCGAGATTTCTCCTCTTCAATCGCTTCGGAAGTCGTATCCGGCGCGTCTCTGAAAGCCGACTCGGAAGTTTCCGCCGCAGGTTCCGATTGTGGCTCAGCGTCGACCGACAAGGACTCCTCCGCGGGCGTATCTGCGGTCAGCTCGGAATCCTTCTCTTGCGCGTTCGAACCCTCCTCGACAGGCGCGGCATTTTCGGTTTGCGCCTGCACTTCACCGTGAACAGTTTCCCCCACGATGCCCTCAAGTACGCTTTCGTCTCCGGCGCCTGGCGTGGCGATACCTTCATCACTTCCCAGTGCCTCCCGTGCAAGCGCCTCGAACTCTTTCAAACTCGGGAGCTCCTGTAAATCGCTCAGCCCGAAGCGCATCAGAAATTCCTTCGACGTCCGATACAGGATCGGCCGCCCGATGACTTCCTTGCGCCCGGCGGTGGTAATCAGCCGCTTGTCGAGCAATGTCTTCAGCACGCCCGACGTATTCACCCCGCGAATCTCCTGAATCTCCGGCGCCGTGACCGGCTGCTTGTAAGAGATCACCGCGAGCGTTTCGAGAGCAGGCATCGTTAGTCGCAGCGGCGGCCGCAGACTCTTGATGAACCTGCGCACCACATCGTGATGCTGCGGCTTCGTATACATCTTGTAGCCGCCAGCAACTGCCCGGACTTCGATGCCGCGCTCCTCGGAAGCATAGCTCGCCACAAGTTCGTCGAGCGACGACTGCACCGCCAACTTTTCGGCACCCAGCGCCGTCGCCAACTGCTCGATGGTAGCTGGCTCGTCTGCCGCGTAAATGATGGCTTCGAGCGCCGCTTTTCGTTCTTCGTTGGTCATAAAGCCAGGGGACTCCTCCAATTTCGGTCTTTCCATTTCAAAACTCCCAACCCCTAACGTCCGATTCTGGACTTCCAATCTCCGACTTCCACTCTCCACCTTCCGCCTATTTATACTCTTCGTCGATCTGCCGGACGCCGCCGCTTTCATCAAACACCAGATCGAACGACTTACCTTTTTTCACCACGATCTCGCCAAACTGCTTTTCCTGGGCCAGCAGCACTGCCTGCATCTTGACCATCTCGAGCACCGCGAGAAAGGCAACGATCATAGCGTGCCGCGAGGGGCACGCTTCAAAGAATTCGATCAGCCTGACCGTACTGTCGTCGCTGGCCAGGATTTGCGCCCTCAACTGGGCCATCATCTGCGCCACGGTAAATTGCTCGTGCTGCAGATCAATGCGCGAGATTTCCTTGCGGCGCTCCAGCACCTGCTGGAAGACCTTAACGAGGTCAACAAGCGAAACGACCAGCTCGCCTTCCGTACCCTCATCGTTGTAGAGCGACTTGTCCGGCTTCGACCACACGTTCTCTTCGATTTGCTGCTTCTGGTACAGCAACTGCGCGGCATTCTTGAATTTTTCGTGTTCGACTAGCCGCTGCACAAGTTCAGCGCGCGGGTCGGCAGCTTGCTCTTCCGCAGACGCCAGCGGGTCAGGCGGTAGCAGCATTTTCGACTTGATGTAAATCAAGGTCGCAGCCATGTAGATGAAGTCGGCAGACACATCGACGTTCAGCTCTTCCAGCTTGTGCAGGTACTCAAGATATTGCGATGTGATCTTGGCGATCTGGATGTCATGAATGCTCATCTCCTGCTTCTTGATGAGATCCAGCAGCAGATCCAGAGGCCCCTCGTACATCGGGATATTAATCTTGTAAGGTGTCGCCATTCTTTATCTCGCCACTTCGGACTCGGGGCTGGTCACTTCTTTTCTCTTCTTGTCCCAACCGAAAATGGCTTCGCGCACGCGAACCATCGTCTGCTGGGCGTGCGTGCGTGCGGCTTTCGATCCCGCGTCGATAATTTCCAGCACGCGAGCCGGATGCTTCTCGTATTCCAGACGGCGCTCGCGGATTGGCGCAATCCACTCGATCAGATGATCGGCCATCTTGGCTTTGCATTCAATACAGCCGATGCCGGCGGTGCGGCACCCTTGCGCCGCCCACTCCAGCGTTTGCTTGGGCGAGAATAGTTTATGCCAGTCGTACACAGGACACACGTCCGGATTTCCGGGGTCGGTGCGGCGCTTACGAGCAGGGTCCGTGACCATGACTTTGGTCTTCTTGCGGATTTCATCGTCGGGCTCGCTGAGGCTGATGGCATTGCCATAACTCTTCGACATCTTTCGGCCATCGAGGCCAGGGATGCGGGACGTTTTTGTGAGCATTACGGCGGGTTCAGTTAGAACGTCTATCTTTCGGAAAAATTGAGACGACTTCCCCGTTCGTTCCAAGAAATTCTGGATGCCCTCTTCGGCCGCTGTGGTGCGTAACTTCCCAACGAGGTGCGCTTTCATACCCTCTGATACTGGGTATTCGAGTTTGGCATCCGCACCAAAATGTACTTTGCTCCTTAAACAATCCATCAGCGACTTCTCATTGTTTCTTGCAAGCAACTGATCGTCAACGTCCAGGCCATAAAAAACATCAAACCGGCGCACGATCTCACGGGATAGCTCGACGTGGGAGACTTGGTCTTCACCGACTGGCACGAACAAAGGTATGCCTTCCCTGCTGTAGATCACAATGTCCGCGGTTTGGAGACATGGGTAACCGAGGAACCCGTACATGTGGAGGTCTTTCTCTTTCACATTCTCGAAGGCTTCTTTGTAGGTCGGAACGCGTTCGAGCCAGCTCAGCGGCGTCACCATCGAGAGAAGGAGGTGCAGCTCGGCGTGTTCGGGGACTAGCGATTGCTGGAAGATCACGGACTTTTGCGGATCGAGGCCGGCGGCGAGGTAGTCCGTTACGATTTCGATTGTGTTTTGGGCCACTGCGCTCGTGTCGGCGTAATCGCTGGTCAGGGCGTGCCAGTCCGCTATGAAGTAGAAGCAATCATATTCAGGATCATTTTGGAGCTGGACCCAGTTTTGGAGGGCGCCGAAATAGTGGCCTATGTGCAGGCGGCCTGTGGGGCGCATGCCGCTGACTACGCGTTTTTTCTTGATCTCGTTCCCAGTCGGCAAACTTTCCCTCTCCTTTACAAAGGCGCCCGCCACGGTCGGCGGCCGCTACAACGGCATGACCGGGCAACAGCTACCGGTCTAATGACCGGCCACTACAGTCCCAGGTCGCGGGCTATGATCATGCGTTGGACCTCGCTGGTGCCCTCGTAGATGGTGACAACGCGGGCGTCGCGGTACATACGCTCGACATCGGTTTCGCGCGAATAGCCGACGCTGCCGTGAATCTGGACAGCTTTGGCGGCTACGCGATTGACCATCTCGCTGGCGTAGAGCTTGGCCTTCGATGCGGCGGCGCCCATGCGTCCACCGGAATCCTTCAACCATGCCGCGTAGTAGGCCAGGCCGCGAGCGGCTTCGATTTCGGTTTGCATGTCCGCCAGCATCCACTGGATCGCCTGAAATTCTGCGATATTCTTGCCAAACGCCCGGCGCTGCTTCGCGTATTTCGCGGCGGCATCTAGCGCCCCTTGCGCCAGGCCGACCGCTAACGCAGCGATCCCGATGCGGCCGCCGTCAAGCGCACTGAGCGCGATCTTAAGACCCTGCCCTTCCTCACCCAGGCGGTTTTCGACAGGAACTTCGCAATCGTTCAAGATAATTTCGACCGATGGCGAGGAATGCTGCCCCATTTTTTCTTCGTGCCGTCCGACGCGGAATCCTTTGAAGCTCGGCTCGACCAGAAAAGCGGTGATACCTTTACCACCGGCTTCAGGATCGGTTTTCGCGAAGACGAGGAAGACTCCGGCTACGCTACCGTTCGACACCCACGTTTTGCTGCCGTTCAGACGATAAACTCCACCATCAGCAGCGCCACCCTGAGGCCCAGCGCCTGCCCGCGACCCCACGTTCGATCGGGCAGCTCGCATTTGAATCCCCGCCGCGTCGGAGCCGGCCTGGGGTTCGGTGAGACAGAACGAGCCGAGGATTTCGCCGGTCGCCAGGCGTCGCAAATACTTTTTCTTCTGCGCGTCGTTGCCAAAGCCAAGGAGCGGGACTTGCACCGCGGAATTTGTCACACCGAGCGAGGTCGCCATGGCGGCATCCACCCGCGCAACCTCTTCCAGCATGAGCACGTAGGAAATAGTGTCGAGGCCCGGGCCGCCCCACTGCTCCGGAACGAGCATGCCGCAGCAGCCAAGCTCCGCCAGCTTCTTGATTTCCTCGGTGGCAAAGCGCCCTTCGCGGTCGCGCTGCCGCACCGACGGCCGTACTTCATTCTCCATGAATTGGCGGACGGTATCGCGAATCAGTTTTTGGTGGTCGTTGAGCGAAAAATCCATCGTGTCCGGTGTACCAGCAGTACGAGTGATGCTAACACACGCAAACAGGCCGGACTAGCGGAGTTCCGCTGATCAAATAGCCACTACTTCGCCTGCGATTTTCCGGAAAGGCGTGCAAAGAAAGAAAACATTGCGACCGCGGCCAACGCCCAAATAACGGCACTGATGCTCCATGAGAGACTGGGTGGCAGCCAGCGAACAAGCGTTCGATCCATACCCAACACGATGGCGGTGAGGATCAAGAGTGCCGCGACGCGGGCCAGCGGACGATATTTCCAGTCTCCTTGCGTTTGAGTTTCCATAAGAGGGTTCGTCAGAGCTTGAACAATTCCCGCAGCCGTTTGGTTTGCACTCGGCTTACGGGGATCTCGGTCTGTTTCTTGTCCGCCATCTTTAGCATGTAGCTGGCCTTGAACCAGGGGACGACTTCCTTGATGTGATGGATATTCACCAGGTACGAGCGATGCGGACGCCAGAACGATTCCGAGTCAAGCGCGGCGTGTAGTTCCTCGAGCGTGCGGTAGTTTGAGGTGCCCTCCGCATCGCTGGCCACCACGGAGATAAGGCCGTCATCGATGGAGGCGAAAAAAAGGTCTTCGGCGTCAACCAGCAGCAGGCGTTGCTGCGATTTGACGAGCAGCTTGGCGGGCTGCGCAACTTGTTTGGACGCGCCTAGCTGCGTGACGAGTTGTTCGAGGCGCTCGGTGGTGGTCGTTTGTGTCTCCATCACCTTGCGCGCACGCTGGATGGCCTTCGCGATGCGCGCCTTGTCGAATGGCTTCAGGACATAGTCAACTGCATTTACATCAAAGGCTCGCACCGCGTAGTGATCGAACGCCGTGGCGAAAACGACGTGCGGGACCTTCATTTTCCGCTCCACCAGTTTTCGCAGCACCCCGAAGCCGTCCAGCCCGGGCATCTGCACGTCGAGGAATACCAGATCGGGCGCGTGCTCTTTGATCAGCGTCATGGCTTCGACGCCGTTCTTCCCTTGCCCGATGACATTAATCTCCGGGAAGCCTTTGAGCAAAAACGCGAGCTCGTCGCGAGCCGGCTTTTCGTCGTCGACAATGATGGTGCTAATGGACATGGGTTCGCCTATTGAGTATAGGGACCGCGCCGGTCGCAGGCAATCACCGGCGAAGTCGCAGTGCGGCTATGCAGTGCGGCGCTTGGCGAAGGCGTGGCCGCGCCTGATAAGATAGCCGCGGGAGATACTCCGCGATCCATGCCGTCCAAGAAATCGAGCAAGCCGTCAGGGAAAGCAAAGACACGTAAGGCCATCGGCAAAATTTTGCGCAGCAAGATCATGTACAAGGGCGCGATCTTCGGAGTGCGCCGCGACGAGGTGCTCGAGCCCACCGGCGTGCGCACCACCCGCGAGGTCATCACGCATCCGGGTTCCGTCGTGGTGATGCCGGTGCTGCCCGACGGCCGCATTATTTTGATCCGGCAATATCGCCATGCGGCGCGCCAATTTTTGTGGGAGCTGGTCGCTGGCCGCATAGACCCCGGCGAAAGCGTGCGGCGAGCCGCCGTCCGCGAACTCATCGAAGAGACCGGCTACCGCGCCAAACGTCTGCGGATTTTTCTCGATCTCTTCCCAACCCCGGGTTTTCTCGAGGAGCGCATGTACATCTTGCTCGCGCAAGGCTTAACGCTAGGCAAGGCCGAGCCGGAAGAAGACGAGAAAATCACGGCGAAGCCTTACACGCGCGCGGAACTGGAAAGAATGATTCAGCGCGGAATTCTTCGCGACGCGAAATCGATCGCCGGGCTCCTCTACTATTTTCGGTTTTTGACGTAGGATCGCCCCCGAAAGAGCGGGGCCGACGCTTTAGCGCGTCCCTCTTGCGGTCGACTTAAGCACTTCGCCCTCTTGGGCGCGACCGCTCGCGCGTCAGCGACAAAGAGCAGAAGAATTAGCACACGGGACGCAGAGAGTTCACAGAACGCACAGAGACGAAATGGCCCCAGTTCCTGCTGCAGTCCAATCCCAAACAGTTGCAGCAACCGATGCCTTCGTTCCCCTTGCAGCCAACTCCGCGCGCTCGTTGCGATTCTTGCTGCCGGTGACAGTTTTCCTCGGCGCGTTTCTGCTTTTCCTGCTCGAGCCGCTGTTCGCCAAGTTGATTCTTCCCCGGTTCGGAGGCTCCGCCGCGGTCTGGGCCACGTGCCTCGTATTCTTCCAGTCCGCGTTGCTGCTCGGCTATTGGTATGCCGACGTTGTCGCCCGTCGCCTCACTCTTGCGCGGCAATCGGTCCTGCACATCGCGCTGCTATTCCTAAGCCTTTGTTTCTTGCCAATCGCACCGCGCGCAATCTTCCACTCACTCGACGCAACCCACCCGGCGGCCCATATCCTCATCGTACTGACCGCCTCGATAAGCCTGCCATTTGTCCTCCTCAGCGCCACCAGCCCGCTGGCCCAAATCTGGCACGCACGCACGGCCGGCAGCGGCGAGCCCTACCATCTGTTCGCGGTGTCGAACTTCGCTTCGTTGCTCGCGCTCTTGAGCTTCCCGTTCCTGATCGAGCCGCGAATTTCTTCTCACGGGCAATGGCTCTTGTGGTCCGTCCTATTCCTTGTCTTTGTAACCATGTGTTCGTTCACGGCATGGCGCGCGAGCCGCGGCGGTTCTGGAGTCGCCACCACGACAACGCAGGTCGCGGGGAACACCGCCCCGCCCGCACTTCGCGAAAAATTGTTGTGGCTAAGCCTCTCGGCCTGCGGTTCGATGCTCCTGCTCTCCATTACGAATCACATCACGGAGAATGTCGCTCCCGTGCCGCTGTTGTGGGTTCTCCCGCTCGCGCTATACCTGCTCACCTTCACGCTGGCCTTCCATCGCCGGAGTCTCTATTCGCGGTGGCTGATGGTGCGACTCCTGGCCGTCGCAGTGGGCAGCGTCGGCTACGCCATCTACGATCCGTCCTTCACCGAATCGATTCAGGTGATCGTGCCGCTGTTCTGCGGCGGCCTGTTCCTGTGCTGCCTCTTCTGCCATGGCGAGCTCGCGAAACGCCGGCCCGCTCCCCGTTATCTCACCTCGTTCTACCTGATGATCTCTCTGGGCGGGGCGCTTGGCGCCATCTTTGTGGGCATCCTTGCGCCGGTTGTTTTCGACGCTGTCTACGAATTCCCGCTGTCGCTGTGTCTGACCTCGATACTCGGCGTGATCGTCGTATGGCCCGAAGGGTGGCTGGCGCGCGCCTTCTGGGCCTTCGCAACCCTGTGCATGGCCGTGGTGCTGGCCTACAACGCGCACACCTACAACAAAGATTCCATCTTGACGGTGCGCAATTTCTACGGCGGCCTCCGTGTTGAGCAGCACCGCGACTGGCTCAAGCAGCAGTACCGCACGCTGTATCACGGCAGGATCGAACATGGCACCCAATTTCTGGATTCCCCGAAGAGCCTCGTAGCCACAACTTACTACGGTGAAAATTCTGGCGTCGGAAAGGCCCTGAACAATTTTGGCGGAGCCCCAAAACGCGTTGGCCTGATAGGACTGGGCGCGGGAACACTCGCCGCCTACGGCAATGCCGGAGACTATTTCCGTTTCTATGAAATTAATCCGCTGGTGGTGTCGATCGCCCGGAACTGGTTCACCTATCTCCGTGACACCCGCGCCAAAGTCGATATCGCCATGGGCGACGCCCGCCTATCGCTGGAGGCCGAACCTGATCAGCAGTTCGACGTGCTGGCGGTCGATGCTTTTTCCGGCGACGCCATCCCCGTTCACCTCCTGACGAAGGAAGCTTTCGCCCTGTATCTCCGGCACCTCAAGCCCGGCGGGATTCTGGCGATCCACACGTCAAACACCTACTTGAATCTCAATCCGCTAGTTCAGTTACTCGCCGGCGATGCCCATTACCCGGCGCGTCTCATCACCAATGACGACGATCTGCGAAAGCTGATCGACGCGTCGGACTGGGCGCTGGTCACCCGCAACCAGCAATTCCTGAACGACCTGGATGCAACCGCGTTCGAGGAACCCATCGTGGTGCCGTCAAAGCTGCGACTCTGGACCGACGATTACAACAACCTGTTCCAAATCCTGCGCCCAGTTCAATTCCACAAAGCCGCTTCCGAGTGATGGCGGTTCTTGGGCGCCGGCAAACACTGTTGGCTGCTTGCCGTTCGAGATAACGTTCAGCAGTAATTCTTGTTTTCGTAAATTAGCTGTAACGTCATATTCAACATCCCATTGTGGCCCTCGGAGAACGTCCTGTATTAAATCGATTCACAACAGCTGCAGCCTCTCGCTTGGTTTAACAACCGCGACGTTTGTTCTATTGACTGCGACTTTCATTCTGCTACACTCCGCGCAATTTAATTTTTCTAGCGGCCGTGCGGGTGTATTTGGTCGCGGCCGCGGTCGGAAAATCTCAGTTTTTGTAGTCCATGGAGGGGTATAGCGGTGCGAGGAACGGTTAAATGGTTCAATAATTCAAAAGGTTACGGCTTCATCGGGCGCGACGATGGCCCCGATGTTTTCGTCCATTATTCCGCAATCACCGGTGACGGTTACCGCACTTTGCAGGAAGGAGATCCGGTCGAGTTTGAAATCGTCCAGGGACCGAAAGGTCCTCAGGCGGCAAACGTGCAGAAGGCAAGCTAAGCAGCACCCGGCAATTATTTCGGGGCCGGCTGAGACTCCCCCTCAGCCGGCTCTTTTTATTGGGATTATTACCAACGCACACCCCAGGGCCACTATATTTTGCCCGACGCGACGCTTGCGGAGCGTTCGGCGGTGGGCGCCGATCGAAACGCTTCCATCCTCCCGAGTGGTCTCTGCGTCCTTCTCGCCTTATAATTTCCCGCATGGACAACAAGACGCTGGCACGCATTCTCCGCGAAACCGCGCAACTCCTGGAAATCGATGGTGCGATCATCGGCCGTTACCGAACCTACGAAAAAGCCGCCGAGCTGATTGCCGGCATGCATGAATCCATCGAACAGCTTGCCACAGAGCCGGAAAAGCTCGAGGAATTGCCGGGCATCGGCGAACGGATGGTTGAGCACATCCAGGAAATCATCGCCAGCGGCGACTACAGCCTGCGCCAGAAGCTGCTCAAGAAGTACCCGGTCACCCTGCTCGACATTCTCAATTTACAGTCGCTCGGGCCCAAGAAAGTCGCGTTTCTGTGGTCCAACTTCAAAGCCGCTACGGTGGCCGACGTGGAAAAGCTGGCGCGCGAGGGAAAGCTCCGAGACCTGCCCGGCTTCGGCGAAAAGAGCGAGCAGAACATCCTGAAGGCGGTGGAAACTCACAAACGCTCCACCGGACGCTTCCGGCTGGACGCTGTCGAAGCTGCGGCGGCAGCTATCACGGCGCACATCGAGAAATACCCGAAGGCAGTGGCCTCCGTGACCCCGGCAGGGTCGCTGCGACGCGGTCGGGAGACCGTGGGCGATCTCGATCTGCTCCTGACCTTGGCCGACGGCTTCACCTCACAAAAACACATCGACGCGATTGCCGAACACATCCTGCAATATCCTCGCATCGATCAGGTTCTGGCTCACGGTGAGAACAAAGTCAGCTTTACCCTCGACAACGGCCTCCAGGTGGACGTGCGTCTCCTCGAAAAGGAAAGCTTCGGCGCAGCGCTTCTGTATTTCACTGGTTCCAAGGAGCACAACGTTGCGCTGCGTGGCCGCGCCAACGACATGGGTTATACGCTCAATGAATATGCCTTGGCGACGCTAAAGGGCGAACGCCGGGTCGCCGGGCGTACTGAAGCGGAAATCTACGCCAAGCTCAAACTCGACTACGTTCCGCCGGAGCTTCGCGAGAACACCGGCGAGATCGCCGCCGCCGAGCAGCACAAGCTGCCTAAGCTGATCGAGCTCGCCGATATCAAGGGCGACCTCCAAATGCACTCCACCGCCAGCGATGGCAAGAACACCGTTGAGGAAATGGCCGAAACCGCCCGGCAGCTCGGCCACGAATACATCGCCATGACCGACCACTCGAAATCAGTAACCATCGCCAACGGACTGGACGAAAAGCGGGTCGTCGCCCACATTAAGAAGCTGCACGGAATCGACAAGAAGGGCCTGGGCATACGCGTCCTGGCAGGCTCCGAGGTGGACATCCTCAAGGACGGCGCTCTGGACTATTCCGACGAAATCCTGGCGCAGCTCGACGTCGTGGTGTGTTCCATCCACTCGTACATGCAGCTGGATCGCGCGGCGATGACCGACCGCATGCTCGCCTGTATCGAGAACCCCTACGCGCAAATCATCGGGCATCCCACCGGCCGGCGGCTTCTGGTCCGCGATTCTTTCGACTACGACATGGAAAAGGTCCTCGATGCCTGCGCTAAACACGGCGTCGCCATGGAGTGCAACTCCTACCCGGAACGCCTCGATCTCCGCGACGTTTATCTGCGCATGTGCAAGGAGCGCGGCGTGAAGGTGGTCATCTCCACGGACTCCCACAACACCCTGCACCTGCCGTTCATCCGCTACGGCGTAACCATGGCTCGCCGAGGCTGGCTCGAGAAATCCAACGTCATCAATACCCTTCCGGTCGACCAGTTCCTGGCCGCCCTAAGGCCAAAACCCGGCGCGGTTTCCAGGAAGCATCCCACCGCGAAAGCCCGCGGCAACCAATGAAGCGCGGGGCATTCAAACAAGTAGGGGCGCTTCAGCGCGTCCCTGCGTGCGCCCCGCGAGCCGGCCCGCCAGATCGATGCACCATGCTTAACCGTCACAAACGTCCGCTCGTCCTATGGAACCTTTTTCTGGCACCTGACGTATCTTCTTTCTGTACAAAGGGCGGCGGTTGGCGCTGCTCATTACTTGATGCGACGGATAGCGGCCCTCGGCCCGCTGTAAGGCAGCGACGGATGGCACTACGGAGGTTCACTACGATGAGCGCATTTCCCTATCGACCGGCCACCAAGCTAGCTGTGGCGCTCGGGTTCGTGCTGTCGGCGGCTGTCTTCGCACCTCGCGCCAAAGCGGAAGATTGGACCAAGTCCTACACCGTCTCCGGCCGGGCCCAAGTCAAGGTAGACACCAACGACGGCGCTGTCCAGATTTATACCGGCGACACCAAACAAGTTGATTTTCGGGTCCTCTACGATGGCTACGAGATGAATAAAAGCATCCATGTCGACTCGCGGCAGGACGGCGACAGCGTTCAGATCAACGCTCGCGTCACTGGCCATTGGGGCTTCTCTTGGGGCAACAACCACCGCAATGTCCGCATTGAGGTCCACATGCCGAAGGACGCCGACATCCAGATCGATACCGGCGACGGCTCGGTGACCACCCAATCCCTGAATGGAAGGGTGAAAATTCACACCGGCGACGGCTCGGTGCGCGCCCAGGAAGTCAGCGGCGACGTAGATATTGATACAGGAGACGGCAGCATCACTGTGGAGGGGGCGAAGGGCGACATCCGCCTGCGCACCGGCGATGGACATATCGACGCGCGCAATCTCGACGGCAAAGTCGATGCGATGTCGGGCGACGGCCACATCAAGCTGGATGGCCGTCTGGACGCCTTGAGCGTCAAGACTGGCGACGGCAGCATTGATGCCCGCCTGCAGCCCGGCTCCAAGGTCAACTCCAGCTGGAGCATTCGCACAGGCGACGGCAGCGTCGATATCGTGCTGCCCGCCGATCTTCAGGCCAACATCGACGCCAGCACCAACGACGGACACATCAGCCTGGGCATTCCTGTCACCGTAGAAGGAACCTTCAGCAATTCGCAGATTCACGGCAAGATGAACGGCGGTGGGCAACCGCTGGTGATCCACACCGGGGATGGCTCAATCCGCCTCAGCAAGAGCTAATCTAGCCTTACAAGAGCAACTTTAGCGCAGCGTCTCCGCGTACCTCCGCGATCTCGGCGTCTCTGCGTTATCCGTTTCTCCGCCCTCTTCAATGTCAACGCTAACCGTTTGCCTGTTCTATCTCGAATGGCGTCCGAACGGATCCCAGAGTTTGGCGGTGGCCGACCGGCCAGTTCCTGTCCCCGCCACCTACGACCCGAGTCCTATTAGGCCTTGTCACTTAGGTACCAGTACTGTAAAATATGTCAGGTTCAGCCTCTAATCTGTCCTAAGTTTATGTACAGGAATTTGGTTAGCGCCGAGCTAACTTCATGAATCTTAAGGCCCGAGCTTTGGGCCTGTACATGCGGTTAAGAGACCGAAATTGAGGGAGCTCTCATGATCATCTTCATCATCACGTTCGCCATCGTGGCACTGTTCGCTCTGACCTTGACCGGCTCCATCGCCACTACCTCTCGCCGCCGCTCGTAACTCTTAGCCAGACTTTGTAGGAGAGGGCTCGCCCCTGTCGGCGTCAAAACAACCACGGCCTAACCTCGAACCTCTCGAACCGAAGCAATCGAGACACTGTAGCGCCTTCCGAGGCGGGCGCCTTTCGACCATCTCTGCGGCGGGACAAGCCTCGCCTGGCGTTCATTTCCCTGCTAGCCAAACCCTCCGCCGCTCCAACCTATTCATATCGCAGCGCGACCAAAGGACTGACATGCGTCGCCCTCCGCGCCGGCAACCAGCAGGCCAGCAAAGCGACCACCGCCAAGGTCACCGCGACAATGACAAAGGTCGCCGGATCGTTAGAGCTTACGCCCACCAAGAGGCTCCCCAGCAGGCGAGTCCCCGCGAAAGCGGCTGCGAGCCCGATCACAATCCCGACTCCGATCACGATCAGGCTCTGCCCCAGAACCATCGTTAGAATGTCCTGAGGTTTCGCGCCGAGCGCCATGCGAATCCCGATTTCGTGGGTCCGCTGCACCGCGGCGTAAGACACCACGCTGTAAACCCCTACGACCGCCAAGATGAGTCCAAGCACTCCGATCGCGGTCGTAAGCTGCGCTCCCAGCCGGAAGAACAGGTAGCCGTTGATGCCTTCCAAATCCGCTCTCAGCGTTCTCATGCCCGAAATCGGCAATCCAGGCGCCAGTTCCTGCAATTGTGCCGCGATCTGTTGTTCCATGCCTTCGGGTGGAACCGATGTGCGAACGTGAATCGTTCGCAGCGGCATATAGCTCTGTTCCATCGGCACATAGAAGGCGGGCAAGGAGTCCTCGACGACGCCCCGGTATTTTCCGGTCTGTACCACGCCCACTACTTCGATGAAATCCTGGTCCGCTTTGGCTGGCCCTTTCACCTTGAACCGTTTTCCCAGGACTTCCTCGCTGGGCCAGAATTTGTTGGCCATCGCTTCGTTGACGATAGCCACCTTGGCGGCTTTCTCCGAATCCGCTTTGGTGAAAACGCGGCCGCGATGCAGCGCAATCCGCAGCGTCTCGAAATAGTCAGGACTAACCATGTTGTAGTACACAACCGGCTCGGGCTGGCCGGCTTCCAGGGGATGCTCTTCAACGATGATTCGTTCGCTTGCGCTCATCAGTCCCAACGGAACCGAAAACGCCTGGCTAACCGACACTACTCCCGGCAAACTCCGCAGCCGCTCTTCTGCGTCCCGGTAGAATGCCTTTCCCTGCTGCTCCGTATAGCCCAGTTGCTGCACGTCGAGCGGCACGTCAATGACATGATCCGGGTTCAAGCCCAGATCGATTCCCCGGGCTTTTCCCGCGCTGCGGATAAACAGTCCCGCGACGATCAGCAGCAACAGCGAACCCGCGACCTGCGCCATCACCAGCGTATTCCGCACCAGATGACGTCGCGGGCCCTCCGACGACCCTCGCCCGCCCTCTCGCAGCATCGAATTGACGTCGGTGCGCGCCACGCGCAGCGCCGGCATGATCCCCACGACCGCACCCGTCACTACCACCGTCGCCAACGTGAAAAGGTAAACGCGCAAATCGGGCTGAAAATTAAAGGTAACCGGCAGGTCTGTGCCTAGCGGCAAAGAACTTAAAAATCCAGACGACCACCAACCCAACAGCAGACCGGCGCCGCCACCCAGAATCGCTAGCACAAGACTTTCCGTCAGGTGCTGGCGCACTAATCGCGCCCGGCCCGCGCCGATTGCGGCGCGAATGGCCATCTCTCGCTGCCGCACCGTCGCTCGCACCAACAATACGTTCGCGATGTTGAAACACGCCACCAGCAAAACTAGCCCCGCTAGCACCGTGAACGCCAGTGACGCATTCGGGATGGTATTGTCGGGATCAGGCTCGGGTCGCGCCAATCGCTCGGGGAAAATCTGGTAAGTGATTCCCTTGTCGCTTTCCGGATGCTGCTCCCCGATGCGTCTTGCGATTACGTCGAGCGTGGCCTTCGCTTGTTTCAGATCGACATTCGGCTTCAGCCGTTCCATCAGCGTAAGCGAGCGCCGCTCGCGATGCGTCCAAATTTCCTGCACGGATTCAATGCCGCCGGGCCCCGCAATTGCGCTCAGCGGCATGTAGCCGTCCATATTCAAGAACCCGTAGGTGCCTTGAAAATCTTTCGGCGTCACACCAATAATAGTTACCGGGTGATCGTCCACTTGGACTTGCTTCCCGATCACGCTCTTGTCGCCGCCAAATCGCTTTTGCCAATACCCGTAACCCAGCACCAAGACGGGATCAGCCCCGGGAGTTTGCCCCTCGGTCGGAAGAATCAGCCGACCCAATGCCGGCTTAATCCCGAGCGCCGAAAAATAATTGCCGGTCACCCGGCTCATCACGCAGTGATCGCCCTTGCCATCGGCAATCAAGCCGACCAATGTCGTGCGGTAGCCGAACACTTCGCCGGATGCCTCCGCTTGGCTACGAATATCCTGGAAATCCGGATAGGAGAACGACTGAAAGCCTTCGGCGCCGGGTTGCTTCATCGCCAGCACGGTGATCTGTTCCGCGTGGGCCACCGGAAGCGACCGTAGCAGCAGTCCGTTGACAACGCTGAACACTGTGGTGTTCACAGCCATCCCCAGTCCCAGCGTCACCACCGCGATGATCGCGAATCCCGGCGAATTGCGCAGCGAGCGCATCGCGTACTTCATGTCCTGCCAAAAGCTTTGCATAGTCCGTACCTCGCCACTCAAATCGAGACTCTATCCATCCGAATTGCAAGCCACGCTCCTCCCAGGCACGCCTCTAAACACAGTGGAATCAGCTTGTTCGTTCGGCCAAGCCAAAACGCCTACACTCGCCAATGCGCGATTCTGGGACGTTCTGTCCGCATACGGACAAGCTCGCATAGCTTCCATTCATATCCACGTCGTCCGCCCTTTCTCCCCGAGCAACTGTAGAGGCCGCTTTCTGTTTACCCTGAGCCTCGAAGGGAAGCGGGCTTTGGAAAATCCGCCCGCCGCGCTAATTTTTCTCCCAACTCCGCGGAAAGGAGTATGATCCCAGACGCTCAGTTCCTCACGAACCTTTTGCAAAGCTGCAGGAGGATCACCATGGCAAGTGTCGTCCCGATGCCGGCCCCCGACCGCGATCGCGTTGCCGCCCTTCAGAGATATGCCATCCTCGACACCGAACCCGAGCAGGCCTTCGACGACCTCACACTGCTGGCCTCGTTCGTTTGCAAAACCCCCATCGCGCTGATTTCCCTGGTCGATGAAGACCGCCAATGGTTCAAGTCCAAGGTCGGCATGGACGCTTCTCAAACACCCCGCGACATCGCCTTCTGCTCCGTCGCGATTCAGCAAACCGATGTGATGGTTGTTCCGGACACGCTGCAGGACGAACGTTTCCGCAATAATCCGCTGGTAGTCTCTGGACCGAGAATTCGCTTTTACGCCGGCGCGCCGCTGATCAATGAAGAAGGCTACGCCCTAGGCACGTTATGTGTCGTCGATCGCTCTCCACGTGAATTTGGCGCTGATCAAAAGGAAGCGCTTCAGGCTCTCGGACGACTGGTTCTGGCCCAACTGGAATTTCGCCTCAACCTGCAACTCCTGAAGGAAGCGCTAACCGACCGCACGCAAGCGGAACACGATCGCGAGCGCGAACTCCTCAAAGTCCAACAAACGCTGACCCGCGTACTCGGTTTGAGAATTGTGCCGAACGGAGTCTAACTCCGTGGCACGGCCCTAACAGTGGCACAGCCATTCCTGCTGTGCGCTTCAGCCAACCCAGATGGATTCAAGCATCGCCTCAAAATGCCGCAGTCAAACTCATTCTCTGTGATCTCTGTGCGCTCATCTCAGAGTCCTCTGTGTTAGTTTTTTCCCTCTCCGCCTCACTCCGCAGCCGGAACCTGAGCCACCGCCCCCGCTCCCCGAGGCGTGACGCCCCAAGCGATCGCAAAACTCCCCACCATCAGCCCTGCCGCCAGCCAATAAGGCGCCCCCGGGAAATTCAACCCCCACCGCGGCGAGATCGCCACCGCAAACACCTGCGTAAACACCAGGGGAGCAATCATCCCCGCCACCCCAAACAAACTCATCAGCGCCCCTTGCAACTGCCCCTGCTCCGAAACTCCCACCCGCCGGCTCATCAACGACTGCATCGGCGGGCTGGTCAATCCCCAGAGCGAAAGCAGCGGAATACCAATCACGAAGATCGCCGTGCTTGGCGCGAAAGCAAACGTCGCAAAACCGGCCATGCCGCAGACCATGCCCGTAAACAAAGTACGCAACTCCCCAAGCTTCCTGACCGCCAGCGAAATCAGCAGCGCCGACACTATCGTCGAACCCACCCCCACACCCGCGAGCGCCCAACCCGTGAGCTGCGTTCCCCAGTGATAGCGATAGTCGGTATAAATCACGAACATGCTCGGCAAAGCCTCGTGCGCGTTGTAATACAGAAACATCGCACTGGCCAAGCCGAGCAATTCCGGGTGCGAACTCAACAATTTCAGCGCCCCCAGAGGATTTGCCTTGCGAAGATTGAAAGCCGCTCGCCGCTCTTTCGGCAGCGACTCCGGCAAAATGAGAAATCCGTACAACGCATTCGCAAGGCTGAGCGCCGCCGCCGCCCAGAATGGATACCGCAGTCCCATCCCACCCAGCATTCCGCCCAGCGCAGGTCCCACAATAAATCCCAACCCAAACGCCGCCCCCAACATCCCAAATTTCGCCGCCCGTTTCTCCGGCGGCGTCACATCCGCGATATACGCGTTCGCCGTAGGAAAGCTCGCCGCCGTAATCCCCGAGATCACGCGCCCCACAAACAACCAGCTCAACGTCGGCGCCACCGCCATCAACAGGTAGTCACATCCCAACCCAAAATTCGACAACAGCACCACCGGTCGACGCCCAAACCGATCCGACAGCGCCCCCATCACTGGCGCGAACACAAACTGCATCGCCGCCCACACAAACGCGAAAATCCCCGTCTGCGTGGCCGCCATCGACATATCCCCATGCTCGAACCGGATAATCAGCTTCGGCAAAACTGGGACGATGATCCCCAGCGCCAGCATGTCCAGCAAGACAGTGATGAAAATAAAGGCGAAAGCCGCGCGCCCATGGCCCGCGCCTTGCTCTCGGGGAATCGGTGGGCCTTCGGTTATGGGATTTGGTTCAGTAGACATCGCGTGCCTCCGTGACGTTCGGTGATCTTATGGCATCGCCAGTCTGCCCCAAACAAAACCCTCAGTATTGTAAGAAATTGACCCTCCCAAAATGAACCTCGGTATCCTCTGAGGCCTCTGTGCTCCTATCTCCGTGCCCTCTGTGTCAAATCCTTTTCCCCGCGTTTTCCCCCGTTTTTCCAACCTACCTGCCCAAAGTAACAAACAATCCGATCGACGCCACCAGCATCACCCCCGTCGCGATCCATCCGACGACTCGCAACCGCAGCGGCAGAGTAAATTGGCCCATAACCTTCGGATTAGCCGCCATGAACATGGTCACCACCATGAGCGGCACCGAAACCACCCCATTGATCACCGCAGACCAAAACAGCGCCCGAATGGGATTGATACCCACGAAATTCAACCCCAGTCCAATCAGCGTAGCGACCGCCAACACTCCATAAAACTGCTTGGCCTGCGTGGGCCGGTCTTCCAGGCTGGCCCGCCATTTGAACGCCTCAGCGACTCCATACGCCGCCGATCCCGCCAGTACCGGCACCGCCAGCAAACCCGTTCCCACGATGCCGAGCGCAAACAGCCCGAACGCAAATCGACCCGCCAACGGCTCAAGGGCCTTGGCCGCCTGCGCCGAAGTCTGAATGTCGGTGATTCCCGCCGCGTGCAAAGTCACTGCCGTCGTCAAAATAATGAACAACGCAACCGCGTTCGAGAACCCCATCCCTACAACCGTATCCACCTTGATGCGCTCGAATTGTTTCCGCGCCTGCCACGGCGCCCACCTGAGCGGATGCTCCTTGCGATTGTCCCGGACGTCCTCGGCCTCCTCCGACGCCTGCCAGAAGAAAAGATAAGGGCTGATGGTGGTGCCCAGCACCGCCACAAGCGCTGTGAAGTAGGCGACGTTAAACGTCACCGAAGGCACCAGGATCGAGCGCAACGCGTGACCCCAAGCCACCCGCGCCACGAACGGAGTGAGCACGTACGCGAACAGCACGAGCGTCAGCCACTTCAGATACTTCACGTACTGCGTGTAGCGGATATACACCTGCAAAAGCAACGAAACGACGGCAAAGCCGATCACGTAAGCGATCAAGCCGCCCCCGAACAGCATCTGAGCCGCCGCTCCCATCGCCCCAATGTCCGCCCCAAGATTAAAAATGTTCGCCAGGCAAAGCAGCGACACGATGGCAAACATCAGCGGCGCCGGATAATGCTTCCGCATGTTGGCCGCGATTCCCACGCCGGTAACCCGCCCGATCCGCGCGCAAACCTCCTGAATCGCAATCATCAGCGGCAACGAGAACAGCATCACCCACATCATGCTGTACCCAAACATCGCTCCCACCTGCGAATAAGTGGCAATCCCGCTGGGATCGTCGTCAGCAGCCCCGGTGATCAGCCCCGGCCCAAGCTTCTGCAGCCAGGTCTTTACGCGAGGCTTAGCGCCTACGCCAGGCGTAGCGTTTACGCCGGGCTTAGCGCTGGTAATGGGGTTGGCGGTGTCCAAGGGGTTGTTGGTCGTAACTCTCAGCGCGAGCGAAGCACTCCGCTCCTTAGGGGGTTGGAACTTTAGCTCCGACGTAAGGAGCAGCCTCCCAGAGCTTTAGCCCTTGAAGAGACATCTTGCGCATTTCTCGTGAACGGCACCAGCAATGTAACTCTCAGCGCGAGCGAAGCAGTCCGCTCCTTAAGGGTCGGAGCTTTAGCTCCGACGTAAGGAGTATCCTCCCAGGGCTTTAGCCCCTGAAGAAACATCTTGCGCATTTCTCGTGAACCGTACCAGCGATGTATCCGATAACACAAAGCCCGGCTATCTAATCGTCTGTAGACGCTCGCTCCAGCGTGCCATCAAACGCGGTTCCTGCGCGCGGATCTAAAATCACCCTTCCATACACCGGCCAACCCTACTTCTGCAGGAACGTGGCCATCGCCGCACTCACCTTGGCGTCCTCACAACTCGGCCCCAAATGTCCGCAGTCAGAGTCCAGTTCCAAAATGGGAGCATGCAACAGCGCCGCAAACTTCCGGGCTGGTTCCGGCGTCACCACATGGTCGTACGTAGCGACAATCACGAAGACCTTGGCCTTGACGGACGCCGCCGCCCGCTCCATCGAGCCGCCGAGGTGGTTCGACACATCGAGTCCCATCATCGCTTCCACTTGCCGGATCTTGTTGTTCGCGTCAGTCGTAACCGCGTCTTTGGCCTTCGCCAGCGACTCGGACACCTGCTCTCGCGCATGCGTCCGGTTGTACTGCGTGGGCGTATTCAGCAACATCTCGCCATATTCAAATTCCAGCAGCCGCGAAGGATTCTCCGTGTACTCGCCATGATTCCACGCCGGATTGGTTTCGATAGCATCGATCTCCGCCTGCCAATGTAGCAGATCGTAGGGCGCCAGCCGCGGCGATCCCACGATCGGCACCGCCTTGTCCATAAATTCGGGATAGGAGACGATCCACTGAAACGTCTGCATTCCGCCCATGGATTCCCCGACCACGGCCTTCAGGTGTTTCAGCCCCAGGGTGCCAGTCACAACCTGGTACTGGCTGTTGATCATGTCGCGCACAGTGATCTTCGGAAACTTCATGCGCGGCTGCGAAACGCTGTTGGATGGCGAGGACGACACGCCGTTGGCCAGCGCATCGATCAATATCACAAAATAATCGGCGTAATCGACCACCCCGGTATGCGGTCCGATGCTGTGCTGCAATTGGTCGGTAGTCCCATTCGCCCAGGTAGGAAATAAAATGGCGTTCGAGCCATCCGCGTTCAACTTCCCGAACGTGCGATAGCCGACGCGGCAATCATGAATCACTTCCCCACTTTCGAGCTTGAACTCGCCCAGACTGGCGAATTTCTGTTCCTGTGCGTGAACCGGGATGGAGAAAAACAACCACGAAGCGAAGGGCAAGTAAAACCGCGCAGTCAGTCGCATAGCGCGCGCGATCGTACCACGCAAACGACCAGCCGTAATTCCCTACTTTATCGTGATGTGCTGCTAGTAGGCCGCGTCCCGTGGATGTGCCGCCCGTACCCCGCGTCCCCTGTAGGGGCGGGGCTTGCCCCCCCGGCGTCAACACGCCCTCAACGTTAACCAACCGCTACACGTCGCACAAATCAACAGCCTGCCTCAACGAAGTAAGCGGATCATGAGTCGGCACAAACTCATGCGCCACATAACCCTTGAAATTGGTCGCCGCAATCCCCCGCATCACGCCGTCCCACTGCACTTCCTGCGTGCCGTCGAGTTCGTGGCGATGCGGAACGCCGCCGGTGTGGAAGTGGGCGATCCAATCGATGTTTTTCTGGATTGTCGCGATCAGATCCCCTTCCATGATCTGCATGTGATAGATGTCATAAAGCAATTTCACGCGCGGTGAGTTCACCGCCTGTACTACTTCCAAACCCCACGCGGAGTGATCACACATGTAATCGTGATGATCGACTTTGCTGTTCAGCAGCTCAATGCAGATGGTGACGCCGTTGTCTTCCCCGATCTTCTTTACGCGATTCAACCCGATAATGGTGTTTTTCGCGCCCTCTTCGTCCGACATGCCTTCCCGGTTCCCCGAAAACGTGATCACGTTGACCACGCCGGCCTTCGCCGCCAGCGGAATGTACTGCCGAAAAGCTTCTTCGATGCGCGCGTGATTCTCCACGCGGTTCATGGCGCTCTTGATCTCGCCGCCATGCGCATAACCCATCGCGCAAACCAGCCCGTACTTCGCCGGTACATCCCATTCTTCGGACCCCAGCAGGTCGATCGCCTTGCAACCAATCTCCGCCGAATACGCGCACAGCTTGTCCAGCGGGATGTCCTTGTAGCACCAGCGCGATACCGATTGCTTGATGTTCCCTTTGCGCTTGATCGGCGTGCTCTGCTGCGGCCAAGCCGCCGCCGCCGAAGGAAGAGAGGCCATGGTGACTCCCGAAAGCCCGGTCTTGAGCAGGTCGCGTCGCGATACGGTTGTCATAGTGAGACCAGAGTGTACCCAAGAACTCCGAATCTGCAAAAGGATTCTGACTCGCCAGCAGGAAATCTGCTCCTGCGCCCGCCGCAGTCGAAGGATTTGCTGTCGTCGTTCAAAGAACTACATGCAAAACGTTTCCGTCGTCGACGCGTCTATGTGGGCAACGGAGGATGTGCCGATGAGAAGGGTTCTTTTGCTCTGTAGCTTGCTCGCGTGTTCGCCGGCCTTTGCGCAGGAAGCGATGTTTCGTGGAGATGCCGGGCATACCGGCATTTATAGCGGCGCAGGGGTGCCCCTATTCTCCAAAATCAAGTGGCAGTTTCAAACGCATGGGCAGGTATTGTCCTCGCCGGCGGTGACCGCCGACACTGTCTACATCGGAAGCAGCGACCATTTTCTATATGCGCTGGACCGCGCATCCGGAACTCAGAAATGGAAATTCAAGACTGACGGCAGGATCACCTCGTCTCCGGCCGCCTCCGCAGGCGTTGTGTATTTCGGAAGTTGGGATGGCAACTTCTACGCCGTAGACGCGGTGAAAGGCGAACTGAGGTGGAAATTTGCTGTGCCGGGCGAACGGCGTTTCGCAGCGACTCACCTTCACGGCAGTGTCCCTGCTGCCGAAGTCATGCCGGACCCGTTCGATTTTTACCTGTCCTCACCGGTGGTATGGAACGGCGCGGTCTATCTCGGAAGCGGCGACAACAACGTTTACGCTCTCGATGCAACTTCCGGGCAACTGAAGTGGAAATTCAAGACCGGCGATGTAGTCCATGCATCGCCTGCGATTGCCAACGGCACGCTGTTTGTCGGGAGCTGGGACAGCTATTTTTACGCCCTGGACGCAGCGACCGGAAAAGAAAAGTGGCGCTTCAAGACCGGCGAGGACCCGGAAACCCACAATCAAGTGGGAATTCAGTCTTCAGCGGCGGTCGCCGGGGGAATGGTGTATTTCGGATGCCGCGACTCCAACTTTTATGCGGTGGACGCCTCCAGCGGAAAAGAACGATGGCGCTTCAATAACAAGGGTTCCTGGGTGATCGGGTCCCCCGCGGTGGATGGTGGCAAAGTGTATTTCGCAACCTCGGACTCGGCGCTATTCCACGCGCTGGATGCCGAAACCGGAGCTGAGACCTTCTCGCTGAATTATAAGGGCTGGCCGCTGTTTTCCTCGCCCGCGATCGCGGGCGACACGCTCTATGTGGGATCGCACGAAGGCAAGCTATTCGCCATCAATTTGAAAACGCAAAAGCAGTCATGGATGTTTGCCACCGATGGTTCTCGGAAAAACGGCTCGACGTATACCAAGGCGGATGGAACGCCGAATTACGACGCCGCCTTTTCGGACTTCTTCTACGACGACATGGTTACCGGAGTTCAAAAGTTGATGACCGTCGGAGCGATCTTGTCCTCGCCAGTGGTCGCGGGCGATGCAATCTATTTTGGCAGCGCGGACGGCAACGTCTACGCCCTGATCTGAAAAGTCAAAGCCCTCCGGGTTCGTTCTCCCGGAAGGCTTTGAGGTGGTCGTTACGCGTCACGCCGCTAAGTGGTCGCCGTCAATTGCCGAAGATGCTCGGCGCGAAGGCGATTCCGCGAAGCACTTCGCCGGCTTTGGCGGAGCGAATGGTGACGAAATTGCCGATTCGATGGTCGAAGTCATGATCGCCGTCGCCGGTCGGCAGCGTGGTGGCTTTAAGGAGGTCGGTTACTTTCATCAGTTTGTTCGGATCGGCGCCCTGATCACCGCTCGCGCTGACCGTTGAGGTCACCGCGTAAATGGTGACCGTGCCGTCGAAGTTGACTCGGCCGGTGATATTGCGGCAGCCGTCGGTTGTGGGATTGAACGCCGACGGAAGGTTGGGAACGCTATACGGCACGCCAATGTTGAGCCCATTCTGCAAGACGTAGTCCATGTGCCACGTGCCGTTCGACAAGGTCCACTTCTGCACGCCGGCGGTGGCCAGCGTCGCGGCGTCCGCCACGTTGCCGTTGACTGCCGGCGTCACCAAGGTGCCGTCGCCCTCGTCGCAAACATACAGCGTCGTTGCATTCGCGAACCAGATGCCGAACGGGAACGCCACAGGAGTCGGATTGCCGTTTGTAGCCACGCCGCTGGCAAGCGTCGTCGGAAATCCTGGAAGCACGGTGATGGGCACCGTGGCGAGCATCGCGGTATCACCGCTTGGCAGAACGCCCGGATTGCCAACCTGATAGACGGTGTTGATGCCGTTTCCACCGCTGCCCTTGGTGACATATAGAGTGTTGTTGAAGATCGTTAAGCCGCGAAAGTTATTGTCCTTCCCTGCTTTATCCGCCTTCGCGTAAGGCTTCCCCGTCGACGGATCAATGACTTGGGTAATTTCAAAGTCACCGATCTTGTTGATGTTCGGAGGAAGCGGAGGCGCTTGGCCGGGAACCAGAAGTTCCACGCCGGTAGAGGTCACCAGATTGATCCCGATTTGCGTCCCGGTGAGTTGGCTGGAGGACAATCCGCCGTTGTTGTCATTTCCGGTCATGTAATACAGCGAGTGCGCCTTGATGGCCGCGCGGCCGTTGTTGCCGCTGTAGGCGTTGCCTTCGGTGATTTGAAGGCGTCCGAAGGCGTCCACTTCCACCACCGAGCGGTGGTACTGCGATACGACCGGATTCGTCGGATCGACAACACCAGGGGTGTTGGAATTGGACACGTCAAGCTGATTCGGCGCAGTGACGAATCCGGGACCACCGCGGTAACCCCCGAAGGTGATCGACTTCCCATCGGTCGACCGGTTCAGCGCCAATTCTGATTTCGAACTGAAGCTGGTCACGATCTGGTCGCTCGGTATGGGCAGCGTGCCCAGCAAAAATCCATCGCTCGTAATGCTATCGAGGAAGATCGGCGAAGTGACTCCGAAGCTGCCGTCGGGCCCGTCGTTGTTAAACACGGTTGGATACGTGCCATCGGCGACTGCAGTGCCGCAGGTCACTTTCACATTCGCGGTGCCACCAGCCAGCAACGGTACGCGAACAGTTCCCGCGACGCAACCCGGTGGCAACGTCTGGCCGACCGTAACGGTAGCCGCGTTCCCGGCGTATACGCTGCGGCTGAGCACCAGTGTATCGGGGATGAACAGAAAGAAATCCTCGTCGGCCGCCACTCCGGGAGCGAAGATTCCCGCGGTCAACATGGACAATGCGGTTGTTGCAAGAACGCCTGCGATGAACGTTGTTTTCAATTGGATGGCCTCCGATCGCTAAAATATTAGCCATGCTGCGAAGCCCGCCTTACGTTGTTGTGAAAGAACCGTTAAGACCGCCTGAAGATTCTTTCATTTAGAACGCCGGCGACAGTTTGCAAATCGTGAGTGGTTCGCGCATCATTACTGGTTTGTTTGTGTGGAATTGGACCGATCTTGGGTGGTTGTCTGTAAAGCGGTAGATGGAGCGTTATGAACCCAAGTGGCGTGCATTGATAGGCCTGCATTAACCGCTCTGCGCTGAAGGAGAGTAATGGATAAGCCTCGAAAGATTGAGCCCGCTAAAGGGAAACTAGGGATCTTGTTGCCCGGAATGGGTGCGGTGAGCACGACGTTCATGGCCGGGGTGGAGCTTGTCCGCAAGGGCGAATCGCATCCGGTGGGATCGCTGACCCAGCTGGGGACGATCCGCCTCGGAAAGCGGACCGATGGAAAGTCACCGCAGATCAAGAAGTTCGTACCGCTCGGAGACCTGAACGACCTGGTTTTCGCGGGCTGGGATATTTACAAAGACAACGCTTTCCAGTCAGCCGCCAACGCAGGCGTGTTGACCCTGGAGGATTTGGCGAAAGTGAAGCCCTTCCTTTCCGGCATCAAGCCGATGAAAGCAGCGTTCGATCCCGAATATGTGAAGAAGCTGAACGGCCCGAACGTCAAGAAGGGCAAAAATAAGTACGAACTCGCCCTGCAAATTAAGGAAGACATCGCGAACTTCCGGAAGACCAGCAAAGTTTCGCGGCTGGTGACTTGTTGGTGCGGTTCGACCGAGATTTTCCTGAAGGCGGAAGAAGTCCACTCGACGCCGGAGAAATTTGTCGAGGCCATGAAGGCGAATCACCCGTCGATCGCGCCGTCGATGTTGTACGCGTGGGCGTCGATCACCAGCGGCGTGCCGTTTGCCAATGGCGCGCCGAACCTGACGGTGGATTTTCCGGCGATGCAGCAACTGGCGCTGGAACACAACGTGGCCATTTGCGGCAAGGACTTCAAGACCGGGCAAACGCTGATGAAGACGGTGCTGGCGCCTGCCTTTAAAGCGCGCATGTTGGGCTTGAGCGGATGGTTCTCCACCAACATCCTCGGCAATCGCGATGGAGAGGTGCTCGAAGATCCCGGCTCATTCAAAACCAAAGAGGAATCGAAGCTGGGAGCGCTGGAATATATTTTGCAGCCGGACTTGTACCCCGAACTTTACGGGAAGATGTTCCACAAGGTCCGCATCAACTACTATCCACCGCGCGGAGACAACAAAGAGGGCTGGGACAACATCGACATTTTCGGGTGGTTGGGCTATCCAATGCAGATCAAGGTTGATTTCCTTTGCCGCGATTCGATTCTGGCGGCCCCAATTGTGCTCGACCTAGTCCTGTTCCTGGATCTCGCACAGCGCGCAGGCTTACGAGGGATTCAGGAGTGGTTGAGTTTTTATTTCAAGTCCCCGATGACCGCCCCAAAGCTGTATCCCGAGCATGACCTCTTCATCCAGCTCATGAAGCTGAAAAACACGTTACGCTGGATGATGGGCGAGGATCTGATCACGCACTTAGGCCAAGAATATTACGACTAGCATTCGGTCCACATCCGGCCTTGTAGGTGCGGAGCTTGTTTATCCTGAGCTTCGAAGGACCCTCGCCCGGCGTGTCTCACATCGCGGAAAGCAACCGGTGACGGATCAGCTCGCGCTTCGGTTCGGCTGTGGTGTGCTGTCCAAACTCCCATCCCTTCCCGGTGGCGAAAAATAAGCTCTCGCGTCGGCACGGAAGAGAAAATAAGCGATCAGCGCGAACAGCAATCCATGCACGACCACTTCTCGTAACGAATGAAAGAAGCTAAGAACCACATGGAAGCCCATCCAGGCCAACGCAAGCCATCGTGCCCAATTGGCGCCGCGAAGCATGAAGGCCCCACAAACAATGGCCGCAAGTTCCACGATCAAAATCCAGACGAGGTCGTATTGAAACGGCTGCGTAGCCTTGTAGTCAGCGAGGTGGCGACCAAGCCCGACGATTCCCGTCACTATGAATAAGCAACTGAGGATTGAGACTGCAAGCGGACGTTTTCTCATAACCTCTGCTTATGCGCCGGTTCTGCCTCGATTCCTCCGGTCACCGGCGCCGCCGCCGTTTCCTGCGTTACTCCAGAATCTTTCCGATAAGCCACATGTGCCCGAACGGGTCCACCACACTGCCTTGCAGTAAGCGTCGGATAGGCCGCGGGCCAATCGTAGCGTGCGTGTGCTCCATCACGGGACTTCCGAAAGCAGCACCCGCGGCCAGCGCCTTCCGTTGCACAGCTTCCGGATTCTCCACGAAGAGTTCGATTCTGACGGTTGTGAACCCTGCGGCTGCGGGATCCCGCGTGCCGTAAGAAGGCGACTCCGTGGCAAGAAAGAATGGGGCGCCGTAAACCGAAAGACCAGCGACAACGTGCTCGCTGCCGCCCATGTGCCAAAGCACATTCGCATCGAAAGCCGCTTTATAGAACTCAATCGCCGCGTTCGCATCGCCGACTGCCAACATCGGAGATATTTGAGGCGTCAGGACGGCAGCATGCGAAACCGCCGCACCCCACTGGTCGGGGCTCAGGTCCCGATCATGCCGAGAGAACAGCCAATGGTGGCCGTCGAGGTCCTCGGCGCCATATTGCAGTTCGCCGTAAACCGTCTCGTGCAGATCTTCTACGATGGTCACTCCGGCAGTTTTAGCTCTTTGGAAATGCGGCTCGATGTCTTCGATAAAGACGGTGAGGCTCTGCGTCCCGAACCCAAGCGACTTCGGGATTGCATCTTCGTGCTTCGCTCTTTTCAGCATGAGCCACGCCTTGCCAATGCTCATCTGCGCCCCGCTGTGCGGATCGCCGTATCGGTAATGCTCAACAAAACCGAATGCGTTACTCAGCCAGGCAATGGCTTCCGCCAAGTCTCGATAAAGTATGTGAGGGAGCACCGTGTCCGTCGGCACAGAGCGGTTTGAGATCATCGATGGTGTCCACCTTGGGGAGGTCGCACAAATTCTGCGAAAGCCTTCCTTCAGCGACCTACGATAGCGAGCTACGCGCGGCTTGTATTGTAGAAAAGCGTCACACCGCCGCAGTCGGGCCGTGCCCAATCGGAACATGATTGTTCCGCTGCGCCGAGTGCGGCTTGTAACCTGAGGGGGTGATACCCGCCAAATCCCGAAAGTCATGGATGAGGTGCGCTTGGTCGGTGAAGTCGTGTTCCGCTGCCAGCGCGCACCAGTCAGGTTCAGTGGAAGAGCGCACCGCACGCAAGACGCGCTGCAAACGGTGCACACGGGCAAACCGCTTGGGAGTAATTCCAACCTCCGCGGAAAACCGACGCGTGAGTGTCCGGGGCAAAAGGCCCAGGCGCGAGGCGACCCGCGATACCGGCACACCGATCCCCAATGCGGCGATCGCATACTGAACCGCAGGATCGTGCTTTGGCGCGAGATGCTCAAGGAGCACTTCCTCCAAGACGCGGAACTTCGACGCGGGCGTGGACGCATCCAGCAGCCTTTCCCGCAGCGACCTTCTGTCGTGGCCCCACAGGTCGTCGAGTGGCACTACCTGGTTGCACACCTCCGTCATGGGCATGGAAAAAAAGCTCCCGGCTCCGCCGCTTCGAAACTCCACCGCGGCCAGCCAGCCAAACTCTCGCGTATCCAGGACCGTAGACCGCGCGTGAGGTCCGGCCAACACGGCGCCAGAGTGATGATTCATTCGTTCCGTCCGCTCAGGGTCGTAAGTCCTGAATTCATCTTCAGCAAGGTTCACCATCAGGTGAGCCTTGCCGTTCGGCATGATTCGTTCCAGCGTGAATGGAAAATTTGTCTCGCGGTAGTGGAACGACTTGACCAATGCTGCCAGAGCGGGTGAACGCGGTTTTGCGGTAACGGACTTCACAGCGGCAGCGTAGCACAAGTCTGAATACTATCCTCGGCGGGCAACATTGTCGGGATAGACAGTCTGTGTGAGAACTCCGGTTTTCTTCAGGGCACTGCTTCACAGGCTGCGGAAAAAGTCTTTTTCTTCAGGAGGTCGGCTTCAGGGGGTCGGCGCTTTAGCGCTGACGTAAACTGCGTGCTCTCAACGGGCCTCAGCCCCTGAAGAAAGCTCATTCGTTTTCATGATTTGAGCCATCGATATTTCGCGTACTTGCGGTTGGGTTTTTCGATTTGACCACTGCAAGAATGCCGGGGTACCCTACCGTGTTTATGGCTTGTCTTTTCCCGCTCCTCTTTCCGCCGGTCCATTCACAAACAATTCATTTCGAGGAGAGTCATGTCGAACGAACTGCGTAATTTCCTGGCCCTTTCATACGAAGAGCTGGAAGAACTGAACCTGAAGGCGAAAAAACAGCGGCTCGATCGCGTCGCGGCGCACAAGATTCAGGAAGAGCGGATTAAGTACCTAACCGACGAGAAGCGCATCAAAGCCCTTACGGTGATCTTCAGCGACCTCGAAGGCCGCCTGCACATGCTCGATTACGACAAGAAATTTCTGGTGAAAAGCTGGGACAACTTGACCTTTGATGGCTCGTCCATCCGCGGATTTACGGCGCAACGCGAAAGCGATTTGCGCTTGGGAATCGACTGGAGCGCCTTTTATTGGGGTCCGGCGGACGTTTTCGGCTCCGGCAAAGTGCTGGTATTCGGAGAGGTGATCGACAAGGACGGTTCGCCGTACAAGGCCGACGTCCGCGGACTTTTGAAAACCTTTGCGCAGGAGCAGTTCGACGAAAATGGCTACACACTGAATGCGGCGAATGAGATCGAGGGATTCTTGTTTAATGGCGTGGACGCCGAGGCTCGCTACCACGAAACCGGAAAGTTTGAGTACGTCAATACTGGCGGGTATTACCACTCGTTGCCGAGCGACCCGCTGCGCTCGTTCATTGACACGACCGCCGAAGTGCAGCGCGCGATGGGCTTCCAGAATGAAAAGGACCATCCGGAAGTCGCGCCTTCGCAATTCGAGATCAACTATGGATACGGCGAAGTCGTCGCGGCTGCGGATCAGATTCAGCTGTACAAATTAATTTGCCGGCAGGTGGCCACCAAAATGGGTCTGACCGCGTGCTTTTTGCCAAAGCCGGTGGTCGGCGTGAACGGCAATGGCATGCACACAAACGTGTCCGTGAGCCAAAAAGGCAAAAACCTTTGTTGGGACCCGAAAGGCGAGGAAAAACTGAGCAAATTCGGCTGGGAGTTTGTCGATCGAATTCTCACGCACGGGAATGATATTTGCCTGCTGCTGAATTCCAGCGTGAATGCCTTCCGTCGGCTCGACCCACACTTTGAGGCGCCGAACCAGATCAAGGCTTCGGCGGTAGATCGCGGATCGATGGTGCGCATCCCGATCGGGAATGAGAAGAGCATGCGCGTGGAGGTGCGGTCCGTGGCGCCGGACGCGAACCCCTACATGGTGATGTACTCGATTTTCAAGACGGGGATCGAGGGCGACACCGCGAAAACCAAGAACTTGCGGCAGGCGGAGCGCTATTTGCCCGACAACATTTACGCCGCCCTGGATGATTTCCGCAAGGCCAAATGGACTACGGAATTGCTGGGCGAAGACGTGAAGGGACGCTACGCGGACCTCAAACAGGCGGCCGCCGACCGATGCGCGCGACAGCTTGGCACCTTTGTGAAAGTTCCCGAAGTGCAATTCCACCACGAGGTTTACAACCAGTTTTTGTGGAATATGTTTTAGCCGCGTCGGGGTTCGCGCTCGCGGATTTTGCGAGGAGAAATTATGGATTCCGGTGTGAGCCCAGTGTCCGCGACCTCGATCGCGCCTTGGCTGTCGGTCCGCGACGGTGCGCGAGCTATCGCGTTTTACAAATCCGCATTCGAGGCCACCGAGGTCTATCGGCTCGAAGACCCCGGTGGCGGCCTTGTGGTGAGGTTGTCCGTGGCTGGAGCAGAATTCTGGCTCAGCGCCGAGCCACCGAAAGACGGTGACTATAGCGCCGAGCCGGTAGGCGGAGGTTCGGTAAGAATGATCCTGACGGTCGCCGATCCCGACGGCGTTTTCGCACAGGCGTTGGCGGCCGGCGCTTCCGAAGTATTTCCGGTCGGCGAAGGGCATGGCTGGAGGCTAGGGCGCTTGGTCGATCCCTTCGGCCTTCATTGGGAGATCGGACACCAACTTGCGCCGTAGAAGAGTCTGTGTAAGAACTCCCGTTTTCGCCAAGCCACGCCTTTCGTCAGGGCACGGCTTCAGCCGCGCCACTCGTTCGGTTCCTAATCCCATGTAGGGGCGGGGCTTGCCCCGCCCGGCGTCAACGCAGGCACGATCTAAACATCGGGGCCAGACCCGCTCTCGGCATACTTCCGCAGCCTGATCAGCCGTGCCGTAACGGAAACAAAGGCTTTAGTCGCTGATGGTTCTTCCGTCCGTTCTCACACAGAAGCCCCGACGGCAACCGCTACTTTGCCGACTTGGCGGCAACCGCATCCAGTACGCGCGTGGAATAAATCAGCGCAGCGCCAGCATTCATCGCAACCGCCACGCCTAACGCTTCCGCAATTTCTTCCCTGCTAGCTCCCGCCTTCAATGCGGCATCGGTGTGGACGACGATGCAGCCATCGCAGCGGGTCGTTACGGCTACCGCGAGGGAAATGAGTTGACGGGTTTTCTCGTCGAGCTTGCCGGTTTTGGAGTTGGCTGCGCTCAGTGTCTGGTAGCCGCGGACGGTGTCCGGGCTTAGCTTCATCAGTTCACCGAGGGTGGCGCCGATCTGTTTCTGATATTCGTTCCAGTCAATCATCATACGGTTTTTCTCCGTTGAACCCGTGCATGGCTTTTTTGCCTAGCGAGTATACACCGGCTAATTTCGATCTTCCCTGTCGTTGTGGTATGTTTTCAGGTTCGCGCAGCAACTGGAAAATAATCAGGGCGCGTAACGCAAGGCAAAGGATTGAGAGGTATGGGCTTCCGTCTGTGCACTCATGCCAACTTCCCCAATTCATGATTCAGGCACCGTTCCCGGAGGATTCGGATCTCATGAAGAACACTTACAACGGTCAGGCAATTCCTGCTGACGGCAAGGCCATCGGATACAGCGGCGGAGAATTGCAGGTGCCGGATAATCCGATCATTCCGTTTATTGAGGGCGATGGGACTGGCCGCGATATTTGGAAGGCTTCGCGGCGCGTTTTTGATGCGGCCGTGGAGCACGCTTACGGCAGGAAGCGGAAGATTGCCTGGTTTGAGGTGTTCGCCGGCGAGAAGGCTTTTAATGCCTTCAAGGAGTGGTTGCCGGACGAGACCGTGGACGCTATTCGGGATTTTCGCGTAGCCATCAAGGGGCCTCTGACTACACCGGTGGGCGGAGGGATTCGGTCTCTAAACGTGGCGCTGCGGCAGCTTTTGGATTTGTATTCGTGCGAACGGCCGGTGCGCTACTTTCCGGGAGTTCCTTCCCCTGTGCGCGAGCCGGAAAAAATGGATGTGTTTATTTTTCGCGAGAACACCGAGGACGTGTACATCGGGATTGAGTGGAAATCGGGATCGCCGGAAGCCAAGAAGTTGCTGGAGTTTTTGAACAACGACATGTTGAAGGGTGGGAAGAAGCAGATTCGCTGGGATTCCGGTGTGGGCATCAAGCCGATCTCACCTACGGGGACCAAACGGTTGGTTCGGCGAGCGATCAAGTATGCGCTGGCGAATAAACGTAAGAGCGTCACACTGGTACACAAGGGGAATATTCAGAAATTTACCGAGGGCGGATTTCGCGATTGGGGATATGAACTGGCGCAAGAGGAATTCCGCCCCGACACGGTTACGGAGCGCGAGAGCTGGATCATCGACAATTTGGACAAGAATCCTTCGCTCACGGTTGAACAGAATGCGGCGATGATCGAGCCGGGCTTGGAGCAGGCGACCGACGCGTTTAAGAAGACGCTCTTCGATGAGGTGAAGAAGACTTTAGACTCGATTTACGCGACGCATGGCAAGGGTCAGTGGAAGAAAAAGTTGATGATCAATGACCGGATCGCGGATTCGGTGTTTCAGCAGGTGTTGATGCGGGCCGACGAGTACAGCGTTTTGGCTACCTCGAATTTGAATGGGGATTACTTGTCGGATGCTTGCGCGGCGCAGGTCGGTGGATTGGGGATGGCGCCGGGATCGAACATCGGGGATGGGTTTGGAGTGTTCGAGGCTACGCATGGGACTGCGCCCAAATATGCGGACAAGGATGTGATCAATCCGAGTTCGGTGATGCTGTCGGGTGCGATGATGCTGGAATTTTTGGGCTGGAAGGAAGCGGCGAAATTGATTGAGGACGGCATTGCGCGGACGATTCAGCAGAAGAAGGTGACTTACGATTTAGAACGGTTGATGCCTGGGGCCACGAAAGTTGGCACCGCGGCCTTTGCTTCGGCGATTATTGAAAATATGAAGGGAATGGCGGCAGCGAAGTGAAGAAGAAGGCGGAGATTCGCTGAGAAGCGCCAGAAAAAGATTTAACACAGAGAACACGGAGCTAAGAGCACAGAGTTCACGGAGACGAATGAGATGAGTCGGAAGAAAGTTACAGTGGTGGGCGGCGGGTTTGTGGGGTCGACTACGGCGCAGCGGATTGTCGATCTGGAACTGGCGGATGTGGTGTTGACGGATATTTTGGATGGGCCGCCGGCGGGCAAAGCACTGGACATGGTGGAGTCCGGACCAATTACACGGACCGATTCGTTCGCTTCGGGCATCTCGACTGCCAGCGGGGATTACAGTGGGACCGCGAACAGCGATGTTGTAGTGATCACCGCGGGATTTCCGCGGAAGCCGGGGATGTCTCGCGACGACTTGCTGAAGGCCAACTACGACGTCGTGAAAGCGGTGGTTGAGCAGATCGTGAAGCATTCGCCGAACTGCGTGATCATTGTGGTGACGAATCCGTTGGATGCCATGGTGCAGGCGGCTTTCAAGGTGAGCGGATTTCCGAAAACGCGCGTGCTGGGGATGGCTGGCGTTTTGGACTCGGCGCGGATGAGCGCGTTTGTGGCTATGGAGTGCAAGGTCAGCGTGGAGAACGTGCACTCGTTTGTATTGGGCGGGCATGGAGACGACATGGTGCCGTTGCCACGGTATTCGACCGTGGCTGGAATTCCCTTGCCCGATCTTTTGTCGAAGGATCGGATCGATTCGATTGTCGAGCGGACCCGCAAGGGCGGCGCCGAGATCGTGAACCTTCTCAAGACCGGATCGGCCTATTACGCTCCTTCCGCAGCGGCTGTCGAGATGGTTGAAGCGATCCTCAAAGACAAGAAAAAGATTCTGCCATGCGCGGTGTATCTGGACGGCGAGTATGGGATCAAGGGATTGTGCGTCGGCGTGCCGGTGAAGCTCGGCGCGAAAGGCGCCGAAGAAATCATTCAGATCAAGCTGACGCCCGAAGAGAATGCGGCACTGCAAAAGTCGGCAGCCTCGGTGAAGGAACTCGTAACCGTTCTGGGAATCTAAACGACCGCGATATGTGGGGCGGGAAGAACTTCTATTTCGGAGACAATATCTCGGTCGGGGTGAAGAATCTCGACCAGGCAGTCGCGTGGTACCAAGACAAGTTGGGCCTGCGCTTAACTGCGGTTAAATCGGAGGATTTCGACGCTTTTTTATCGTTCGGGAAAAAAGATGAAATCGGACTTGCGCTGGTAGTTATCCCGCCTGGGGAGACACAGGCGAATATTGAAGGGCATCCGATTCTTTTTACAAAGAAAATTGAGGCCGCTTACAAGGAATTTTCGTCGAAAGGCATAAGCGTGGAGCCGATCCAATTCGACTCTGGTGGCAACCGTTTCTTTCGATTCCGAGATCTAGAAGGCAACGCAATAGAAGTTTGTCGCGAGCCCTGATATTCCAGAAGGGGCGCCAGCGTGGCGCCCCTTTCTTTTTGTGGCCCACGGAAAAATCACAAGCCGAAGAGTTTTTCGGCTCCTACTACCAAACCCAGCGTGAAGATGGCGATGGCGACTTCGCCGATGGCACCTACGGCGAAGGGGCGGAGTCCTTGTTTGCGCATTTGGTTGAAGTTGGTGCGCAGGCCTACGCCGGCGAAGGTCAGGAGGAAGGCCCAGCGGGAGAGGTTGGCTAGGGCGGTGACCTGGTCTTTGTTGAAGAAATGATAGGTGGCCAGGACGGAGATCAGCAGGAAGCCCAGGACGAATTTGGGAAATTTTTGCCAGAGGAAAGCGGCTTTGTTCTTTACGGTCTTGGCTTGGCCTTGGCTGGCCCAGTAGATGGCGTAGGCCAGGACTACGAAACCGATCATCGCGTTGCGGGTGGTCTTGGCCAGGACCGCTAGTTTGCCTGCAGCGTCGGAGTAGAGGGCGCCGGCGGCGGTGGCTTCGGCGGTGTTGTCCACGGCCAGGCCGGCCCAGAGGCCGTAGGCGTGGTCGCTGAGATGGAGCCAGTGGCCGATCAGCGGGAAGGTGAAGAGCGAGAGGGCGCCTAACGCGAGGATCGCCGCGATGGCAAAAGAGGAATCTTCTTCGTCGGCTTCGATGGCGCCTTGCGTGGCGATGATGGCGCTGACGCCGCAGACTGCGGAGCCCACGGCTAAGAGCGTGGTCAGTTTCGGACGGAGATTAAAGACGCGGCCCAAGAAGAGCATGAAGGCGGTGGCGCCGGTGATTTCCAGCGCGACCAAACCCAGGCTTACGCCGCCTAACTTTAGGACGTCGCCCAGGAGGAAGCGGGCGCCCAGGAGGACGATTCCAGCTTTCAGCCAGAATTCGTAAGTGGCTACGCCCGCGCGGAACACTTCAGGGACGCCTACGGTGTTCGAGATAGCCAAGCCAATCAGGATAGCCCAGAGCACGTACTCGATGTTGGGGAACGTCCAGTGGTGGGCCTTGGCGTAGGCACCTACGTTTCTTTCGAGGAGTTTACCTGCGTAGCCGACCGCTGCCAGCAGGAGAACGCCCGGGATCAGGCGAAGAAGACTTAGAGCGGGTTGCTCTGTGCGGGCTTGGGGTAGTGCTATTGATGACGCCATGATTTCGGTGCTGCCTCCGTTTTTGACGTTGCGATCCTGTATCGGAACCTGTTGGTAATTCGCCGCTCTTGTTGCGGCTGGGGGCGGCGGCCTGTTTGGTTAGGAGTTAACCCCCTCCCCTTGTTTTCTTGTAAGTGTTGATTTTAAATAACGTTAAAGTCCTTTGTTTTTATAGAGTTTTGCAAGTGTTCATTTTAATGTAGTTACCATGGGACGCGGGTCAGGACGCCGGCGCGGATTAGCAGCGCTGCTGCTAGGGCGATCAGGACTGCCCAGGTGTCAAGGGATAGCCATTTCTTTTTGGTGAGTAGCGGTTGGGTGTTGGTGCTCATTTTGTTCTCCTTCGGTTTGCCGTCCTTCTCCGTTGGCTTCGATCTGCTTTGTCGCTATGGCCTCGGTGCCGTCTCGTCTAAACCCCGCCCTCTCGGCGAGGACGGCTACAGGACCGTTGGTCACCGGACCATCGGTCGCGGGACCGTTGATGGATTTTGCTAATTTGGGGCGGCAGCGGTGCTGCGCCCCCACGACTTCAGCTTACGATTGCGCGTTTGACCTGATTTTCCTTTCGATTCGCGGGCCAGGCGCTGGCGGCGATTTCTTGGATTTCGTGTGTGGCTACGTGGCCTACGATTAGTAATGCTGGGGCCGGGAGTTTCGCTTCGCTTGCCAGGCCAGACACCGTGGTCCAGCGGATCTTTTGTTGCGGTGTGGTGGCGTTGGAGACGACTACGCACGGAAGACTTTCCGGTTGGCCGGCTTCGATTAGGCGGCGGGAGACTTCGGGGTAGTCGGCGCCTGGCATATAGAGGACTAGCGTGGTGGAACTGGAGATGGCTGCCCAGTCCAGGTGCGGGGTGACCGCAAATGGATCGGCGTTGGCTGGATCGGAGCCGCGGGAATATGTGGTGATTACGATTTGTGAGGCGGTGCGACGGTCGGTTAGGGAGATTCCTGCGGCTGCGGCGGCGCCCAAGGCGGCCGTGATGCCGGGGACGATCTCGAAGGGGATCTTGGCGCGGCGCAGGGCTTCGATTTCTTCTCCGGCACGGCCGAAGACTACGGGGTCGCCGCCTTTCAGGCGGATGACTTCGTTGTGAGAGGTCGCTTTGCTGGGTGGATGCACATTCGGGGACCGATCCGAGGACTTATCGGCTGACCGATCGAAAGACCGGCCGCTACCGAGGAAGATCAGCAGTTGGTTGATTTCGTCTTGCGTCAGGAGCTTTTTACCAGCGCGCTTGCCTACATCGATAATTTCCGCTGTGCGCGGAATCAGGGCGAGCACTTCCCTGCTGACCAGCGAGTCGTGCAGGACGATCGTGGCGCGTTCGAGCAGGCGCGCTGCTTTGACCGTGAGGAGGTCGGGATCGCCAGGACCTGCGCCGATGAGATAGACCTTGCCCATCCTAGCTTTCGACTCCCAGGGGAATCGCCCCCTGCGACACGGTGTCGCGCTCGACGGACGGCGTGTAGCCGCCAGCGAGGATGGAACGGAGATCCTCATTGGAATGGCGCGCGAAGAACTGGCGTAGATTTTCTTCCGGAGCGTGATTTTCGTTGAAGTGTTGGAGGAGACGCTCGATCGCGTCGGGCACATCCGTGGCGGCGCAGCGGTAGCCTACCGGGCGGGCGATGGCGGCGAATTCGCCTACGCTTCCGCCGATGCAGAAATAGTAGGCATCGACCATTTTGCCGTCGAGCTTGATTTTCTTGCCCTCCAGGCCGATGTCGGCGATCCAGTGCTGACCGCAGCTGTTGGGGCAGCCGGTGACGTTGATGCGGAGTTGCTCCTGGAAGCCGGGGACGCGATCGTCCAGCTCGCCGGCGAGCCAGCGCGCGAAGCCTTTGGTCTCGGTGAGCGCGAGCTTGCAGAATTCGGAGCCGGTGCAGGCGACCGTGGCGCGGGCGAACGCAGAGGCGCGCACGGGGAGGCCTGCGGCGGTGAGTTCGCCAGCGACGCGTACGGCCTGGTGATCCGGAATATTTACGATGACGAGGTTTTGCATCACGGTGTTGCGAACGTGGCCGTCGCCGTAGCGGTCGGATAGGTCGGCGGCAAGGCGGAGTTGTGTTGGGGTGATACGCCCGCTCAGGACGTTTGCGCCTACATAGGACAAGCCAAGTTGCTTTTGGGCGTGGATGCCTACGTGGTCGCGATGGACGTCGGAGGGGACCTCTTCCGGTTCGGCGGGATCGAGAACGAAGCCGATACGCTGTTCGAGTTCGGAGAGGAAGCTGTCCGCGGTCCAGCCGTGTTGCAGGAACAGAAATTTCAGGCGGGCGCGTTCGCGATTTTCGCGAAGTACGCTCGCTTCGCGGAAGATTTCGGCGATGCCGCGGGCGACGCGGACGACCTGCTTCCACGGCACGAACGCGTTGAGACGCACGGCCAGGTGCGGATTGGTGGAGAGGCCGCCGCCCACGCGTACGGAGAATCCGGTTTCGATACCGCCGGTGCGCCTGCGGGTTACGGGAGTGAAGCCGATGTCGTTGATCTCGGGATAGTTGCACCACGAGCGGCAGCCAGTGATGGACATCTTGAACTTGCGAGGGAGATTGTAAAACTCGGCGTTGCCGCCCAGCGCGCGATCGATTTCCAAAGCAAGCGGTGAGGCATCGCAGAATTCGTGGGCGTCGAAACCTGCCAGCGGGCAGCCGGTGATGTTGCGGGCGACGTCGCCGCATGCGCCGATGGTTGTCAGGCCAGCGCTCCAGAGCGTTTCGATCACCTCGGGAAGGGCGTCGACGGTGACCCAGTGCAATTGCACGTTTTGGCGGACGGTGATGTCGGCGACGCCGCGCGCGTGGCGCTCGGCGAGACCGGCGATGGCGCGGGTTTGCTGGCTGGTCAGCAGGCCGTTGGGAATGCGGATGCGCACCATGAAGAATTCTGTGGCTTTGCCCTCGCCGTTTTTGCCGCCAGTGACGCCTACACCGTCTCCCTGCGTGTAAATACCCCAGGAACGGAGATAGGTGGCGAACCATTCCGGCGGAATGGAGGAGTGGCCGCGGTGGGCAAATTCCTTGATTTCGTCGAAGTGCTCCCAGCCGTTCTTCGCGCGTTTCAGGCGCTCGATGCGCTGGGCTTTAGTTTCCGTTGTAGTGTCGGCCATTTGATTTTTAACCCGCGTAAAAACAAAAAACCCACGTTGCCTGAACCTCTGGCACGTGGGCTTCGGAACTCGCGCTTGCTTGCTAACCTAAGTCCGGAAACTCCTATGGCCAGAGATGAGCGTGTTGCGACACGCAACGTTACATGCGCAAGGACAACACACGGTCTGGCTGAACGGAGTCATACGAGGCGTAGAATACGTTTCCCCCGATTAGATGTCAAATGGGGAAAATGGATACACGGATGCTGAAAAACAGATAGTGCAGGCAAGAAAAGGCTTTAAGACAAAAGCTTCAGCGCAGAGGGCTCAGAGACGCTGAGTTCGCAGAGAGGAGGGCTTCTCGGTTATGCGCCCGGCCCTCACTGGGGCTTGGCGGCCGGGGCCGTGGTTTTCGCACCTGCGGCTGGCTTGGCTGCGGCGGGTGTCGGGGCCGGTGAGATGATGGTTGCGGTCTTGATGTAGTCGAGCTTGGGCCAGCCTTTATCGAGATAGGGCTTGCCCTGCTTTTGGATTTGATCCTGGTCTGGGCCGCCGCCCGACGGGGCTCCTTCGCCGTACTGATCGTAGAACATGTCGACGACCTTCATGCCGTCGCTGACCTGGCCAAGGGGAGCGAAGCCGTCGTGATCCAATCGGCTGTTATCCCCAAAGTTGATGAAGACCTGTGTCGTACGAGTGTTGGGCCCGGCCGTAGCGAAGCTCACGTAGCCACGGACATTGTGTTGGGTGACGGGATCGTCCTTGATGGTGGCGGGTTCCCAGACCTTATTGACTGCGGGATAGGCGCTGATGCCGAATTGCGCCATGAAGTTGGGGAGGACGCGGAAGAAACTGGCGTTATCGAAAAAGTGGTGCTTCACGAGATTGTAGAAGCGGTCGGCGCCCAGCGGAGCCCATGCACGCGTGACTGTGACGACGAAATCGCCGCGCGTCGTGGAAAATTGCACCTTGTATTCGTCGGGTGCTTTTTCTTTCAACAGTGCGGGATGAAGGAGAGCACGATCATAGGCAGGGCGCGCGGCCGTTGGCGCCGTCGACTTTTTCGTTGTCGTGCTCTGCGAGCTGGAGATTTTTGCGGAGGCCGGCGTTTGCGCGCCGGAAGATGCCGCGACTGCGAAGAACGCCAGGGCTATACCGGCAGCCGCTCTTGCTGCTCTGTTCGCTTTCGTGCCGAGGTTGCGTGGATTCATTTTCGATTTCTCTCCGATTTGTTTGGGCGTCCAGGCTGGCTCTAAACCCGCACCCTTTGAAAACCGCAACGGGTGCGGCACCCGGCTAGTGCGGCGCTGCACTTAGTTCCCTGCTTACACGTTGCACATCATCCATGAGCCGCAGAGTATTCTCTCCGAGAACCTTCTTTACGTCACCCTCTGTGTAGCCTTTTCGTAACAGGGCCTTGGTGATTTTCGGCAGCTTCGTGGCGTCTTCCATGCCGAAGGGCATGTTGGCGCCGTCGAAATCGGAACCGAGGCCGACGTGATCGATTCCGGCGACCTTCACGGCGTGGTCGATGTGGTCGATGATCGCTGCCCATTCGACGCGCGGGAGTTTGCCCTGCTCGACGTATTCGCGCGTGATGCGATCGCCTTCGATCAGTTGGCAGCCTTCGTCATCGCCACAGCGCTTGTGAACTTCGATGGCGATAGCATCGTTGATCTTCGGGTCGGCTCTTTCCGCGTTGCGAAATTCCTGGCTCAGGAACCCGACATGATAATTGATCTGGATGACGCCGCCTTTTGCGGCTAACTCGCGAATCATGGCGTCGCTCAGGTTTCGGGGATGATCGCAGAGAGCGCGGCAGTTGGAGTGTGAGGCAATCACCGGGGCTTCGCTGATGCGGAGCACGTCGCGAAAAGTTTTGTCGCTGATGTGCGAGACATCCACCATCATGCCGAGGCGGTTCATTTCGCGGACGACATCTTTGCCGAAAGCGCTCAAGCCGTTGTGTGCGGGCCGGGCGGTAGAGGAGTCCGCCCATTCGGTGTTGCCGCTGTGCGTCAGCGTCATGTAGCGAACGCCCAGGGCAAAGTATTTTCGCAGGACATCGAGATCGCTGTTGATCATGTGGCCCCCCTCTACGCCGAGCAGCACCGCGATCTTGTTTTGTTTGCGGAGGTCGCGCACTTCGCCCGCCGTAGTGGCGAGGGCGAGGTCCTTGGGATGTTTGCGGACCTGGTCGCGGACCGCCTCGATTTGCTCAGTGGCACGCTTGACGGCGATGGGACCAGTGACTTTGCTGGGCACCCAGATGGAGAAGAAAATTGCGTCGAGACCGCCTTCTTTCATGCGCGGGATGTCGACGCTGCCCTTCGGATCGCGCGTGGCGAGATCGAAGTCGCGGTCTAGGAGGCGCTGCGTGGTGTCCGCGTGGGTATCGACGACTAGCGAAGAAAAATGCAGATTGCGGGCGCGGGCGGAGAGGTCGTCAGTCTGGAGGTGGCTATTCACGGTAGCTGGTCCGAGCATGAGAGCGAGGGCGAATGCACCGTTGCCAACAACAAATGCGATTCGGCTTCTCACTGCGTGTTCTTCCTCTGACGTATTCCCAACTAGGTCTCGATTGCAGTCGACTCTAAACCCGCACCCTTTGAAACGCGCAAAGGGTGCGGCACCCAGGAGTTGCCTAGCGCCGTGCCTGCATTTCGGCGCTGACCTTTTCGGCTTGTTCCAGGATTCGCAGGGTGTTCTCTCCGAGAATTTTCCGGATGTCGCTCTCGGAATAGCCTTTGCGTAGCAGGGCTTCGGTGATTTTCGGTAGTTTGGAGGCGTCTTCCATGCCTTCAGGCATATTTGCGCCGTCGAAATCGGAGCCCAGGCCGACGTGATCGGCGCCGACTAACTTCACGGCGTGATCGATATGATCGATGATGCGCTCCCAGGTGACGTGCGGAAGCTTGCCTTCGGCGATGAGTTGCGTTTCGATTTTCTTCATTTCGCGGCCTACGCATTCTTCATCTTCGCCGCAGGTTTTCTTGATGGCGGCCATCATCTCGACCACGCCGCCGGTGGCTTTGTCGGAGGCATCTTTGTAGCCCTGATCGATGAAGCTTTTTTCGTAGTTGATCTGGATGACGCCGCCTTTGGCAGCGAGCGCTTTGATCATATCGTCGTTCATGTCGCGCACATGGTCGCAAAGAGCACGGCACGACGAGTGGGAAGCAATCAGCGGTGCTTTGCTGACTTCCAGCGCGTCGTAAAACGTCTTGTCGCTGACGTGCGAGATGTCCACCAGCATGCCCTGACGGTTCATTTCGCGGACGATGTCTTTGCCATAGTCCGTGAGGCCGTTGTGGGTGGGCTTGTCGGTGGAGGAATCCGCCCACTCGTCATTGTAGAAATGCGAGAGGGTCATGTAGCGAACGCCGAGATCGGAAAAGATGCGTACCATGCGGATGTCATTGCCGATCATGTGACCGCCCTCGACGCCCATCAGGGCAGCAATCTTGCCCTGCGCGTGGGCGCGGCGCACATCTTCGGCGGTGCGCGCCAGCACGATGTCATTGGGATATTTCTTGACGTTCTCGCGCACGGCGTCGATCTGGTCGAGCGCCTTCTGGATCGCGGGTGGTCCCATGATGTGGCCGTCGATCCAGATCGAAAAGAAAATGGCGTTCATACCGCCTTCACGCATGCGCGGGGTATCGATGGCACCGTCGGGATTGCGCTTGCCCAAGTCGTAGTCCTTCGAGAAAAATCGCTGGGTGGTGTCGTCGTGGGTGTCGACGACGATCGAAGAAAAATGCAACTTGTGAGCACGAGTCGAAATATCGTCGGCGGGAACCGTTCGAACGAAAGCGTTTGTGGCTACCAGGAAAAGAGCGGCGAACAGAAAAACAGCGCGGGCTAAGCGCATTCAACCTCCACTGAGATCTTAAGACGAGGTGAGAGTTTACCCTATCAACCACCCGAGCAGGGCTTGTTTCCAAGACTGACGATTGATTTCGGCAAGCGATTCGGTGAGCGGAATTTCCTTGGGGCAAGCCTTCACGCAATTCTGCGCGTTGGCGCAATCCTCGATGCCACCGTGGCCCATGGCGGCTTGCAGCCGTTCCTTGGCGTGCATTCCGCCGGTCGGATGCATGTTGAAGAGGCGAACCTGGCTGAAAATCGCCGCGCCCATGAATTCGCTGTGCTCGTTCACTTGCGGGCAGACTTCCAGGCAATTTCCGCAGGTGATGCAGCGCGAAAGAGGGTAAGCCTTCTCCTGCGTTTCGGGAGCCATACGCGGGCCTTCGCCGAGATCGTAGCTGCCGTCGATGGGAATCCACGCTTTGACGCGCTTCAGGCTTTCGAACATGAACTGGCGATCGACGGAGAGATCGCGGACCACCGGAAACTTTGACATCGGCTCGATGCGAATGGGCTGCTCGAGTTGATCGACGAGGGCCGAGCAAGCCATGCGGGCCTTGCCATTGATCAGCATCGCGCAGGAGCCGCAAACTTCTTCAAGGCAATTGGAATCGTAAGAGACCGGGGTGGTTTTCTTGCCGTCGCGCGTGACTGGATTTTCCGCGATGTCCCGCAGGCAGATGATGATGTTCATCGACGGTCGCCCCGGAAGTGCAAACTCTTCCCAGCGCGCCGGCTCTTTCGGGCTCGCTTGCCGCTTGATGCGCAGGACGACTTGTTTCGTCTTGGCCATGCCTACCTCATTTCGCGGCGTCGTAGCGACGCGGGCGCGGCGGAATCTGCGAGATATCGACGGGCTCGTAGGAAAGCTGAACGTCGTCGTTCACCCATTTTGCGCGCGTGGTCTTCAGCCAGTTGGCGTCGTCGCGATCCGGGAAGTCGGGTTTGTAGTGCGCGCCGCGGGATTCGTTGCGATAGTAGGCCCCGATGGTGATGACGCGGGCTAGAATCAACATGTTTTCGAGTTCGCGCGCGAAGTTCAGCGTCTGGTTGGACCAGCGCGCGCGATCGCTGAGATTGATCTTGCGATAGCGGGCCTGTAATTCACCGAGCCTGGCGTAAGCGCCTTCGAGATTCTTGTTGATTCGCGTTACCGTCACGTGCTCGGTCATGATTTCGCCGAGCTCTTTCCAGATAGTGATGGGATTCTCGGCGCCGTCCTGCGCGATTAGCGCCTGATTCTTAGCTTCCTGGCGCTTTTGCTCGCGCTCAAAGACCGTGGAATTCACCGATTCCGTTCCCTTTTCGACGCCGCGCGCAAATTTAACCGCAGCAGGGCCGGCAATACCGCCGCCGAAGATGCACGACACCAGCGAATTCGCCCCCAGCCGGTTCGCGCCGTGATATTGATATTCGCATTCGCCGGCGGCATAAATTCCGGGCACGCTGGTTGCCTGATCTTCGTTGTTCACCCAGATCCCACCCATCGTGTAGTGCATGGCCGGAAAAACTTTCATGGGCTCATCGCGCGGATCAACGCCCAGGAATTTTTCGTAGATTTCGAGGATGCCTTCGAGCTTGCGATCCAGCGTTTCGCGAGGGATGTGAGTCACATCCAGGTAGACTGCGGCTTGCCCGTTGATGCCTAACTTTTCCTGATAAACGATGCGATGAATCGCGCGCGTGGCGATGTCGCGCGGCACCAGGTTGCCGTACTTCGGATACCACTCTTCAAGAAAATAAAAGCGCTCCGCTTCGGGTATGCTTTTCGCCGCGCGCGTGTCCTTTGGATTGCGCGGCACCCACACGCGGCCGCCTTCCCCGCGTGCTGACTCGCTCATCAAGCGGAGCTTGTCTTCGCCGGGGATGGCCGTCGGATGCACCTGGATGAATTCGCCGTTCGCGTAATCGACGCCCTGTTGCAGCAAAGCAGACTGCGCCGAACCGGTGCAGACGACGGAGTTCGTCGATCGACCAAAAATAGCGCCGATGCCACCAGTACAGAAAATGACCGCGTCGGCCGGAAACGTTTTCACTTCCATGGAGCGCAAATCCATCGCGCAGATGCCGCGCCCGATTCCCGCGTCGTCGATTACGGCGGACAGAAACGTCCAGCCTTCGCACTTGGTCACACGGCCTTCGGACTCATGCCGTCGCACCTGCTCGTCTAGCGCGTACAGAAGCTGCTGCCCTGTCGTTGCCCCCGCGAACGCCGTGCGGTGATACAACGTGCCGCCGAAACGCCGGTAATCGAGCAATCCTTCCGGCGTGCGATTGAACGTAACACCCATGCGGTCGAGCAAGTCGATGATCCCGGGCGCCGCTTCGCACATACGCTTGACCAACGGCTGATTCGCGAGAAAGTCGCCGCCGTAGATCGTGTCGTCAAAGTGCTTCTGGGTCGTGTCGCCTTCACCCTTTTGGTTCTTCGCCGCATTAATGCCGCCCTGCGCGCACACGGAATGCGAACGTTTCACTGGAACGATCGAGAAAAGCTCCACCGGCACACCCGCCTCGGCCACACGAATCGTGGCCATCAGCCCGGCGAGACCTCCGCCTACGATAATAATTCTCGGTTGTCTCATCTTGAGGTGACGTACGAAGCGAATGGGTGCCAGTTCAGCCGGAAACTGAGAATGATCAACACGCCGACGACGCTAAAGGTGACTCCAACGAGCACGCCGAGTTGCCCGGCGGCGCGTTGCGCGCGCACCGTTGCAGCAAGACCCCACTTGCAGAGGAAATTCCAGATGCCGACGCCAAGGTGAAACGAAGAGGCCAGTATGCCGATAAGAAAAAACGCCAGATACCATGGACTCTGTAAATCGCGTGCCACCGTCGCGTAAGTTGACGTCCCATGTGTCAACCAGCGTTCCGTGTACAAGTGCCAACCGATGTAAGCGAAAGCGATCAGGCCTGTGTAGCGCTGCAGCGTGAACAACCAATTTTTAACCCACGGATATTCCGAAACATTCGATTGCCCGCGCAGCCAGATGTAAACGCCATAGCCGCCGTGATACAGGATCGGCAAAAAGATGAAGGCCCATTCCACGAAAATGCGAAATGGAATGGTCTGCAATGTTTGGGAAGTTTCATCGTACTGGCGCGCGCCGACCAGTGCGGTGCTGTTGGACCAGAAATGTTCGGCCAAAAATGCGCCAACAGGAACGATGCCGGTCAAAGAATGAAGCTTGCGGAGAAAGTAACTCGAGTCAGGCCGGGTTGCCGTAGCGGACATGCCCTCTCCGCCGCGTCCTTGCCTGCTCGGCGCTCAGAATCGCGGCAAATTCAGTATAGGGAGTTGAGATCAGCGATGCAAGTTGGAGGCAATTTTTGAAAGGAACATAGATTGCGAAGCGATCCCATTTACGACGCTGTGTTCCCTTGCCTCCTATCAGTAACGAGGTGTTACGCCGTTTTTACAAACTCAACCTGGATGAAGATGTTATCCTTTGAAATAACCACAGTAGTTCACCGGGACATCCTTCCGGTCGCTACGATGCCGACGCATCTTGGGACAATTCATGAGCCTGGTTACCGAACTGGAGCGCCTCGCGGATGCGCTGAGTGATGGCACGGCGGACGCGCCGCCGCTTGCATGGACCTCGGTAGCAGACCGTATTGCCAAAAATCTTGGCGTGAAAAGCGATGAGGTGGGAATCCTTGGAGTGTCGACCAGGTGGCGGCATTTATATTTCCTGGCTCCCGAAGCGCTGAAAAATGTCGGCTTTATTCCGCTCTCAAGCAACACGGCACTGGCCGCGCGAACTGCGCGTGAAAGCCGGCCCGAGATCGACAATAGTTTCGCTAACGCGCGTCACGCCACAGTTTTCGAGAGTGTAAAAACAGTTCCCGGCGCGCCCGGCGAGGCCATTCAAAAAATCATGAGCGCGCCCATTCTCGCCGCCGACAAAGTGGTCGGCGTGATTCAGATCAGTCGAAAAGGATCGAACGCCGCTACCGCCGGACCGGATTTCACTCCGGGAGATCTTGGCAAGCTTCTGGCGTTGAGTAAGCCCCTCGGAAAGCTCCTGCAGCACGTGGCGCGCGATTAATTCATCGAACGTTAACAATCGTTCGCGATTCTCCGTCACATCGCTTGCGTGACCCCGCAAATCAGCACGGTATCCGCCTCGTTCCGCTCGATTTTCACTCCGTGGCACGGGAAATGCGTTGACACTGCAAAACCTTCTTGTTACTTTTCCACAGCGGTAAAATTTTCGCTCTCAGCCCACTCACGGAGGCACCCACACCGGCACCATGGCGTTCGTCGCAAAGAAAATATTTCTCACCAAAGGCGTCGGAAAACATCGTGAAAGGCTTTCGAGCTTCGAATTAGCTCTGCGGAATGCCGGAATTGCGGCATGCAACATCGTGCGCGTTTCCTCGATCTTCCCTCCGAATTGCAAATTGATCTCGCGCAGTGAGGGACTGAAGTACATCAAGCCGGGACAAGTCGCCTTTACCGTGATTAGCGAAAATTCCACGAAAGAAGCGCACCGCCTGATTGCCGCCAGCATCGGTTTGGCGCTGCCCAGCGACAAGACCATGTACGGCTACTTGTCGGAGCATCACTCCTTCGGAGAAACCGAAGAAGTAGCCGGCGAATACGCCGAAGAGCTCGCCGCGGAAATGCTGGCGACAACGTTAAACGTAGAATTCGACCCCGATCTCTCCTTCGACGAAAAAAAAGAGGTCTACCGCATCTCCAACAAGATCGTCCGCACCATGAACGTGACGCAATCCGCCGTAGGCGACAAACGCGGCCTCTGGACGACTGTTTTAGGCGCAGCCATTCTTATCGGCGAAGACGATTAAAGGTGGCACAGCCATTCCTGGCTGTGCACTTCGGCAAGGTCCGTCCCATTCATCGTCAGCTACGGTTATTTGTCGCGCTGCGGCCATCCCTCAGGCGTCCAGCTCATAAGCAGTTTTCAGCCATTTCTCAACCTCGTCGTCCACGTCGCTCCCGGACTTGATCTCAATACGGTGCGTGATGCGATCTTTCTTCGCCAAGCCGCCCGTATCGATCACCCGTTTCGGAAGCTTCCCCTTATACGCGGCCAGCGCGAACCCAAGATCAATCCGCGTATTCGTTGTTGGCTTAATCTGCGCAAACACGTGATTGCGATACAGCGGCACGATCGTTTTGCACGGGCAAGCTTTCGCATCGGCCGCCACCGATTTCCCCAGCTCCAATAATTCCTCATAAATCGGCCGTAATTTTTCCTTCGGACCCGCGTACTGTTCTTCAACGTAGCCAACCGCCGCTTTTAGGTACGCCTCAGGCGAATCGAAATCGCCACCATCCCCGTCGGCGCGCTCCGCGATCCACGAAGCTCTGTTCATCCCCAGCTTGTGCTTGGTCTTCAGCCATTCGCGACGTTCCTTCTCGCCCTTCGCCACTTCTTTCTTCACCAGCGCGATCCATTCCTCCAGCGACCGTCCAGTCTTTTCCTTCAACTCTGCCAGCGACTTCTGCACCATCGCCACGCTCGGGTGCACGCCATATATCGACTCCCTTTTCGCCCCGCTGGTTTTCGCCATAGACGCTTCTCCTGGGCAGCTATGCAATGGGTCAAGAAACTGGCTTGAGCTGACTAAATGGCGCGCGTTGACTTAAGGCTTGAAATATCCAATCCGCTGCAGCACCGCTCCCACCACCAACGGCAACGCCACCGTCGCATCCTCAAACACTTCCGCGAATCGACCGCCTTCTTCCGGCGGCACAAACTTCCCCCAGGACACCGCCTCGGTATATGTGCTCCCGCTCAATCCGCCCCAGTGCACCGGTTCCGGGCAAATCCTCAGTCCGTAGTTGTACCGTTTCAGAGGCACATTCTTGTACCCGCGGCGCGCCATCAGCTCCGCATACACGCCAAATTGCTGTGACCAGTTCCGCGGCACTCCGCCACCCACCGTGAATATACCCATGCGCTTCGTTGCCAGCATGGTGTCCGCAAACTTTTCGAAATCCTCAAAGGGATCAAATCGCAGCAACGGGCGTAGAGCCTTCTGCCGGCCAATCTTGTGCAACGCAAAATCGATCCCCAACTCTGAATCCGAGAAAGCCGGCACGAACACCGGCACGTTGCGTTCGTAAGCCGACTTCAGAATTCCGCGCCCGCCGCCCTGCTTCACCAGATATTCGCCGACCCTGCGATGCACCTTCCAACTGCAAACAACTTCGTTCGCATCCCATTGGTCAAAAATATGATCGACAACATCTTCCACATGGTCCAGGTTCGTTTCCGGCTCCAGCGAATCGTAAACGCGGTTATAACCGGCCTCGAACAACTCCTCATCGTCCATCTTCGACGGGTCATACCGGAAATGCGAAAGCCCGGTAGCTTCAACCAACCCGTGAGCCATCAGCGCGCCTGTCGAAACCACCGCTTTGACGATCCCGCTGTCAATCAAGTCGCAAAAAACAAGTCCCATCTTCCCGACCGTGAGCGCTCCGGACAGGGTCAGCACCACGAAGCAATCCTTGTCGCGCGCCATCGCTTCCAGCACATCCGCCGCGTCGCCGATTTGCCGACCAGTGAACGCGGTATCCCCCATCGCGCGCACCAACTGGTCGATCGTGCGGCATTTCGATAAATCCAGCGGGAAGATCGGCCGGAGTTTGTCCTTGACCGGATCGTGCAGCACCCGCCCGGTGACCGTCTTCTTCTGCTGCTTTGCCATTTACGCTCCTGAAAATCCGCGAACGGATTTTGATGTTACGATCGCACGCGACATTCCGTTCTTTCGATTGTAATCATGCCGCAATGTAGTGCCGCGAAGATTGATAATACAAATGCGCAACGAAGAAAAGAAAAATCGCGTGAATGAGCCACGTTGCGCCTCATGCTAAACTAAAATTCTATGCCAGACAAATTTACAGTCGGCCTCGTGCAGATGCGCTGCACCCCAAACGCCGACGAAAATCTTTCGCGCGCGATCGACAAGATTCGGGAAGCTGCCGCGAGCGGCGCGCAAATCATCTCCCTTCACGAACTCTTCCGCAGCGAATATTTCTGCCGCAAGGAAGATGCGGCGCTGTTCGACCTTGCAGAGCCCATCCCCGGCCCCGCCACGGAAGCGCTCGCACAAGTCGCGAAGGAAAAGAAGATCGTTCTGGTCGCCTCGCTTTTCGAACGCCGCGCCGCCGGCGTCTACCACAACACCTGCGCGGTCCTCGACGCCGCTGGCAGCTTCCTCGGCAAATACCGCAAAATGCACATCCCCGACGACCCGCTCTACTACGAAAAATTTTATTTCACGCCAGGCGATCTAGGCTTCCCGAATTTCAACACCAAGTACGGCAAAATCGGCGTACAGATCTGTTGGGACCAATGGTATCCGGAGGGCTCCCGTCTCACCGCGCTAAGCGGCGCGCAGGTCATTTTCTATCCGACCAGCATTGGCTGGCATCCCAAGGAAAAAACCGAGTTCGGCGCAGCACAACTCGACGCCTGGCGCACCATCCAGCGCGCCCACGCCATTGCCAACGGTGTTTACGTCGCGGTCGTAAATCGCGTGGGCTACGAAGGTAACCCTGCCGCAGGCGATCCCGGCTTGGAATTTTGGGGGAATTCTTTTGTGGCTGATCCTTTCGGCCAGTTCGTCGCCGAAGCTTCGGACGATAAGGAAGAGATTCTGGTTGTCGAGTGCGACCCCGCAAAAAGCGAAGACACTCGCCGCAACTGGCCGTTCCTACGCGACCGCCGCATCGACGCCTACGGCCCGCTCACGAATCGCTGGCTCGGCGAATAACCGCATGCCGAGAACGAAAGCCCGAACTTCCACCCCTTTGCAAACCCCCTTTGACCTCGGCTACTGGATGCCCGCCGAGTGGGAGCGTCATCACGCAACGTGGCTAGGCTGGCCGCACGAACAGACCGACTGGCCGGGAAAATTTCCGACCATCCCTTGGGCGTTTGCGGAAATCGTCAGGCACCTCACGCGCGTGGAGCGCGTTTATCTCCTTGTTCAAAATCGTGCCGCCGAATCCAGAGTCCGCGCCATTCTGAAAAAGTCCGGCGCCAATCTCGCCGCCGTCGACTTCTTCCGCGTTCCCGCCGACCGCGGATGGATGCGCGATTCCGGGCCGATCTCGATCAGCAACTCTTCAGGAGAAGTCGCCTACACGCACTGGCGCTTCAACGGGTGGGCCAAATACGCCAATCACAAAAAAGACGCGGTAGCCGCGACGCACGTAAACAAGAAACTCAAGCACCGCGTCTGGCAGCCCATGCACAAGGGCCGCCGCGTCGTTCTTGAAGGCGGCAGCATCGACGTCAACGGGCGCGGCACGTTACTCACCACGGAAGAATGCCTGCTCAGCACCACGCAAGAACGCAATCCCGGCTTCACACGCGACGATTACGCTCAAGTCTTCCGCGACTATCTAGGCGCGACGCAAATCCTCTGGCTCCGCCACGGCATCGCTGGCGACGACACCCACGGCCACGTCGACGACTTAGCCCGTTTCGTCAACCCCACGACAATCGTAACGGTAGTTGAGAAAGACCCGTCCGACGCCAACTACGGCGCGCTACAAGAAAATCTAGCCCTGCTCCAAAAGATGAAAGACCACGACGGCCGCGCATTCCGCATCGAAACTCTTCCGATGCCTGCCCCCGTCTATTTCGAAGGCCAACGCCTGCCAGCAAGCTACGCAAATTTCTACATCGCCAACAAACTCGTAATCGTCCCCACCTTCAATGATGCCAACGACCGCGTCGCCCTCAACACCATGGCCACCCTCTTCCCCGACCGCGAAGTAGTAGGCATAGCGTGCCGCGACCTGGTCCTAGGCCTAGGCACACTCCACTGCATGACCCAACAACAACCGAGCCATCGATAAGCCAACGCGCTCGTCGTTCTGCAATGTGGCTCCAACGTGGCACAGGCATTCCTGCCCGTGCTCCAACGACCACAAATCCCGCGGCATGCACAACCGCCGACGGGCTGCGCGCAATAAATCCTCGGGCCATTTCTCAACTCTTCTCTACCTGTCTCCATCAAACTCACGTTGGTATTTACCCACCCTCAAAGCTACAATGCCCCCATCTCAACACACCATAGTCAACGTTCGCCCAAGGAGGCCGAATGCCAGGGTCACTCTTCCTCACCTTGTTCCAAGATCGCATAGTAGTTGTCCAATACGAGCGAGGCTTAATCGGCTGGATCGTAATCGGCCTGATCGCCGGGTGGCTGGCAGGAAAAATTGCCCGCGGTGCAGGCTACGGCTGCATCACCGACATCATCTTAGGTCTAGTCGGCTCGGTACTCGGCGGATGGCTCTTCATGAAGCTAGGCATCCTGGGCGGCGGCTTCCTCTACAGTCTCGCAGCAGCCACAGTCGGCGCGATTATTCTCGTCACCATCGTGCACCTCTTCGCTGGCAATCGGTAAGCTGCGCCGCGTCTTACTTATTCGTTGGTTCGCCGAAGCCCCGCATTTTCGCCTTGCGATTCCCTGCGGGCAGTTGTAGGGGCGCAGCAGTGCTGCGCCCCAGCTTGCCCAGGCCAACGAATTCCGGATCAATCCTCTTCTACAGCGGAATATTCACAACCTCTTCCTTAGGAATCGCCTTCAACATTTCCTGCCCCACTTTCAAATGCTGATCCACCAGAAGCGCCGGCGTATGCGCCAGCCATTCCGCCAAAGAAATATCCTGATAGTGCGGATTCTTGAACATCTCCAGAAACACTAACTCCGAGTCCCCAGTATTTTCGATGTAATGCGGATTCGACTGCAAAATATATCCGACATCCCCAGCTTGCATATCCATGGTCCGAGCCCGTCCTCCTGCCGCAAAAACGGTCATCCGTCCTTTCCCGCTAATAAAGTACTGCCACTCATCCGCATTCGGATGCCAATGCATCTCGCGCAATCCTCCCGGTTTCAATTTCACAATCGCAGCCGCGATCGGCGTAATCGGGAAATTCTTCGCGTCGATAATCTTCACTTCCCCGCCACGCGTAACTTTCGTCGGCCTCATTTGGTTCGGACGAAAGTCCATTCGCTGCATCACGCTCCCTGTCCCCTCCGCCGCGTACTGCTGCTCCTTCTTCAAGTCCTCTGGCAGATCGGTCTGAAAAATAAATATCTCCTTCTTCGGCGTTTTATCAAACGTCGATTCCGGCACTCCGAAATTCTTCGCCAACACCTCGCGCGGAGTATGCGCAAGCCAATCGGTCAGCAAAAAAGTCTCAAACTCGTTGAAATTCCCATCGTCAAACACCAACAAGAACTGGCACCCATCCGGCCCCAATCCCTGAATCGAGTGCGGCACTCCCGGCGGGAACAACCACAAATCCCCTTCCCCGACATCGGAAACAAAGCTTTTCCCTCCAACATCCACCGCGGTAATCCGCGCATTTCCGTATAGCATGATGGCCCACTCCGCCGACACGTGCCAATGCAGTTCGCGTACTCCGCCCGCGGTCAACCGCATCTCGACGCCAGCGATGGACTTCGAAATCGGTAGTTCCCGCGCGGTCACCTGCCGCGTCCACCCTCCGCTCTCAATTCTCTTTCTCGCGAAGCCAAATGGATATTTGAATGGTGGCACCGTCCCGGAATCGGTCTCGGTAGCCCACACGGCACTCGGATTTTGCGCCTCCAGCGGAGGATTCTGCGGCCCGTGATTCTGTTCGTTTGGCAAATGATGATCCGGCGACCTCTGCGGCTTGGTTGCTTCCTGCGCGCCCGCCACGCCAGCCGTAGCTGCCGCCAGCACCGCAGCCGACCCCACTCCCAGAAATTTTCTCCGCGTGAACTCTCCGAAATCGTCGCTCATCTCGCGCTCCTCCGAGCCCCACTGATTTGGATTCTTCAGCACCTACGCCCAGTTTCGCTGACTGGCATGCCGAATCAAACCACATCACCACAAAACTGTCACCCTGACGTTATCCCACGAGGAGAGTGGAAAGATCTAAACGTAAACTCGCGCATCGACTCAAGCGACGGCGCGCTCCGCGCTGTGCCCTCATACGACTCGCACCGTCCCCGTGTGATACGATCGATGTTGAGTAAATGGAGATAACCATTCTTTGAGTAACACCTCGCAGTCTCTTACAGCCATCCCCCTCGGCGGTCTCGGCGAATTTGGAATGAACATGATGGCGTTGCGGCTCGGGGACAACATCATCGTCATCGACGCCGGAATGATGTTCCCCGAATCCGAACTCCTCGGCGTGGACCTCGTCATTCCCGACATCACGTACCTCAAGCAGAACCGCTCCCTCGTAAAAGCCATCGTCCTCACCCACGGACACGAAGATCACATCGGAGCGCTCCCCTACATTCTTCGCGACCTGAACGTCCCTGTCTACGGAAGTCGCTTCACTCTTGCGCTAGTCAAAAAGCGTCTGGAAGAAGCGGGCCTGATTGATTCCACGACCCTCCGCGAAGTCATCCCAGGCCGCCTGGTCGAGATTGATCCCTTCGAAATCGAATTCATCCCCGTAACGCACAGCACGATCGACTGTGTGGCCCTCGCTATCCGCACTCCGTTGGGAGTGATCATCCACACCGGCGATTTCAAGATCGACCAAACCCCAGTAGGCGGCGCCCCGTTCGATCTCCACGCCTTCGCCCGTTACGGCAACGAAGGAGTTTTGGCCTTGTTCAGCGACTCCACAAACGTGGAGCGCCCCGGTTTCACCCCGTCCGAACGCGCCGTAGTCCCGCGCCTGGAAGATCTCTGCCGCTCCGCCCCCCGTCGCGTAGTCCTGTCGTGTTTCGCCTCCTCCATTCACCGCATCCAGCAGGTCATCGACATCGCCTCCCGCGTAGGCCGCAAAGTGGCCTTCGTCGGCCGCAGCATGGTCGACAACATCGAAATCGCGCACTCGCTCGAGTACCTACGCATCCCCGACGGCATGGTCGTCCGCCCCCAAGATATCCGCGGCTTCGATCCCAAGCGTCTGGTCATCCTGGCCAGTGGCAGCCAAGCCGAACCGATGTCCTCGATGTCGCGCATAGCCGTAGACAATCACCGCTTCGTCTCCGTAGATGAAAACGACACGGTCATCCTCTCCGCCCGCATCATCCCCGGAAACGAAAAGCCCATTTTCCGGATGCTCGACAACATGTTCCGCCGGCGCGCCTTGGTCTACTACGAAAACTCCTCCGGCACCATCCACGTCTCCGGCCACGCCAGCCAGGAAGAACAAAAGCTGATCCTGCAACTCTGCAAGCCCAAATATTTCATCCCCGTCCACGGCGAATACCGCCACCTATTCCGTCACGCAGCTTTAGCGCATCAGTTAGGCTGCGTCTCGGGCGAAATCCTGCTCATGGAAGACGGCCAGGTAGTCGAATTCACCGAAGACCGCGCTTACCGCCGCGACCCTGTAACCGCAGGCCGCGTCCTGGTCGATTCCGGCTCCCTGGAAGAGATCGAAGAAGCAGTCGTGAGAGATCGCAAGCATCTCAGCGAAGACGGCGTCCTTGTTCCCATCATCGCCATCGACAAACACACCGGCAAAATGGACATGCAACCCGAAATCGTCACCCGCGGCATGTTCAGCGACAACGGCCAGGAACTAATAGCCGGCGCCCGCGACGTTGTCCTGAAAACGGTAGAGCAATCCAACTCCGAGGAAAAAATGGACTGGTCGGTAATGAAGGAAAAAATACGCGTAGACCTGAAGCGCTACATCAACAAACACACCAGCAAGCGCCCCCTGATCCTACCGGTAATCCTCGAAGTCTGAGTTGCCCGCTCGGGTGCTTCACTGCCCAGAGAAAATCTAGCGCTCCCATGTAGGCGCCGGGCTTCAGCCCGGCGCGTCCGCCCGACGCCAGCCTGAGGATTTTTATCACTACGTGGACCTACCGCAATTATCTAGGCGTCATGAACCAAAACCGCCCGGTGGCGCACCTTTCCCTCCGCCAGCCGCACAAAAACGTTGTTGATCTCATCCATCCGGTAGGTCTCCAGCCGCGGCTTAACTTTCCCGGCCGCGACAAGGTTCAAAATGTCTATCAGGTCCGCCACGTCATTCTGCGCCGAACCCAGAATTGCCGTCTGCTTGAACAACATCTGAACCGGATCAGCCTGAATCGGCTCCGCGCTAGGAGCCGTGGTCACCAGCCTCCCGCCGGACCGCAGTCCTTCCATCGCCTCGCTGTTCTGCCGCATCGCGGGCGAGAATGACAGCACCACGTCGGCCCCGCCCATGGCCTGCAATTCCTGTCCGACATGGTTCTTCACTATCAGAACCTCATCCGCGCCAAATTCGCGCGCGTCCTGCGCCTTCTCCGCCGTATTCGTGATCGCCACAACTTCGTGTCCCATCGACTTGGCGATTTGCAGCGCCAAATGGCCCAACCCGCCAATACCGATAACCGCAACGCGTTCCCCCGTCTGTGGCTTAGCCGTCTTGTACGCACTCATCGCCGAGAAGCCACTGCAGAAAAGTGGCGCAGCCGTATCCCACGCCAGGTTGTCAGGCACCATGGCGCAGCCATCCGACTCCGCAATCATATAGTCGGCGTAACCACCGCCGTTGGTAATCCAAGTTTTCGGCTGCGCGCAGAATTTTGCTTTCTTCTTCTGGCAATAGACGCACCTGCCGCAACCTCCCTGAAACCAGGAGACTCCCACACGATCTCCGATTTTCCACGACCCGGCGCCCGGACCCGCCGCGTCAATCGTCCCCACCGGTTCGTGCCCCGGAACGATCGGCAATGGCACCGGCAATTCTCCGTGCCAAACGTGAATATCCGTTCCGCAAACACCGGTCGCACGCAAACGCACGCGCACTTGTCCCGGACCTGGCTGAGGATCGGGAATCTCCCGCACCGCCAGCGGCTGCTTGACTGCCGTCATGAGCATCGCTTTCATATCTGCCTCCCCCTCTGCCGAATCGCAATTGAGCAAGGGCCTCGCCTCAGGATCCATCAGACCAACGACGAACAAATGCAGCGGGAAATTATCGGGGATTTCATTGGCGAACTGGCGACTCACTCAAACGTATGCGGATTATAAGCTCGCCCCTCAATTCTTGTCACTCACAACGGTAGGCGCCGGGCTTCAACCCGGCGCGCCTCCATGAGATCCGCCTATTCCTGACGCAGCGCAGATATCGGATCAATTTTTGTCGCGCGCCGTGCCGGAACGTAGCAGGCCAGCAAAGCAGCGGCCAAAAGAACCACGGCGACGCCAATCAGCGCTCGCACATCCATGGCACCGACGTTGTACAGGATCTCACTCAACGTTTTGCCGACCAGATAAACACCCGGCAATCCCAAGGCCATCCCGATCAACGCCGCCCGCATCCCTTCACTGACCACCAATCTCAGCACCTCAGCGCTCCCAGCGCCCAGAGCCATGCGAATCCCCATCTCATGATTTCGCTGCGCCACTGAAAATGTCATCACGCCGTAAATCCCGATGGCCGCCAGCAACCATGCCAATCCGGCAAAACTTCCAAAGACAATGACGGTAAAGCGGTCGCTCACCAGCGATTCGCTCACCACCTGGTCCATCGTTCGCACCCGAGTCATTGGGAAGTCGGGATTCACTGACCGAACCGCCGCCGCGACACTCGTCGTCACCGCCGCCGGATCGCCAAAAGTTCGCACGCCGATCGTCGTAAATGGCCACGGGCTCTGGTCAAAGGGCACATCTACCTCAGCGGAGCTGCTGGTCGGATGACTCTGATACTGCACGTCGTGAAACACGCCAACAATCTGCCATTCGACTGGCGCGCCAAGCGGCGGCATGTGATCCGGCAGCAATTCCGGGATTTCGACCCTTTGCGTCAGTGGGTCGAGTCCGGGCAAGTATTGCCGGGCGAAGCTCTCGCTCACCATCGCTACCCGCGGCGCTCCAGCAAGATCCCGCGGGCCCAGATATCGTCCACGCGTAAGCCGGATGCCATAGGTTTGGTAATACCCAGGCGTGACCGGCATGAAAATCGCTTGCGGCTGTTTGCTGACGTCTTCCTCAGACGGTTGGCCGACGATACCAAACGGCAGCCGCCCAGCTCCCTCCGCCGGCAAACCGGGAGCCAGCGCCACATTCAAAACGCCAGGTACAGCCCCAATCCTCTCAAGCAACTGGGCATATACCGCGCGAATCTGCTCGGCCTTTGCCGTCCGTTCGCTCTGGATGGGCACGGTGAACGTCAGCACGTGATCCCTTCGAATCCCCAGATCCACTTGCGTGACATTCCAAAAGCTATGCAGGATCAATTCCGCTCCAGCCACCAAAATCAACGCCAGCGAAAACTCCGCGACCACCAACACGCGCCGCAAACGATGGTGCCCCGCGCCCGCCGACGATGACCTTCCTCCTTCCTTCAACATGTCGCTGATGTTTTGCCGCGCCGCGTGCCACGCCGGCGCGCATCCAAAAAGCACTCCGCACAGCAGCGTCGCTCCAAGCGTGAAGAGCAGCACCGGAATATTCAGCTGAGGATCCGCTTCGTACGGAATCCCCAGTTGGTTCCGCGGCATCAAGCTCATCACGCCCCGCAGGACGCCTTCCGCCAGCAATACCCCCAAGGCGCCGCCCATCAACGCCAACGAAAGACTCTCGATCAGGAATTGCCGGAAAATCCGTCCGCGCGTGGCCCCTTGCGCTGCTCGCACCGCGATTTCCTTTTGCCGCGCCGTGCCCCACGCGAGCAGCAAATTTGCAATATTGACGCACGCAATCAGCAGCACCACGCCGACCGCGCCCATCATCAACCAAAGACCCAGGCGAGTCTCGCGCGGAAGAAAATCATTCTTCAGCGGCTCGACGGTTACCGTTACATCTTTGTTGGTCTTCGGGAGAGTCGCTGCGCGATCACGTTCATCTCCGCGCTGGCCGCTTCCACAGTCACTCCTCGCTTGAGTCGTCCCATCACCAGCAATCACCAGCAGCGAACGGTTCTCGCGAATAATCTCCTCTGGCTTGAACGCCAGCGGCACATTCATCTGCGAGGTTCCTTTATCCGACGGACTCGGAGCCGCTACGCCCAGCACCGTATACAGTTCTCCACTCATCCTCAGCTTTCGGCCAACGATAGTAGTGTCGCTGCCGAACCGTTCCTGCCAGAATTTGTTATACAGAATGACCACATGATCGTTTCCGGGTTGCGTGTCTTCGGCAACGAAGTGCCTCCCCAACGCCACCTTTTCTCCAATCAAAAGGTCGAAGAATCCCGGCGCCACCCGGTCCGCCGAAACCTGCTCGGTCCATTCGGGTGTGGAGATGGTGAACCCCGAGCCTGTCCATGCATTCAGAGATTCGAACGACTTACTTTGCTTTTGCCAGTCCAGGTAATCGCTCGGTGAAGTCCCGGTGCGCTGCCCTTGCTGGTGTGACCACACCATCATGATTCGGTCGCCATCCACGTACGGACTTGGCGCCAGCAGCACCGAATAGAGCAAGCTGAAAATTGCGGTTGTCGCCCCAATCCCCAGGGCCAGCGCCAGCAACGACACCGACGTAAACCCGGCGCTCTTCCAGAACAGCCGCAGCGCGTAGCGAATGTCACCCAGAAGTTCCCTCATAACGCCCCCTTTCCCCGTTTATACTCCCAACCAGGGGAAAAAGTTCCGCAGTTTCACAGAAGCCTAAAATACTGATTCCGAAGAAAAAATGGACCGGTCGGTGGTGAAACAAAAGATCCTCGGCCTTGTACGGGCGCAGGACCCCTGCGCCCCATCTCGGCAACCAAGCGGCTGTCCCATTACGAGTTTTTGTGTGAGCGCATGGATGGCGCCCGGACCCACGACAGCTCTCTAGACTGGATCACTTCGAACGGGCAACTTCGCCGCTTCCCACGCCGCGATGCCGCCGGCAATTTCGGCAACCCTGCCGAATCCGTGCCCTTGCAACAAACTCGCCGCAATCGATGAGCGATAGCCGCCCGCACAATAAATCAACAGAGTGCGGTCTTTCGGCAGCGTCTTAAGATTGTCCACCAGATGATTGAGCGGGATACCCAAACTCCCCTCGATATACTTCTGCTCACGCTCGCGCGGGCCGCGAACGTCAATGGCGAGCGGCCCTTCCGGCGACGACAAAAGCTCGGCAGCGAAGTGTGCGCCCAAGCGCTCGGTAAAAGCGATCAATTCCGGCCGCGATTCAAGGCTCTTCAACCCATCCTTTAGATATCCCGCCACGTGATCGAACCCGATGCGTCCAAGGCGTACGGCCGCTTCGTTCTCCCGCCCCGGGTCCGCAATGATCACAATCGGATGCGTCCGATCGAGGACGGTTCCGGCCCAGGTTGCATACTGGCCATCCAGACCGATGTTGATGCTGCCCACCAGATGCGCCGGGGCAAATTCAGCGGCATCCCGCGTGTCGACGATCTGCGCGCCGGCGGCCCGCAGTTCAAGCACGGCGTCGACTGTCAGCGGGTTCATCTCGCGTGCCAGCGCTTCGTCCAGCGTTGGCCGCTCTTCGCTATTCAGTACGGCGTCGTAGACAAAGTAGGCCGGAGCTTCCGGCTGGTCCGCCGTCACAATCTGAATGAACGCCTCTTTGCTCATAGGCTGAAGCGCGTAGTTGGAGCGGCGTTGTTCTCCCAGAGTTGACACCGTCTCCTTACTGAGCGCCTTTCCGCAGAGCGAGCCCGCGCCGTGCGCCGGATACACCAGGCTTTGATCCGGCAGCGCCAGCAACTTTGTGTGCAGCGAATCGAAGAGCATGCTGCCAAGTTTGGTGGCAGACCAGCCCAATGCCGCGCGCAGGTCGGGCCGCCCGACGTCGCCGATAAACAAAGTATCGCCAGTGAGTACGCAATGAGGTTGCGTATCGCTGGCCTGCAGGTCGTAAACCAGGATGGAGATCGACTCCGGAGTATGCCCCGGCGTTTCCAGTATCTTCAGCCGCACGCTCCCGAATTCAAGAACGTCGCCCTCGTGCATGGGAGTAAACGCGTACGCCGCCTTAGCCGCGGCGCCCAGATAGATGATCGCGCCTACGCGATCGCGCAGCTCCAGATGCCCCGCGACAAAATCAGCGTGCAGATGCGTCAGGAATACGTGTTTGATTTTGAGCGCGTGCTCGGCCGCAAACGAAATGTATTGATCGATGTCCCGTTGCGGGTCAACGACCGCTGCCGTGCCCGTCTTCTCGTCACCAATAATGTAGGAAGCGTGCGCCAAGCATCCCAGGTAGAACTGCTTAAGGACCACCCTGCACCGTCCTCATTTACGCCCGCTACTTCGCGAAGCACTACTAAGCGAAGTTCTACTTAGCGATTCTACTTAGGTTGAGGCACGATGCGCAGATAAGGCCGGGGCGCCTTCCAGCCGCTGGGATATTTCTGCTTCGCCTCTTCGTCCGACACCGAAGGCAGAATGATCACGTCGTCCCCGTCTCTCCAGTTCACCGGAGTTGCCACCTTGTGCTTGGCGGTGAGCTGCATCGAATCCAGCACGCGCAGTACTTCATCAAAGTTGCGGCCGGTGCTCATCGGGTAGCTGAGCATCAGCTTAATCTTCTTGTCGGGTCCCACAATGAATACCGTGCGCACGGTCGCATTGTTCGCCGCAGTGCGCCCCTCCGAGGTATTCCCGCTCTCCGCCGGAAGCATGTTGTAGAGCTTGGCGATCTCCAGCGTAGGGTCTCCGATCATGGGGTACTTCACTTTGTGGCCCTGCGTCTCTTCGATGTCCTGCGCCCACTTGCTGTGCTGTGTCACCGGATCCACACTCAGCCCAATAATTTTGCAATTGCGCTTCGCGAAATCCGGCTCCAGCCCGGCCATGTACCCCAGTTCCGTGGTGCACACCGGGGTAAAGTCTTTGGGGTGTGAGAACAGGATGGCCCAACCGTCCCCGATCCATTCATGGAAGTTGATCTTGCCTTGCGAAGTTTCCGCGGTGAAATTGGGAGCTTCGTCGTTGATTCGCAACATGCGTTGTCTCCTAATGTGTGCGCTCTAGCGCCGCGCGACTCGAGATACTCGTTCCCATGTTCCAAGTCGCGAACAATGTACCAAGCCGGCTTTTCCGTTCAACCTAGCCGCAAATCATACGCTGTTCCTGCCACCAGCACAAAATTGGGGCGCGGGGTCAGTTTCCGACAAACCAGGCAAATTGGACTACTTCCTGTTTGCCGTTAACGAATATCGCTTACTGTATCTACGAAATGCGGAACAAACCGCACTCGATGGAAGAGGAGACAAGGCATGTCCTACACCATATCGACCTTGCTGACCCGGAATCTTCGCGATGTCTTCGGTGAAAATGACGCCGCACGTCGGCGCGCGGCCATCGACGAAATCTATACCGAAGATTGCGTGTTCTACGAGCCGAAGGGCACCTACCGTGGCCGCGAGATTGATCGCGTGGCGGGTGCGATCAAGGCTACTCACCCTGACTTTCAATATCAGCCAATTGCCCCTTCGGAGGAATTGGGCAATACCGGGAGGATTCAATGGGTATCGGGCCGCCCTGGTGAGCCGCCAGCTTACGCCGGGACTGATCATTGCTCGGGACGGCAGAATTGCCGCCCTTTACCTCTTTTTCGACAAGGTTTTCGACAAGCAGGAACGCGACTTCGCTCTCGCGGGAGAATCTGTCAACGTAATGCACGCTTCTCGTTCATAACTCTTCCCGGGCGCAAGTATCAAAATCCAACGGATTGGTCCTAACCATAATACGGAACCTGTTGCCTAGGTCCCGATAACGCGGTATCAACCGGACAATGATGGTCGTAAAATTGGGTTAGTCCTTGCGCCGGTTCCACATCAGCCCCAGACAAAGAATCAGAGCCACCGCAACTACTTGGATAACTCTGATTAGTAGGTATCCTGACATACCACAGGACTAGCAAATCCAACTCCTGGTAAACGCGCTAACCGGAAACTGACCCAGCTGCCAAAATCTGCCGCCCATATCCCAAAGAAAACTCAATCCAGACTCGAAAGGTTCGCAGCACGCTCCAACCCAATCATCGTCGCCGCCGGCCGCCCAGCGCACGCTTCCAGGTACGCGCCAACAAAAAAGATGAGTTCTTGCCGAAAAGCTTCGAACTCCTTCTCAGGATCACCGGATTCCAGCAATCGCCGCATAATCCCAGCCATCGCCCCCTGCACCATCGAAGCGACCAGTTGCGGATCTTTCGTAAGCGGTTCGCAGGCGCTCCTCAACATTCCAACAATCGCCTTGTTGCTCCGGACCGCCGTCTGCTGCACGATCTTCGCTCCATCCACATCGGCGCTGACGGAATAGAGCGCAACACTCGTTTTCGCACGCTTCATCTTGGCGTTAATGAATGCGTTGATAAGCGCTGTCGCCATGTGCTGGAGCGTAGCACCCCTCTGCTCACGGCAAACCCGCACCACTTCCTCGGTTACCTCATCGAGGTGACGTTTCAACACCGCCTTCAGGAGTGCGCTCTTGTTTGGAAAGTATTGATACAAGGTTCCCACCGACACACCGGCCCGCAAGGCCACCCTCGTGGTGGTCAGCCGCTCCTTTCCCACCCCCAGCAAAACCTGAATGGTCGCTTCGAGAATGGCCTCCACGGTTACCGCCGAACGCGCTTGAACGGGCGATTTACGCGGCTCTAAGAGCACATGGGAACGCTGCGCCAAATGCGAAGTCCTTAGACTGAGGCTTTCTTCATCTAACCATCAGTAGACATCATGAACGCAAGTCTTGAAAAGAGAAAAAGGAGGAACACAATGACGAAACAGACCGACCTCGGTGGCAGTTTCACACTCCCGAACACATCGCTAACCTTGAAGCGCGTGGGCTACGGCGCGATGAAACTTGCCGGCCCCCAGGTTTGGGGCCCCCCGCCCGACGTTGACGGTGCGCTTGCTCTTCTCCGAGAGGCCGTTGCGTCCGGCGTGAACCACATCGATACCAGCGACTATTATGGTCCCCATGTCACCAACCAGTTGATCAAACGGGCCCTCCATCCCTATCCAAAGGAACTAGTGATTGTCACCAAGGTGGGCGCACGCCGTGAGGCGGACAAATCCTGGCAGCACGCTCTTTCGCGTCAAGAACTGATCGACGCCGTTCATGACAATCTCCAAAACCTCGGGCTCGACGTCCTTGATGTCGTTAACCTTCGGGTTGGCGGGATGATGGCGCCATCGGAAGGGTCCATCGAAGAACCCTTAACAGTGCTCGCCGAACTCAAGCGTCAGGGACTGATTCGTCATCTCGGTGTGAGTAACGTCAGCCCGCGGCAGTTGGCGGAGGCGCAAACCATTTCGGAGATCGTCTGCGTGCAGAACATGTACAACGTTGCCAGTCGAAACGATGACGGCTTTATCGATGACCTCGCCAAGCAAGGTATCGCCTACGTGCCGTTCTTCCCGCTCGGTGGCTTCACCCCGCTACAGTCGTCGGCGCTCGACGCCACAGCGGCGTCCCTCCAGTCCACGCCCATGCAGGTCGCGCTCGCCTGGCTTCTTCAGCGCTCGCCCAACATCCTGCTGATTCCCGGGACCTCGTCCGTCCTGCATCTACGCGAGAATCTCAAGGCCGCAACCCTGCAACTTCCGCCCAAAATCATCGCCGATCTGAACTCCATCGGCACAAGTCCACAGCAAAACGCGAGTGTTCCAAACTCGGCCGCATCAGCAGGATAAGTGGCACTACCATTCTTGGCTGTGTCTCCCTGCTCTTACTGTGTCCCTATATCTTCAAGTAAAACGGCCCGCAGATCTATCTCTCTGGAGGACTAAAACATGCCCATCTTCGTCACTGGTGCCACAGGTTTCATCGGCTCTGCCATCGTTCAAGAACTAACTAGCGCCGGCCATCAAGTGCTAGGCCTCGCCCGCTCAGATGCCTCCGCCAAGTCCCTTACGGCCGCTGGCGCCCAGGTGCATCGAGGTGATCTCGGAGACCTGGAAAGCCTGCGCAGTGGAGCAGCAAAGTCCGATGGCGTGATTCACACCGCCTTCAACCACGACTTCTCTAAATTCGCCGCGAACTGTGAGGCAGATCGGCACGCCATCGAGGCTCTCGGCTCCGCGCTCGCCGGCTCTGACCGCCCCTTGATCGTCACCTCCGGAACCGGGCTCCTCCTTACGCCAGGCCGCCTCGCAATCGAGGAAGATGTGCCCGCTTCCTCGATTCCCCGTATAGCTTCGGAACAGGCAGCAGCTTCGGTGGCGGCGCGCTGCGTGAACGTCTCGGTGGTGCGTCTCCCGCCGTCAGTGCACGGCGACGGCGATCACGGCTTTGTTCCGACACTCATCGGCATCGCGCGTCAAAAGGGCGCTTCGGCGTATGTTGGCGACGGGATCAACCGCTGGCCCGCCGTGCACCGGCTCGATGCCGCCCATCTCTACAGGCTGGTGCTCGAGAAGGGTTCCGCCAGAGCCCGGTATCACGGGGTTGCCGATGAGGGCGTGCCGTTCCGAGACATCGCTGCTGTAATCGGCCGACGCCTGAACGTCCCGGTCGTCGCCAAGTCCCCCGAGGAAGCAGCCGGCCATTTCGGCTGGTTCGCGCATTTCGCAGCGATCAACAGCCCAGCCTCAAGCGCGCAAACCCGGGAACGCCTGGGATGGCACCCGACACAGCCTGGGCTCATCCCCGATCTCGACCATGCGCGCTATTTCGCAACCTGAGAAGCAATCAACGCCGAACGCCCCGCATTTTCCAACGCTCAACCCCTGAATTCGACTTTTCACAGGAGATTACTTAGCCAGTCGTTTAACGCGTGTTATTCTTTCCTGTGTTTGCCAAGCCCCAAACCGCGCCGGTCTTTGCCCATCCAAATCATCTATCCGCTAACCCAAACAGAATCAACACTTGCAAAACTGCAACAAAACAAACAGCTTTAACCTCCTCTAGAATGAACACTTGTAGAAAAACCCTAAGGGGAGGGTGTTATGGTTAACCGGCCGAGCATCTGTTCGGTTGGCCCTGCTGACGTTCGCACCAGCCGTACCATGCCACGAAGTTGTAGCGGCCGCTTTCCGAAGCGGGCGCTGTTGACGTCTTAACCGGCGGGAAGGTTGATGTCACTCACGTTACGAACCTACGAACAACACGATTTCGGCGCACTCCACCGCCTCGACCAATCCTGCTTCCCGCCGGGCATAGCGTACTCGCGTATGACACTCCACTATTTTCTCTCACTCTCATCCGCCAATTGCCTAGTCGCCCTCGAAGGCAAAAAGACCGTAGGCTTCATCCTGACCGAAGAAAATCCGCCCCTGGGCCACACGATCACACTGGACGTCGCTCCCGAACACCGCCGCCACGGAATCGGCTCCGCGCTGCTGGCAGAAAATGAGAGAACGTTGGCCCAGCACGGTGTCCGCCACATCCTCATCGAAACGGCAATCGACAATCAAGCCGCGGTTGCCTTCTGGCAGCGCCACGGCTATCGTATCGAAGCCGTCCTGAAACGCTATTATCTTGGCCGTCTTGACGCCTACGAGATGCGCAAAATACTGCCGGCAGCCGCCACCGCAAAGTCGGCGCAAAAGGACATCTAGAACTCCATGCCTCTGATTCAGGCGGTCATCCTCGCCCTGGTGCAAGCCTTAACCGAGTTTCTTCCGGTCAGCAGCACGGCGCACCTGGTTCTCTTTCCCTGGCTATTGCACTGGCCCGATCCAGGCGAAGCGTTTGACGTAGCGCTCCACGCCGGAACCCTCGTCGCGGTCCTGCTCTATTTCTTCAAGGATTGGCTGACGCTCGCACTCTGCGGTTTGGGTATGAACTATCCCAAGACTGCCCAGCCTGCCGAAGTCCAGCAACATCGCCGATTATTCTGGTACATGGTCGTCGGCACCATCCCCGGCGCCATCCTCGGCAAGCTGTTCGACAAGCAGATCGAAGAGCATCTCCGCTTGCCAGGAATTATCGGCGTGTCCATGGTTGTCATCGCACTGGTCATGTGGTTGGCAGACTCACGGGCCCGGCTTAAGCGCACCATCGAGCAATCCGTCGTGACCGATGCCATCGCGATCGGCAGCGCGCAAGCCCTGGCACTGTGGCCCGGCGTCTCCCGCTCCGGCATCACCATATCCGCAGGCTTATTTCGCAACTTCACCCGCGAAGCGGCCACCCGGTTTTCGTTTCTGCTTTCGGCTCCGCTGATCGCGGGCGCAGTCGTTTCCAAGTTGCCGGGTTTGGTCAAGCTGCATAAGGCCGGCAACCTGGACTTACCTCTTTCCACTCTGGCCATCAGCGTCGCCGTTTCCGGAATCGCGGGCTTCTTTGTAATCGCATTTTTCCTGCGCTATCTGAAAACACATACGTTGAAAGTATTTATTGTCTACCGCATAGTGTTTGGTATCATCATTTTGGTTTTGGCTTACCTTCAGGCAGGCCCGCGATAGCGCCAACGTGCCCGCCACCACTCAGCCTTCCCCAAATGCTGAGGAGAATTTGTGCGCGTCCTAACCCCAACTGAGAATAAACGGCTCAACGAGCTGATCGGCTTTCTGTGCATCACCATCGCCATTCTGTTGGCGCTGGCGCTGTTGACCTATCAACCCCAAGACGTGGCGTTTAACGTCAGTGCCCCGCCATCCGATGGCCCGCTCGCCCGCAACTGGATCGGCCCGGTCGGCGCCTATGCGGCGGACCTGCTCTTTCAAGTGTTCGGCTTCGCGGCGTTTTTGCTTCCCGTGGCGATCGGAATCCTCGGATGGCGATGGCTTCGCAGCCGGAGCATCGATTCCCAGGTCGCGACAATGGTGGGCTATGGGCTCCTGCTCCTCTCTTTGCCCTCCCTCCTGTCGTTATGGCACGTTCCTGAGATTCGTGGCGCGCTACCTCCCGGCGGCTTGCTGGGCAGCGTGATCTCCAACGAACTCCGAACCGGGTTCAATTTGTGGGGCGCGAATCTGGTGGTGATTGCCATTCTCATCACTGCTTTGTTCATGACCACGCGATTTTCGTTTTCAGGTGCGCATGCCTGGGCGAGCAGTTCCAAGGGACCCATTGGCGCTGTCGAAAAGCTGGGTATTCTGCAGAAGGTGCAGGCGCGCTGGCACGCCTGGCGGGATTCCCGCGAAGACGAGCGCATGCGGCGCCGTTTGCAGGAGACGCGCACTTCCGGCCGCAAGCCTGTGAATCAGACGACCGGCAAATCTGTCGCGGAGCCCGCCGAAGAAACCGAGCCGGATCGCACTATTCATCTTCCGGATGAGACCGACATTTTCGGCCGCGTTCGCACATACAAAGAACTCGACAAGCGAGAGAAAGAAAAGGAGGAAGTGCGGGAACGCGAAGCCCCCAAAGCTCCTGTATTTGTAATGAACTCGGAGAACACCGAGAAACCGGTGAAGAAGGCTTCCGAAGCCAAAATCGCGAAAGGAACCACCAACTACCGGCTGCCTTCGGTCTCCTTGATGCGTGAAGGCGAGCGCAGCCAAAAGATTGATGAAGACGAGTTGAAGATGCGTGCCCGCGCCATCGAAGAAAAGTGCATGGAGTTCGACGTACAAGGGCGCGTCACGCAGATTAATCCAGGGCCGGTGGTTACCACCTTTGAATTCAAGCCCGAAGCCGGAATCAAGTACAGCCGGATTATCGGCCTGACCGAAGACCTGTGCCTCGCGCTGCAAGCGGAATCGATCCTGATTGAACGCATCCCGGGCAAATCGACGATCGGCATCGAAGTGCCGAACATCAACCGACAGACCATTGCGCTGCGCGAGATCATTGAATCTCCGGAATTTCTCAATTCACCGAGCAAGCTCACGCTGGCAATGGGCCGCGATCTTCACGGCCGCATCCGCGTGACCGACCTTGCGGCGATGCCGCATTTGCTGATCGCTGGATCAACCGGAACCGGCAAGAGCGTCTTCATCAACTCGCTGATGATGTCGATTTTGTATAAGGCGAGCCCGGATGACGTGAAGATGGTTCTGGTCGATCCGAAGCGGCTCGAGCTGAACCTCTATGAGAATATTCCGCACTTGATCGCGCCGGTGGTTACCGACCCGAAGATCGCTTCCAACGTTTTGCGGAATGCCACTCGCGAAATGGAAAACCGGCTGAAGCTGCTGGCGCAGAAGGGCGTGCGCAACATCGAGCAGTACAACCGGACCTTTCAAAAGACGCAGTCGTTGTCGCTGTTCGAGAACGTCGAGGAGACGGAACATAAGCCGCTTCCCTATCTGGTGATCGTGATCGACGAGTTGGCCGACCTGATGATGGTGGATACCAACAACGTCGAAGAGTCCATTACGCGATTGGCGCAGATGGCACGCGCGGTTGGCATCCACTTGATTTTGGCGACGCAACGGCCGTCGGTGGACGTAATCACCGGACTTATTAAAGCGAACTTCCCTGCCCGCATTTCGTTCCGCGTGGCCAGCAAAGTGGACTCGCGAACGATTCTGGACTCGAACGGCTCGGAGTCGCTACTGGGCAAGGGCGACATGTTGTATTTGCCGGCTGGATCGTCGCGGCTGCACCGCATTCACGGGCCGCTGGTCAGCGAAGACGAAATCGTCGCGGTGTGCGATTTCTGGCGCGCACAGGCCCAAGCCAAGTACAACGAGCAACTACTGGAAGCACCAAAGGACGAAAACGGCAAGCCGTTGCCAGGCGCGGATGGAGATGCTGGCGGAACAGGCAGCGAGGCCGACGACGAGTTGTTTCAGGACGCCGTGCGCGTGGTTTGCGAAGCAGGACGAGCGTCTACTTCGACTCTGCAGCGGCGCTTGCGTATTGGATATGGCCGCGCGGCGCATTTGATCGATTTGATGGAGAAGGATGGCATCGTTGGCCCGCCCGACGGCACCAGGCCTCGCGAACTACTCAAGGGTCGCGAGTGGATGCGCGAGTTCGACGAGTCTCAGCACGGCTGAGGAAGCGCTGTGACTTCGGCTCAGATGCTGGCGGGACGATCGCAAATGCTCCGCATCAATCACCGCGCTTCTCACGCCGACACAGACCCTTCGTTCTTCAGGGTAACCCTTCTCAACTCAGGGCAGCCCTTTGAAGCTCAGGGTAAACAAGCGTGTCTGTGCTACCTCGGAAAGAGCTCCAGGTTGCCGTCGCCGGGATATGTAATTTCGAGTTCATGCACCTTGGCGAATGGCGTTAGTTCGTGCTCCCGGCTCGAGGTGGCGCTCATGATGTCCTCGACGTGCCCGCCACGCACAAGCAAAGCATCCCCAATCAGGGAGCGATGACAACGCCAAGGGACTGCCTCCGCGCACATGATCGCCGTTCGGTTGGCGCGCGCTAGCTTGAGCAAGCGTTCAATGCCCTTCCGGAATTCGTCAGTGCCCATGTAGTCGGCATAACCGCGGAACGAGGCGTTGCGCCAACCGGTATTGACGGAATCTTTCTTTGCGTGGCGCAGGCCGCCAAGGACTTTCATGTGGACGTACTCGATGCCAAGTTTCGGAAGAGCCGCTGCGAGCGAATCGGCGTTGAATTGGTGCACGCGACGGGATTTTGGGATCGTGCGGACGTCGACGAGTTGCGTGATGTCGTGCGCCTTCAACATAGCCACAAATTCCTCCAGCGAATGCGTGGAATGACCGATGGTCCAGATCGTCAGGGTCGTTCTTTTGTCTGCCGGCAGCTTCTGGTCCGCTGCGGTCGCCCTGTCTACGTGCGGGCCAGTTCTCTTTCCACTGCGTGGCTTCGCGACTGGTTTCGGCATGGCGTCGGCTCGCTTGACACAAAACGGAGTCTTTGGCTTTCATTTGACACGAAGTGTGTGCGCCCCTAAAATTAGCAGACTCAACCGTGCCGGGGTAGCTCACTGGTAGAGCGCCGCCCTGAAAAGGCGGGCGTAGCCAGTTCGATTCTGGCCCCCGGCACCACCGATACTGCCACGCCCTACGAAGTCCCAAGTTCCTGAAGCCACGTAGGGTTCCCCGGTAGGGGTCAGGGTTATTTTCTCGATGTGTTTCACGAAGATGGCGCGAGTTTGGGCCGCATTGGAATTGGCGATGGCCCGAATCTCCTGCATGTGCACCTCGACAAAACTGCGAATGTTGCGGAGTTTGACGCGCAGAGAATCGGGCCGCGCTTCCAAAAGCTTTGCGGTGATCTCGCCGATTTCGCGCTCGCGGTCCACAAGCGCTGCGCGAAGCGCCGGAGAGAAGTCTCCCTGTGCCACAACCTGAGCGAGATTGCTTACCTCGCGCTCAAGCGTTTGCTTGCGCTGATGCATGCGGTCCACATCGCCGCCCAGGCTGTCCAACGCTTTCAGCAATTGAGCCTCAAAATTGTCAAGAACGTACTGTTTCGCACCTGCTCCGAGCAGTGTGCCCAAAAAGTGTTTGACAGGGTCGACATTGTTAGAGATGTCCGGTAAACGCATTAATCAGGACTTTGCCGTTCGGATTTCAGCGCGTCACAATGTTTGCTTTGAGAATTTGACGGCAACCGCTGAGGCTGTCACGACTGAAAGCGCGTTTCGGAAGGATTGCTTCGATGGTGCTTGACCGATAGAGAATGAACGCATGAGCCGATTCTGAATAGTTGGAGAAGTATGACCATTCTTGCTTGTTTGGAACACCGACCACCTGAATTCCATCCTCCTCAATATCAATGGAAATTTCCTTCCCTGTGTCGGCACGGGCAGCCTTTGTGTTGGCGTACCTCAGGTAGAGCTTGGTTAACCATCGGACTGCTTGGGGGAGAAACATGAGCAACACTATCATCAACGCCAAAGACAGGTAAGCGCGCCAGACACTCGCATCTGGTGACCGCATGATAACCACGCCTAGCAGGGCGACCATGGCCAAACGTGCACACCGGGATATCCATCGGGCTTTTGCCGTACTCACCTGCGAGGCGTCGTAATAGTCTTCAAAATTTAAGCAGTAGGTCACTCTCATGAAGTCCCAAGCCCACCACGTCACTTTGGTTCTACCGAATACGAAGGTGTCGCGGCTCATGGTGGAATGCCAAGGCTTATCCTAGCTTCAAACAGTTCCAGCACGCTTACAGAATGGTTTATTTAGCCTTTCAGAGATTAACTGTCCCGACGGACAGCGTCGGTGGACCTAACTCCTTAGGGTCACCGGACAAGTCTAGTCCCAGTACTTCAAGTTTCCGATAAGCGTAAATCAGGAGTTGAGGCGCCTTCTTCCGACGGCTGCCTTCATTGGCACCGTGGAGTCTTGGCCGTGTTCACCCCTGCCCTCTACTGTTTGTAGATTTTGCCGTCTTTCATCACGAATTGTAGGTTTTCCAGCAGCCGGACGTCGCTGAGCGGGTCGCCGGTTACGGCGATGATGTCAGCATATTTGCCTGGCTTGATCGAGCCAAGTTCACTGGAATGGCCGAGCAGATCGGCGGCGTTGCTGGTTGCCGCTTGAATGGCCTGCATGGGAGTCATGCCGTACTTGACCATGAAGGCAAATTGTTTAGCACCATCGCTATAGGGACAAACGCCGGCGTCGGTACCAAACGACATTTTTACCCCAGCCATGACGGCCTTGTGAAAGTTGTCGAACTGAACTTGGGCGAGGTGGGCTTCCTTTTCCAGCATATCCTTGGGTACTTGCCCGGTTCTTCCTTGCTCCTGGACGCACTCGTCGTCGTAGATGTCCATATCGAGATAAGTACCGTGCTGTTTGGCGAGGGCGATGCCCTCGTCGTCGATCATGGTGGCGTGTTCAACTGACGCTACACCAGCGCGGATTGCGTTCTTGATGCCTTCGGGTGAGTGCGCGTGCGATTCGACGCGTAGACCGAAATGGCTGGCTTCATCGACTGCAGCCTGCAACTCCTCCGGCGTGAATTCCTGCGACTTGGGATAGCTGCCGTGCGTGAGCACGGCGCCGCTGGAAAGAACCTTGATGTGGTCCACTCCGTCATGTACCAGCTTGCGAACGACCTGCCGCACCTCCCACGGGCTGTTGGCCTCGCCGTAGCGCATATCCCACGGCAAGGTGATGTCCGGAGCAAGGCCCGTTACCGCGCCAGCCCCGCCGGTGATGGTCACATAGGCGCCGGCTACAAACATGCGGGGACCGATGATGTCGCCACGATTGATGGCGTCCCGGAGAGCAATATCACTGAGGGCGCGAGGGGTGCCAACGTCGCGCACCGTGGTGAAACCCGATTCGAGCATCGCACGGGCATTGGGCACCGACTCCAGCGTGAGCTGCGCAGCGGTCTTCCTGAAAACATCCAGGTCCTTCGAATCTTGCGCGCCACTAGCGACATGGGTGTGACAGTCGATGAGACCGGGTAGGACGGTCATTTTGTTCCATGGGGGAGCCTCCTCTAACACAGGCGGCCAACTCCTGGTAAGTTTGAATGTATAGGTCGAAGGAGGAGCGCTTGGTGTAGAAAAGCTGAACTCAGCTGCACGCTGAACCGAGGTCGATGATTTTGGCGATGGAAGCGACCATGTTCACGGGCTGGATCTACGATCATCTACAACCACATGCGGCCGCTCTGAAGGTGGCGCATCCATTGATGTTGCGCGCCATCGCCGCCGCGAAAAAGAAGAACGACCGCATCGATGCCCGGAAGATTTGCGACTGTCTGCGCTGTGATTTCCTGCCGGAGTGCTACATGGCTTCGACGGCGATTCGCGAACGGCGTCGCACGCT
>Ga0210399_10000004_pt1 | contig 171958 bp, 126 predicted proteins | sample IncBWC14MmetaG_FD_150865 | JGI IMG/M metagenome (GOLD analysis project Ga0210399, IMG submission 150865) | Forest soil microbial communities from Barre Woods Harvard Forest LTER site, Petersham, Massachusetts, United States - Inc-BW-C-14-M | ecosystem: Environmental > Terrestrial > Soil >...
GTTGTACTCTCTGAAGTGAACGGAGAATTCAACGCACCCGTTAAACTCACTGGGTGGTTCTGCGAATCCGGCAGCGTGAAATCTGGCGCCATCTGGCCCACCTGCGGCGCGCCGTGCGAAGCGGGCAGCACATGCCGCGCGCCGATAAAAATGCCGTAGAGGAAAAATCCGCTGAGTGCCAACGCCAGCACCGCGAGGACGCTGCCGAAAGTTTTCCCGCGAAACAGGTCCGCGTGTCGGAATGCGCGCACAAGGCCCAAGGCGATCAACACCAACCCGAACGCGATCATCGGAAGGTTCGCCCACGGAAAATCGCGAAGCGCCGGGAAGCGAACGAAAAACAGCGGATAGCTAATCACTCCCAGGAAAACCAGCGACGCGCCGGCCCACACTGCCCAGTTCCAGTTTCGTTTCATCGCTAACGCCTCTCCCCGCTCCACTCCAAGTACGACTTCCGATTTGCCTGCCCAGGGAGCGCGGATTTGACACTCGTGCCCCCGAGTCTAGCCGAGCATGCCATTTCGTAGGAAGTTTTTCGGGGGCGCGGTCGGCTGCTCACTCAGCCAGCTCACGGTAAGAAGGGATCGCGCTAATGTCGATCTTGATCGGTGGCGCAAGCTCTTCTCCGACTACGGGCTGCACCGGTTTGCCGTAAAGATAAGACAGCGCTAGCTTGAATGCTTCAAACGCGATGCGCTCGTCGCGATGCCCGAGCCAGTTCTTCCACCGGCTTTTCAGCTCCCCATCGGACAAGACTTCGCCCAGCAGTGTTTTTGATTCCGACAGAGGCAACGTTCCGCGCGCCTTTCTGTCGGCCGCCTGTTTTTCGCCCTTTTGCCACTGTCTAACGAGTCTATTTTAGACTAGGCTCGCAACGTTGCGCAGCCTCAAAATCTGAGAACAACTTGAGAACAAAACGTCCCAAATACCATGCTAAATACGACTACAAGACACAGGTAACGGCTAGACGATGCAACACTATACGAGATGTGCGGAAATCCATAGGTTGTAGGTTCGATTCCTACGCGGCGCACCAACTTCCTTTCAACTCACAACCGTCGGCCCATTGCGTTGCGTCGCGCCCTGTATGGTGGGCGCGACGACGTCCCGCCCGGGCACGACATCGACCTGCAACCTGGGATCGGCGGCCGGCACGTAAGTCACCGGCAGGCCCAATTCGCGTCGCACGATGTTGCAGCCTTGTGCGATTGCACTCGCTTTGTAGAAGGCGATTTCGCGATTACAGCCTTGGCGGCCAAAGCCGCAATCGCTCGAGACGATCAGGCGCTCGGGCGGGATGTAATTCAACGCCCTGCGGATCTCGGCGGCGACGTCTTCCGGCCGGTCTGCTTGAAGCGAGCGATGGCTGACGGCTCCGAGGCAGATCTTCTTCTTGAGATCGTACTTGAACGGCTCAAACAGCTCAAGATCCCTCTGGTTGCGATCTTTCATCTCCAACGTCCACACGTCTCCGCGGCACCGCTCCAGATATATTTCGATCGACTTCGCATAGCTCGTGTCCTCCATCACGCGCTGCATGTTCGGATTGCCCCAACAAGTGTGGATCCACAGTTCCACGTCGTCGAGCCCTTGGACCTCGCGGTTGAACGCTTCGATCATGAATTTCACTTCCTCGTGGTCTTTGCCGAAGGTATTCGCCATGAAGTGAAACGTCGGCTCCTCGGTCTGAATGCAGCGACACCCGGAATCGCGCAGCGCCAGCAATTCCCTATTCATCGCCTCCGCCATATCCCAGATCACTTGGCGTTTATCTTTGTACTTGGGGGTGTGGATATCCAGAAAGAGCGCCATCACTTGGGAGCAGCAAGTTCCGAACTTGACGGGTTTGCGGGTTCTGCCCTGCGACATGCGCCACAACTTCGGATAGTCGAGTGGCCGGTGCTCGATCTTGTCGACGACGTGCGGCCATCGCCATCCGGTGTAGATCTCATTCAGCAGCGTTCCGGGCGGGTAGTGCAGCCAAGGCGCTGTGGTCTTCTCCGGCTGCAGATAATCCCCTTCGAAACCTGCCCAGCGTTGAAGAGGATAGTGGTGCCACGCGCGGCCCGCGAGATCCTCATCCAGGTGAAAGTCACCATGCGTGACGATATCAAGGCCGGCACGCTCTTGATCACTGATCACCACCGCCAAGGCGTCTTGAAACTTCTCGCGAAAGCGCACATCCAGCATGCAGGTGTCGAGTGGGCGACCCCACATGCTCACGTCAAACCAGCGGGGCCGCGGAAACGAGCCGGTGACCGTGCTGGGAAGCGTCAAATCGGCGGTAACGGTGAACATGGTTTCCTCCGGGTCGGCATTGTACTGCCATCGGCACGCGGCGCGAGAGATTACGATGCAGCGCGGATCAGGTCCGCGGCCTTTTCGGCGATCATGATCGTTGGAGCGTTGGTGTTACCGGAGGGTATGCGCGGCATCACCGAAGCATCGGCAACGCGAAGGCCATCGATTCCGTGGACGCGCAGGCTGGCATCAACGACCGCCATCGGATCGTTGCCCATCTTGCACGTTCCCACGGGATGATAGAGTGTCTCCGCCTCCGCCCGAACGAACTCCGCGATTTCCTCATCACTTTGTACACTTGAGCCGGGATGAAGTTCGCCTCCACGATAGTCTTCGAAAGACTTGGCATGAGCGAGCTGGCGGCTAAGTTTCACTCCTTCGACAATCACGCGCATGTCGGCTGGGATCGAAAGATAATTTGCGCGAATGGCAGGCGGCTCCAACGGGTTGGCCGACTTCAGCGAAATCGAACCCCGGCTTTCCGGAGTGACTACCGTCGGACCAAAACCAAAACAGTGCTCTTTTCGCGGGGTGAGCCCGTGATTGACGTAGTACGCGGGGCCGAATAGCAACTGCAGGTCCGGTTCGCACAATCCAGCCCGCGTTCGCGAGAAAATTCCCGCCTCCGCGACGTTGGAGACCAGCGGGCCGCGCTTGAAAACCAAATATCGCAGAAAATTTCGAAGCGATTCCGCGTTCGCCATGCTGACCGGCTTTTTGCAGAGATAGCCTACCGACACCATCAGATGATCTTGCAGATTCTTGCCTACACCCGGAACATCGTGCACAACATGGATTCCGACGCGACGAATCTCGTCGGCGGGCCCGATTCCCGAGAGCAACAGCAATTGGGGCGAGTTGACCGCGCCGCCGGTGAGAATCACTTCGCGCTCGGCCAGCGCCGTTTCGATGGCGCTACCCAGGAGGAGGTACTCGATCCCGACCGCCCGGTGATTCTCGACAACGATTTCCGTCGCCTGTGCGTGCGTCAGAACCGTCAGATTTTCTCTCGCCTGCGCGGGCGTCAAATAAGCATCCGCGGTGCTGTGACGCTGGCCGGCCATCTGCGTCACCTGATAAAGTCCCGCGCCATCCTGAGTGGCGCCGTTGAAATCCGAGTTGGCGGGTATGCCCAGCTCTTTGGCCGCCGCAAGAAACGACCGGGTCAGCGGATTCACGCGGCGGAGATCAGCGACGCTCAACGACCCGCTCGCGCCGTGGTATTCCGACGCGCCCCGCTCCTGTCGCTCTGACTTCTTGAAGTAGGGAAGAACATCCTGGAATCCCCAGCCGTCGTTGCCGAGACCCGCCCAGTCGTCGTAGTCGCAGGGATTGCCCCGGATGTAAATCATGGCGTTCATGGAACCTGAGCCGCCGATCATCTTCCCGCGCGGCCAGTAGAGTTTGCGATTGTGGAGGCAAGGTTCCGGCTCAGTGGAGTAGTTCCAGTCGACGACCGTTTTATATAGCTTCGAGAACGCAGCGGGGATGCGAACTTCGCGGGCGGACGCCGTGCCACCAGCTTCGAGCAGAAGGACGCGTGTGTTGGGGTCCTCGGTGAGTCGCGACGCCAGAACGCAGCCCGCCGACCCAGCACCCACGATGACGTAGTCGTATGCTTTGGTTTCCGCGGGCATAAGTGACCGGACGGCAATTATTGACCGGTCTGTTTGGCAAGTCCAATTTCAAATGGCCGGTTGTTCGTCAGAAAGTGCAGCGCAGGGAGCATTTAGTGGCAGATGGCAAGGATGGCGGTGTGAATCTAGCGGCGAACTTAGCGTGACATCCCGAGCTTCCAAAAAAAGAGGGAGCCGAGAGGCTCCCCCTGTACGAACCGCGTTGGGTTCAATTCTATTGCAGTGGCGGGTTGGCAACTGTCGGCGTTGCTCCCGTGAGCTGGTAGCGAATCACAACGGTCTGGTCTTAGAAGAACGAGCGCTGACCCGTGGTCCCGACGGTTGCTGGGATCGCGGTCTGCGTGTAGGAGTCGTTCAACGCGTCGCCGCCGGCGGGCGGCGTATAAGCGAACACGTAGCCGCTCTTCGCGCCGAGGCTGAGAACGGGGTCAATGATGCCCTTACCACCGATGCACGCCGCTCCCGTGTTGAGCTCGGCAAGCGACGCCGAGAAGCTACTGCCGGGCAAGACGCCGCATAGTTCACTTCACCTGTGTTGACCGTTCGAACCGAACCGACTGCCGATGCTTCGTTGGCGGCCATCTTCGACTTGATCAGATTCGGGATTGCAATCGCTGCGATGATCAGAATGATCGCTACAACGATCAAAAGCTCGATAAGAGAAAAACCCTTTTGTTGTTTCGTCATGATTGGAATGCCTCGCTTTCCACTAGAGAACAGTGCACGCGTGCAGCCAGACAGAAAACGCCTGTATTATAAACTACTAATGATAATAAAACGGATAACTAGTAGAGAACAAGACTATAGTTTCAACAGGAACAATGGGAAGAAAATATAAAGCTGCTCTTCCAGACCGCATCGTCGTTGGAGTAGAACATGCTGGAGAGTGGGCGGCGCCCTGGAAATCCTCCCGCGCCTGCTCACGGGAAAAAATCATTTCATCATTCGTTCGAACGACATCTTCGAGATCAGAAGTTATTCACGAGCCCTGGACTTCGCTCGCGGCGAAATCGTCGCGCTCCTGCAGGACGACGACATCCCGCCACCCGACGGCGCCTGGGTCACCAAAGCTCTCGACCTTTTCGACCGCCATCCCAAACTCGCCGTCCTGGGGGGCCGCGATGGCCTGGAGTTAAGCCTCCGAGACTCTGTGCTGGAGTCCGACGAGTCCACAAATCGGATCGCCTATCGCGCCGTCAATCAGCACAACGGCCAGCGCATCGACCTTCCGTTCAAATTCATGGAAGTAGTTAACCGTGCTCCTGTGCTCCTGCGCAGACAAACAATCCAGCAACTCGGCGGCATCGACAATGCCTTCGCGCCATTTCAATGCGATGACGTCGATCTGTGCCTGCGCGCATGGAAAGCCGGATATCAGGTGGGTCTCTACGCCACCGCATTCGTCCGCGACGTGGGGATGGGCGGAATGCGTCTGTTTAATCCGGATAAGATGGGACCCCAGTCTCGAAAGAACTGGCGAATTATCTATGATCGCTACGGGAAAGATATTGCAAATGGTTACTTCGCGGCTCGGGTCGCCGAGGCCTCTAACCCGCAGCCAGTCAAAGAAGATCCTCAATCGCGCAATCACGCCAGAAAAAATCAGGTCACGGCTCCGCGCGAGGAAGCAGCCGCCACGGCCTCTCGATAGTGTAGGCGTTGGGCTTCAGCCCGGCGCATCACAAATCAGCCCAAATTCCGCATCCGCTCGCCCAATTCACCCTATTTTGTCGAAGGAGGAAACTTCGGCGGAATAACCGCGTAACCCGGCGCGGCCTGCGTAATATTGCTATCTATCTTCGTGTTGACATCGCTGATCGCCCAGCGAATTCCCCCGCCAAGAACGTTCACGAAAAACGGAATCTCCCAATTCTCCGGCCGGTCGCCGATCGCCGTAAAGAACACGCGCCCCCTGCCCTGCATCCGAGCCCACGTCATGGGATAGGGAGGCCGTTGATAGCACTCGCCCTTCATCCCGTTGGTGTCCAGCGTCAGAATCACGTGCATGTCCGGCGCGAAATCCTTCAATGAATACCACTCGTCGGTAAAACTCACCGGCGAAGTCACTCCCTCCAACCCGGGGAATTTCGGATCATTCACGATCACGTTAGTCGTCTGCAAGCGCGGGTCGCGTCCGTGAATGATGAACTCCCCGCCTAGCATCCGCAGATAAGGATCGCTCTGCTCGCCATGCGCGATGTACCGGTTCGCCAAATCTGGCGTATCCGGCGGCGTGTGAAACGTGTCACTGGCAGCATGCGCGCCCACAAAACCAAGCCCGCCGTGCACTGAGTCCAGCAGCGTCTGCTTGCCCGCCGCCGTCATCGCCGGCTGCTTGTCTGTACCCTCCGTCGTCAAGTCCCCCGTCGTAAAGAAAAACACGGCCGCGTATGAGTGAAATTCGCTCGAGTCAAAAACGCGCCCATCCTTCGTCGCGTTCACATCGAACCCATATTTCGCCCCCAGCCCACGGACGCATTTCTCCACCACGCTCGGGTTTCCCGGCGTCGTTTTCACCACCGCGTGCTCGAACCCGGACGATTTCGTAAACAGCAGAACCGACTTCTTGCCCGCGGCGGATAGTCGGCTAGACAACGCCAGCCCCGCACTTCCCATCGCAATCGCACGCAGAAAATCCCGCCGGCTCGCAGCATCATGAATCATTTTATTTTTCCCTCGTTTTCCCCTGCACGAAATTCTCAGTCTTGCTCTCCATGCAGGCATCCGGGAAAGCTCTCGAACGCATAGTTCCCGTTCCAACCGAGTTCACGCATGCCTTGCTCGGACGAATAGTACGCCCCGGCGATCCAGTCTTTCAAATTGTGAAAGTCCTCCTGATGCGTTTCCTGTTTTGAGAAATCCGTAAGCAACGTTTCCCGCTCGCCTTGCGCCAGCACCGCAAACCCGCGCCCGAATCGCTTCTTCGCCTCGTTCTCAACGGCCGCAAGGGAGGTGATAAAATCCCGCCGGTGTTCCGCGGTATCCACACTCAAAAGCAGATCGATGAACTGATTCACTTTCGCGCTCGTGGATCCCGGCACAATGACTTCCGCAACCGTTGTGAGTGCCGTGTCCTGCTGCGTGTTCAAAAACAGAGGCTTCCAGTCAACCGCTGACCGCATATGCTCCGCGCGATCCAGCGTCGCGCCGTCGCTCAATAGCCGATAAATCGAGTGCGAAGACGCAACCAGGGGCAAGCCCGCTCCTGCCGCTATCCCGCCCAGAAACTTCTGCACGATCTCGCGCCGGCTCAGTTTCCGCGTAGCCTCCGGGCCCGTATCTGTCGCCAGCATCCCCGCCTCAATATCCAAGTCCACCCTCGCATCCAAATCGGCCGTGATGTTACCACTCGTCCTCAGACTCGCCCACAAATAATCTCAAGAAGATTACTTCCGTCTTTGACCTCGCTCCCGCCACTTGATAGCATCCGTTTTGCGTCGCACTGTTGCGAACTCCAGGACCACGATGCCATCTGAAAAGAACTCCACCTTCGACGTACTCGTAGTCGGCTCCGGCGCCTCCGGCGGCTGGGCCGCCAAGCGCCTTTCCGAAGCCGGCCTCAAAGTTGCCATCGTGGAAGCTGGCCGCCCCCAGTCCGACGACAATTTCTCCGAGCACAAGCCAGCCTTCGACCTGAAATACCGCAACATGGCTCCGGAAATCGTTCGCAAGACGCGCCCCATCCAAATGAAATTCGACGTCTGCAACGAATACACGCAGGACTGGTTCATCAACGATTTCGACGAGCCCTACACCACTCCCGCCGAGAAACCGTTCCACTGGCTGGGCCGCCTGCGCATGACCGGCGGCCGCACCAACGTTTGGGGACGGGTCAGCTTGCGCTTCAGCGACGCTGATTTCAAAGCTGCCTCGCACGACGGCTACGGCGAGGACTGGCCGCTCAGCTACAGCGATATCGCTCCTTACTACGACCTGGTCGAAAAATACGTCGGCGTCACGGGTATGGCCGAAGGCCTGGAGCATCTACCCGATGGCCAGTTTCAACCGCCAATGCCGCTCACCTGCCAGGAGTCGGTGTTCCGCGATCGCGTCAAGAAGAACCTCAACCGCACCGTCACGCTCGCCCGCTCCGCCAACCTTACGCGTCCGATCAATGGCCGCGGCCCATGCCACTATTGCGGTCCTTGCGAGCGCGGCTGCGTCACCCACTCCTATTTCAATGCGGCCTTCACCACCGTCCCCGATGCGCTCAATACCGGCAACTGCACGCTCATCTCCAACGCCATGGTCCATAAAGTCCTCGTGGACCCCGCCAGCAACCGCGCTCGCGGCTTGCTCTTTGTCGACCGCGTCACCCGCCAATCACACGAACTCTACGCCCGAGTCGTGATTCTCTGCGCGCAATCGCAGGAATCGGTCCGCGTCCTGCTCAACTCCGCCACCCGCGAGTACCCCAATGGGCTCGCCAATTCCAGCGGCGTCCTTGGCCACTACCTCACCGCCCACGTTCGCAGCGGCGGAGGTTCCGGCGATTTCCCGATTCTCGGCGGGAAACACACACTCGGCGCTCCGGTGAAGCCGGTCGGAATTTACGTCGCGCGCTTCCGCAATTTGAAAGGTGAGCCGCCGTACAAGAAATTCATCCGCGGCTTCGGCTATGAAGGCGAATCCAGCCTCGACCTGAACTGGAGCGCGCCCGGCTTCGGCGCGGCGTACAAGCAAGCCGTCCTCGAACCACGGGCCTCGCTCAACGTCACGGGCTTCGGTGAAGTTCTGCCGCGCTGGGATAATTTTGTTGAGCTGGACCCGCAAGTGAAAGACGTCTACGGCATTCCCGCTCTGAAGATTCACATGTCCGATGGAGAAAACGAGCGCGCCATGATTCAAGACATGGGCGATTCCGCCGGAGAAATGCTCGAAGCGGCTGGGGCGAAAAACATCCAGACCTACGCAAATCCCTCGGCTCCGCGATGGGCGCTACACGAAGCGGGCATCGCGCGCATGGGCGCCGATCCCAAAAAATCCGTCCTGAACCAGTTCCAGCAGTCCCACGATGTCAAAAACCTTTTCGTTATGGACGCTTCCGGTTTTACGTCGAATCCCTGCCAGAACCCAACGCTCACCATAATGGCCCTCTGCGTTCGGTCCTGCGATTACTTGATGGGTGAACTCAAGCGCTCGCCGCATCTATAGCCGGGCCGATGGTGGGTAGGAAGAACGAGGTAGTTAACCGTAACCGACCCCCCCCTCCCCCCTTTTTGCGCAAGTGTTCATTTTAAAGGTGGTTAAAGTGATTTGTTTTCAGACACTTTCCAAAGTGCTGATTCTAAATTGGTTAGGATGGTTGATTGTTGGGGGTGGATTCGACCGGCGTCCCGGCTTAACACCCGCTTGCGGTGCACCTAAACCCCGCCCTCGAAGAGACCGAGGACGATGGTTTGATTCGCGGTGCCGATTCGGCAGGTTATTGCGAGAGCCGGTATAGGACGCAGCCGTGTGGGGGCAGCGTCACCGTGAGGGATTCAGCAGCGTCAAGATCTCTGCGTAGCCACAAGTCGCGCAGCTTGTATTTAGCGTCCGTCAGCCCCAAGTCTGTCCACGCGTGGTGGGCTCTCTGTTCGCGGTCTTCCAGATTGAAAACAGCGAGGTAGAGGTGGCTTCCAGACTCAGCTTGCGCCACCCACACGACAGTGGTGCTTGTCGAGATTACTGGCCGATTCTGCTTCGAGTGCTGGTCCACGGCGATGACTTCCGGATTGGTGAGTAGGGATGTCGTCCAGGCGTCGCTCTTCGGCAAGTTTGCTCCGATCATCAGCGGTGAGCGGAAGATGGTCCATAGGGTGAGCAGGGTGCGCTGTTCGTCGTGCGTCATGCGTGTCTCACGGGCTGTGCCCCAGCCAGGAGCTGGGCCCAAGTATCCGATTGGTAGCATGTCGGCATCCGGCCAGCCGCCGGGTTGTGCCAGACCGGCCCATTTCGCGATTCGGGGGAACTGGTCGCCGAGGCCTTGTGGGTAGTCTACGGTGCTGTGCCACAGATCCCAGACGTCGTCGGAAATTCGCCAGAGGTTTGCGTACTTGCGCATCTCATCGACTTTTTCAATCGGAGCGGCGCCTGGCGAAAGACTCAAGACAATCGGCCGGCCGGTCTTGCGCAGAGCCGTGCTCAACATCCGAATCTCGTCGCCTTTGTAGGGCCTGCTGCTGATGCAATCTACTTTGATGAAGTCCACGTCCCAGCTCGCGTATAGGCGGGCAATAGAATCGTAGTAGGCCTGCGCCGCGGGCTTCGACGCGTCTAGACCGTAGTTGTCGAAATTCCACGGACACGTATCCGAAGTGTCTGCCGCGTCCGCCGCGTGAAAGGCCGATCCTTCGATGGGAGAATTCTTCTCCACCGCTTGCTTGGAAATTCCACGCAAAATGTGAATTCCGAATTTCAAACCGAGAGAATGCACATAGGCTGCAAGGGGCTTAAACCCGCTGTTGTTGGCTGACGAAGGGAATCGCAGGATCGCCGGCGTGTAGCGTCCGTGATCATCCAGGCTGTATTGCGAGGTCTTGGAATTTCCTTCCGGGGTTGGGTTGGTGACGAACCACTCCATGTCCACGACGACGTATTGCCAGCCGAAGGATTTCAGATGGTCGGCGAACCATTGGGCGTTGGCTTTGAAATCGGGTTCGGTAATGGTGGTGCCGAAGGAGTCCCAACTGTTCCAGCCCATCGGGGGCGTGGGTGCTAAGGTTTCGGCGGTGTCCGAGGCTGAAGGTCTCGGACTGGTCGTTTCGCCGTTCACTTTGGAACCCGGTGGCGTCGCCGATGTGAAGGAGGCGAGCATGAGCAGGGCGATTAGCGAAACACGGAGTTCGATTCGTGGCTTCATGCGTTTTTCTTTCGCATCGTCAAGAATACGTGCGAGAGTTTCCGGGTGGAGATAGCACAGTGGAGGATTTGTGACAACCTGAAAAATCGATCAAGAACGGAAGAGGGTCGGCGGCGAGCGCTTTGGTTTTTGGTTGTGCTGGAGTTTCGTCTAAACCCCGCCCTCTCGGCCCTTCGAAGCTCAGGGTAAAAGAGGGCGGCTACAGGGTGGCGTGCGGAAACTTTGAGTCAAGACGCAACAGCCGGGCGGGGCCCTTCGAGGCTCAGGGTAAACAAGCCCCGCCCCTACGGGACATCGAAAAGAGAAGGTATCGACTCGTTATTCAAAATCTGCTTCGGGTGCTGGGAGTTTGTCGCCGTCGCGGGCTACCCATACGTATAGAGTTGGCAGTAGGAAAATACTCAGGAGCAAAGCACCCATGAGGCCGCCGACGATAACAATTGCGAAGGGACGCTGCGAATCCGAACCGATGCCGCGTGACAATGCGGCCGGCAACAAACCTAAGGTGGCGACGAGCATGGTCATCATGATCGGCCTTAGTCTCAGCACCGCGCCTTCAATCGCGGCATCCTCGATGGAGTGACCCGAGGCGCGCAACTGGTTGATGTATTCCAGCATGATCACGCCGGTTTCCACTGACACGCCGAATAGCGCAAGAAAACCCACGCCGGAGGAAACGCTCAGGTGCGTGCCCGTTATCAACAGAGCTAGTAAACCGCCAATTGGAGCGATGGCAACGTTGGCGAGAATCAGTCCTGCCCATTTCGCCGACCCGAACATGGTGTACAGAATAATGAAAATCACAAGCAAAGTGATGGGCACGACGATCGACAATCGTCTTTGGGATCTTTTCTGGCTTTCGTACTCACCCGCCCAGTCGATGTGATAACCCACCGGTAATTTTACTTGAGCGCGTACGAGCTTCATCGCTTCCTCTACCGCGCTGCCTAGGTCGCGGCCCCGAACGCTGTACTTGATCGCCACATAGCGCGAGTTTTCCTCGCGGCTGATTTGCGAGGCGCCATCGCGGACCGAGATGTTGGCGAGTTGCGCCAGCGCGACGCGCTCGCCAGTGGGCGACACGAGACGAACGTTTTCGATGGCCTCCTTGGTGTCGCGATAGGGCTTTTGGTACCGCGCCACCAGATCGTAGCGCTGCTCGCCCTGCAAAACCTGGCTCACCGCTTTGCCGCCGATAGCGGTCTCGACGGCGTCCTGCACGTCGGAAACATTGATGTTGTGCCGGGACGCCTGCTGGCGATCCACGGTGATGTTCAGGTTGGGCTGCCCGAGCACGCGGAACAATCCCAGATCCTCGACGCCAGGAACACGCCGCATTACGCTCACAACTTCGTCTCCCTTTTCTTCCAGAACCTTGAGGTCTTCTCCGTACAATTTGATGGCCAGCTCGCCCTTCACGCCGCTGACGGCTTCCTCCATATTGTCGGAAATGGGCTGCGAAAAATTCCAGAGGACGCCGGGGAGTTTCGCGAGTTCCCGATCCATCGCTCCGATCAATTCATCTTTATCTTCGTCGAAGACAGGACGCCATTTGGTTTTCGGAAGCAAGTCGACGAAATACTCGGTGTTGAAAAATCCGGTGGCGTCGGTGCCGTCGTCAGGTCTCCCGACTTGCGAGACAACTTGCTTGACCTCCGGGAAGGAGGCCAGGATTTCACGCGCCTGATTCGCGAGGCGGGTGGCTTCGGTCGGGCCAGTGCTGGGCGCCAGGGTGCCGCGCACCCAAATAGCTCCTTCGTCCAAATGAGGCAGAAATTCGGAGCCGATCACACCGCTCAACATCAGAAAAGCGGCTACTACAAAGGCCGCGGCGCCTGCCCCGACGGATACGGCGCGGTGCTCGATCGCCCATTTGACTGCGCCGCGATAGCGATCGCGAAGGAACTCCATCACCGGGTTGCGCCACTCTTTCACGCCGTGTCCAAACTGGATTAATGCCAGAACCGGAGCGATCAGAACGCAGAACAACAATGCGCCGAGGAGGGCGAAGGAAACGGTCCAGGCCATGGGTTTGAACAAGCGGCCTTCCACGCTTTGCAGCGTGAAGATCGGCAGGTAGGCAGTGATGATGATGGCGCGGGCGTAAAACACCGGACGGAGTACTTCCATTACCGCGTCGCGAATGATTTCGAGCGGCGTCTTGTGGGTGTTGTTGGAAAGGCCAAAGTGGCGAACGATGTTTTCAATGATGACGACGGTGCCGTCAACCACCATCCCGAAGTCCAGAGCGCCCAAGGACAATAAATTGGCAGGGATCTTGTTGAGGTCGAGGCAAATCGAAGCAAACAACAGCGAGAATGGAATGGTGAGCGCAACGATCAGCGCGCCGCGGAAATTTCCCAAGAACAAAAAGAGAATGACGGAAACCAGCAACACGCCTTCGGTAAGGTTATGCATGACAGTGTGAGTGGTCAGATGCAGCAGGTCGCTGCGATCCAGAAAGGGCACGATCTTCACGCCGGGAGGAAGTATCTTCTGGTTAAGTTCGTTCACTTTGTTGTGGATGGCGGCCAGGGTCTCATCGGCGTTGGCGCCCTTGCGCATCAGCACGATGCCCTCGACCACATCGTCGTCGTCCACGACAGCGCCGTCCGCGCGGTGAATGGCCTTGCCGATTTGTCCCAGGCGAATCTTGGGCGCCTGGGTGACCACGGCGATATCGCGGATGTGAATGGGCGTGCCGTTTTGCGCCCTGACGACCGTCTGGCCGATGTCTTCCACATCGGTGAACAGGCCGACGGCGCGAATATTGATCTGCTGCAGCCCGGCCTCGAGGAAACTTCCACCGGCGTTCACGTTGTTATTCGCGAGTTGCTGTTCGACCTGAGAGATGTTCAAGCCATAGGCAACGAGTTTCGCGGGATCGAGGCGCACCTGATACTCTCGCGTCGGCCCTCCGAAGCTCGATACATCAACCACATTGGGAACGGATTTGAACTGCTTCTCCAGCTTCCAGTCCTGAACGGATTTCAGTTCCATCAAATCGTATTCGGGGTTTGTGCTGCGCAGGGTGTACCAGAAGATCTGTCCGACGGGACTCCAGTCGGCGCCCATTTGTGGTTGCAAATTGTTCGGCAAGGTGAGTTGCGACACGCGCTCCCCCACTTTTTGCCGGTTCCAATCGTTTTCGGAATTGTCATCGAAGATCAGCATCACGCTGGAGAGGCCAAACAATGACGCGGAGCGTAAATGCTCGAGGTGCGGGAGTCCGTTCATCTGCACTTCGATGGGGATGGTGACTTGCTGCTCTACTTCCTCGGCGGCACGTCCCGGCCACTGAGTGATGACTTGTACGTAATTGTTGGCGACGTCCGGATAGGCTTCGACGGGCAGATTGTGAAAAGAAATGGCGCCCCACACGAGCAAAAGAAGGCCCACGGCTAGCACCATGAAGCGATTGTTGAGCGCGACGGTGATGGCGTTTCGCATTATCGTTTCACGTTGTGGTGGTTCACGGCGTGACGGTTCGTGCCGCGGTGGTCAAGAGAAGGCACTTATTCCTCCACCGTGTTTTGCATTACCAGCGCATTGCTAACCAGTTGCTGGCCCGGCTGCAATCCGGACACGAGTTCTTGCATGTTGTTCGGCAGGGTGTCGCCACTGGTCACCTCGACGCGGCGGAACTTCTTATCGTTCCCCTTGCCGCCCGCCGGCAGGTAGACCCAGTCGCGATCGTGCAAGTGCAAAATCGCGGACGAGGGCACCGAAACATGCGTTTCTTTCTTCAGACCGTGGAATGTTGCGGTGACGAACATTCCGACGCGCAAAAGACCCGGATTATGAACCTCGATACGGACTTTGGCGGTGCGAAGACTCGGATCGAGCACCGGGCCGACGTTGGAGATGCGTCCGGTGAGAACTTTATCGGGATATGCGTTGATCCGAATGTCGGCGTTTTCGCCGACGTGGACCTCGGCAAGGTCATTCTCATAGACGTCACATAAAATCCATACGGAAGACAAGTCCGAGATGGTGAAGGGGTTGGGCGAGCCCAAGCCAGCGACGCCGGCGGCGTTGGTGACCTGCTGGTCGGTGATCACGCCCGATACCGGAGCAACGATATCCACGATGGCGGCGGGATGATCGATGCTGGCGCCAAGCACCCGGAGTCGCTCCGTCGTGTTTTCGACGTCTACCGCGGCTTTGTCCTCGGTGTCCTGAGCTACTTGCAGATCGTTCAGCGATAACGCGCCCTTGTCGTACAGGAGCCTTGAGCGTTCCAACTGCGTGCGTGAGAGTTGCTCGTCCACCACGGCCTTCCGGTAATCCGAAAATGCGGCGGCCATATCGGAGCTCTGCACGCGAAGGAGGATCTGGCCTTTTTTAACGGTATCGCCTAGGCGTGCGCGAATTTCGACAACGCGACCGGTGGCCAGCGAGATGACCGGAACGGTCCGGGAAATATCGGGACTTACCGATCCCGTAGCCATCAGTTTTGAGGACGAGATGTACGCCGTCGCAGTCGCGAGTGGAAATTGCTCAGGGTGATCAACTTGCACCACGTTGGCGTCCTGCTCGTGTTCTACCTTGGTCTGCGGAGGAGCTTCGGCTTTGGGGTCGCTTTTACTTTCGCCGCAGCCGAACAGAAATGCGGCTAGAAGGAGAGTTGCCATTGCTGTTATTGCTGCCATTGCACTTTTTAGAGGAACACAGCCATGAATTGACGGCGCCCGCTTCGGAAAGCGGCCGCTACACTGGATGGCTGTGCCACTGGCAGGAATAGCTGTGCCACTGGTGTTCATGTTCAGGGGGCTCATTGGATGACCTCGCGTCCGACAGCCATATTCAGTTGACCGGCTGCGTCCAAATACGAGCCAACCAGGGTCAGATAGTTGAGTTGAACGCCACGGTAGTCGGCCTGCGCGTTCAGGAAATCGAGCAGAGAAGCGGCGCCGTGCTCGTAAGAGAAGGAAATGGTGTCGCGCACTCGCAGTGCTTGTTGGAGGTAGTGCTCCTTGTAGGGTTGCAGGAGCGCTACGGTGCTTGCCAAGGTGCCATAAGCGGAATCCACATCACTGAAGACCTGGGCGCGCGTGGCATCCATCAGCCGCTGGTTGCGGTCGATGTCCAACTGCGTGCGCTGTTTTTCTCCTTGATTGCGGTCGAAAATGCGCAGGGGGATGCTCACGCTGACTCCGAAATACTGGTCGATGGGCGGGTTGCGGCCGACGTCTGCACCGAAGATCGGATCCGTGGATCCCATGGAGACTGCCAGGCGATGATCGGTTCTGGCTTTCTCCACCGATTGGAGCGCGGCTCGTAAATCGGGGCGGGTGTCTAGTGCCGCTTGGCGGACGTTGTCGAGCGGGGCTACCTGTGGAGAAAAATCGAACGGGCCTGTCACGTCAAATTGCTCGACTGGGGTGCGGTCGTTTAACAGGGTGAGCATTTGGATCTTTGCGGTTCGCAGGTTCACCTGCGCGGTTTGCAGGTCGGATTCGTATTGAACGCGTTGCAGCTCGAGGCGATCGAGATCAACTTGGGCGATGGCGCCGGCTTTGTAACGGTCGCGGTTTACATCCAGGACATGGTCGTAGTAGGAGAGGTTCTCCCTGGCGAGGTCAAGGACAGCTTTTTGCTGAAGGGTTTGCACGAAGGCGCTACGCAAGTTGAACAGCAGCGTTCTTTCGAGATCGGCCTGTTGAGAAATCGCGATGCCCGTCGCTTCTTTGGCGCTGTCCAGGCGGAGTTCGCGCTTGTGCTGGCGTTCGTGCAGGTAGGTGAGCGTCGCCGAGGGCAGAAAGAAGGAGAAAGGACCGTGGGATGGCCCTCCGGGAAACGGATCGATCTGGTCGGCGAGGATTGCCAGATTGGGATTGGGACGCAAGTAGGCGGTGATCTCATTAGCGCGAGACTCGTCGATTCCGATCTGTCCAGCGAGAAGCGAGGGATTGGCGGCCTCGAATTTGTCGCGTACCTCCTGCCAGGTCAGCGACTTTTGGGCTAAACAGCTCTGTGCCAAAAGCGCCGCTACGATAGACGCCAAACACAGACGCTTCGATAAACCCTTCATGAAACCTCCATGTCCTTTCTTGCGCGCCGCTGAACTTGAACAGCTTTCCCATGTCTCCCGATGAAGTGGTGCCAGTTTGCTCGGAGCAAAGGGGCTAACTCTAGCGCACTCAGAGGGTTGGTGAAACTATATCGGCGGCAACGAGGGCGCCAGTTTACGCGTGCATGAATGACGTGTTTAAACGTGAAGAACGAGGGGAGGCGCCCGGCCAGCAAAAGCCACGAACAGGGTAAAAGCGTGGCGGCGAGAGATTGCGGCGGCCAGCAATTCGGGTGTGACCGAGGTTCCTGAAACTCGATCATTCAACGAACAATCACCGCCGGCTCGAGTGAGGGCCGCGATCGCAGCATCTTTAGCGTCAAGCGGCGAGAGACGCGCTATTTTTTCCGTACTCCAAACAATTGCAGGATAAGCACTTGGATCAGTTAGCGTGAAATTTCCTTGGCCATCATTCAATAGGACCGCGACTGGCTGGTTAAGCCAGGAGGTGGTGACGATCAGATCCAGGCGTTGGTCGCCGTTGACGTCGCGGGAGGTGATGTCCAGCCCGCCGGCCGGAGCGTTGACAGCGATTACTTGGCGGGCCCCGGTGCTGAGCTGGAATCCGATCCAGTACCGGGCGCGAGAAACGCCAATCCTTCCGGTTTCGACGGTGGCGAGATCCGGGAGGTTGTCGCCATCGAAATCGGCAATGGCGAACCGGGAAGTCAAATTTGTTTGGGCGGGCGCTATAACCGAGGGAGCCAGTACTGAGGCTTTACCGAAGCTTCCAAAGCAGGAGACCTCGCATAGAAATAAAAGCGCGAACGCTGCGCGTTTGCGGAGAGGGAGTTGCGACAGCAAACTCACGAAACCTGATTCACATGCCATAAAAGCGACGGCTTACAAGCGAGTGATCCTGTAGTTGCAAGGGAACCAGCCGCCCTTTTTGCCGAAAGCAGGATATCACCGGTTGCCCCTAATAAGAGTAGTCTTGGCCGCTGCCGAGGGTGTCGAAATCTAGACTATTCGGAGGTGGACCGATGGGTGGACGGCTCTGTCTTTTCGACGAGGTTCGAGATATCTTATGGCCGCTTGCAGATAGCAAAGACCCGAGGGACGGAGCCCGATGAACAAGGAAGAGGTTCACGCCAAGATTCAGGAGGTGGGCATCCTGCCGGGGGTGCGCACGTCCTCGGCGGCAGAAGCGCGGTTCGCGGCGGAGACGGTCGCGAAGGCCGGGATTCCGATCGTGGAGATTACGATGACGGTTCCCGGAGCGATCGACGTAATTTCGCACCTGGCGCACAACCTCCCCAAGGTGATTGTGGGCGCGGGAACGGTGCTAGATATCGAGACGGCGCAGCTTTGTCTGAAGGCTGGGGCCAAGTTCTTGACGAGTCCTGGGCTCGACCTCGAGATTGTGCAGTTTGCGCGGAAGGAAAAGGTACTGATGATTGCGGGGGCGTTGACGCCGACGGAGGTGATCACAGCCTGGAAAGCGGGATCGGACTTTGTGAAGATTTTTCCGTGCGCACAGGTCGGCGGGGATAGCTATATCAAGGCGCTCAAGGGCCCGTTTCCGAAGGTGCCGTTGATTGCGGCCGGCGGGGTGAACCAGCAGACGGCGTCGGCTTTTATTTTGGCTGGTGCGGCGGCGCTGGGAATTGGCGGCGAGTTGATCCCGAGAGCGGCGATTGAGTTGCGGCAGCCAGAACGAATTCGCGAGCTATCGCGGAGGTTCTTGAACCTGGTGAAGACGGCGCGATTGCAAATGTCACAGTGGGAAACGCCAAGTCGGGTGCATGCGGGGTCCTAAGTCTTTGAGACTCCGGAATTCTGGTGCGCTTCTTCCCGCCGTTGTCTCTTGTAGTCGTATGTAATTTGTCAAAAGCATTTTGCTTCGGGGGGCGTGGACAGAACCGCATCCCCAAAACTGAAGGGTGCGGGCAACCGGCCTCAATGTATTGCTCGTGTCCCGGCGCAACGCCACCCTCGCCTTCCCTTCGAGGCGCCGCTTCACGTCCTTCTTGATCTCACGTACAATCGGCTCTATTGAGGCAAAAGGAAGTGTGTGATGGAGTCTAAGATCACTCGGCGATATGGGATCGGTGAAGGGGCGGAAGTGCGCCCGACGCAGGGACATGTGTCGGCGGAAAGTGGCGCCATCGCTTCGATTCGGGGATTAGCGTTGCAGCCGAATCGAGGAATACCTCTCAATTTGGATTGGGTCGAAGAGGTGAGGGTCAATACCAGCGCGGCGGAGCGGCGGGTGCAGACGCTGGTTACCCGGCGGACGGTGAAGAAGGACTGGCAGGTTGCGTGGTTGCTGCGCGCGATTTCGTGTATGGACCTCACAACCTTGTCTGGCGACGATACCGATGGGAGGGTGCGACGCTTGTGCGCGAAGGCGCGGCAGCCGATTCAGCAAGGGATCGTGAGGATGCTGGGAATCGAGAGGTTGAATCTTCGCGTCGCGGCGGTTTGCGTTTACCACTCGTTTGTGGAGACGGCGCTGCGGACGCTGGAGGGGAGCGGGATCAAGGTGGCGGCGGTGTCTACCGGGTTTCCGGCTGGGTTGTCTCCTCTGGATGAGCGGGTGGCGGAGATTCGGCGGTCTGTGGAGGCCGGGGCGCATGAGATCGATGTAGTGATCACGCGCGGGCATGTATTTGGTGGACGGTGGCAGGCTTTGTTTGATGAGATTGCGACATTTCGGGCGGCTTGCGGGCCCGCGCATATGAAGGTGATTTTGGGAACCGGGGATTTGTTGACGTTGCGGAATGTGGCGCGGGCTAGCGTGGTAGCGATGATGGCTGGCGCGGACTTTATCAAGACTTCGACGGGGAAGGAAACGACGAACGCTACGCTTGCGGTCGGATTAGTGATGACGCGGGCGATTCGGGAATATGCGCTGGAGACCGGCATGGCGGTAGGATTCAAGCCTGCTGGTGGAATCCGCACGGCTAAGCAGTCGCTGGAGTGGCTGGCGTTGATCAAGGAGGAGCTCGGGGATTCGTGGTTGAACGCGGAGATGTTTCGGTTTGGAGCCAGCAGCATGTTGGGGGATATTGAGCGGCAGCTGGAATACCATGCTACGGGTAGATATTCGGCGGAGTATCGGCATCCGATGGCTTGAGCTTGAAGTCGACGCTTGAGACCAGGCGGAGAAAGAAGGAGATAACGCAGAGACGCAGAGTAGCCTGAGGTTCGCAGAGCTTCGGCAAGTTCGTACAAGACTTGGGACTGATTGATGAGAGTGAGCATGGGTAGCGTGAGCAGATGGGAATAGTCGAAAAATTTATGTCGATGGAATACGGGCCGGCTCCGGAGGATCCGCGTGAGGCGGTGGTGTGGTTGGAGCGGCACGAGCGGCGCCTGGGGCACTTTATTGATGGCGGCTGGCGCGCACCTGTCGAGGGGAACTATTTCGACAGCACGGATCCTTCCACGGGCGAAACACTGGCTAGCGTGGCGCAAGGTTCGGCGGCGGATGTGGATGCGGCAGTGAAGGCGGCGCGTGTGGCGTTGCCTGAGTGGCAGGGGCTTTCGGGTCATGCGCGCGCGCGTTATTTGTATGCGCTAGCGAGGCAGGTGCAGAAGCACTCGCGGCGGCTTGCGGTGCTGGAGACGATGGACAACGGAAAACCGATTCGCGAGAGCCGCGATATCGATATCCCGCTGGTCGCGCGGCATTTTTATCATCACGCGGGTTGGGCGCAAATATTGGCGCAGGAGTTTCCGGGTTACACGGCTTGCGGTGTGGTGGGTCAGATCATTCCTTGGAACTTTCCGCTGCTCATGTTGGCGTGGAAGATTGCTCCAGCTCTGGCTGCGGGTAACACGGTTGTGTTGAAACCCGCGGAATTCACGCCCCTTACGGCTCTGGCTTTTGCGGAGATTTGTCTGGATGTGGGCCTGCCCGCCGGCGTCGTGAATATCGTTACCGGCGACGGGACGACAGGTGAAGCTCTTGTTCTGCATCCGGATGTCAGCAAGATCGCCTTTACGGGTTCGACCGAAGTTGGGCGAGCGATTCGCAAGGCGACCGCGCCAAGTCACAAGCGGCTTTCGCTGGAGCTTGGAGGCAAGTCGCCATTCATCATTTTTGAGGATGCCGATCTCGATGGCGCTGTCGAGGGATTGGTGGATGGGATTTGGCTGAATCAGGGGCAGGTTTGTTGCGCGGGCTCACGGCTGCTGATGCAAGAGAGCATTGCGGAGCCTTTGCTGGAGAAGGTGCGGCTGCGCATGAGTACGCTGCGCCTCGGGCCACCGTTGGACAAGGCCATCGATGTGGGGGCGATTGTTGCGCGCGTGCAACTCGAGCGCATTCAACGGTTGGTGGAGCAGGGCGTGGCTGAGGGCGCGACATGCTGGCAGCCGCCAGGGTTAGCGCTGCCTTCGCGAGGACTTTACTTTCCCCCGACGTTGTTGAGCAATGTGCATCCGGCGTCGATCGTAGCGCAGCAGGAGATTTTTGGGCCGGTGCTGACCGCGATGAGCTTCCGGACTCCGCGGGAAGCAGTGGAATTGGCGAACAACACGGTGTATGGGCTGGCGGCTAGCGTTTGGAGCGAGAGTATTAATGTGGCGCTGCAGGTGGCGGCTCAAGTGAAGGCTGGCGTGGTTTGGGTGAACAGCACGAACCTGTTCGATGCAGCGTGCGGGTTTGGGGGCTATCGCGAGAGTGGGTATGGGCGCGAGGGCGGCAGGGAAGGGATGCTGGAATATCTTGAGCCGAGCTGGTTTGCACACGCGTCCGTGCTGAGGAGCGCGCCGGTCGCGATCGATTTGCCATTCGAGGAATATGAAGATGAGGTAGCGGGCCCCGCTATCGATCGCACCGTGAAATTGTACATTGGGGGAAAGCAGGCACGGCCGGATTCCGGTTACAGCGTGGAAGTGCGAGGAGCGGACGGTCGTTTGTTGGGTGAATCTCCGCTGGGCAATCGGAAGGACATCCGAAACGCTGTGGAGGCGGCGCGCAAGGCGGAAGGTTGGGGAAAGACAACGGCGCATAACCGGGCGCAGGTGCTCTATTACATCGCGGAGAACCTTTCGCAGCGGAGCGCGGAGATTGCGAGGCGCGTGGCGGCGGTTGTCGGACAGGAACAAGCTGTTGACGAGGTGCGGTGCGGGATCGAACGCGCGTTCTCTTATGCGGCCTGGGCTGACAAGTTCGACGGGGCGGTGCACAATCCGCCGTTTCGGAATGTGGCGCTTGCGATGCACGAGCCGCTTGGGACGGTGGGAATTGTCTGCCCGGTGGAAGCGCCGCTGCTGGGATTTTTGTCGCTGGTGATGCCCGCCCTGGCGATGGGGAATACGGTTGTGGCGATTCCGTCGCAGCGGTACCCACTGATTGCCGGCGATTTGATTCAGGTTATGGAGACCAGCGACCTGCCTGGCGGCGCGTTGAATATTGTGACTGGGGAGTCCGCGGTGTTGTTGAAGGTTTTAGCTGAGCACGCGGATCTGGACGCGATTTGGTGCTTTGGAGATGAGGCCAGTTGCGCGACAGCGAAGGCTTTGTCGATTGGGAATTTAAAACAGGTGTTTGCAAACGAAGGCCGCGCGATTGATTGGTTCAACGTGGAGCAGGGCGAAGGCCGGTGGTTTTTGCAGCACGCGGTGCAAGCGAAGAATATTTGGGTACCGTACGGCGAATAGCGGCTAATTTCGCTGACTTCCTCTCTTCAGTGAGTTCGTCGTTCGGATTGACGCTTTCGATTCCAGTGCATTAAATGACCTGAAATTGTGTCGGGGTTGACGCCGGGAGGGCCCTTCGAGGCTCAGGATGAACAAGTCCCTGCTCCTACAACGGAAGGTAAGCGAGGTGTGGGAGTTCGCAGTGGCACTCCGGGTGGCAGCGCCAGCCATCCTACGCCTCCCTCCCGAAAGACGCGGGTTAGCCCCGGAGTGCCGGTGACCAGAGAGCTTTATATTATAAAATCATTATTGTTATATAATGAGTATACATAGAACGCAGCTGGCATGAGCTGCGAACTTGCCGATCGTCCAGGGATTGGTGAAGTCCATGTAGTGTAGGGTGCCGGACCGGCGAATCGCGACGGGGTGTATGAAATGAAATCCACGCGAGGACGGCGGTCACAAACTCCGTCGGAGCAGGCCAGTTCCAGTCCCGGGCGTTGCCCTTTTAGGCAATTCCGGGTCTGAAAAAGACCTTGGCTGCGGGCACCCGGCCTACTATCGGAATCTAGAATTCAGCTTCGGAAGAAGGAAAATGGTCGAGGAACGTAGACAATACCAACGACTGGTTCCGAACGCGCCGCTTTTTGTTTCGCTGGACGATTCGAAAAGCGGCTTGCTACTCGATCTATGCCAAGGCGGTTTGGCAGTGGCGAGCCTTGTCCCGCGGAGTCTGGACGAGGTCGTATGCTTGGCGTTCGACTTGCCGGAGAGCGTCGGACGCATCGAAGCGAAGGCGAAAATTGCGTGGACGAGGGATTCAGGGCACCTCACGGGAGTGCACTTCGTCGATTTGGATGAGGCGTCGCAGCAGCAGCTGACCGAATGGATATCGACGGGGACAAATCTAAGATCGGCACCGGTTCAGGAGAGCGTTGAGCCGGTGGTTGTCACGCGCTCAACATATGCTCAGGTCGATCCGATACCGGAGGACACGCGGGATAGAGGCATGGCGGACTCGCGAGGGTCCCTGCGCGACACGCAGTCGGTGGGCGAAGTGGCGCCTGAGGCGGCGGAATTGGAGCCGTCGATATTTCTGGGGCAAGAGCGCGCCGGCAAATCACGGCATTCGATTGAGCTCTTTCTGGCTGTAGTTGTCCTGTCATGTGCGTTGATTTTTCTGGGCTATCAGATGGGAACCACCGGGGCGAGCCGGCAGAGCCGCGAGGTGACGTCGACTCCCAAGGTGACGGAAGCGTCTTCGAAGCCGGAACTGGCGTCAGCGGCTTCATTGCCCGAACCGGTGCTCACGCCAGCTCCAACTCCGGCGCCGACTCGCACACCAGCGCGAACGCCGGCCCCGACCAAAACAGCAGCGCCGGCAGCACCTTCGATGGATTCTGGAGTCGTTCTGCAAGTGGGAGCCATGAAGCTGGAAGACAATGCGGCGGCCATGGCACAGGAATTGCGGAAGAAGAAATTTCCGGCGATGGTCTTCCGGCATGGCAACGACAAACTCTATCGCGTGGCTGTCGGCCCTTACAGCGACCCGGATTCGACCGCGAAAGTGAAAGAGCAGCTCGAGAAGGAAGGCTTCAAACCGCTGCTGCAGCGATGGGCGAAGGAATAGGCCTGCGGACTGGCAAACTGACTCTCTGGTGCGTCGCCTCGGATACAGGAAGGTCACCCGCAGCGGTAACCATTTTTCCGTAGGCATTTCCTGCGCGTCTGTCCTATATATAATTGAAGACACGAAATGAAATCCTGCGTCCCACCCGCGGGGCTGTCAGACACTCTCTCGAAGAGTCCGTTACCCGAGAAGGGGGAACTTTGACCGTGGCGACAACAGTGATTGGACAGGCAGTCCGGGCGCTGCACCGCGTTGTTATTGAGCGCGTCGAGCCGGAAGTAGATGGCGGCAGGTTCGCGATCAAACGAACAATCGGCGAGGAAGTACGCGTGCGCGCGGATATTTACGCGGATGGGCACGACTTGTTGGGAGCGATGCTGCTGTTTCGACGGGCTGGCGAGAATGCGTGGGCGGAAGTGCCCATGCGGTTGGTCAATAACGACCGGTGGCAAGCGAGTTTTCGAGTCCCGATGCTTGGGCGATACGCTTACACGATTGTGGCGTGGGTCGATGCGTTTCGCACCTGGAGCGCGGATTTGCAAAAGAGAGCCCAAGCGGGACAGGACATCGGGGTCGACGTGTTGATTGGGGCAGAGATCGTGAGGTCGGCAGCGGGCCGCGCGCGCGGGGGCGAAGCGAAGAAATTAGGGGAAGCCGCCACGAAGTTGAAGGAGAGCGCAAAGGCGAACCGCGAAGCAGCCTTGGAAATTGCTCTAGATGCGGAATTCACATCGCTGGTAAATGGCAACCGGGATCGGACGGCGGATACTCGATACGAGAAAGAGCTGGTGGTTGTCGTCGATCTGGAAAAAGCGCGGTTCAGTGCCTGGTATGAGATGTTTCCGAGGTCGTGCACAACGGACCCGAAACGGCATGGGACTTTTCGCGATTGCGTTGACCGGCTGCCTTACATAGCCGGGATGGGATTCGACGTTTTGTATTTGCCACCGATCCATCCGATCGGGCGCGCGGAACGGAAGGGGAAGAACAACTCGGTTACGCCGTTGCCGGACGATACCGGGAGTCCTTGGGCCATTGGCGCGAAAGAGGGCGGGCACAAGGCGATTCATCCGCAACTGGGAGGGTTGCAGGATTTGAAGGCCCTTGTGGGGAAGGCGAAGGAACTCGGGATTGACGTGGCGCTGGACATTGCGTATCAGTGTTCGCCGGATCATCCGTACGTTAAGGAGCACCGGGAGTGGTTTCGCGAGCGTCCGGATGGAACCGTGCAGTATGCGGAAAACCCTCCGAAGAAGTATCAGGACATTTACCCGTTCAATTTTGACAGCGACCGGGCGCCGGAGTTGTGGGAAGAACTGAAGAGCGTCGTGGTGTATTGGATCGAGCAGGGAATTAGCATTTTTCGCGTGGACAATCCGCACACGAAACCTTTTGCGTTCTGGGAATGGATGATTGCCGAGGTCAAACGCGAACATCCGGAAGCGATTTTTCTTTCGGAAGCGTTTACGCGGCCGAAGGTGATGTACCAACTAGCGAAACTGGGGTTCACGCAGTCGTATACGTATTTCGCCTGGAAGAATACCAGCTGGGAGATCGCGGAGTACTTCACCGAACTCGAAGAGGGCGGGGTCCTTGAATATTTCCGGCCGAACTTGTGGCCGAATACGCCGGACATTTTGAATGAATACCTTCAGAAGAGCGGGCGGCCCGGGTTTATGGCACGGCTGATTTTGGCGGCGACGCTGGCGGCGAGTTACGGGATCTACGGGCCGGCGTTCGAATTGTGCGAGGGCCGAGCCGTACGTGAGGGCAGCGAGGAATATCTTGACTCGGAGAAATATCAGATACGCGTGTGGGACATCAATAATCCGAATAGCTTGCGGGATTTGATCACGCACATGAATCGCATCCGGCGCGGGAGTCCAGCACTGCAGCGGAATACCGGCTTGACGTTTCATCCGGTCGACAACCAACAAATGATTGCATACAGCAAAGTATGCGACGACCCTGCGGACATGATTTTAGTGGTCGTGAATCTCGATCCTCACAGTCGACAAGCCGGGTGGGTGAATGTGGACGTGGACGCCCTGCACCTTGGCTCAGAAGAATCCTACCAGATGCACGATTTGCTGACGGATGCACGCTACGTTTGGCATGGATCGCGAAATTTTGTGGAGCTGAATCCAACGATATTGCCGGCGCACGTTTTTCGCGTGCATTCGATCGGATAGGTTCGCGAGCCATGGAGTTGCAGCCCGTCGAGCGGGACGGGTCTTGATAGGAGAGTCCAACGTTGGCGCCGCAGGTTGACAAACTTTGGTACAAAGATGCGGTCATATACCAGCTTCACGTGCGGACGTTTTGCGACAGCGATGGCAATGGCATCGGCGATTTCCGCGGACTGACCAATAAGCTCGATTACCTCCAAGAGCTGGGGATCAACGCGATCTGGCTGCTGCCTTTTTATCCGTCGCCATTGCGTGACGATGGGTACGACATTTCGGACTACACGTCGGTCAATCCCACGTACGGCACGATTGAGGATTTCAAGATTTTCCTGGCCGCGGCACACAGCCGGCGGATTCGCGTGATCACCGAACTGGTGATGAATCACACTTCGGATCAACATCCGTGGTTTCAGGAAGCACGAAGCTCCCGGGACAACCCGAAACGTGATTGGTACGTGTGGAGCGACACCGATAGTCGCTATCAGGGTGTTCGTATCATTTTTCTCGATACTGAGATGTCCAACTGGTCGTGGGATCCGATTTCCAAATCGTATTACTGGCACCGGTTCTTCAGTCACCAGCCGGATTTGAACTTCGATAATCCCGCGGTGCGCGAAGTAATGTGGGAGGTGATGAAGTTTTGGTGTGAGATTGGCGTGGACGGGTTTCGGCTCGACGCGGTGCCCTATCTGGTGGAACGTGAAGGCACTTCCTGCGAGAACCTGCCCGAGACGCATGGGGTGATCAAGGAGCTACGCAAGCGATTGGATCTAGCCTATCCGGGGAAGATGCTACTGGCGGAGGCAAATCAATGGCCGGCGGACGTCCGCGATTACTTTGGCAACTCGGACGAGTTCCACATGGCTTTTCACTTTCCGTTGATGCCCAGGATGTTCATGGCTGTCAAACTGGAAGATCGCAAGCCGATCATCGAGATTCTGGAGCAGACGCCGCAGATTCCCGACGATTGCCAGTGGTGCATTTTCTTGCGGAATCATGATGAGCTGACGCTAGAAATGGTGACGGACATCGAGCGCGACTACATGTACGACGCGTTCGCGAACGACAAGGCCATGCGTATCAACCTGGGGATTCGCCGGCGGCTGGCTCCCATGATGGAGAACGACCGGCGGCGAATCGAGCTGCTGAATGGGTTGCTGCTTTCGATGCCGGGAACGCCTATCATCTACTACGGCGATGAAATCGGAATGGGAGACAACATCTACCTTGGCGACCGGAATGGCGTGCGAACTCCGATGCAATGGAATGGAGGCTGGAACGCGGGATTTTCTTCCTCCGACCCGGAACGCTTGTACTCGCCGTTGATCTCAAATCCTGTTTATGGGTATCAAGCGATCAATGTGGATTCGCAACGCCGGTCGGAGCACTCATTACTGTCGTGGACCAAGTCGGTGATCCAGACGCGGAACTCGTTCCGTGTGTTCAGCCGGGGGTCCATCGAGTTCCTGAGCCCATCCAATCACAGGGTTCTGGCTTACGTGCGGCAGTTGGGCGAAGAAAAGGTTTTGGTGGTGAACAACCTGTCAAGCTCAGCGCAGGCGGTCGAACTTAACCTTCAGAGTTACAAGGGCCACATCCCGATAGAGATGTTTGGCAGAAACCTATTTCCCAGGATTGGTGAATTGCCGTATCTATTGACGCTGGCGCCGTATCAGTTTTTCTGGTTCCGCCTTCGCCGGATTTGAACTTTTTTCTTCATTGAGCAAAGATTCCTGAACCTGCTTTGTCGGCGGGTACGAACGCATTAGGAGCGAACTCTCACTTGGCGGAAGACATCCTTCTCGGAGACGATTTTCTACGCCAACTGATGAGTGTGGGCGAAGTCGACCTGCTGGTAGCCATACCGACGTACAACAACGCAAGCACGGTGGTGCAAGCGGTGCAGGCCATTGAGGACAGCTACCAACAGAATTTTGTCCGCGATCGAGTCGTGATTCTGAATGTGGACGGCGGCTCTATCGACCACACTACCGAAGCCATTCTCAATATGAACGGGCGAAAGGCCGGGGTGCACCGCGGAATCACTTCTTTGCGGACTGTTCATCGAGTGACCACGCAATACGCGAGGTCACCCTCGCAAGGGATGGCGCTGCGAACGGTTCTCGCGGCTGCGGACCTGTTGCGTGCGCGATCGTGCGCGATCGTTTCTCCGTCAACGACCAATTTGGATCCGTCCTGGGTAGCGAATTTGCTGCGTCCCGCTTACCGGCAGGATTTTGCGTTCGTTGCTCCCCTCTATTCACGTACCAGATTCCAGGGTTTGCTGGCTCGGAATCTGCTGTATCCCATGAGCCGCGCGGTGTTCGGGCTTCGCATTCGCGAGATGTACTCCGAGGAATGGGGATTTTCAGGACGCCTGGCTTCGGAATGCTTGAGCCAGAATTCGTGGGGCGCCGAGGCGGTTCGGACGCGGCCGGAAGCCTGGATGGCGGTCAGCGCGATTTGTTCGGGGATGAAGTGCTGCCAGTCTTTCCTCGGACCGAAAGCTCCTCCGCCGCGGACGGGTCCGGACCTGGTGGAAGCGATTCGGCAAACCGTAGGGAACTTATTCTGGTGCTTCGAAACGTTTCAGGATCATTGGATGGACCGCACCGGGACCGAGGCGGTGCCAACGTTTGGGTCGGACCACGAATTGACGCCGGAGGATGCGCCTTCCCGGCAAGAAAAAATGCTCGAATTGTTTCGAAGCGGCGTAAAAGATTTGGACACGGTCTTATCCTCAATTCTTAGTGCAGACACCTACAAGCAAATCAGCGAGATAGCAGCGCTTGAACCAGACAAGTTCCACTTCGGTTCCGAACCGTGGGTGCGAACGCTTTACGAATTCGCGGCCTCTTATCATCGAACCGTAATCGCTCGCGACCACATCTTGCAGGCGCTCGTTCCACTCTATCGCGGACAACTCTATTCCTTCCTGCTGGAACACGCGAATTCGACGCCGGAGGAAATCGAGGCCGATTCGGAGGCCTTATGCCTTGAATTCGAACGCCAGAAGCCATACCTGATCGAACGATGGAAGGCGAAAGCTGAGGTGAAACGATGAAAGACACGATCGTTCAAGGACTGCAACAGGCCTACCTAAATCTCTTTCATATGATCGCGGAGTTCCTGCCCCGCCTCGTCGTGATGCTGGTAATCATTCTGTCGGGCCTGCTGGTGGCTTATGCGTTGAAGTACGTCGTGCGTGCCGTCTTGCGGCTCACGAAACTGGATAGGCTCTCGGAAGAAGCGGGAGCCTCGCGAGTGCTGCGAATGGCGGCGCTTCCTTCCATGACGGAGGTTCTGAGCCGCTCCGTTTTCTGGATCACCTTACTCGGCTTCATACTGGTCGGGATCAGCATCCTTAATATTGCGGGTCTTCAGGAACAGATTTCACGGCTGCTGCGATTACTGCCGGAAATTGTCGTGGCGATGCTCATTTTATTTCTGGGGCTGGTGATTGCGAACTTTTTGTCGCGCGCGGCGCTGCTCGCGGCCGTCAACGCGGGGTACGCATCGCCTAAGATGTTGAGTTGGTCGATTCGGTTCGGGATTTGGATTCTTGCCATCGCGATGGCGTTGGATGAGCTTGGCGTCGCGAGGCAGACCGTGATTGCGGCGTTTTCGATCGTTTTTGGCGCATTCATGCTGGGATTGGCGATTGCTTTTGGCCTCGGAGGGCAGGGACTTGCCCGGGCGTTTCTCGAGAGATCGCTAGGCGAAAAAAAGGAAGACAAAACAGACGAATTGCAGCCGCTGTAAACTGGATTTGAGGCGCTACCTGATAAGTTGCGGCGCCGGAAAGAGCAAGTCATGGCTGATGTCGGGGTTGGCAAGGAGTTTTACCCGCAATTGCGAATCTCGCTCGCCGGGCAACTCCCCGAGTTTCTACTGAAGCAAAGATGGTTTGGGGGCAAGGCGCGCAAAATCAGATCGGCTGAACTCACCGACGTTGTTCGTTTGCCTCTTCCATCCCAAGAAGCGCTTCTGCTGACGGTCACCGTCAAGTATGCGGATAGTACCGATGAATCGTACGCCGTGCCGGTTCTTCGCGTAACGGATGCCACACCAGCCTCAGATAGCGAGCCCGCCTCTTTGAGGGTACAGAGCGATCCGGGTGCCCCGCCTTTGGTACTGACGGACGCCGTGAAGAACGAAGAATTCCTTAGTGCGCTTCTCGAATTGATTCAACGAAGGGCAACTCTGCAGGGTGAAAAAGGTGAACTCCGAGCACTGCAGACGGCCGCCTATTCGCGCCTCAATCCGCCGTCTACGGAGAGACTGAAGCCCAGGGCTGCTGGGGCGGAGCAGAGCAATACTTCCGTCATCTATGGGAGCCTTCTGATCATGAAGCTATTCCGAAGGATGCAGGAAGGCATCAATCCGGACCTCGAGATCGGAAAATTCCTTACGGAGAAGACGTCCTTTGCCAATGTTCCGCTGCTGGCCGGTTCGCTGGAGTACCACAGCCGGGATGGAAAGCGCAGCGTGCAGGGCATCCTGCAGCAATTCGTGCCTAATGAAGGAGACGCCTGGAGCTACACGTTGCGTTCTCTAGCGGAATTTTATGATGGAGTTGGAAGACACTTGAGCAAAAGCGGGGCTCGTAGCAGCGGCGAATCGCGAGGCGAGGATCCGGGCGTGCTCGAGTTTGCAAGCGCGGCGGTGGTTCCGTATCTGGGCTCAGCGGAGCTACTCGGGCAGAGAACAGCAGAAATGCATTTGGCTTTGGCCTCGGAGCCGCACGATCCCTCTTTCGTTCCAGAGGCGTTTACGATGGAGTTTCAGCGAAGTCTGGAGCAATCCGTCGTCAATCTGATGACTCGAGTATTCAGCTTGTTGCGAGACAAGATTCCGACTCTTCCGGAGGACCAGCAGATCAAAGCCATTGAATTGGCCAGACTAGAAGAAGTAATCGCCAGTCGATTTCGTGGGGCCCTAAGCAGGCCGATACAGGCGATGCGTACTCGAATCCACGGAGACTATCATCTTGGACAAGTCCTTCGCACAGAATCCGATTTCATGATTATCGACTTCGAGGGGGAGCCGGCGCGGCCGATTGCGGAGCGCCGCATCAAGCGGTCGCCGCTCCAGGATGTTGCCGGAATGCTCCGATCGTTCCACTATGCGGCATTTGCGCCGTTGTTGGGTGAGAACAAAATGCATTTGGATGAAGCGGGCAGATTGAGCGCTTGGGCGGAATCTTGGAACGTCTGGGTTGCGGATCGGTTTCTGGCGAAATATTTTTCGACCGCGGGCACAGCATCCTATTTGCCGAAAAGCGAGGAGGACACGCGCACTCTGCTGGAGCTTCACTTACTAGAGAAAGCCATCTATGAGCTCGGCTATGAACTTAATAATCGGCCGACCTGGGTTGGGATCCCGCTTCAAGGGATTTCGAAGCTACTGTTGAAGTGACCATTTGCTCATTTTCAACTCATCAAACCAACACAGAAATTCAGCGGTTCTTTTTTGCGTGCGCTGAAGATGTGGCTCCGCTCACCAGCGCGACTGGAAAATGCTTCAGTAGGTGCCCGACATCAAGGCGTGGTTGTCCTCCAGCTCCATCGGTTTCGAATACCTCCCCCGTAAACAAGTTCTTCCACAGTGTGGGGGCCGCCTTTGGTAAATCGATTTCACTATTAGCCCAGAAGCGCTCGGACCCGTCGAAATGCATTGGATAGCATGCCCGCGCCAGCCACCGCGGCACAACGATGAGAGCCCAGTCTTTCTGGTATCGACGGGCAAACACCGCCACATGTTCGCGGCGCTTTCCGCGGCATTGCAAAGTCAGAAACACGCCCTTCGAAAAAAGCGCTGCATTCTGCGCGCGGAAATGCAGCGCTTTGCAAATCAGGTAGAGCTTAATGCGTCCATCGCGCCAGTTGTGGGTAAGATCGCTTAGCATAGCCAATCCCGGTTCGTCTGCTTGCGGCAAGTTCGCAAGCATGGTGTCGCGTCTGTCGAAATCGACGGGCTGGCGATTGTCAGGATCGACCAGGCGCAGGTCCCAGAGTTCAGCTCCTTGATAAATGTCTGGAATCCCAGCCGACGCAATCTTCAGAAGCGTCTGGCTCAGGCCATTGATCATGCCGTAGTACGCGATTCGTTCCTGAAATGGAACGAAATCGCGCAGGAATTCATTATTACTTCCTGGTTTAACGATCGAAGCGACAAAAGCTTGCAGCGCCTTTTCATGACGCAGATTGGGCCGAGTCCAGCGCGTGTGCACCATCGCCTCGCGTGTCGCTTTGATCATGTAGGTCTGAATCCTGTCTGATAGCGTGGCAAGATTACCTGCTTCGGCAGCCCAGGCACCCAGCAGTGTCTGGTACAGAAATATCTCTTCGTTGCGATCGGGTACGGGCTGACCCTCGATCGACTTCCTGCGTCTGGCATTCAGCTTAGACCAGCGATCCAGATGATCTCGCCACTCGCCGGGAACCTCAGAAAGAACACTGATGCGCGCACGAACATCTTCACCGCGCTTGGTGTCATGCGTCGTCGTGGCGTTCAAGGCGTGCGGAAAATCGCTCTGGCGATCGAGGATGAACTTGGAAAAGTCCGCTGAAGTTGCGGTCGAGGGGCGCGGCTCTCCTCCTACCTCGTTCAGGGAAATCAGGGGATTGTAAATGTAGAGAAAGGTATCTTCGAAGGCTTTCGCCATAATCGGGCCCGTAAATTGCTGCCAGCGCATTGTGAATGCGAGCCGGGCCTCACGCTGGCCGGCGAGTAAATGTGGTTGATTTAGCAGCAACAGTACATCTCGCAGAAAATCTAAACTTCGAAGATGCGGCTGTGGAATTCTCGTCCGTGCATTGCTTAGTGCTTGTTCGATTCGCTGCTCATCCTGAGCGGAGACCTCTAGGTTCCGGATGTACGTTCGATAGACTGAGAGTTGTGCCGTCGTTTCGATTAACGCTTGCTCCAATTCAGCACGAGGTATTTCCCTGGCGTACCGATCGTCCCGGGCCAAGACTTGAAATTGATGCCCGAGCGAACGCATTTCGACTCCTAGGAGAGTAGACATGACCAGCTTTTTCTTTTGATACAGCACGTCGTCGTAGATTACGTCCCGTCCGATAAACTTCGAATACACTTGTTCGAGCGCTTTTGCGCCTTTCGGGTCAACGAACAAACAATTGAGCGCGTTTGCGAATTCATACCCGGTGGTCCCGGCCACCGGCCAGCTGGTCGGCAGGGACTCATCTCGCGCCAGGATTTTCTCCACGAAGACAGGAACGGATAGAGACTCAACTGAACGCGTATCCGAGCCCACGCGTTCGCTGAGCTGACGTAAGTAACCGAGGGGATCGCGAAGACCGTCGATGTGATCGATTCGCAAGCCGCTCACTGATTGTTGCTCCACCATGCGGAGCACCAGCGCGTGCGTCGCGTCGAAGACCAGCGGATCTTGCATGCGCATGCCTACGAGATCATTGATCGTGAAAAACCTGCGATAGTTGATTTCCTCGTTGACGTTTTGCCAGTAGGCCAAGGTATAGTGCTGCTCCGCCAGGAGACTCTCAAGCGAAGTGAAAGTGGAAGGTTCCTTGGGGTTCCCCTCGAGACCATTGAGATTTTGCTGAATGAAATCGCTGATCTTAACGTCCTCCGAAACCAATTGGCGCAGTCTCTGGCGGAGGGATTCGAATTGAAGGCGCCGCTCTCCAGCGGCTTCCCGGCTTTGTCCCGTAGCGGAAAGTGCGGCGGCAGCAGCAACAATTCCGGAATACTCCTGATATGCAGGCGAGTCTTCACCCAGGACCGAACGGAGTTCATTGAGGCGACGTTTCAGTATCAAGTGATAGGTGGAGGGAGCCAGCGGGAAGAGCGATTCGAAATATTGAACAAAAAATTTCCCTTCCATCAAGACGAGCTTAAGCTCCTGATGTTCGAGGGCCTCCCCAAATGGGCGGCCTAGAACTGGAAGAAGGACCTTACCCTCGAGCGTTCGCGACGGAGGTCGCCAGTCAATGTCGAAGTAGGAGGCGTATGCGGATTGCGGCCCGTTCTCGAGCACGTCCATCCACCAAGAGTTCTCGCTGCTGGCGGACATATGATTCGGCACGATGTCGAGAATCAATCCCAGGCCGCGCTCCCGGAGTTTGCCCAGCAACGCAGCGAAGTCTGCCTCGGTCCCCAGTTCAGGATTGAGGCGTGTCGGATCGATCGCGTCGTAGCCATGCGTGCTTCCGTGCCGGGCGCTCAAAATAGGCGACGCGTACACGTGCGTGATGCCCAGTTCCGCAAGATAGTCGACGATTTTGGCTGCGTCCTGAAACGTGAAGTTTTTATTGAACTGCAATCGGTAGGTGGCGGAAACGAGTGCTGTGGGCAGCGTCGACATCAATCAGTCCGATGGGCTCGAACGTTCCAGAACGATGAAAGATCGGTCCCGTATGTGCACTTGAAAAGGGCCGCTCACGACCAGTTTCGGTAGCGACGCTCCTTGTCCTAACCACTCAGGATGAGCGGAGTCGATTCTGCTTTCCCATGTGCCGGACGGGAGTTCTATCGTAAGTGTGGCCGGATTGTCGCCGAAATGGAATAGCGCTGCAAGAAGGGTCGAGCCTGCCGATCGCAATGTCAACAAAGCGCGCTCATCCGGGAATTCTGTGACCGCCACCAGCTGTGCCTCAGCTAACCGCCGGTTGCGCCGAAAGCGCAACAACACTTTGTAGAATCGCTCCAGCGTGCGATGAGGTTCCTGGCTTGCCAGCGCCTGGTCCAATTTTGACGCAGCAAAAGTAGACTCGGCCTGTGGGTTGGGAACCTCCACATGCCACTTAAACCGCGCGAACTCCGTCTCACGTCCGCGCCGGACGGCATCGGCAAGATCCGGGTCGCCATGACTTGTAAAATAGAGGAACGGCGCAGTTTCGCCGTATTCTTCGCCCATAAATAGAAGCGGCACGAAAGAGGACAAGATTGTAATGCCCGCCGCGAGTTTCAGGCTTTCGAAGCTAACCAGGCGGCTGAGCCGGTCGCCCGCGGCACGATTGCCCACCTGATCGTGGTTTTGGTTGCAGACCACAAATTTCGAACTTTGGGAATTCGGCGGAGTATTGCCAAACTTGCGTTGTCGAAATCGCGAATATTGCCCCGAATAGTACCAGCCATTCTGAATTGTTTCTGCCAAATGATGGATATCGCCAAAGTCCGCGTAATAGCCGGAATTCTCCCGCGTCAGTAACGTGTGCACCGAATGGTGGAAATCGTCGCTCCATTGAGCATCCATTCCCGTTCCGCCTCGTTCGATGGACGCGATCGTGCGCGCGTCATTCAGATCGCTCTCCGCGATCAAGTGAATCTTGCGGTTCAGTCGAGTGGACAGCGACGCCACCGCCGTCGACAGTTCGGCGAGAAAGGGGGATGCGCTCGCATCGAAAATGCCGTGGATTGCGTCTAGACGTAGAGCGTCGATATGAAACTGTTCCAGCCAGTAAAGAGCACTTTGGATGAAGAAGTAACGCACCTCATCGCTCTGGGGCCCGTCAAAATTCAGCGCAGCTCCCCAAGGAGTGTGATAGTGATTCGTAAAATAGGGGCCGTACTCCGATAGATAGTTGCCCTCGGGGCCGAGATGGTTGTAGACAACGTCCAGCGCAACGGCAAGACCTCGCGCATGGGCCGCACTTACAAATTTCTGCAAATCGCGAGGCGATCCATAGGTATTCTGTGTCGCGAACGGGAAAACGCCGTCATAGCCCCAGTTGCGTCCACCCGGGAATTGAGCGATTGGCATGAGCTCCACGGTCGTCACGCCTACATCCGCCAACCGATCGAGATGGGGAATTAAGGCTGTGAAGGTCCCCTCCGGGGTGAACGTGCCGACATGAAGCTCGTAGAAGACACTGTCTTCAAGTGAGAGGCCCTTCCAATCAGCGTCGCTCCATGAAAAGTCGGCGGGATCGACGACTTGCGACGCGCCATGCACGCCGTCGGGCTGAAAACGCGACGCAGGATCGGGCCGCTCGGCGGCGCCATCAAGTCGGTAGAGATACTTCGAGCCTGTGCTCGCCTCATCCACACTGGCGTGATAATAGCCAAGCTCATCGCGCCTCATGGGGATGATGTGAGAGCGCTCCGACTGCAAATGAAGCTCAACTTTTTCGCGCAGCGGCGCCCACAATGCGAACCGCCAACTTCCGCTGGGGCCGCGAGTCGCCCCCAGCATAGATGGGCGAATAGGCTGGTAGTCGATCATCCGCGGACGGCTATTATATGCGATCAAGACTCTGCGGGGGTCAGCCTTGAACTGCTGCGTTACTGAGCGGCGGCGTGGCGGTTTCCGGGAAGTGCTTCTTGATCATAAGGGTCAACCTTTGATCTTTGAAGGCCGCGCTTGCCGTGCTTGGATCGATCTCTGCGTTCAGTTCTTCCGCCAGGAACAGTTCCCGTTGGGTGAACCCCTGTTCCTGAGAGTCCGCGTTTTGAACGGTCTGCGTTTTTTCCGCTCGGACGATGACGCGATTGGGCTCCAGGTAGACTTGAATATCCTCAGCCGACACATCAGGGAGATATGCGTTGATGGATAGCCAACTGCCTGATTCGCGGATCTCGAGTCCGTGCTGCAAGACTTCACTCTCGGCTTGTCGCCAGTGCGCGCGGTCGTTTCCGTGTTCGCGCCCAGAAGACTCAAATAGACGGTATGCCCGCTCGGACACACAACGTCGCAAAACCTGCTCAAAGTCTTGCCTTTCGGTTTCGCCGACAATTCGCGGCGTTTTTGCGCTGACGTAGTCGGTAAGAGCTGGTTTGGAAGTTGCCATGAGACACCTTAATCTAAAAGTTGGATGACCACGGGTCTATCGGACCCTGGCCAGGAACGTTGACGCTGGACCGCTCAGCGATCAGCAGGAATGAACGTCCCTGAAACTAGTTAAGAGGTGTACGTGGTTTTGAGCAATACAGTGGATCGTGTAGAGAGCTGCGATAGGGCAGCGAAGTCTTCACGCCGCAGTGTTGAATTTCGGAGCCGCGCCCCAGTTTTCTTGTCCAGCTTTGGCGCTTTCCGCCGCGCCGGCGCCCTCAAGCTTTTCGTCCTCTGCCGCGGCGGAAGCTTCAAACTGCGAGGTCCGCGGCGCTTTCTCGTGGAGCAGCCGTTCGGTGGCTGCCACCATGGGCTCCGCGTGGAATCTGCGCTGTGACGATCCGTCGCACAGGATATTGGCGACTGCCATCAAACTCATACCCTGATGATGCGCCAGCCAGCAGCGCTCAATTTCAAATTTCTTTCCTTCGGTGAGCCGGGAGGGGGTGAAATCCGCCGATTCGTAAAACCCGTACGAGCCCAGCCAGCCGAGATCCTTCATGCGGCGAATATTTTTCACGGCGCTCTTGGAATCCACGAGCAAGCTGAGGAACGTTGAATAGGGAGACACGACGAGGTCGCGCGATAGATCGCGGCTGATCGCCAGTCCAGGGACGCCGAACGCTTCGTAATGATAGTGACCCGCGCTATTGATCTTGGAGCAGGAGGCTTCGGAAATCCCCCACGGAATCGACTTAAGCTCCGCGTATTTCATCTGACTGCGCACTGCTCCCTGAGCAGTGCGGTCCAAAATCGTGTTCGGGTATATTTTCATCCAGAGCAGCGGCATCAGATACTCGAACATCGTTCCGGTCCATGACAGCAAGACATGTTCGTTCTCGTAGTTCGTGAAGCGCCTTTCCAACGCCATCCAGCTCTCTTGTGGAATTTCGCCTTTGGCGATGGCAGCGAAAACGCCAGCCCGAACTTCGGAGGCCAACAGGTCGTAGTGGCTCGGAGTAAATTTACCTTCCTCCACGTTGTAGCCGGTGAACAGAAGCTTTTTCTTTGAATCAAGGAAGAATTTGAAATCCATGCTCTTTGCCAGCGTGTCTGCCCGCTCCGCCAGGCGTTCCAGGCGCGTGGTAATGCTCTTGGCGATGCTGCTGGTCCTGGCGACCGCCGATCGCAACAATTGTAACGCGGAGCGCGAGTCGATATTGGAGCCGCCCTCTTCAAGTACCCGCCAAATTTTCTGATCGAGTGCATAGCAAATCTTCGGTAACGCTTCGAGCGTCAATTTCTCCGGCTGAACGATTTCCAGTATGGATGGGTCTGCGCAGCACTTCGCGAACTGGGGTTGCAACCATGGGGCGAAGTCATACACCAGGCTTTCGAGGTGAGAGATGCGCAGGCGCAACTCGTACACCCACCATCGTGCTTCGCTCTCGATCGCGTCCGATGACAGCTTTTTCGCCAGTGCCACGATCACGCGCTCGCAGCCCGTCAGGCCTTCCAGCCACGTGGCTGGTGATTTACCCAGAGAGCCAATCCGCTGTTTCATTTCCCGCACGCCTGCCAGAAGGGAATCCTCCTGGCCTTCGGCTCTAAACAATTCCTCGATCGTGTCGAGATGATCTCGAACGCCCTGCAAAACCTCCGGCCGGAAGATCGGCTCGCCGATGGCGCCTAGGCAGCCCTGCTTCACGGTCCACAGCGCGCAGACTAAATTGCCGTTGTCCACCGCCGAAACAAATCGCGGCTTGCAGGCTTCCAGAGTCACATTGTCGTACCAGTTGTACATCTGCCCGTCGTGCTTGGGCATGCGATCGACAGAATCCAGCGTTCTTTCGGTATCCGTAACGAACTCTGGCATCGTGAGAAAACCAAGGTCAACGGCGGCCAAGCGCGCGTTGAGAAGCAATCCAAGATTCGTCGTCGAAATTCGGTGAACGACCAGCGAATCAGGTTTTTGAATCGTATCGGGAATCAGCCAGTTCTCTTCCGCGGTGCTGAATTCCCGGAACAACCGCCAGGTGCGCAATGCGGACAGGCGGAGCAACGCCTTGTTCGCGGCGTCAATTTTCGTGTCTTCTGTCCGTGCCGGCAGGTCAAACCACTGCTCGATTGGCTTGGACAGCCCCCACAGAACCAACAGAGGCAATGCGGCCATGAACGCTTCCTTGCGTTCGATGGCAATAAACAAGCCAATGAGAAAACTCAGCCAGGGCACAACTTGCAAGTAAGTTTCGACCGGACTTTTCTTGCCGTAGCTGCTTTCCGCTTCGGCAGCGGTCTCCCATTCGAGGAGTCTTTCGTGCGTTACGGTCATGCGTACAACCGACCGCACGATCGCGTCGAGAGTGATTAGGCTCTGGTGGCAGAGAGAAGCGACGCGCAAGAAGAGGTTCACCTGGGAGATTCCGAAATCCGCCGCCCAGTTCTTCCAGAAAACGGTTGTAAAGAGCGCTCGGCCTGCGCGCAAGATGGTCATCGCGAACTGCCAGTAGGTCGGCAGCGCAATCACTGCGAGCGTCGCCAGCGTCCAATACAGCGCCTTCCCAGGGAAGAGCAGCCAACCGCTAAGGAACATAACAAACGTTGCTATTTCCGTCAGACTGCGGCGCAGGTTGTCCAATATCTTCCAGCGCGAAATCACGGACAGCGGATTGGGCACCCTCTTACCGAAAAAATCCGGCACGCGTGGCAACAGCCAGAAAATGATTTGCCAATCGCCGCGCACCCAGCGGTGCTTGCGCCGGCTGAACGCGCTCATATGCGACGGGTAGTCGTCCACAACCTCGATGTCCGATACCAGGCCCGCGCGCGCGTAGGAACCCTCGATCATGTCGTGGCTCAGAACGACGTTGCAGGGGAACCTGTGCTCCAGCACCTGCTGGAAGGTCTCGACCTCGTAAATTCCTTTGCCGGTGAAGCTGCCTTCGCTGAACAGGTCTTGGTATACGTCAGATGCCGCACGCGCGTAGATATCGAAGCCCGCGTCCGCTGAGAAAATCGCCGCCAGTCGCGACCGGTTGGCCGACTGGATGCTGATGTCCACGCGAGGCTGAAGAATTCCGTAACCGTCAACCACCGTATTCGACGTCGGGTCGATCACCGCGCGATTTAATGGGTGCGCGATGGCTCCAGCCAACCGATGCGCCGCGTCCCTCGGCAATTGCGTGTCGGAATCCAACGTAACCACATACTTGACCAACGGCAGCACCGCGAGATTCCCAGCCTTGACCGGGAAATTGTCACTCGTGCCCAGAAGTAATTTGTTGAAGTCCAACAATTTCCCGCGCTTCCGTTCCCATGCCATCCAGATACCTTCCGACGGGTTGTACGCGCGATGCCGATGGAACAGGAAAAATGATCCCTTCCCTTCGGCCATATATTTTGCGTTCATCGCCTCGATCAGCTGCGCGCATTGGCCGGCCAATTTATCTTTGTCGTCGAACTGCTGTGCCGCGTCCGGTGGGTCCGTTAAGAGAGCGAAGTGGATGTTGGCGTCCCGATTGCCTAAAAATCGGATCTCCAAGTCGCGCACCGCGCGGGTCATCTGTTCTTCGCTCGTCAGCAGCGTCGGAACGACAACCATCGTTGTTAATTCAGCTGGCACACCCTTGGCAAAATCAAGCTTGGGCAGTGCTTTCGGCTCAAACAACATGGTGGCCAGCTGGTTCACCAATGCGATCGCGCACTCTGCCGCCGGCAAAAGGAACAGGGCCACAACCAGCCAGCCGGGTTTGCTCTTGCCACCCAGAACCACAGCCGCCATCAACGCTAACGTCACCAGTTCGATCGCCAAAATGTACGAGAAATCGGGCCACCGCTTGACCAGCCGCTGGTTCCGCTCTGCGAACGTCGGACGGTATTCGACGGCTTGCTCCAGCTCTTTTCGGCCGTCGCCAACCAGGTAATAGCCGACGTGGGATTGACGGTCCCGCACGCGCACATTCGGAGAAGCATGGATCGGACGCGCCAATTCCACGGTCTTGCGCGCCACTTCCTGCTCGCTCGCTTCTGATCGCTTCGCCAACTGAGCGATGGTTTTGCGGTAATTGTCGCGGCTCTCAAAATCCATTTGAGCGTAAGCGTCGCAAGGATCTCGGCGCAGTATTTGTTCGACTGCATTCACCTGCTCGAACAGTTCGTTCCAGTCAGCTCCATCGATGCGCCGCATGCTGGAGATCAGAGTAACGAGGCTCGGTGCGCCAAAATATTCCTTTGCGGTTTTCTCCGGTGCAGCAGCTGTCGCATTACTGGATGGCAACGGAGCGGCGGTGTCCAGCCGTTCCGCTAAAGCCGCCACCGACTCAAGCAGCGCCAACTTGGCGAAGGGTTGCAGTTGCCATAGTTCGCGCATCTCGAACGCGACGGTTTCCTGAATCGCCGTGAAATACTGCTCAAACGTTTTTTCGTCGAATTCGTACCCCACGGCCTCCAAGTAACTTGCCACCGCTGCATATGCCCGCGGCAGGACGGTCCCCTCGTCGGCCTGAATCTGAGGCAGATCCCCGGCCTTGCGCACAGCCACCTTGGTTTGCTGCAGCGCCTGACGAAGCACGTTGGAGCTCCCGAACAGGATTTCCGTGTCGCCCGTCAGCTTACTTCCCGCTGAGATGATATTTCGCAACACCTGGGTTTTCGCTTCGATCGATTCTTTCGTCGATTCCCACTTAACCTCGAACGCTGGGATGCGCTTGCTCTCGTCGCGGACTTTCCAAGACTGGGCTTCGAGAATTGCGCCGAGCCAAATCTGGCCGTAGTGGACGCTTCCACTCCGCTGCGACGCCGACCCACAATAGTCCTTTTTCCAACCGGCGTTTCTCAGCGCGCCGTTGGTTGGGAGCGGTTGATTTGCGTCAAAAGCAGGTTGCTGTTGCGTAGCCATCAGGTCGTCCTCGTTATCGGTAACTTGCCGCCTGCAGTTCAAACATCTCCGCGTAACGTCCCTTGTTCATCAGGAGCTGTTCGTGAGGTCCCTGCTCGGCAATTCGTCCGTTTTCCAGAACTAAAATCCGATCCGCCATTTTCACCGTTGAAAAGCGGTGCGAAATCAGTAGAGCCATCTTGCCCTTGGTGAGTTCCGCGAAGCGTTCGAACACTTCGTGCTCCGAGCGCGCGTCCAGCGCCGCCGTCGGTTCGTCCAGAATCAGCACCTGGGCATCGCGCAGGTAGGCGCGGGCGAGTGCGATCTTCTGCCACTCCCCGCCCGACAGATCGACACCACCCTCAAAGCGCCGTCCCAGAATTTGTTCGTAGCCTTTAGGCAGCTTGCGGATGACCTGTTCGGCCAAGCTCTTTTGAGCCGCCGACCGTACCCGAAACACATTGTCCTGATCTTCGATCCGTCCGATGCCAATGTTCTCGGCCGCGGTCATGTCGTAGCGCATGAAATCCTGGAAGATGACTCCGATTTCCTTCCACAAATCTTCCAGTTGGTATTCGCGCAGATCGACGCCGTCCAGCAGAATTCGCCCACCGGTTGGGTCATACAAACGAGTGAGGAGCTTGACGATGGTCGTCTTGCCCTGGCCATTCTCGCCAACCAACGCGATCCGCTCGCCGGGTTCCAGCTTGAAGCTGGCATTGCTCAACACGAGCCGGGTCTGGCCGGGATAAGCAAAAGAAACATCTTGGAACTCAAATCCGGTTCGAATCGGCCGAGGAGCTGGCAAGGCGTTCGGTTTGGAAAACACGCGCGGCTGCAGGCCGAAAAAATCCAGCAGGTCAGTGATGAACATCGCTTGATCCGCGATGGTCGAGAAAGTCGTAAATACCGCCTGGATATTCGAACTGGCCAGCGCGATCGCACCAGCCATGAAGGTAAACGTGCCGATGTCCAGCTTTCCGGTGACAGTCTTGTAGATCACAAAGGCGTAGCTTCCGTAGTATCCGAGCGCCCCAAGTAACGTGAAGGCCGCACCAACCCACAGCCGTCGCTTTGCCAACCCAACGTTTTGCGCATGCAGTGCGTTCGAGAGCTTGCTGTAGCGTCCCACCAAAAACGGCGCCAAACCAAAAAGCTTTAGCTCCTTGGCGCTCTCCTTGCTGCCACCGACGATCCGGAGGTAGTCCATTTCGCGTTTCGCAGGGGTCTGCTTGAAGTTCAGCGAATACCCCATGAACGCGAAATGTGTCTCCCCCAGAAACGCGGGAATCACGCAGGCCACCAGCACCGCCAGAATCCACGGCGACAAGAAAATGATGCCGCCGGCAAGGCTCATCGTGGTGACCAGCTGCTGGATTAACTGGCCCGTCGACTGAATCATCACAATGCGGTCCGTGCCCTGAACGCGGGCCCGCTCCATCTTGTCGTAGAAGAACGGATCCTCGAACGACGTCAGGTCCAGTCGTGAAGCATGCTCCATGATTTTGGTGCTGATGTGCTTGCTGTAGCGGTCCGCCAGCACAATCTCAAAGAAATTCACCATGCGGATCAGAATCCCCGCCAAAACGCCAGCCAGAGTGAATTCCAACGCTACCAGCCACCAAAAATTGTGTGGTAGCGCGCCTCCGTGCGCCCGGAAGTCAACGATGTCGTTGACGATGACGCGCGTGACCGCCAAAGCGGCCAGGGGAATCAGAGCGACAATTACTCGGCAAGCTAGCCCCGCGGCAATGACTCCAGGGGCTGCTTCCCAGACCATGCGAAGAACCGGTGGTATATTCTTGAGGGCGGCGACGCGTTCACGCCACTTTGGTGTCGCGACTTCAGAACTCGCGACTTCGGGACTTGCGGTGGCCAGCTTCTCTTGAGGTACTGGAGCGCTCAGTCCGTCCGTTACTTTCGTTTCCATGACGTACCGCAATAACGCACGCCAATGGCCAACGACGCCGAATCCTAAGTGTCCAATTGTTAAAGGATTACAGCCTGTCCTTTAGGGTAGGTTTATGTTTTTTTTTCGCCCCGGCAGCAACTTTTGCATACTGCGGGCCGAACGCATCGCGCACAGAAGTAAGGACTTGGTCAGTCTTGATGCGGCCCGCTATTTATCAACCGTCCACCTAGTACTGACTTGGGACTTTGGGTCCAGGGCGGGATGCGCAATCGTCCGAAAACAAGTCCGTTTCGCCAACCATTGCATCCAAACAAAATGAGAGATGAAGTGTGCCCGGCGCTGGCGGGACGCGTAAGCCGGCCTTGGGTCGTTTATGCCTTGTTTATTCTAACGGCGCTCTCCTTCGTACCACAGCTCTCCGCATACGATGTGCCTCTGACCCCGGCCGCCGTCCACGACGCATGGGTCCTCGGCCAACGGAACGATCAGGCGACCGCCGAATTCCTTGCGCCCTATTCCAAGCAGGTCACAAACATCGCGCCAACCGGTCCTCATATCGCTGAAATCGAGGTACTTACGCCCTTCGCACAGGTTGTGGATAAATCCAGGAAGCACTTGAGCGACTACACCGAGCCTCAGGCTGTGCAGGATTATCGTCAGCGTGGCGATACTGTCGTAGTACGGATTCGACTCATGCTACCAGGCGCATTTCCGGAATCCGAACGAAGCCCTCAAGCGCCATCTGCTTCTCCCGCGCAAAAGGCCACGCTTCGCCCAGAAAACTTCTGGCAGAGCTTTCAGTTCGCTGTGAAACAAGGCGAAAAAACGCTCACACCGCGATCCATTCAGAATAAACCGGTGTACTCGGCCGCCTCGAATTCCGCTCCGTCCACTCTGGATGGTCAAATGGTTTGGCTGGAGTTTGAAGCCAAGAGCATGGCTTCGGATGAGATCCTTGTAGAGGTCACCGCCCCTGAAGCGAAAACGGTCACGATGAACTTTGATCTAAAGAAGCTTCGCTGAGGATCTGAGGCACCCTCGCCGACAACGAAACGACAAGCATTTGGGCCAGTTGTAGGGGCTTGCTTCAACGTGTCCCGGCCGTTGCGCCTTGCGGCGCGCCACGAATCTCTCCGCGCCGCTGTTGACTCACCCATTGTTCGCCCTTTCACAACGGCAGCCGCAACCGAGCCTCGCATCCTTTCACATCTCGCCGGTTCTCCAGCGTGAGTGTCCCGCCGTGCGCCTCCGCAATTTGCCGGCTCAGCGCCAGTCCTATCCCGGTTCCTCCCGGCTTCGTCGTGAAAAACGGCACAAACAAGTTCGCCGTATTCGAAATTCCCGGCCCCTCGTCCGCAACCCATACATTCAAGTAGGAATCCTGCCGTGACCAACCGATGCTCGCGCCCCCGCCATTTTCCCCCACCGCATCCGCCGCGTTGTGGACCAGGTTAATCAGCAATTGCTCCAACTGGTCGGCGTCGCCCGATATCACTACGTCCGGTCCTTGCTCCAGCTTCAGCTTCACGCGCGTCTCCAGTTTCACCACACGCGAAATCCACTCGCGAACATCCATAGGTGCCAGCTTCGGCGATGGCAGCCTTGCCAGCCGCGAATACGCAGCCATAAAGCGCCCCAGAGCCTCCGTACGCGAACGAATGATGCTGAACCCTTGTCGCATATCATCCAGCAGGCCAGCAGTCGGCCCGGTCTGCGACTCGGGCGCGCTGGTGAGCGATTGCAGCCCGCTCTCCAGGCTCTGCGCCACCGATTGAATCGGCGCCAGTGAATTATTCAGCTCATGGCCCATCACTCGAATCAGCCGCTGCCACGCTTGACGTTCTTCATCGCGAAGCGCCCGACTCAAATCGCTCAGGACCACCAGGTGATGGGGCAAGCCCGCCTGGCGAAACGATCCCCGCCGCATTCCCCAGCGCCCTGACCCACCCGGAAAACTCAGCTCCATCGTACGCGCCACCTCGCCTTCCAGGCAGGCACCTAGTCCCAATTCTCCAGCCGTAAACCCCAGCAGCCTCTCCAGCGGCCGAGCCAGCAATCGTTCCCCCGCACGATTCACCAGCCGCAGCTTCGTTTCGTTGTCAAACGTGAAAATCGCGACTTCAATCTCTTCCATCACGGTGCGCAGCAGCGCGGTAGCCTCCAGCGCCCCCAGCCGCTGCTCACGGAGCGTTTCGCTGAGCGCGTTGACCTCAATCATCACTTCACCCATCGCGTCGTCCCGCTGCGCATCTCGCCCGCGAACAGAAAAATCCTCCTCGCGCAATGCCGCCAGCAGGTTCGAAAGAGTTTGCAGGGAAAAGACGACGCGATGCCGAATCGAGAGTGCGAAACCCAGCCACAAACTGACAATCAATAGCCCCAGCGTCCACGCAGTTCTGGAGGTGTAATCCCCGGTCCACAGCAGAATGAGCGCGATAGCCGATCCAGGCAGACCCGCCGCCAGCGCCAAAAGCTGAATGCGGCGTTCGTAAGTCAGACGCGTCATTCCAAGCCGTGTTTTTGCAGCCGCCGGTACATGGCGCTTCGGCTCAATCCTAGCGCCTTGGCCGCTTGGCTGACGTTTCCGTCGTAGCGCGCCAGTGTCCTCTGAATCAAGTGGTGCTCCACCTCGTCCAGGCTCATCTCTTCCAGCCGCGCTGTGCTTCCCGGTGCCGCCGCCCTCAACCCAAGATCCGCCGCGCGCACCTGCGGCCCCGTCGCCAGCAACACGCCGCGCTCGATCGAGTGATCCAGCTCTCGAACATTCCCGGGCCACGGATGTTCGTGGAGCACCTGCGTAGCCACCGGGTCAAATCCCGAAATCGTCTTCCGATATCTCTGCGAGTAGTTCCGCAGAAAATGCTGCGCCAGCAGCTCGATATCCTCGCGTCTCTCTCTCAGCGGAGGCAAATGAATCTCGATGGTATTCAGCCGGAAAAGCAAATCCTGCCGGAACCTTCCAGCCGTGGCTTCCACATTGACATCCACGTTCGTAGCCGCGATCACGCGTACGTCCACGCGCCGCGTGCTCGAAGATCCCACCCTTTCAAGTTCTCCCGTCTCCAGCACGCGCAACAGCTTTGCTTGCAACTTCAGCGGAACGTTTGCAATTTCGTCCAGAAACAGCGTCCCATTGTCCGCCAGTTCGAATCGCCCCACACGATCCACTCGCGCATCCGTGAAGGCCCCCTTCACATGCCCAAAAAGCTCGCTTTCAAAGACCCCTTCCGACAGGCCGCCCGCATTCACTGTAACCATCGGAGCCGACGAACGCGGCGAGAGCGCATGCAAAGTCTGTGCCACCACTTCTTTCCCGGTTCCGTGCTCCCCGGTAATCAGCACGTTCGCGTCCGACGGCCCGATCCGCCCGATCAGGTCCAGCACCGGCTGCATCGCCACCGATTCCGCGATCATAGTCGGCCGCGACTCTGCCCTAAGCAACCGATTCTCCGCTTCCAGCCGTGAAGCCTGACGCAGCGCCTGCCGCAAATCGATCTGCGTGCGCAACACCGTGAGCAACCGGTGATTGTCCCAAGGCTTAGGGATAAAGTCGCGAGCCCCGCGCCGCATCGCTTCCACAGCCACTTCCACGCTGCTCCAGGCGGTCATCACGATCACCGGCAGCGTCCCATCGACCATCTGAATTCGCGGCAGCAAATCCAACCCCTCCTGGCCAGAAGTCGTATCCCGCGCGTAATTCAAGTCCATCAGCACGGCGTCAAACTCGCGCGCCTCCACGGCCGCAAGCGCCTCGCTGGGCGACGATGCCCCTTGCGTTTCGTAACCTTCGCGTTTCAGCAAAAGACGTAGCGCGTCTCGAATGTCAGCTTGATCGTCGGCAATCAGGACGCGGTAAGGGTGAGTATTAGCAGTTTTCATTCAGTCGAGGTTTTATTCCCGCTCGCATTTCCAGTCTATTCCAACCCACCAATTCGTGCACACTGCGACGCAATCGTCCAACGCTTCTTCGTCGCTCCTTTACTTCATTCCATCTTTACTTCGCTTTTTCATCCGTACCGCAGTGCCACCATCGGATCCACCCGCGTAGCTCGCCTCGCCGGAAGGTAGCAAGCCAGTAGCGCCACACCAACCAGCATCACGCCCACCCCCGCAAACGTCATCGGATCGGTAGCGGATACCCCAAACAGCAAACTAGCCAGCAACCGCGTCAATCCAATCGACGCTGCCAACCCCAGTCCAATTCCCGCCATCGCCAGCGTCAACCCATATTTCAAAACCAGCGCCATCACGTCGCCGCGCGTAGCACCCAGCGCCATGCGAATGCCCATCTCGTGAGTGCGTTCCGCCACCAGATAGGACATCACGCCATAAATCCCCACGCTCCCCAGAATCAGCGCGATCCCCGCAAAAATTCCAAGTAACATCGTCGCGAATCGCTGCGAAGCGACAGACTCTTCGATTAACTGGCTCATCGGCTCCAGCCCGAACACCGGCTGATCCTTGTCCAGGTCGCGCACGGTCTGCAGCACTGAACTCCCGCCCCCCCCGGCATCCGACGCCGTCCGCACGATCAAGCTCAAACTTCCGTGCGTGATCTCGCCAAAAAATGCGTCGGGAATTTGATCGAACGGCATATAAAACTGGTACTTGATCAGCGCAGTGGCGTCTGCCGCCAACCCCGCATGCTTCACGTGGTTCACAATACCCACGATCTGGCGCGGTTGGTCGAGCCCCGGAAAGGGAATGATCACGCTTTTTCCGACTGGATGCTCGTTCGGAAACAGGCCCCGCGCCATGGCCTCATCGATCACTACCACCAGAGGTCCGGTCTCATTGTCGTGCGCCGTCAGAAATCTTCCCTTGATCAACTGCAGCCCCATCGCATCCTTGTATCCCGGCGACACCAGGTAAAACATCGCCCAAGGCATTTGCTCTGGCGTCGGTTTGGGCCGGTCCGCAACATAGAAAAACAATTCGCTGTCGTCCCGCATCGGCAGATCGCTGCTCACCGACGCCGCCTGCACTCCGGGCAATACCTCGAGCCTCCGCAATACCTCGCGAAAGTAACCGCGCACTTTCGCGGGCGTCGCGTAGCTTACCCCCGACAACGACACATTGAACGTCAGCGCATCCTTCGGCTGGAACCCGGGATTCACATCTTTCAGCAACGCCACGCTGCGGATGGTGAGCCCGGCGCACACCAGCAGCACCAACGCCAGCCCCAGTTCCGCAATCACCAATGCCCCTTGCAATCGATGATGTCCGCTCGTCGTACCGCGCGTCTGATCCTTCAGCGTGCTTTGTACGTCGGTCTTCGCCGCCCGCAATGCCGGCGCGAGTCCAAACAACACGCCCGTCAAAAACGAAACTCCAAATGTAAACGCCAGCACCCGCCAATCCAGCGTCACCACGTCCGCGCGTGGCAGACTCCCCGGCACCGCCTTCACCAGCGCTTCCGTGCCCCAATACGCCAGCAACAATCCCAGCGCCCCGCCAGAAACCGCTAGACACACGCTCTCCGTCAGCAACTGCCGCGTCATGCGCCACCGCGATGCTCCCATCGCCACCCGCACCGCGATCTCTTTCTGCCGGCTAGCCGCACGCACCAGCAGCAGGTTGGCTACGTTCACGCACGCGATCAGCAACACGAATCCCACCGCGCCCAACAGCAGATACAAGCTCCCGCGCACGTCGCCCACCACGTCCTGCATCATCCCTTTTGCATTGATCGTGTGCGCTGCGTTTGCTTTCGGATAGGCTTCCGCGAGCCGCGCTGCAATCGGCCCCATGTCCGCGCGGGCCTGCTCCAGCGATACGTTCGGCCGCAGCCGCGCCACCACGTACGTTCCCGACCGCATCTCCCGATTGCTGCGCCACAGCTGCGTGCTGCTCCCAATCGGCACCAGCACATCCGGCTTGCTGTAAAACCAGAAATGTTCCGGCAGCACTCCCACCACGGTATAGCTCTGATCCGTCAAAACGATCGGCTTCCCTACAATCCCCGCATCCCCACCGAACTTCGTTTTCCATAACCCGTACCCCAGAATGACCACGGGCGCCGCTCCCAGCCGGTCTTCCTCAGGCAGAAAGTCGCGTCCCAACAACGGGTGCACGCCCAGCATTGTCAGCAAACCCGCCGATGCCTGCCTCGCCTTCACGCTCTCAGCTATGCCAGCTCCTGAAAGATTGAACGACTCGCCACGAAACGCCGCCATCTCCGAGAACGAATGATTCTGGGCACGCCAATCCTCATAGTTCTGATAAGCCACCGACATCTCGTTAAACTGCGGCGATTTCTCCGACAGGATCACCAGTTGTTCTGGATTCCGATACGGCAGCGGCCGCAGCAGGACGGCATTCACTACGCTGAAGATCGCAGTATTGCCGCCAATCCCCAAAGCCAGCGTCAAAATGGCGACCACCGTGAACATTGGGCTCTTCGCCAGCATCCGTACCGCATATCGCAAGTCCTGCCAGACGTTTTTCACTATTGTTTCTCCCTTACTCGTACCGCAGTGCCACCATCGGATCGACCTGCGTAGCCCGTCGCGCCGGGATGTAGCAAGCCAGCATCGCCACCAAAGCCAGCGCTACCGATACACACGCGTAAGTCAGCGGATCGAAAGGACTAACACCCGACACGAAATTCCCCACCAAGCGCGCCATCACCAATGCCAGCGCAACCCCAAGCCCCAACCCAACGGCAACAATCAACGCGCCCTGCCGCAGAATCATTCGCAAAACACTGCGCGACTCCGCCCCCAGCGCCATCCGTATCCCAATCTCATGCGTGCGCTGACTCACTGAGAACGAAATCACGCCAAAAACGCCAACCACCGCCAGAATTAGTCCCAAGAGCCCCAGCGCTCCGGCCAGCACAGCCGCCATTTCGAAAATAAGGAATCCGTTCAGCGTGTCCAATCCAAGCAACATAACGTGCACATCAAATACCGGCATGGTCGGAGCAACCGATGCGATCCGCTCTCGCACTGCCTGCGTCATAACTTCTGGATCGCCGAGCGTACGCACCTGCAGCGTCGCAAGCGAACTATACTGTTGGGCCATCGGGACGTAAAAATAGGGACCTATTTCCCCGATCAATCCATTCGTGCGGCTGTTTTCCGCTACCCCGACGATGCGCATGGTGTGCGCCCGGTCGCTCACCATCCTGAATTCGTGACCAATGGCACTCTCTTTCGGCCAGAATTTCTCCGCCATCACTTGGTTGATGATCGCGACTCTCTGTCGGTCTTCCAAATCGTTCGCGTCAAACTCGCGCCCTTCCAGTAGTCTGGTTCCCAGTGTTTCGAAATATTGCGGCGCAACCACATTGTAGCCAGCGAATGGTGGCGCTTCGCCCTTGCCCACCTCCACGCCAGGTATCTCCAGCGAGTCTCCGGCGTTGTAGTAGCCCATAGGCACCGTAAAGGCCACGCTCGCCGACTTCACCCCCGGCAACGCCCGCACCCGTTCCAGCGCTTCCTTGTAGAACGCCAGTCCCTGTTGCTTGTTATAACCGATCTCGTTCGGATCAACTGACAAATCCAAAACGTTGCGCGGCTCAAATCCCAGATGCATCTGCCGCACATGTCCCAGGCTCCGGGTCATAAGCCCTGCTACGATCAGCAGCATCAACGACCCGCCCACCTGCGCCACCACTAACGTATTCCGTAGCCAGCTTCGGCCCGCCGTCATCGTTCGGCCACCTTCTCGAATCACTTCAATCATGTGCCCGTTGGAAGCGCGCACCGCCGGCACCACCCCTACGCAAATCCCCGTCGCCAGCGCCGCGGCAAATCCGTACAGGAAAACGCGCCAGTCGAATTGGAAATCCAGAAGCACAGGCAGCGTCGTGTTCAGATGGATCGAGCTCAGCGAGCTACTCGCAAACAACCCCAGCAACATCCCCGCCAGCCCACCGCCCAGGCCCAGCAAGACGCTCTCGGTCAACAATTGCCGTATCAATCGCGCACGCGATCCGCCCATCGCCGCGCGGATGGCTATTTCCCGCTGTCGCACGGTAGCCCGTACCAACAGGAAATTCGCCACGTTTACGCAAGCCAGCAACAGCACTAGCCCCGCCAGCAATAGAAACAGCGTCGCGATCTTCATGATTGTGTTGTCGCGATCGGGCTGCGGCCGCGATAGCCGTTCAGGGAACGCCTCGATCACCACGCCTTCTTCGCTCTTAGGGAACTCCTTCGAAAGGCGGTCGGACACCACCTTCAGCACCGGTTGCGCCGCTCCGATCGTCGTGCTCGGCCTCAGCCGCGCCATCAAAATCGAGTTCCGCCACTCTCGATTGGTAACCGAATCGGCCGGCGTAGTGCTGTCCGCGAGGGCCATTCCCAGGGGCAGATATCCTTGGGTATCGACAAATGTGTAGGTCCCGTGAAAGTCTGCCGCCGCCACACCAATCACGGTAACCGGCCTCCCGTCATACAGGAACGATTTCCCCACCACGTCGGGATCGGCGCCAAAGCGCGTTTTCCAGTAGTTGTACCCCAGCACCAGCACCGGGTTCATCGCCGACGGGTCCCCCTCCGCCGGTTCGATAAGGCGTCCCAGCGCCGGTTTTATCCCCAAGCCCGTGAAATAATTTCCCGAAACGTAGTTCACCACGATCGGCTGGGTTTTCTTGTTGATCGTCAACCCGCCGGCGCCGAGGCTATAGGCCCATACATCGCTGAACACCGCCGAAGCGCCTCGCAGGATGTCCTGATACTCAGGTATCGAGAAATTGTTCAGCAGTGGTCCGTTTTTCTGTTGATACGCAAGCTCTGTCAGTTGCTCCGCATCCTTCGCCGGCAAAGGCCGCAGCAGCAGGGAATTAACCATGCTGAAGATCGCAGTATTCGCCCCAATCCCCAAAGCCAAAGTCAAAATCGCCACCAAGGTCAACCCAGGGCTCTTCACCAACATCCGCGCTGCATACCGAACGTCCGGCCAAATATTCCTCATGGCACCCTCTGGTTACTCGACCGCCTCACTCCGACATCGCTGCAACTCGCGCCACGCAAATCTCCGCGAACCTCGGCGTCCTCAGTGTCTCTGGGTTATCTCTTCTTCTCCGTTTTTCGTGGTGTGTTCTGTGTCCTCTGTGCTCTCTGTGTCTAATTCCTGCCTTGTCTTGTCTCGTTCCGCCCTCTCAACCTCGAGCCGCCGCCACCCCGTTCTCGCTAACCACCCACCCATCCTTCAACTGAATCAACCGATTCCCATACGTCGCATTCCTCTCCGAATGCGTAACCTGAATAATGGTCGTCCCAGCCTCATTCAATCTCCGAAACAACTGCATAATCTCCTCACCCTGCTCCGAATGCAGGTTCCCGGTAGGCTCATCCGCCAGAATCAACTTGGGATTCTGAATCACCGCCCGCGCGACACCCACAAGCTGCTGCTGCCCGCCCGAAAGCTGATTCGGAAACAAATCCTTCTTCCCAACAATGTTGAACTTATCCAAGGCATCGCAAACCAAACTTACCCGTTCCTTGTGAGGCACATTCTTGTAAGAGAGCGGAATCTCCAAATTCTCAAACACCGTCAAGTTGTCAATCAGGTGATAACTCTGAAAAACAAACCCAATGTTCGCCTTATGCAATTCATTCCGCCGCTTCACATTCAACCGGTGCACCGCCTGCTCCAAAAAGTAGTACTCCCCAGTCCAGGAGCTATCCAGCATCCCAATAATGCTAAGCAAGGTCGACTTGCCCGCCCCCGAAGGCCCCATAATCGTCACAAACTCCCCCGGGAAAATATCCAGCGTCACCCGCCGCAGCAAAAAGAACTTATTCGGCCCGGCCTCGATCGACTTCTCCAAATTTTTCAACTGAATCAAAGGTTCCACAATCTCTCCTTAGAACTCCTAAGTAGCACAGACACCTTGCCTCTGCTCAGACGACGCATCGCGCCCAAAACCAGTACAACCATTCTCGTAATACCGAACGCCTGCGAGAAGCGCCACTCCCCTCTATTCGTAACGCAAAGTCACCATCAGGTTCACCGAGGCATCTCACGTGCCGATCCTCAGCGCTTTTTTCACTTGCCCGAAGGCCAGCCGAAAAGGCGCAATTCGACCAGCAAGCAGAGCAGTGAAAAGGAAGTCCTTTTATTTCATCCAATTACAAAATGCCTTCCTCCAACCCCTTTACTTTCACATTCATACGAAAAACACGGGGGGATGGGGTGACGAGCCGCCATATTTGGACCAAGCCTACGGTCTCCACCGCCATCACACTACCAGTTACTGGTCACCAGTCACGAGCCGCCGACTCTCACTCGTGCCGCAGCGCCACCAACGGATCCATCTGCGCCGCACGTCGCGCCGGCAGATAGCAAGCCAGCGCTGCCACCGCCATCAGCACCAACGGCAACACCAGAAAGGAGATAGGGTCAGCCGTCTGCACATTGAACAGCAGCGACGACATCGTCCGCGCCATCAAAAACGCGATCGGCAACCCGATCACCAGACCCAGCAAAGTCATAAACATGCCGCCGCGCAGCACCAGCGACAAAATATCCCGCGTCTGCGCGCCCTGCGACATTCGTATTCCGATCTCGTGCGTCCGTTCGCTTACCGCGTACGACATCACGCCGAAGATCCCCACCGATGCGAGCACCAGCGCGATGATCCCCAGCACCGCCATCATCGTCGCCACGTAGGCGATCCCGATGATTGACTCCGTGATTGCCTTATCCATCGACTTGATGTTGTACATCGGCAGGTTTGGATCGACCGCCGCAATCCGCTCTCGCGCCGCCGAAACAAATTTCAGCGGATCGCCGTTCGTGCGCAGCACCAGCGTTGTAAACGTCGGCGGGGTTTGCCGGTACGGACGATAAAGAGTAGGAACGTCCTCTTTTACGATCCAGCTGTAGTGGAGGTCGTTCACCACGCCGACTACCGTCATCCACGGCTCGTCCGAATCCGCCTTGCCGATTTTGATATGCTGACCCAAAGGATTTTCGCCGCCGAAATATCGCCGCGCCAGGCTCGCGCTCACCACCGCAACTTTGGGTGTCTCCGCCCCATCCGCGTCCGTCAGGAAGCGTCCATCGCGGAGCCCGACGTTCATCTCCCGAAAATAACTGGGCGAAGTCGTTTCCACGATCGAATCGCGCGATTCGTCCCGTTGCGTCACGGGATGCTCCTGAATCGAGAAATCCCGCGTCGAGATGCCACCGCCGTCCGCATAGGGAACGTGCGTTGCCAGCCCCACGGCTTGCACTCCTGGAATTGTCGCCAGTCGCTGCTGTATCTGCTCGTGGAAAGTTAACCGCTCGGACGGTTTGCCGTACTGCGTTTCCGGCAGCGTCATATTCATGATCAGCAGCGTTTTCGGCGAATAGCTCTCATTCACCGACAACAGCCCTTGAAAACTTCGCACCAGCAGCCCCGCGCCAACCAGCAGCACTAGCGCCAGCGAAACCTCCGCAACGACCAGCGCCGTGCGCAAACGATGACGCCCGCGCCCCAGCGTCGAACCTCGCCCGCCTTCCTTCAATGTATCGGTTACATTCGTGCGCGAGCCCAGCAGCGACGGCGCGATGCCCGACAAAATGCCGCTCACCACGGAAACCCCCAGCGCAAAAAGAAACGCGCCAGAATCCAGCCGGATCGTTTTCCAGCCGGCCACGAACTTGGCCACGTCCTGCGGCATATGCGAAAGGATCATGTCGATATCCCACTGCGCCAGGAACAGCCCCAGCACCGCGCCAGCCAGCGACAGCAGAATACTTTCGATCAGCATTTGCCGCACGACCCGCCAGCGGCTTCCGCCCATCGCCGTGCGCACCGCGAACTCGCCGACTCTCCCGGTCACGCGTGCAAATTGCACGTTCGCTACGTTCGCGCAGGCAATCAGCAGTACGAATCCCACCGCGCCCATGAGCAGCAGCGTGTATTGCCGCGTCAAATCCCCGGTCATGAATTTGGCCAGTTCCATGGGCCGAAGCTCGAAGCCCTTGTCCGTGTCCGGATAGACTTGCGCCTGGCGTTGCGCGATGCCTTGCATTTCGGCGGCGCTCTCCGCGAAGGAAACACCCGGCGCGAGGCGTCCCAGCACCCACAGCCAGCGATTATCGCGGCGCAAGCGTTCCTTGGTGTCAAAGTACAGCGGAAGCCACGCTTCCGCGGGCATCGGGTAGTCAAATCCCTTGGCCATCACTCCGACAACCGCAAAGCTCTTGCCGTCCACCTTTACGTTCTTGCCCAGAATGTTCGGGTCCGACGCATAGCGCTGCTCCCACAACGCATGCCCAAGAATAATTTCCTGCTCCTTGCCCGCTTCTTCCTCTTCTGGAAGGAATGCTCGCCCCATCAGCGGGTGCACGCCGATCGTATCGAAGAAATTCGCCGGCACATGGAAGGCTTGCAATTTTTGAGGTTCGCGGTCGCCGGTCAGGTTGACTTCATCCCACGCATACGCGGTGATCTGGTCGAAAGAGCGCGCTTCCTTCTTCCAGTCGAAATAAGTGGCGGGCGCAATCGGAACGTAGTCCTGGGGACCGAAGCCTGCGCCACTCTCTCGCGTGTGTCCATTGATCAGCGCCACGATGCGGTTGCCGTTCTCGAACGGCACGGGGTGCACCAGGAACGCCTCGGCCATGCTGAACACTGCCGCGTTCGCGCCAATGCCTAGCGCCAGCGCGATTACACACACCAGCGAAACCATTCGGTGTTTCATGAGCATCCGAAACCCGAACCGGACGTCCTGCCAAATTGTTTCCATTGACTCTCCGTGGTGCGGTTAGCGAATTCCGCTAATTCGTCCTCTTCAGGGGTCGGAGCTGCCTCTACCCGAGGTAACGAAGGTATCTCCGACACTCAGTGCCACCGAAAAACTGGACTTCAGCCCCAGAGGAATCTGCTCGCGCTACCTCCGTCGATTAATTGGCTCCGACGTGCGCTTCCTGGGTCTCTTCCACGATGCGCCCGTCAAACAAATGAATGGTGCGCTCCGCGAAGTTCGCGTACCGCTGGTCGTGCGTAACCATGCAGATGGTGGCGCCATTGCGATGCAGATCGCGAAGCAACTCCATTACGGCCTCGCCGTTCTTCGAGTCCAGGTTTCCGGTCGGCTCGTCGGCCATCAGGATCAAGGGATCGCCGACCAGCGCGCGTGCCACGGCAACACGCTGTTGTTGACCGCCCGACAGTTGCGAGGGATAGTGCCGCAACCGGTGCGCCATGCCCACGCGTTCCAGCGCGTTCTGCACCTTCTGCTTCCGCTCGCTCGAGCTAGTCCCACGGTACGTCAGCGGCAGCTCGACGTTTTCATACACAGTGAGGTCGCCGATCAGGTTGAACGCCTGAAAGATAAAGCCAATCTCGCGATTGCGAATGCGCGTGCGTTCGCTGATCGAAAGGTTAGCCACCGGCTGGTTATTCAGCTCGTAAATTCCGTCGCTCGGAGAATCCAGCAGACCGAGAATGGATAGCAACGTCGACTTGCCGCAGCCCGAAGGCCCGGCAATCGAGATATATGTCCCCTTCTTGATCTCGAGATGAATTTCCTCGAGCGCGTGCGTTTCCACTTCATCGGTAAGAAACACTTTTTTAACGCCTTCCATCTTGATCAACGTCGGTGCATTTGGTTCGAGCATGAGCTCTCCTTGAATCAGTTTTTTCTTTTCTGAACCTAAACTTGTAATCCTCGACTTCTGTCTTCACCCCAGGGCCTCAAAACTTGGCACCACACAAAAAATCACGACCGCTACGTCACTCGTAGCGCAACGCTACCAGCGGATCGACCCGCGTCGCCCGCCGCGCCGGTATATAGCAGGCCACCATCGCGACTGCCACCAAGACCACTGCCACGCTTGTAAATGTGAGTGGGTCACTTGGCGCCACGCCGAAGAGCATCCCGGAGAGAAGACGCGCCGCGAAGAATGAACCCGCGAGGCCGATCGCCGCGCCGAGAATCGCGAGACGCAGTCCCTCGCCCAACACCAGGCTGAGCACGTTGGCGGTCTGCGCGCCGAGCGCCATGCGCACGCCAATCTCATTGGTGCGCTGCTGCACCGAGTACGCCATCACGCCGTAGATGCCCATGCACGCCAGAACCAACGCCAGAGCCGCAAACAATCCGATCAGCGCGATCTGCAATCGCTGTGGCGAGAGCGACGCCGCTTCCACATCACGCATCGAGCGCACGTTGTATATCGGCTCGTCCGGGTCCACAGCATGAATTGCGGCTTCTATCGAGGAAGCGGCGCTGGTCGGTTCCAGCTTGGTCCGCACCACGAGCGCGAAAAACGCCCAGGGATCCTGCGAAAATGGCACGTACACCGCCAACTTGGAAGCCTGCTCCAGCCGATGCTGCTTGATATCACCAACGACTCCGACAACTTGGCACCAGGTTTTTTCGTCGACGCGCACGCCACGAAGATGCTTCCCAATCACATCTTGTCCGGGCCAGAAATGGCGAGCCGTTGCTTCGCTGACAATAACCACCGGCGCAGCGCTGGCGTCATCGCGATCCGTAAATGGGCGGCCCGCAACAAGCGACACTCCTAACGTCTGAAAATAGTCAGACGTCACCACCAGATAGTCTGGAGCAACATCTCCGGAGGGCGGTGGCGTGCGGCCTTCGATTTCCACCGACCGGTTGCTGTTGCCCGGGTTCAGCGGGAGCCTCGACACGGCTGAGGCCCCGACGATTCCGGTAAGGGAATGGATGCGTGCAAGCGTGTTTTTCAGGAAGTTCACGCGATCGCCGGGCTGCGGATAGCGAGCTTCCGGAAGAGACATTTGCATCGCCAATACATGGTCGGGATTGAATCCCTCGGGAACCTTCAACAGACGGGTGAAGCTGCGCAACAAGAGTCCCGCCGCGATCAGCAACACCGCCGCAAGCGCAATCTCGGTTACCACCAGGGAGCTACGCATCCTGCGGGCGCGACCGCCTCCAGCGGAGCCACGACCGCCTTCTTGCAAGCTGATGTTAAGGTCCGTATCCGCCAGACGCAGGCCAGGAATAAGGCCGAACAGCAAACCGGAAACCAGAGAGGCGGTCAGCGTGAAGATGAGCACGCGCGCATCGAGAGCAATGGGTAATCCGCCGATCATTTCCGGGGGAACGAGAGATCGAAGCGGCGCTAAGCCCCAGAAAGCAAGCAGGACTCCCAACGTGCCGCCCGCGAGCGCCAGTAAAAGGCTCTCCGCAACCAGATGCCGGAGCAACTGCAAGCGGCCCGCCCCCAACGCAATGCGTAACGCCATTTCTCTCTGTCGCGATGCGCCTCGGGCCAGGATGATGTTGGCCACGTTCACGCAAGCGATGAGCAGGACCAAAGCCACTGCTCCGAGCAGGATCAGCAGCGCCGGCCGTGCATCACCGACGAGATCTTCGCGCAAGGACATCAAGGTCGCGCCGAAAGCTTCTTCGTCGTCGCCGTACTGCTGCTTCAACCGTTTCGCAATGGTGTCCACTTCGGCCGACGCCTGCGCCAGCGTCACCCCGGCTTTCAGCCGCCCAAACGACGCGAAGTAGTGCGAACCGCGGATCGCCGTTGGATCCTCCGCGGGGCGTAGCGGATGGGGAGGCGCCGCGAATCGTGATGATGTCCACAGCTCGGTTCCTAAGGGATACGCAAAACCCGCTGGCATCACTCCCACCACGGTTCGAGAAACGCCATCAATTTCGATCTCGCGGCCTATGATTTCCGGATTGCTCCCGAATTTTCTCTGCCAAAGCGCGTGGCTGAGCACCGCGACATTCGTGCCACCCGGCGGGTCGAGGTCAGACTGGATGGTTCGTCCCTGCAACGCTTGCACCCCGAGGACGGCGAAGAAATCCGAGGTCACCACTGCACCTTCCACGCGTTCGGGATTGCCGTTACCAGAGAGATTGCAGGGAACGCCACGAAAGGCGGCCAGGTACGCGAATGCATTGCTCTGACGCTTGAAATCCAGAAAGTCGGCGGGCGCTGGGTTTTCGTTCTCTTTATCCTGGTCGATCTGGTAAAGCATGGCGATGCGGTCGGCATTCGGATAAGGGAGCGGACGCAGCAGGGCAGCATCGATGACGCTGAAGATCGCTGTGTTGGCGCCGATGCCGAGTGCCAGTGTCAGCGTCGCGATGGCGGTGAATGCCGGATTCTTCGCCAGCATGCGAACGCCGAACCGGAGATCTCGCCAAAAACTGTTCACTGCATTTCCCTCATAGCAACGACGGTTTGAGACTCAAATTCGTTTTAGAAATCGACTTCTGTCATCACGGGCCCGCCGATTCGGGTCGGGGCCGGCCTAAAGCTCGATCAAGATCCGCCGCCGGGCTAAAGCCCGGCGCCTACATGCCGCGGACTCGCATCATTCGTAGCGTAGCGCCACCAACGGATCGACCCGCGTGGCCCGCCGCGCCGGCACGTAACAGGCTGCCAGCGCGACCACTGCAATCAGCACCAAGCCGACTACGTACGTGATCGGATTCGCGGCGCTCACGCCAACCAGCAGCGATTCGCTCAGGCGTGCCATGACATAGGCCAGCGGCAGCCCAGCGGCGACACCGATCACCACCATTGAGCCCACTTCGCTCATGATCAGCTTCCGCACGTCGGCGGACTCGGCACCCAGCGCCATGCGAATCCCGATCTCGCGCGTGCGCTGCACCACCAGATAGGCCAGCACGCCGTAAATACCGAGCGCCGCCAGCACCGCGGCGAGGCTCGCGAAGCCACCCGAAAGGACCGCGACGATTCGCGCAGCGAATAAATCTTCTTCCACGACGCGTTCCATGGTCTTGACGTCGTAGACCGGAAGGTTCGGGTCCACCGAGCGGACTTCATTCTGCAACGTGGAGGCGAGCAGCAGCGGATCGCGCTCCGTGCTGACATAGAACGTCATGCTGGAAAGCTCGGGTCTTTGCGAATAGGGAACATAAACGTACGGAAATGCTCCCGACTCTTTGACATGATCTTGCTTCACGTCTCTTACGACGCCGATGATTTCGATGTCGGGCTTCACCTTGCTGCCGCCGCCAAAGCAAAAATGCATGCCGATCGGGTTGCGCCCGGGGAAAAAGCGCTTGGCCATGGATTCGCTGGCGACCGCGACCTTAGGGCTAGTAGCCTTGTCGGCTTCCGTGAATTCGCGACCCGACAACAACGGCACGCCCAGCGTCGAGAGATAGCTGGGGCTCACTGAAACGTAGTCCACGTCCTGCTGCTCCTCAGGGAGCTCGACGCCGCCTTCAACCGTGATGTTGGATCCTTGCCGGTCACCGGTAAGCGTGGGTATTTCCGATGTTCCCACCGAGCGAACGCCCGGGAGCGCGGCGAAGCTCGTGCGCAACTGATCGACGAGCGCAACGGTGCGATGGACGTCATAGCCGTTCAACACGGGAGCGACTGAAAAACTGATCACATTTTCGGTGCGGAGTCCAAGATCGGTATTGCGGAGGTTCCACAACGTGCGCGTGAACAACATCGCTCCCGCGAGGAGCAACATCGTGAAGGCCACCTGGCCGGCAACCAGCAGCTTGCGGAAGCGCACGTGCGAAACGCTCGCGGAAGCAGTCGACCCCTGATCCTTGATCACCTCGGTGACCGAAGAACCGGTCACGCGCCATGCCGGAATGATTCCGAAGAAAAGCCCGGAGACCAGCGTCGCCGCGACGGCGAATCCGAGAACCCTGAGATCAAGCTTCGCCGTCAGCCCCAGGAATCCCGCATTGTCCACTACCATGGGGATCAGCACGCTGTTCAGCCACGAGCCGATCACCACACCTAGAAGACCGCCACCCAGCGCGCACAACAGGCTCTCGATCATCAACTGACGAATCAAGCGGCCGCGACTGGCGCCCATTGCCCCGCGGATCGCGAATTCGCGCTGCCGCGCCGCGCCGCGAGCCAGCAACAAATTCGCCACGTTGGTGCAGGCGATCAAGAGCACAAACGCCACCATAGCGAACAGCGCGAGAAGCGGCCCCCCGGCATCTCGCTGCGCGACGGTCCGGCCATGGGCTCCAGGCGAAAGGACAATCGACTTGTTCAAGAAGGCTTGGCGTTTTTGCTCGCTCCAACCGGTGATTTTCGCCAGTTGCTCTTCCAGTAGAGGGTGATACGCCGCGTTGAGCGTTGCCCTGAGCTGTTGATCAGAAACCCCGGGCTTACGCCGCGCCAGGACCTTAGTCCAATAGTTGCTCCAGCCATCGATGGCGCCGGCGTCCAGCGTCATGCGCGACGTCATCATCAGCGGAACAAAGACGTCGGGTGTCTGCCCGATTTGTACGCCGTAGAAGCCCGCACGAGCCACGCCCACTACCGTCATTTCGACGTTGTTGATCAACAGCGTTTTATTGAGGACATTCGGATCGCTGGCGAAACGCCGCTGCCAGTAGGAATGACTGAGGATGACGTAAGGCTCCGCGCCGGGGACGCGGTCATCGTCCACCGTGAAGACGCGGCCGATGGCGGGCGGCACGCCGAGAACCTCAAAATAGTTGCCCGAAACGAACTCGCCGCGGGCGCGTTCCGTCTGGCCCTGTGCAGCGATGCTCGCGTCAAACGCAGAGCGCGCCAGCATGCCGCAAACATTTGCGCTGGCGTCGCGGAGCCCCTTGTACATCGGATAGGAAAAAGACTCCGTTTCGTCGCCGTCGCTGGAGACGCGCCCGGTTTGCGGGCCGGGATTGTGAAGGACGACCAGTTCGCCAGGATCTTTAACGGGGAGGCGCCGCAGCAGGATCTGGTTCATCAGTGAAAAGATGGCCGTGTTCGCGCCAATGCCCAACGCCAGCGTCAGCACCGCAATCGCTGTGAAACCGGGGTTCTTGGCCAGCATGCGCAGGCCGTACCGGATGTCCTGCCACAAACTGTTCATTTAGGGCTCACCCCGATATAAGACGTCGCGGCTTGATCATCTGTCTTGAATCAGATACGCCCGATTGGCGATAAAAGTTCGCTGTAAAATGTTCGCGCCGCTATTTCAGCCGAATGCGGTCCACGTTGTCCCATTGCGACATGTCCGAAAGGACCACTTTATCGCCGATCTGCAGGCCTTGCAGGATTTCGACAGTGTTGACCGAACTGCGCCCGAGTTTGACGTTGACGCGCTCGGCGTCGGAATCGTCGGGAAGCACCTTGAATAGGCTGATAGTGCTGTCGGATTGGCCGTGTACCGGACGACCCACGTACAGCACATCCTTCAAGTTCTCGAGCTCGATGGTGCCGTCGACGCTGAGGTCGGGGCGTGCGCCGAGCGGGAGTGGATCGTCGATGCCCACGTCGACGGTAACGGTACCGTTGACCACCGAGGGATCGATGCGGATTACATGCCCCTTCACGATGCCGTTGCGCGTGTCCACCGTCGCGTTTTGACCGATGGTAATGTCCTTCGCTTGCGTCTCCGCGATCTTGATTTCCGCTTTCAACTTCGTGGGGTCCGCGACGCGGGCAAGGTTAGTTCCGACCGCGACGTTCTGCCCGACGTCAACCGGAAGGAGCTGCAGCACGCCATTGATACCGGCGCGCACAATCAACGCCTCCGCCTGGCTCTTCCGCAATCCGTACATGGCCTTGTACTGATCGATGTGCGACTGTTGCGCCTGCAGCTTTGCCTTGGCGGAGTCGGCGGCGATTCGCGTGCGCTCGGTTTCGAGATTAAGGCGGATGCCGAGCTGTTCTTCCTTCACGTTGGCGAGTTGTTCGGTGTGCTCCGAATAAATGCCTTCCTTGAGGAGCTTCACATCGACAGCGTGCTCCAGCTTGGCTTGCTCGTAGTCGCTCCGTACACTCGCTTCCACGGACTTCTGGTTCATGAGATCGCTGTTGACCTGCACCTGCAGGTTCGCGTAATCGGCTTCGGCTCCTCTCAGTTGGTACTCGGCGTCGAGCAGCGCCTGTTGCACGGTCGGATCACTCATGATCAAGATGACCGTATCAGGGGTGACCAACTTGCTGCTTGGTCGAAGCACGATCTTTTCAACGCGCGCCGCGGTCTGCGCGGGAATCCAGCGAATGTCGAGGGGGACGAGAGTGCCCAAACCGCGCACTTCACGCAGCATCGGGCCGCGCTTGACAACGTCGGTCCAGACCGTGCCACGGTCGACCGATGGAGCGGCGGGGCGCAGGCGCGAGAGTCCAAGGGTGACGCCAGCAATCGCGACGACCGCGACGGTGACGTAGATGATTCTTTTGATCTTTTTTGCTCGAGCGTTTGATGGTCTTTGTATGTCCATAAGAGTTATCGCGTACTACTAAAATCGCACGCAGGATGCCCGCCGCGTGCTCCGGATAAATGGTTGCTACTCAATGGCTTATGACCGCGTGAGGCATCCTGAAGGTAGCACCATTGACCGAAAATGGGAATAATTGTCCCACGAGCGAACAGGCCCAAAATCGAATCACGACGGAACTTTGACCTCCTTTTCCGGGAAGTGAAAGAGTGAGAGATATTATAAGGTACGCAGCCAGGCATGTAGATGTTCCGGCACCGCGCCGCCAGCGCACCGGCACACCGAGAAACCCCGTCCACAAATTCAGCGTCCATACCTACAGCACATCCTGCGCAAAGGTCGCAACCGAGGGATCTCTATGAAGTCAGACGTTGTGCGGTCGCTAATGGTCTTGTCTTTAGGTCTCGTTCTGGGATGGGCTGGCGCCGGTTTGGCACTCGCGGGGGCCTCCGCTCCCTCGGGATTGCAGGATGCGGCACAACAGCCTAGGCAGGCTCCGGACGGGCAGCGCATGCCGTTGTTTGGCAAGATCACTGCTATTCACGACAGTTCGCTGGAAGTTGTGGACATGAACGGAGATACCGTCACGGTGAAGATCAGCGGGCAGACGGAGTTCCGGAAAGATCGCCAACCCGCCAAACGTACTGACTTTAAAGTGGGCGACGTCATCGTCATTCGCGGCGAAGAAAATGCTGATCATTCGTGGACCGCGCAAATTGTGGCCGCGCGACCGATGAACGGCCCGAATGGTCCGAATGGGCGCGGGGGAGCGGGTGGCGCCGGCGGCGGCCGCTTCGCGCAAGCCGGAACGCCGGGCAAGGACTACGTGACCGGCGAAATCAAATCGATCGACGCGCCGAAGCTTTCCGTGTTGCGCACGGACAACGTCACACAAACATTGGAATTGAACGAGGAGACTTCACTGCGCAAGGGTCGCGACTCCATCACCATGGCGGACATTCAGGTAGGCGATCATCTTTTCGCGCGCGGCGCCGTGGTGAACGATGTGTTTGTGCCGAAGACGGTCATGGTCATCGGGCCGGAGCAATGGAAACGCATGCAGGAGATGGGCGCTCAAGCGGGCGGCGAAAGTGGACGTCAGCGCAGGCAGCAGGGTGGCACGGGAGGCGCGGCGCCTCCCCCAGCGGCTCCCGCCGATCCGGCTTCACCCGCGCCTCCGTCGAACCCTCCGGAGCCTCAGCATTGAAATTGCGTCGCCACGTTCCTCTGTTCCTACTGATACTTTCGCTGGTTCGTTCCGCACGTGCGCAAGATCCTGGGGCGGCGCAGTCCGCGCCAGCGTCGCCACCGGATACAAGCATGCGCGCACAGACTCCCACGGTTTCCGCGACAACCCAACCGAATTCGTTTGAGATAAGCGGTACCTTGCGTTCCGGGAAGACACCACTGCCGGGCGTCACCGTCACCGCCGCAAACACGCTTACTGGAAAGAAATTCTCCGTCGCTACGGCATCGAACGGCACCTACAGCTTCACCGGTCTTCCACGAGGGCGATACGTCGTTCGCGTGGAGTTCATGGGCTTCGCGACGCAGACACAGGAAATTACTCTCAAGCCCGAGACGCCGACCGGTAAATTCGATGCCGAGATGATCCTCGCTTCGCGCCAGCAGCAGGAGCAGGCTCCCGCGGCCGGCGCGATTGCCGCGATCGCCGGAGGGCGCGGATTTCAAAGTTTGTCGATCGAAAATACGCTTTCTTCGCTCGCGGGTGGAACGTTGGGCTCGCCCGGCGGCGCACAAGGTGGCGGCGCGGGCACTGGTGACATCGCCAGCCTCCCCATGAATGGCGCGGGTGCTGACAGCCCCACCGAATCCGTCAGCTTTACCGGCACGCAAGGGCGCACACAGGATTTTGGCGCGGGAAGCGAAGAAGATTTGCAGGACCGCATACAGGAATTTCGCCAACGCGCCCAGCGCGAAGGGCTCATCCCCGGCGGTCAAGGCGGTGGGCCGGGCGGTGGAGGAGGTGGGCCCGGCGGTTTTGGTGGCGGCGAACCGATCGCCATTCGCTTGCCGCGCGGTCTGAACGTCAACCAGCCTCATGGCACGGTTTATTTTTCCAACGACAACGCGGACCTCGATGCTAAGGCCTTCTCGCTCACCGGCCTCGAAACGCCGAAGGCCAGCTACAATGCCGCGAAGTTCGGCGCCTTCGTCGGCGGTCCCCTGAACATCCCCAAAATTTTCAATGGTGGCAACAAGTGGTTTTTCTTCGCCGGGTGGAACGGCTCGCGCGGCAGCACGCCGTTTGACGAATACTCCACCGTTCCCACGGCCGCCGAGCGCGCCGGCAATTTCTTCGGCGCGACCTACAAAGACGGCTCACCCGTGCAAATTTTCGATCCGACAACCGGCCAGCAGCTCAGCTTCAACGGCCAAGCCAACGTCATCAATCCCGCGATGATTAGCCCCTCCGCGCAAGCCTTGCTGCAATTCATCCCGCTGCCCAATCTGAATACCCCTACACAGAATTTTCACTTCGTGACCAACGACAACAGCAACAGCGACGCTGTAAGCTTCCGCCTGATCCACAATTTCACCAGCACACCTCCCTTTGGCCCCACGGGCGGCGCGGGCCCGGGCGGTGGACGGGGAGGTGGAGGGGGAGGACGGCGCGCGCAGAACAACATCAACTTCGGCCTGAACTGGACGCGCAATAACACCCAAACTGTCGGCGCCTTCCCGTCGCTGTCCGGGAACACCGACACGCAGGGGTTGCAAGCGACCTCCGGCTGGACCTATGGAAACGGGCGGCGCACCAACATTCTCCGTTTCACCTACAACCACAATCACGTCGGCACCTCGAACCTCTACTCGAATGCGGTAGACGTCGCGGGGCTTGCCGGCATTCAGGGTGTCTCCACCGATCCCTTCGACTTTGGTCTACCGGGAATCAGCTTCACGCAATTCGGCGGCCTCTCGAACCCTATCGCGCGCCGCGAACTCGATCAGACGTACGCCATCTCCGACACCGTCGCATGGTACCGCGGCAAGCATAATTTGCGCTTTGGTGGAGACTATCGCCGCATCCTGCAAAGCTTCCGCTCGGCGAAAAATGCCGAAGGAAGTTTCATCTTCAGCGGATTGGAAACTTCTGAATTTCTTCCTGGCAGCAGCCAGCCCGTAACCGATACGGGCTTCGACTTCGCCGACTTTCTTCTAGGTACGCCGCAGCAGACTTCACTGCAATCCGGCACCAACTCCTATAACTTCGCCGCTAATTCTCTCGACGCTTTCTTCCAGGACGATTGGCGCATTTTTTCAAGACTCTCGTTGAACCTGGGCGTCCGCTACGAATACATCGGGCCTTATACCGAAGCGAACAACCAGATCGCCAATCTCGACGTCGCCCCCGGCTTCACGGCGGCGGCTCCGGTGCTGCCGGGACAGACCGGTACATTCAACGGCGCATACCCGGCTTCACTGATTCACGGCGACCACAACGACTGGGCTCCGCGAATCGGAGTCGCCTGGCGTCCCTTGAAGCAGACCGTGGTGCGCTTTGGCTATGGCATCAACTACAATCTCGCGCAGTACGGCAATATCATTCAAAATTTCGCTTTCCAGCCGCCCTTCGCGATAACCTCCACGAACGTCACCAGCGCCGCCGTGCCACTCACCTTGACCAACGGCTTTCCCCCCATCGTGCCCGGCTCGGTCACCAACAATTTCGCCGTTGATCCCAACTATAAGCTCGGCTACGTGCAGGTCTGGAATCTCGACATTCAGCGCACCCTGCCGCATGGTTTCCTGCTCAATTTGGACTACAACGGCTCGAAGGGTACAAGGCTCGACGAATATCGCGCCATCGAGATCTCCGGCATTCAACCGTTCCTCTACGAATCGTCCGCGGCCGATTCCATTTTCCACGCCGGCTCGGTGCGGGTGCGCAAGCGCATGGCCCACGGCATCGGCTTTCAGGCCAGCTACATCTTTTCCAAATCCATCGACGATGCCTCCTCCATCGGCGGCGGCGCCGTAATCGTGGCGCAGAATCCCTTCGACATCGCCGCCGATCGCGGCCTGTCCAGTTTCGACCAGCGCCATAAATTTACCGGCAGTTGGATGTACGATCTGCCCTTTGGCGAAAATCGCCGCTTTGCGCAGCGCGGCGCGTGGTCGCACATTCTGGCCAGTTGGCAATTAAGCGGCGACTACACCGTCGCCTCGGGGCTGCCATTTACACCCAACGTGCTGGGCAACAGCGTGGATCTCAATCGCGGCGTCACCGGCTCGCTTCGCGCCGATGTCACCGGCCAGCCTATTTCACTCCCGAATCCCAGCACTGCCGAGTGGTTCAACACGGCCGCGTTTTGCTCCCCCTCTACCAGCTCAGGCACCACCAATACCTGCGTCAATCCGAACGGCAGCACCTTCGGCGATGCCGGCCGCCGCATCATCGAAGGCCCTGGCGAGGTCGTCGTGGACATGTCGTTGAGCAAGAGCTTCACGATCAAAGAATCGCGCGCTCTCGAACTGCGCTTCCAGGCCGCCAACGTCTTTAACTTTATTAACTACACCTCGATCAACACGACCGTGAACTCATTGCAGTTCGGTCAGGTGACCGCGGCGGGCGCAACCCGCCGCATAACCCTGATCGCGCGTTTCCGTTTCTAGCAGTCTGGCAATTTGCATATCTCTGTTTGCGCGTGTGTTTTCTAAAGAAAGGTTTCGAGGGACCAGGAAGTTCAAACGAGCAAAAAATCTGTCATCCTGAGTCCATCCGATGAGGACAGGCGAGGGATCTCAAGCTAGGAAGGAACCTAGAGCTTCAACCAGGAACAATAATGTCACTCTCGCGCCAAATCATCGCATTGCTAGCCGCTTGGCTCCTGCTCTCCAACGCCCCGCCCGCGCGTCCTCAAAGCGCGCCCCAATCGCAGGCGCAACCTTCGCAACAGCAATCGCCCCAAGCTCAGCCGGCGCCGCCGCCAGAGGCCCCCCAACGCCCGCAATATCGCATGCGCGTAACCTCCGAACTCGTCCTGGTCAACGTCGTAGCGCGCGACAAAAAAGGCAATCTCATCCGCGATCTGAAAAAAGAAGACTTCACGGTCACCGAAGACGGCAAGCGCCAGCAGATCTCCACCTTCGACTTTGAAAATGTCGACGAGCTCGCCACCGCAGGCGCCGCCCAAGCCACCATCACCGGAGCAGCCGGCTCCGCCAACCTCCTGCATTCCGCGCCGGCCGGCGCCAACCCCTTCGACGCCCGCGACCGCCGTCTCATGCTCCTCTTTTTCGATTTCTCCGGCATGGACCCCGAGCAGATCGACCGCGGCGTCGATTCCGCCAAAAAATTCGTGAAAGATAAAATGCTTCCTGCCGACATGATCGGGCTCGTTTCACTCTCCACAAACATGCGCGTCGATCTCGATTTCACTTCCGACAAAGCAAAGGTCCTCTCCGTTCTATCCTCGTACGCTTCCAGCCAGGGCCAGGGCTACGATCTCGGCTCCGAAGGCTCTTCCGAAGGCCAAGCCGAATCTGGCGGTTCCTACACTCCCGACGACACCGACTACAACACCTTCACCGCCGACCGCAAACTTCTAGCCCTGCAAGCCATCATGCAAGCCCTCGGCAAGATCGATCAGAAAAAATCGATCATCTATTTCAGCAATGGAATCACGCAGTCCGGCGTAGACAATCAATCCGCCTTGCGGGCCACCACCGCATCCGCGGTCAGGGCCAACGTCTCCATCTATCCGCTCGATGTTCGCGGTTTGCAGGCATTTCCACCGGGCGGGGAAGCCCAGAATGCCAGCCTCCACGGCCAATCCGCCTACAACGGCAACGCCGTGTTCAATGATCTCAACAGCAACGCGAACTCTCAGGAAACACTCGCCACGCTTGCCGAAGATACGGGTGGCAAAGCGTTCTTCGATTCCAACGATTTCAGCGGCGTCTTCTCGCAAGTCCAGAAAGACACCTCCGCCTACTACGTTCTAGGTTTCACCAGCACCAATCCACTGAAGGACGGCCATTTCCGTCATCTGAAAGTGCAGCTCAATCGCCAGGATGTGAAGCTGGAATATCGCTCGGGATACTACGCGGGCCGCGATTTCCAGCACCTGAACAACTCCGACCGCGAAGAGCAGCTGACCGACGAACTCGAAGCGCAACTACCGCAAACGGACGTAGCCGTTTACGCTGGCGCCCACTATTTCCGCCAGGACGACTCGCACTACTATCTCGGCGTCTCACTCGTGATCCCCGGCTCGCAGATTCCGTTCGTGCAAGCGAAAGATAAGGACAACGCCACCATCGACATCATTGGAGAAGTTCTAGCCGGGGGAAAATTGCCTGTAGGACACCAGCGCGACACCGTAAAACTAGCCGTCGACAGTGCGCAGCAAGTCCGCCGCAAGAATGTGCAGTACAACACCGGTTTTCTGCTCGCTCCCGGCAGCTATCACCTGAAATTTGTCGTCCGCGAAAATCGCACCGGGCGCATGGGGACGTTCGAGACCAACGTGCAAATTCCCGATCTACGGAAAGTTCCGCTGCGCATGAGTTCGGTCGTCCTGGCCAGCCAACGCGTCCCTGCCACGGGCAACAAAAAGGGTCCGCATCCGCTGATCCAGAATCAGACGGAGCTGGTTCCTAACATCACCCACGTCTTCACGCAGGACCAGCATCTCTATCTGCAGTACGAGGTTTACGACGCAGCTCACACCATGAAAGGCGCGCCGGCTGCAACCCAAGCAGCCGGGAACAATGCGGCGAACGCGCCAAGAGAAAAAGCGCCGCGCGACGCCGTTCGCGTTCTTACCAGCATCGAATTTTTACAGGGTGACGCGAAAGTTTACGAGTCGAAGCAAGTCGTGGCCAACGAAGTAACCGCCCCAGACCGCAAAGCCGTCATCTTCCAGATCGACCTGCCGTTGCAATCCCTGAAGCCCGGCTTCTACACGTGCCAGGTGAACGTAGTCGACGACAACGCGGGCAACTTCGCCTTCCCTCGCTGGCCGATCCTCGTCAAAGAAGCCGCGCCACCTGCGACTGCCGCCGCGTCGACAACCAGTGGCAATTAGGTCGTCGCTTCGGTAGGTCGAAGACAAGGACAACGCAGAGACGCAGAGCGCGCTAAGGCTCGCGGAGATCTTTCGCCACGGGTGTTCTCGCCCATAGTGCTACATGCCTCTGCGACTCTCAGCGCACTCGGCGCCTCAGCGTTATCTTTTTCCTTCCGCGCAGTCTGGCAACGTGAACGCTATCGGGCATGGACGCCCTATTTCCCCAAAACCTCTTCCGCCGCATGAAACGCCGAATTCGCCGCAGGCACGCCGCAATAAATCGCCGTTTGCAATAACACTTCCTTGATCTCTTCGCGCGTGACGCCGTTGCTCAACGCCGCGCGCACATGCATGCGGAACTCTTCGCCGCGGTTCAAAGCCACCATTATCGCTAAAGTAATCATGCTGCGCGTCTGCCGCGGAAGCCCCGGCCGGCTCCAGACCTCACCCCACGCATATCGGGTGATCAGATCCTGAAACTCCTCGTTGAACGCGTCGCGATTTTGCAGCGAGCGATCCACATGCGCGTCGCCCAAAACCTCGCGCCTCACCTGCAACCCTTGCTCGTAGCGCTTCCGCTCATCCATGACGAGGCTCCTCACTCGACGCACCTGGCACCAAACTCGCGACCCGACTTGCTGGGCCGGAGCATTGCTGCGCACCAGCTTGCCCGGACGGAATTCGCGAATCCCAGATTCTTACAAACCGCAACATCGCAGCTCACGCCGCCAAGAACTGGCCAAGCTCCGCCGAAAACCGCTGGTGCGCCTCGATGTTCGACAAATGCGAGGCATTCAGCTCAACAAATTTCGATCCCGCAATCTGGTCGGCAACCCACCGCGTATCGCCCGGCGGCGTCGCCGGATCGTGCGTCCCCGCGATCACCAGCGTCGGCGTCCGGATCGCGCCGACTTCTTCGCGATAGTCGAAGTCCCGCACCGCAGCGCAGCATCCGGCATATCCCTGCACGTTCGCGCTTTCCAGGACTCGCTGAATCCTGGAAACTTCCGCCGGCTCTTCCGCGCGGAATCCCACCGTAAACCACCGTTCGACGACCGTGGCCGCAACTGACTTCATTCCACGGTTGCTAACGTTTTCGATCCGCGTGTTCCAAGTATCCGTTGTTCCGATTTTCGCCGCCGTGTTGCTCAGCACCAATTTATTCAGCCGGTTCGCCGCATTCACGCCTAGCCACATGCCCGTCTGCCCGCCGATCGACAGTCCGCAAAAGTGCACCTTGTCGAGTTTCAGAAAATCGAGCAGCGCCAAGACATCGCGGCCCAACACCTCAATGGTGTAGGGTCCGGCCGGCGACGAGGATTGCCCGTGCCCGCGCTTGTCATAGCGCGCCACGCGGTACTTCTTCACGAACTCCGCGGCCTGGACGTCCCACATCGACAAATCCGTCCCCAGCGAATTGGAGAACAGCAGCACCGGCGCACCCGCGGGTCCGGCTATCTCGTAGTGCATTCGGAGATCTTTTAGTTCGGCAAAAGCCATTAAGCCTCCTCGCCTACCACGTTCACCTGCTTGTCACCCTCCGCGCTTGCTGGCGGCCATTACGCGATCGACAAATTCTTCGGCCGCGCCCAAATACCGTCGCGGATCGAAAAGCCCGTCGAGATCGTCCGACGAGAGATGTGTTTTCACTTGATCATCGCTAAAGATTACGTCGCGAAGATGCCGTTTCTCCTTCCAAGCGCGCTCGCAAGCCGACTCTACGACTTCGTGCGCTGCCACTTTGCCCATCTTCGCTGCCAAGGCCATCGCCGTCGCTTCCGCAAAGATCAGTCCGTGCGTGGCTTCGAGGTTCGCTTTCATGCGCTCGGCGTCGATCTCAAGCTTCGGAACAATCTCTGCCATCTGGTGCAAGGCCCCTGCGCTCAGGGAAACAATTTCCGGCAGAGTCTCCCATTCGGCGTGCCAACCCCCAAGCCCGCGTTCGTGTTCCTGCGTCATTGCTGTCAGCATCGTGCTGACCAGTCCTGGGATACGCGTTGCCGCCGACATCACGACCGCCGATGTAACAGGATTTCGCTTGTGCGGCATGGTCGAAGAGCTACCCCGGCCCTTTTCTGTCGGCTCGAAAACTTCCGCGACTTCCGTTTGTGAGTGCAGCGAAATATCTTTCGCGATTTTTCCGAGGGTGCCGACACAGAGCCCCAATGTGGTGGCGACCTCGGCCATGCGATCCCGGTGACTGTGCCACGGAATCTCCGGCAACTCCAGCGCAAGGTCCTGCGCCAAGAGTTTGGCAACTTCGGGGCCGCGATCTCCCAGCGCCGCCAAGGTCCCGACCGCACCGCCGAATTGCAGCACCAACGCGCGACGTTGCGTTTCGCGCAATCGTTCGCGGTGGCGATCCACGGCATCCAGCCATCCGGCTACTTTCACGCCAAACGTAGTTGGCAGCGCCTGCTGCATCCACGTTCGCCCCACCACAATCGTGGAACGATGTTTCGTCGCAAGCTCAACCAATCCTTGCGCCAGACGGTCGAGATCACTAGCGAAAGCTTTCAGGGCTTGGCGCAACTGCAGGACGCATCCCGTGTCCATTGCGTCCTGACTCGTCGCGCCCCAATGCACGTAGCGCGCCGCATCGCTGTTGTCTCGCCCCACCAACGCCGTAAGCGCTTTCACAAGGGGAATCGCAACATTTCCCGAGAGCTTTGCGCCGCGACTCAGCTCCGCGACGTCGAAAAGATCCGCTTTGCATTGCGCCGCGATGGCCGCCGCGGCAGACGGGGGAATTACACCCGCTCGCGCTTCCGCTCTCGCGAGCGCCGCCTCAAAATCGAGCATTCCCTGCAAACACGACCGGTCCGACAGAACCTTCTCGATATCTTCCGAGCGGAACAGAGAGTCGAATAATTCCATAAGGGTAGCGGCGGCCGTCTTCAGACGGCTAGGTTTAGACAAGACTCCGGCGCAAACACTACGACGAGCAGCGGCAACCGTCAATGTCCGACAGAGAAAGCCGACGAGACGCCAACGTTGACGATGTAAACTAAACGCGTTCCAGAATCACCGCGATTCCTTGGCCCACGCCGATGCACATCGTACACAACGCATATTGACCCTGGGTGCGTTGCAATTGGTACATTGCCGTGGTGAGTAACCGCGCCCCGCTCGCGCCCAAAGGGTGCCCCAAGGCAATCGCGCCGCCGTTCGGGTTCACCTGCGCCGCGTCGTCTGCCACGCCCAACTCCCGCAACACCGCCAGCACTTGCGATGCGAACGCCTCGTTCGACTCGATCACGTTCATCTGCCCGATCGTGAGCCCGGTCGTCGCTAAAACTTTACGCGACGCGGGGACTGGTCCCATTCCCATGATCCGCGGAGCGACGCCTGCCGCCGCGCCGCTCACGACTCGCGCCCGCGGAGTCAACCCATGTTTCCTCACGCCCGCTTCCGAAGCCAGCAACAAAGCGCAAGCGCCATCGTTAATACCGGAAGCGTTGCCTGCGGTCACTGTTCCGTCCGGCTTCACGACCCCTTTCAATTTCGACAGGGCTTCCAGTGTGGTGTCCGGCCGCGGATGCTCATCCTCACGAACCCAAATTGGCTCACCCTTTTTCTGCGGAATCGAGACGCTTACAATTTCCTCCGCCAGTCGCCCACTTCGCATCGCGTCCGCGGCACGTTGCTGGCTGCGCAGCGCGAACGCGTCCTGGTCTTCCCGCGAAACGTGATATTCCTCCGCGACGATCTCGCCAGTTTCGGGCATCGAATCGGTTCCGTATTTCGCCTTCAGGAGCGGATTCACAAAACGCCAGCCAAGCGTGGTGTCTTCGAGGTTCAATGATCGCGAAAACGCTGCGTCTGCTTTGCCGATCACAAACGGCGCGCGCGACATGCTCTCGACGCCACCCGCAATCACGAGGTCTACTTCGCCGCTCTTGATCGCGCGCGCTGCCGTCGCCACAGCATCCATACTCGACCCGCACAGTCGATTCACCGTTGAGCCTGGGACTTCCTTCGGCAATCCGGCGAGCAGCAACGCCATGCGTCCTACGTTGCGATTGTCTTCGCCGGCTTGATTCGCACAGCCGTAGATCACGTCGTCGAGTGCATTCCAATCTGCGCCGCGATTCCTCTCCATCAGCGCGGCGATAGGGATGGCGGCCAGATCGTCGGTTCGGACGCTGGCCAACGCTCCGCCATATCGCCCGATGGGGGTGCGAATGCCATCACAGATATAGGCTGTTTCCACGTTCGAGCTTCGCCCTGTTGCGAACGCCTATAGTAACATCGACAAAGACTCAGACTAGAAGCGTGTCCGATTTATCGTTGCGTGTACAGATTCGTTTGCGTGTAAAGCGATGCGAACCCAAGTTGGAATCATCGGGGCGGGACCCGCAGGATTGATGCTCTCGCACCTGTTGCATCTGCAGGGCGTGGAATCGGTCGTTCTCGAAAGCCGCTCGCAAGAATATATCGAGCAACGCGTGCGCGCCGGAGTGCTGGAGAAGGGCACCGCGGACCTGATGGCGGAGTCCGGTGTCGGCGCGCGATTGCAGCGTGAGGGCTTGGTCCACTATGGCATTGAGCTGCGCTTCGGGGGCGCGAGCCATCGCATCGACTTCAAAGATTTGACCGGCGGAAAGTCCATCACCGTTTACGCGCAGCATGAGGTCATCAAGGATCTGGTTGCTGCGCGCCTTGCTGCCGGCGCGAAAATCTTTTTTGAGGCCGAAGCGGTAAGCGTTCACGATCTCGACGACAAACCGAAAATTCACTTCCAGCACGGCGGCGAAGCGAAAATGCTTGAATGTGATTTCATTGCCGGATGTGACGGATTCCACGGTATTAGCCGCGCGGCCATGCCCGCCGGTGCTTTGCGTATACATGAGCGCATATATCCGTTCGCGTGGCTCGGCATCCTCGCCAAAGTCGCGCCTGCTTCTGACGAATTGATTTATACCTACAACGAGCGTGGGTTCGCGCTGCTGAGCATGCGGTCGCCGGAAATTTCGCGGCTGTATTTGCAGTGCGACCCCGAGGAAAATATCGAGGAATGGTCCGATGACCGCATCTGGAGCGAGTTGCGCTTGCGCATGGCGACGCACGACGGCTGGAGGCTCGCCGACGGTCCCGTCTTGCAAAAGGGCATTACGCCGATGCGGAGTTTTGTAGCCGAACCGATGCGGCACGGCAAGATGTTTCTGCTGGGCGACGCTGCACACATTGTGCCTCCTACCGGGGCGAAGGGATTAAACCTTGCGGTGGCCGATGTCCGCGTGTTGAAGCAGGCTTTTGTTGATTTTTATAAGGATGGAAAGACCGAAGGATTGGACCGATATTCCGAGACTTGTTTGCGTCGCGTTTGGAAAGTACAGCGGTTCTCGTGGTGGATGACTTCCATGCTGCATCGTTTTCCGAATGAGGATGGTTTTCAGCATCATCTGCATTTGGCGGAGCTGGATTACGTGACGAGTTCGCGCGCGGCAGCCACGGCCTTGGCGGAGAATTACGTTGGGTTGCCGTTTGATTGAGCCGAAAACCAGATTTCAGGCGAGCCCTTCCGTTGATTGCCGAGATTGGGCACAGCAATGCGGTGTCCCTACGGGATCGCGAGCGTAACTCGGCTACGGTTTGGCGGCCGGGAATTGAACTTTGGGGGCTTCGCGAGAAGCTTCGGACGCTTGGAAATAAGCTTCGTTGCGTTTGAAGCCAGCCCAGCTTGCAAAGATGCTGTTAGGGAACAGCCCGATGTAGGTGTTGTAAGCCTGTATGGAATCGTTGTAGCGCTTGCGTTCTACGGCGATGCGATTTTCGGTGCCGGCTAGCTCGTCCTGCAGGCGCAGGAAATTTTCGTTCGATTTCAGCTGGGGGTAGTTTTCGACTACCACCAACAGGCGGCTCAGCGCGCTGTCGAGTTGGCCGTTCGCGGCAATCTTGTCGGAGGGAGTTTTTGCGCCGATGAGGGCGGAGCGGGCTTTGGCGATGTCGCCGAAGACTTGTTCTTCGTGGGCCGCGAAGCCCTTTACCGTTTCGACTAGGTTGGGAATCAAGTCTGCGCGGCGCTGCAGGACCACATCGACCTGGGCCCAGTTGGATTTCACTTGTTCGTCGAGCGTGACCATTTGGTTTTTGCGGCCGACGTACATGCCGCCAACGGCCAGGGCGATCACGACGATTACAACGACAACTGCTAGCAGTGATTTCATTAAGGTGCCTCCGAAAAGCCAAACACGAAGCTGGAAACTCGAAAGCAAAGGCCGAGCCGTATCGTACGCTGAGATTCAACGCCACGCTCAGGACGACATCGCATGTATCGAGCGCGCACCGGAACGTCGTTCGTCGGATTTCGAGTTGCGAAACTCATTGGGTGCTGAGCCGGCGGTCTACTTCGTCGGTGACTGCTTCGACGAAGGCTAGATAGGAACGCAGGGAGACTTCGACGTCGATGGAATTCTTATTGCGCTTGGCTTCGCGCAGATCGAGCAGCGCCTGGAAGGTACCGGGATCCTTGCCCGTGAGCGAGGCGGTGCCGGCGAGGGCTTCGCGTTTCGTGGCGGGCAGGGGTTGTCCGAGCGCGAACAATGCGTGGCGGAATAGGGCACAGAAGGTGGAGAGCGACTGGGTCATGATGCCTAGGTGCGCTTTTTCGTCTACCGGCGCGGCCACGATCGCCTGACGCAGGCGTAACCAATTGATACGGAGTTCGCGCTCGACCTGGAGACGATGGAAGTCCAGCGGCACTTCGAGATCCTTGAGGAACTCTTCGCCGAAAAGGATGCGATGGCGGGATTTCATGTCGAGGAGTTCGATGGCGAAAACGTCAGCGGAGCGTTGGAGCTCTTCGCGGGTGAAGATAAGTGGGGGTTGGTTGCCTTTTTTGGTCCACCACTCGGCAACGCCGTGGAAGGCTTCGAGTTCGGGGGAACCGGCGCGTTGTACCAGGCAGAGGATGTTGATGTCGGAATGACCTTCATGGAATTCGCCGGTAACCGCAGAGCCGTAGAGGGCGACGGCTTGGAGATTCTCTTTTGCCGCGGCTTGCAGGCGATTGACTAGTTCTTTGAGCTTGGCTTCCATTTTCTACCAGGACTTCTTTCGCGACTGACGCCTGACCTTTTCTTGAGAATCATTGCCTTGAGCGTTTTGTGGCTTCGCTCAGAAAATCGTGCTTGGAGTGGGCTCTAAACCCCGCGGCCTCGAGGCCGCGGCTTCAGCATTTCGGGCCGGTCTGAAGATCAGCGCCTACACAGTCGGCGAGACTGCACAATTCTACCAGCTTCCGCCTGCGCCGCCGCCTCCGAAGCCACCTCCGCCGAAACCCCCGCCGCCACCGAAGCCGCCACCTCCTCCGCCGCCACCGCCACCCCAACCACTTCCGCCGAAGCCACCGCCACCCCACCGGCTGCGGCCCATATTCGCCGCGATTACAGGAGCAATCCACCAGGCGTCGCTGCTCCCGCCGCCCCGGCCCGACGAGCCACCTCCGCTTCTCATCATCGCGTAGATGATAATGACCACGAAGAGGACCAGGAAGAATGTGCCCAGACCGCTGAGAGGGCGATCTTGCGCTTGACCGCGACGCTGCATCGGAGGTGGCACGCCGCTAAGGGTGACGCCAGCGTCCTGCGCGATCACATCTGCAACGCGGCGCGTCATCAGCAGCACTGCGGCGTTGTAGTTCCCTTGGCGGAGGATAGGGACGGCTTCGCGGCCAAAGCCGCCGACTTTGCCGTCAGGGAGGATCGGCTCCAGGCCGTAGCCGACCTGGGTCCAGTAGGTGCGGTCGTTGACGGCGAAGAGTATCAGGACACCGCGATTGGATTGCTTGGGGCCCACGCCCCATTTCGTGGCGAGGTTGAAAGTGAAGTCGACAATTGGCTGGCCATTGGTGGTGGGGACGGTGACTACGGCGATTTGCGCGTGTGCTTTCTGATCGACTTCGGTGCAAAGAGCGGTGAGCTGGTCGCGGGTGGGTTGGGTTAGAACGTTGGCGAAATCGTTTACGTAGCCTTGAGGTTTGTAGTCAGGTGCGGTTTGGGACTGTGCCAGAGTTGGACGCGCGATGATCAAGAACAGGAGCGCGAGCAGGACTCGGCGGGCATCTGGTGTGCGCGGCGGGCGCGAACGATGGATGGTGGTGAGGTGCGGGGACATTCGTTGTACCCGGGTAGCTTACCTCAGGTTGGGCTTGCACACTTGTTGTTCGATGGCCGCGACGTAAAGGTTCGTGCGTGACGCGCTGACGGGAGATGTTATTCTCCCGTGCGGCGTTTTGGCTGGAGGGATCGGATGGCGCGACCTGATAAGAGTGTGCGCGAGTTGAACTTGTGGGCGAGCGTGTTGACGGATGTTCAGTTTTGGGTGCCGGTGATGGTGTTGATTGGGGGGCTGGTTTTGTTGGCGGCAATTCGGTAGTACGCATAGATTTCGAGACAGTGGAACGAGAAAAGAGGCTCGAGGAGTTTACGCCCGGGCAAGCTGGGGCACTGCAGTGCTGTGCCCCTACAACGGAAATCTCGGCGGCAGTGACGTGAGCTTATGGAGACGGTTTTGGCTTCGGGGATAGGGGTGGTGGACGCGGCTGCGGCTTCGCGGGCGCGGACGTTGCAGGTTGTGGGCGTCCTGTCGGGGTTTACGGCCGGGGCTTGGCTTGGGGCTGCGGAGGCGCCGACCAAGTTAGTATCTGTGGGAATTTCGCCGGTGGTGATTTCGTTGATTATGGTGCTGGGAGTTTTTCTGGCGCGGTGGAGTGTGCCTGCCTTGATTTTGGGGACTTCCTCGATTCGGGCGGATGTGCGGCGGACGCCGCACTTGATTATTTGGGCGGTACTGGCGGGGTGCATCTGGGCGGTGGCGAATACTTTGACGATTTTCGCGATTCGCGATGTGGGGTTGAGTATTGCGTTTCCCTTGTGGAATTCGAATAGCCTCCTGGGAATCTTGTGGGGATTCATTTTTTTCAATGAATTGCGGCAGGCGGGCTGGCGGCGGTGGACGGGCGTGCTGGGCGGAGTTTTGGTGATGTGCTTCGGGGCCTGGATGCTGGCGGTGGCTTCATCGTCGGCTACAGCGGGTCCGGGGTCACATGCGTCGCGAGGCGTGGCGGCGGCGCTGGGAGCTGGGATTTTATGGGGGACGATGTATATCCCTTATCGCAAAGCTTATCTGACGGGCATGAACCCACTCTCGTTCGTTACGTTCTTTACGTTCGGCGAAGTCGGGATGATGGGGACCTTGGCGTTTAGCTTTACGGGGGCTGCGGGGCTATGGCATCAACTCGTCGACGCACGCGAGGTTTTGTTTTGGTTGATGCTGGGCGGATTTGTTTGGGTGATCGGGGATTTGTTTCAGCAGTATGCGGCGAAGTACGTGGGGATCAGCCGCGGGATTCCGCTGTCGAATTCAAACCAGATTTGGGGATTGCTGTGGGGCGTTTTTGTTTTTGGGGAACTGCACGGGCGCGGGGCGTGGACTTACATGCAGGTGGTTGGCGGGTCGTTGCTGATGATGCTCGGAGTGGGAGCGATCGCCTTTTCGTCGGCGACTGGTGCGGAGCGCGTTCGGTGGAAAGAAGCGGCGCAGCGGGAAGGCGTGCGATACGGCGTTGCCGCGGATTATGTCGAGGCGCGTATGGACGGGCGTACGTCGGCGGGTGAGGTGGCGCCTGCGCGGAGTGCCTGGGATTTAGTTTTGATTGTGGTGGCGACCGGAGTATTTGTGCTGTTTGGATGGATGGAGCGAGTGCCTCAGCTAACTTTGCATTGGGGACCGGCGCTGATCTTGAGCGTGGTGAGTATAGGAATGCTGGCGGTCTGCGGGATCGTGATTTGGCGAACGACGCGATTTCAGTGAACGGGAAGTTGCGTGCAGGATCGACTCAAGAGGAAATGACGAAATCACCGGTAGTGGATGTTGTTGGGGTGGGATTGAATGCCACGGATACCATCATTCCTGTGCCGGAGTATCCGGCGCGGGGGTCGAAGGTGGCGTTTCATTCCGCGAATATTCTGCCCGGAGGGCAGGTGGCGTCAGCCGTGGCGGCGTGCGCGCAGTGGGGGCTACAGACGCGGTACGTAGGCAAGGTTGGCGACGATGCAGCCGGTGAGTTGCATCGCGAGGAGTTTGAGCGGCTTGGTGTGGAGGCGCATCTGGTTGTGGCAGCAGGATGTCCCAGCCAACAGGCGTTCATTTTGGTGGATGACAAAGGAGAACGGACCGTTTTGTGGAAGCGGGACGAGCGGTTAACCCTCCAGCCTGGGCAACTAGAGCGAGAATGGATCGTGAACGCGCGGGTTTTGCATGTGGATGGACACGACACGGCGGCGGCCGCGGTGGCGGCCGGTTGGGCGCATGAGGCGGGAGTGCCGGTCGTCGCGGATCTGGATGAGCTGTATCCCGGCGTCGAGGAATTGCTGCCGAACTTGGATTATTTCGTAGCGAGCCGGGACATTCCGGGGCGTCTTACGGGTGAGCAGGATTTGCGGAAGGCGCTGCCGGAAGTGCGCAAGAGATACGGCTGCGTGCTGGCCGCGGCGACACTTGGTGAAGAAGGCATGCTGGCGTGGGACGGCATGAAGTTTTGGCATGCGGCTGCCTATCGAGTGCACGTGGTGGACTCGATAGGGGCTGGGGATATTTTTCATGCAGGATTTATTTATGGGCTTTTGCGGGACTGGCCGATCCAGAGGCAATTGGATTTTGCGTGCGCGGCCGCAGCACTGAACTGCATGGCTGTCGGCGCGCGAGGCGGCATTCAGCCGGTTGAGCGCATCGAAAAACTTGTGGCGACCGGTGAACGGTACGGTTCGGAGTTCAACTTTAGTGTGACACCCTAAGAAAAGCGGCCGCTTCCGGAAGCGGCCGCTACAACTGCGACGGCTGGCACGATTTTCTAGACGTTACCAACAGGGACGAAGCGTCAACACTTGGCTGCCCGCCCGCGAACGCGGACCTATACTGTGTGCCGGGGCCGTCCATGTTGCAGCACAAGAGTTTGTATTCGCCGCCACCGGTGATTCATTGTCCCGTCGACCATTTGCGGATGAGTTTCCGGCCGGGCGCGAACGTGTACCGGTGCAACTGGCCAGGATGTCCGGTGGTGTATTCCTTAGAGAAGGGCTACTACCGGTTGCAGGAAGAGGTTGATGCACAAGCACGAGAAGCATTTTACGGGCGGGAGGCCATTTGCGTGTGCGAGAGGGGTGACTTTCACCCGCTCTACATCGAGGACTTCGTGGCGAGCAGGAAGGTGAGATTTTGGGTATGTCCGGTTCGAGGGTGCGGGTACGAAGTCTCGCAGCGGCTCGAGAAGACCCCGGATGGATGGCGGACTTGCGGGTCGTTTGAACATACGAAGGCAGTGCGAATGCGGCGGTGAGGATGGGTTTCGCAAATGGCGCGTCTCCAGAAGAGTCCATTAACAAGTCGTTTGCCCGCCTCCTTTAGGCGCGTTTAAACTGAGCTAGTACTAAGACAGTAGAACCTGAGATTGAGCCTTTGGGTCTAGAGCACATTGAAACCTCTGTACAGTTTACGAAAGGGCGCCGGCTCTCTAGAGTGGATGGCGCTAAGGGAGCCGGAGTGATGAAACAATTCCTGACCCTTATTCTCCTCGCGCTGGTCTCTGGCGGAACTGCCTTCGCGCAACAGATCAAAATTACCAATCACAATTACCTTGCCGCTTCCGGGAAATGGAAGAGCGACTCCGACATGAAGAAACCTGTGGATCCCTCTGCGAAAGTGGAGATTGAGTGCGATAAAAAGATCTCTCTGTGCGCGGTGGCGGAGGGGAAGAACCTGCAGGGCGAAGGAAATCTGTTCACGCGGCTGGATGTAAGCCCCGTGCACTATACGATTCTCCGCTGGGATAGCAACGGGCTGGTGGCGCAGACCTCGGCGCGCGATTGCGTGATTGGGAAACTGGTGATTGATTTCAAGACCAAGAGTGTAACCATGACGGAGGCGCCGAAAGGCAAAGGCTCCGGCGAGGACAATGAGTTCTGCAGCGTATTCACGAAGACGGTAACGTCGCGATTGGTAAGATCGAATGGATAGGCAAGGTCCGCTCCTGCGGATGGTTCGCGCGCCAGTCGATTTTGTTCGCGTTTGAACTCACTCCATATTGAAAATCAGTGGTTTGGCGTTAGCCAAACGTAGCACAGGCACTTCTGCCTGTGCCCGCGCATTGAGCGGGCAAGCGTTTCACCCATGCGAACTGTTTGAACAGAGGGACTAGAGTTCCCTTGAAGCTCGGCCCGCCGCGATTAGCTTTTTATTGTGCCGGAGGCCGGGTCCCACGTTGTCGGGGCCTTGCGGAAGTAGGATTCGTTGGCCATGTGACAGGCCAGGGCGGCGTGGTGGCCGAAGATCACGTCTTCGGTTACGGTGCCTCGGGAACGTACGGCTTGGAAGAAGGTCCAGAGGTGAGGCTTCAGGTCGTCATACGAGACGCTGGTATAGCTGAAGCCTTCGGGAACGGGCTCCTTGCCGGGTACTGCGTCGTGCTCCGCATGCCACTTTTTCAAATATTCTTCGTGCATGGCTTTGGGAAAGCTCGAGGTGTAGTAGCTGGGGCTTTCGTCTTTGCCCGACTGCGGTGAATAGGTGATGGCGGTCGGGGTGACGTCCAGGATGCCTTTCGAGCCCTGGAAGCGATAGTTTTCGGGCGTCTCGGTGCCGAGATTCAAGCGCAAGTAGACCGGCGCGGGGATGGATTTGAATTCGAACAACGTGGCTAGAACGTCGGGCATGTTGCGGCCGTCTTTCCAGCGTAGGATGCCGCCGCTGGCTTGGGCGCGGGCGGGCGCCTCGTTCAGGCCGAGCATGAAAATTGCGCCACTGACCAAGTGAACGAGAAGGTCGCCAGCCACCCCCGTGCCGTATTCTTTCCAGCAGCGCCAGCGGGCGAAATATTTGGGAGACATGTCGGAATCCCAGGGACGCTTGGGAGCGGCTTGTTCTTGCCATCCATTCCAATCGAGATTTTGCGGCGAGAGATCGAACGGCGGCGGATATTCCCACGCGCCGTTGGGGTCGTTGCGTCCCATAGAGCCTTCGACGAGCATGAGATCGCCGATGATGCCTTGCGCGATGAGCTCTTTGGCTTTGCCGCAGATGACGGAGCTGACGCGCTGGGAACCGATTTGAATGATACGACCGCTGGATTGGCCGGCTTTTACCATAGCCATACCGTCGGCTGCGGAATGGGACATGGGCTTTTCGCAGTAGACGTCTTTTCCGGCGGCTACGGCGTCGACCACCACTTTTTTGTGCCAGAAGTCGGGGACAGCGGCGATGATGCAGTCGATGTCTTTGTTGTCGAGGAGTTCCTGATAGTGGCGGGTGACGGGGAGATTGGGTTTGTTGGTGATTTCGCGGGCCAGCGTGTGGCGGCCGTCGTAGAGATCGGCTGCGGCTATGCATTCGACGCCCGGGAGCTGGATGGAGTTGGGGAGCAGGCCGGAGCCTTGCATGCCGACGCCGATGATGCCGAAGCGGATGCGGTCGTTCGCGCCGGGGTAGGGGGCGGCGTATAGACGATGGTCGGGGAGAAGGATGGAGTTGGTGGTTGCCAGGGCGCCGGCCGTTAGCGCTGTGCGTTGGAGGAATTGGCGGCGGGTTAGGTCTCTTTTCATCGGTGCCTCCCTTTCAGAAAAAGCGAAAAACGAAACTCGAGAAATGACAGTCGGAAAAGCGCCCGCTTCGGAAAGCGGCCGCTACAGATGCTCGAGTTGTCGGGGCTGGTGGCACGAATATTAGTGGAGGGGTTGGACGGCCACTTGTTTGAAAAAGACGATGTCGTTGTCGCTGTGGTTTTGCAGGCCGATGTAGCCTTCGTTGGGGCGCAGGCCGTGTTGCGGCTCGAAATCGAATTTGCGCGCGGGAACGGGCTGGCCTTCGGTGTAATCGGTGACCTTCACATCGTTGACGGCCACGACGGTGCGCGGACCATCGAGAGTGATGACCATGGTGTTCCATTCTGGACCGGGTTTGCCTGGACGAGCGAGCGGCTTGGTAAGCGAATAGAGTGTACCGGTAACGTGATATTCGTCTTCCTTCGAGTCTTCCGGTTGGTTGTCGATTTGGACTTCGTAGCCGTAGTGGACGGGCATCCAAGGTTCGCGGGGCTCGATGGGAATGCGGATGAAGACGCCGGAGTTGTCGTTGTGGTCGCGCATTTTGTAGGCGACCTTGATGCGGCAATTGCCGAATTTTTCGGCGGTCCAGTAGAGCAGTCCCATGCCGCCGTGGGTGCGGATCAGGCCGTCTTCGACGGTGTCTTCGCCGGGGCCGACGTGCTTCCAGCCCGTCAGATCTTTGCCGTTGAAGAGTGGGCGCCAATCGTCGGGCTTGGCGTTGGAGCGCGAGTGATTGGGGAGAGCGAGTAGGGCGAGGGTCGCTATCGCGGTTAGAAGAAAGCTGCGCGTCGTTGAGCTCATTGTGGGGCTCCTTTTTCCGGCGGGTATCGTACTAGAACAGAGGGCCGGGGGCTACGCGAAATCGATCTGTGCTCGTAATTTCCAAATTACCAAATAATTTCGAGGCCTTTGTAGAGGGAGAATTTTTCATCGCTGGTGATGATGGGGATTTCTTCATACAGCGCCTGCGCGATGATTTGGCGGTCGAAGGGATCGGAGTGGTGAAGAGGCAAGTCGTAGAGGCGAAACGCGTGATCCATCGTGTAAGGAAGTATGCGGAGATAGAGATCGTCAATAGCGCGTTGCGTGTCGGCAAGAGAAAATCTCAGCCTGTGTCTGGCGGCCTTGATCGCGATTTCGGAGACAGAGAGCGCGCTGAGTTCACGGGTATTTTCGGGATTCGAGAGTACGTCGAACGCCGTCTTACTGAGTCGTTCCGGCGATTCGACGGCGAAAATCAGAACCGCCGTATCTAGCAAGACCCGCAAATTAATAACGGCCTTCGAGAAAAGCGTCGACTTCTTCTTCCGTCATGGGCTTCCACCAGTCGGGATCGTGGATTTTGATTTTGCCTCTTAACGTTCCAAGCTTGGGCTTCTTGCCGCTGGGGACTTTCGTGCGGACCAGGTCCACGGCGGGAACGCCGCGACGGCAGATGGTCACGGTTTCGCCGTTTTCGACGGCTTTGATGAGCTCGGGGAGCTTGTTTTTGGCGTCCGCTACGCTGACCTTCATATACTTACGATAGCTATCTGAGATGGCTATGTCAAGTAGGGCGTGGAAGAGCACTCGGAAGTGCCGGTCGCGGATCCGCCGGAATTTGCGCTCAGCGACCGAATCCGCAACGTCCGAGATCGCTCGTAAGGGCGGGGCTTGCCCCGCCCGGCCACAGCATCTTGCTAAAGGCTGTTCTGCTCGGCGCTCACGAAAATGACCGGACAGAGTTGATTGCCAAGATGTGGCGCAGCAGTGCTGTGCCACTACAGTGGTATGGACTAGTGCGTGGTGGTGCGGATGCGCATGCCGTAGAACGAGCGGTAGACGAAGAAGAAGGAGACGGCGAAAAACACGGCTGCGAGGATGTGTGTCAAGCCCGGGCCTTGGGAGGCGGTTAGTTGGACGGCTAGCTCTACCGCTAGAAGGCCGAAGAGCGTCGTGAACTTGATGACTGGGTTTAGCGCGACCGAGCTGGTGTCTTTGAAGGGGTCGCCTACGGTGTCGCCTACTACTGTGGCGTCGTGGAGTGGCGTGCCCTTTTGCTTTAGCTCGACTTCTACGATTTTCTTGGCGTTGTCCCATGCGCCGCCGGCGTTGGCCATGAAGATGGCTTGGTAGAGGCCGAAGATGGCGATGGAGAACAGATAGCCGATGAAGAAGAACGGCTCGATGAACGAGAAGGCCAGCGTCGCGAAGAAGACCGCGATGAAGATGTTGAGCATGCCTTTTTGGGCGTACTTAGTACAGATCTCTACGACTTTTTTGCTGTCGGCCACGCTGGCGGCGGCTGCGCCGTCGAGCTTGATGTGGGCTTTGATGAATTCGACTGCGCGATAGGCACCGGTGGTTACGGCTTGCGTGCTTGCGCCGGTGAACCAGTAGATCATGGCGCCGCCGGTGATCAGGCCCAAGACGAACGGTGCGTGGAGGAGAGAGAGATTGTTGACGTTTTCGGTCAGGCCGTGGGTTAGCGCCATGATGATCGAGAAGATCATGGTCGTGGCGCCAACTACTGCTGTACCGATGAGCACTGGCTTGGCTGTCGCTTTGAAGGTATTGCCCGCGCCGTCGTTGGCTTCGAGCATTTCTTTGGCGCGTTCGAAGTTTACGTCGATGTTGTAGTCCTTCTTTAGCTCACTTTTGATGTTGGGGACTTGCTCGATCAGCGAGAGTTCGTAGACCGATTGGGCGTTGTCGGTGACCGGACCGTAGGAGTCTACGGCAATGGTGACCGGACCCATGCCCAGGAAACCAAACGCTACCAGGCCGAACGCGAAGACGGGGGCAGCGATCATGAGGCCGCCGAGTCCCATGTTGCTGATCAGGTAGCCTACCGACATCAGCAGGACCATGGCCAGGCCGATGTAGTAGGCGGAAAAGTTGCCGGCTACGAACCCGGAGAGGATGCCCAGCGAGGCGCCGCCTTCTTCGGCGGAGCTTACGACTTCTCTTACGTGGCGGGATTCGGTAGAGGTGAAGACTTTCACCAGTTCGGGGATGATGGCGCCTGCGAGCGTGCCGCAAGAAATGATCGTGGCGAGCTTCCACCACTGGCTGGAATCGCCGCCTAGAGTGGGGATGATCAGCGACGAAACCCAGTAGGTAAAGGCGATGGAGACGATGGAGGTGATCCAGACGAGAGAGGTGAGAGGGGCCTCGTAGTTCATTTCGTCGGCCTTGCCGTACTTGGCGTTGGCAATGAAGCCGTTTATGAAATAGGCCGCGGCGCTGGCGACGAGCATGACGATGCGCATTACGAAGATCCAGACGAGGAGTTGGACCTGCACCTTGGGGCTCTTTACGCCTAGAAGAATGAAGGTGATGAGGGCTACGCCGGTTACCCCGTAGGTCTCGAAGCCATCTGCGCTGGGGCCGACAGAGTCACCGGCGTTGTCGCCAGTACAATCGGCGATTACGCCTGGGTTGCGGGCATCGTCTTCTTTAATCTTGAAGACGATTTTCATCAGGTCGGAGCCGATGTCGGCGATTTTCGTGAAAATGCCGCCTGCGATACGGAGGACAGCGGCGCCGAGAGACTCGCCGATGGCGAAACCGATGAAGCAGGGACCTGCGTAATCGCCGGGAACGAAGAGCAGGATCAGGAGCATCATTAATAGCTCCACGCTGATGAGCATCATGCCAATGCTCATGCCGGCTTTGAGTGGCGTGTGATAGATCGGGTAGGGCTTGCCGCGCAGGCTGGCGAAGGCAGTGCGTGAGTTCGCGAAGGTGTTCACGCGAATGCCAAACCAGGCCACGCCATAACTTCCCGCCATACCGATTAGGCTGAACGCGAGAATGGTTGGCAGGGTGACCGCGACCGACTTGCCGGGGACTGGGGCGAGCACGCCGAAGTAGAGCACGATGACTACGGCAATGAAGAGCCAGAGAAGAAGCAGGAATTTGCCTTGGGTGATGAGGTAAGTCTTGCAGGTCTCGTAGATTAGCTCGGAAATGTCGCGCATCGAGCGATGAACGGGAAGATTCTTGAGGCGGCTATAAATGACCAGGCCAAAGATCAGGCCAAAGACACAAAAGAGGATGCCGAAGAGAAGGAGTTTGTGGCCGTCGACGCCTAGAAACTGGACCTGGGAAAGGTCCGGAAGTTTGAGATTGGCCTCGCCGCTGGCTTCCTGCGCGGTTTGCGCGAACGATCGGACTGCGGTAAACAACGAAATCGTGGCGGCAATGGCGCCAAATTTTGCGATTCGACATGCCAGTGACCGGGCACTCGTAAGCCAGGTGCGCATGAACACTCCTCCCGTACTAGAAACGAATTTTAGGCGAAACTTTACAGAGTTGCCGCCAAGCGGTCCACTACCCTGAGCACTCGGTGCCGCACAATACTTCATTAACGCAGGACTGGGACTTGCGACCAGAAGCCGCGATCCTGTCTACCCAACGGGATGACTTCGCGGCATTCTGTGCGCACATCGAACCGCTAAACAAAGTGGTGAGTTTATAACATTTAGCGGGTGGTGGGTCAAACTGGACGGAGGGACGGTTGGAAAGCACGAAGCGGACTTAGGACACGGATTAGCGAACAAAATGGTACCATGCCACAGCATTTTTGGTCGTGGACTAGAAGTAAGGTTACGCTAGAAGGGACAGACCCCAGGGCGGAGCTATGAGCGTTCAAGCAACGACAGCCGCGCGGTCGCAGGAGACCGCTCCGGTTGAACTGCGGCACGACTGGAAGCAAGGCGAGGTTGCCGAGATTTACCGGACGCCGCTGACCCAATTGTTGTTTCGGGCGCAAAGCGTGCACCGTCAATCGCATGCGCCGGATCGTGTGCAGACCTGCCAGCTGATTTCCATCAAGACGGGGGGATGCCCTGAGGACTGTGCGTACTGCCCGCAGAGCGCTCACTATGACGCGCCCGTGGAGCGGCAAGGCTTGTTGGACGCACAGCATGTCATTGGAGTGGCGCGGGAGGCCGCAGAGCGCGGGGTGACACGATTTTGCATGGGGGCGGCCTGGCGGCAGGCTCCGGAGGGCGCGGAATTTGAGCGCGTGCTGGAAATGGTGCGTGGCGTGTCGGCGCTGGGAATGGAAGTCTGCTGCACTTTGGGGATGCTAAGTGAGGGGCAAGCGGCGCGTTTGAAAGAAGCCGGACTGTCCGCTTACAATCACAATTTAGATACGTCACCAGAGTTTTACGGTTTGATCATCAGTACGCGGGTTTATGATGATCGCCTGAGAACACTTGCGGCGGTACGAAAGGCGGGTATCACCGTTTGCTGCGGGGGAATCCTGGGCATGGGCGAGCGAGAGTCGGATCGCATCGGCCTGCTGCACCAGCTTGCGACGTTGCAGCCGCATCCCGAGAGTGTGCCTATTAATATGCTGGTCCGAGTGGAAGGGACGCCCTTGGCGTCGATGCCGGCGCTGGATCCCTTGGAGATGGTGCGGGCGATCGCGACCGCACGGATCTTGATGCCGGCTTCGAGGGTGCGATTGGCTGCGGGGCGCAAGCAGCTGTCCCCGGAAGCAGTTACGTTGTGCTTTCTTGCGGGCGCCAATTCGATTTTTGTCGGGGAAAAGCTCTTGACCACGCCCAACCCGGGCCCGGATGAGGATGAACAATTGCTGCAAACTTTGGGACTCAGACCACTCGAATCGCATGCCATCTGAATTCCACAAAGCATTTCAGCGAGAGGTTGCGGACGGCCTGCGCGGCCTGGAGGCGCGGGATCAGCGGCGATCCCTGGCCGAGATTGCCGGCGTGAATCTGTGTTCGAATGATTATTTGGGATTGGCGGAGTCGGACGCGTTGCGCGCGGCAGTGTTGGATGCCGTGCGAGAAGCGCCGCGTGTTGGTGGTACCAGCTCACGGCTCCTCTCGGGGCACCTGGATGTGTGGAACGCGATCGAGCAGGAGTTTGCGGAGTTTGCTGGGACCGATGCCGCGCTCTATTTTGGGAGCGGGTATGCGGCGAATATCGGGCTGCTAACGTCGGTATTGCTCAAGGGCGACATTGTTTTTTCGGATGAATTGAACCACGCGAGCTTAATTGATGGAATCCGGTTGTCTGGCGCGCGCAAGGTGATTTATCCACATCTTGATTTGAACTTCCTCGAAGATGGGCTGCGATCCCACGCGAATGAGAGCGGGCGAAAGTTTGTGATTACGGAAACCGTATTCAGTATGGATGGCGACGTGGCGCCCTTAACGGAAATGGCTGCGCTGTGTGAGCGTTTCGGAGCTGGTTTGATTTTGGATGAAGCGCATGCGACCGGTGTTCACGGTCCGTCGGGACGTGGGATTGCCGTTGCCATGGGTTTAGCCGCTGATGCGATTGGCGTGACGCATACGTGCGGCAAGGCATTGGCCAGCGCGGGCGCATTTGTTTGCGGAAGCGTGGCGTTGAAGGAACATTTGGTCAATCACGCGCGCACATTCATTTTTAGCACCGCGATGCCGCCATATATCGCCGGGCAGATTCATACCGCACTTCGAATTGCGCGGGGCATGGACGAACACCGGGCGGAGTTGATCGCAAGCTCGAGGCGGCTAGCAGCCGTGTTGCAGCAGCATGGCTACGACACCGCAGGAAGCAGCACGCAAATTGTGCCGGTAGTGATTGGCGGAAACGAAGAAGCGCTGGCGGTCGCGGCATTTTTGCGAACGCAAGGTTTTGCGGTGCGCGCGATTCGTCCCCCGACCGTAAAGGAAGGTCGAGCGCGACTTCGGTTGTCGGTCACTTGTGCAATTGCGGCCAGTGAACTGGGGCGATTGGAGGATTGCTTGGGTGCTTGGCGAGCGCAGCACCACGCGTTGGCGGCGGGGTGCTCTTGAGGAATCACTTTTTTATCACAGGCACGGACACCGGCGTCGGGAAGACAACGCTGTCGGCACTGCTATGCGCCGCGCTCGATGCGGTGTACTGGAAGCCCATTCAAACCGGGACGCTCGAGGGATCGGATCGCGTCACGGTAATGCGCCTGGCGGGGATTGGAACGGACCGGACGCTGGACGAAGTCTACAAGTTTGTTCCACCGGTATCGCCTGACCTTGCGGCGCGCTGGGCTGGCACCGAGATTGATCTGGCGAGGATCACCTTGCCGACGAGCCTGCACAATGATTGGCTCGTTGTGGAAGGCGCCGGTGGCGTGCTGGTGCCCATCAATCAAAAGCAATTCATGCTCGATATGATGGTGAAATTCATGCTGCCGGTGATTCTGGCAGCGCGGAGCGGCGTTGGGACCATCAATCACACATTGTTAACGCTCGCCGCTTTGCACGCGGCGGAATTGCCGGTGCATGGCGTGGTGCTGATCGGCGATCAGAACCGCGAAAACCGCGAGACCATCGAACGCTTCGGCCACGTGCGCGTCATTGGAGAGATTCCTCGTTTGCCGAATCTGCACCGCACCGCCTTGATGCAAGTATTCATGAACAATTTCGACCGCGCAGCGTTTGCGCAGTAAGTTCCGCCAAGACTTTCCGTTTACCGTCGAAGCTTCCCGCAGCGCTCTTGCAATGCAGAAACCAAACCCATACTCCGGTCCGATGACATCGCCCCATTGGCTGACGCTGGATCATGTCTGGCTTCCCTATACCCAGATGAAGACCGCGGAGTTGCCGGTTCCTGTAGTTTCCGCGCACGGTGCACGGCTCCAATTGGCGGACGGCAGGGAATTGATTGATGGAATCGCCAGTTGGTGGACGGCCTGCCACGGCTACTGCCATCCGAATGTTCTGAAAAAAGTTGCCGAGCAGTTGGAGAAGATGCCCCACGTGATGTTCGGCGGGTTGGCGCACGAGCCCGGCTATCGTTTGGCTGAACGCCTTGCGGCGGCATTGCCCGGCGACTTGAATCACGTTTTCTTCACGGAGTCGGGATCGGTCGCAGTAGAAGTGGCACTGAAGATGGCGGCGCAGTTCTGGTTAAACCAGGGACAACACCGCACGAAGTTTGTGAGCTTTCGACACGGGTATCACGGGGACACGTTTGCGACGATGGCGATTTGCGACCCAGAGGAGGGAATGCACAAAACATTCCGCGGGGTTTTTCCGGAACAGTTCTTGACGGAGCTGCCGGATTCGAAAGAGAACCACGACCAGCTTGATCGTTTTCTGGGGAGGAACAGGACAGAAATCGCGGCAGTCGTCGTCGAACCACTGGTGCAAGGCGCAGGCGGAATGAAATTTCACGATGTGGCCGTGTTAAGCAATCTTAGATTATTGTGTGATCGATACGATTTACTTCTGATTTTCGACGAAATTTTTACTGGCTTCGGGCGCACAGGCACGATGTTCGCTTGCGAGCAGGCGGGGGCGGTGCCAGACATCATCTGTCTTTCGAAAGCATTGACCGGTGGCACGATGCCGCTGGCCGCGACCGTCGCCAGCGAGAAAATTTACCAAAGGTTTTTATCCGATGATCCGAACGCCGCGTTGATGCACGGACCGACGTATATGGCGTATCCATTGGGTTGCGCGGCCGCCAACGCTTCGCTTGATTTGTTCGAGAGCGAACCGCGGCTACGCCAAGTAGCCACGATTGAAGCGCAGTTGAAGGACGAACTGAGCCACTGCAGACGTGCGCCGGGAGTGAAAGAAGTCCGCGTCAAGGGTGCGGTCGGCGTAGTTCAAATGGATCGACCGGTTACTTCGGTCGAGCTCAGGACGCGTTTTATTGAAAAAGGATGCTGGATCAAACCTTTTGGAGATGTCATCTACCTCACGCCACCCTTCGTCATCGAGGAGCGGGACCTGTCATGCTTAACGCGCGCCGTCGATGAAGTGCTGAACGGTCGCTAAGCTTTTCCGTGAGCCAACTGAATTTTCCCGCCGTCATTTCCACTTGCGCCCTCTGGTAGACTCAAGCACCCAATAACGGAGGACGAGAGTTTGCCGGCGAATCTGAGCGGGTGGAAACAGAAAGTTGTCGCCTTCGCCGGTGGACTCGGTGCGCCAGGATTATTTCTCATTTCTTTTCTCGATTCCTCGGTCCTGACATTTCCGGTGATTAACGATTTGCTGCTGGTCGAACTATCCATTCAGCGTCCAGCGCGCATGCCGTTGTATGCCTCTATGGCCATGATCGGTTCGACTCTAGGCTGTGTGCTCCTGTATTTCCTCGCGAAGAAGGGCGGTGAAGCCGTTTTCCACAAAAAAGCCGGGCCTCGTGGGAAAAAGATCCAGTTGTGGGTGGAGAAAAACGGCTTTGCGGGAATGCTGATCGCGGCCCTGCTACCGCCGCCGACGCCGTTTAAGTTTTTCGTGCTGGCTGCCGGAGTGTTCAAAGTGCCGCTAGCGAGTTTTATGTCAGCGATCGGTTTGGCAAGGGCGATTCGGTATTTCGCGATCGGTTATTTGGCCGTGCGGTACGGTTCGCAGGCGCTGCCCTTTCTTGGACAGCACAAGGTGGCGGTGGCCGCGGTTGTGATTGTGCTAGTGGCGTTGAGTTACGCGATTTCGCGATTCATCTTGCGGGAAGAGCGTATTGTTGCGAGCGGGAAATAGCCAACAACGCTGTTGCGTTATCGGTGCGGAAGGTCGTGAGCCCAAAGCAACTCGTCCTCCAAGACCCTGCCAGTAGAATCCGTGTGGACCAGTGCCACGACCTCATGGCGGAGCTCGCCGGAAACCGTGTAACGCAGATCTCTGATTTGTACTTCAAAACCCTCCGGCGTTTTCTCGACAGAGGCTTTCGGGAAGCTTGCGATTCGGAGAAACTTCCTGGCCGCCTCGGCGTTCTGAGCATGCTCGAGGATAGGCGAAGATTCAGGTTTGAATAGGGTAGTGCCATTGTCGGGGTCGAAGCTCGCGCCCGGCGCGGCGTCGACCGTGAGTTCATGCAGGGCGCGATCTGTTTCTACGACGGCGTGCCAGGTGAAAAGCGAAACGGATTCCGGGTACGCGGCGGCCCGGCGGGGCGATTCGTCTCGATAGCTACGGGCTTCGATGGTCGCCAGTACGTTGGCGTGGAAGTCGGCGCGCGCGCCAACGTAGAGAATCACGAGAATGAAACCAACGACCGCTCCCACGCTCCCGCGCGGGCCTTTGTCCCGTGCGCCGATCTCATCGCTGACCATGCGCGACAGTTCCGGTAGCAGGATCGCCGCGATGAGTATCGTGATGATCCATGGATCGACGCCGGCAAGCCAATCGGCCGACATGCGATGCCCGCTAAACGGCCACAGTGGGGTGATTCCGCCGGACTGACATGCATCCATGGCAAGGTGCAGAAATCCCGCCAGAACGATGGTGCCGAAAAATGTGCCGCGAGCAAACGCCGCGGAGACAGATTTTCGGGTCAGCAATAAATAGGCTATGCCGAGAATCGCGCCTGTTGCTAATGACGCAACGATGGAATGAGTGTAGGTGTGATGCCATGACAGATAGGTCGATGGGCCGGCCAAAGCGCTGAGTGCGTCCACGTCCGCGACCGTTCCGGCGATCAACGCCACCCCCCACGCCGGCAGCGGCGCGCGAGGCAGAAGCGCACGAGTGAGCGCGAGCGACGCTAAGGCATGCGTGCCGACGTCCATTAGATTGGATCAAGAGCCGCCACGAGATTTTTGCGCGGCGCCGTTGTGCGGAACAAGCAGCTTCAGCGCATCCGGCACGATCTTGAACTCCACCGGCAAGCGTGCCAGCGGTTCGCCGTCGATCTGCGCATAGACCGGATTGCTGTCGAGTGGCTCGCACACGATCGATTCCGCCTTCCAGAAGTGCACGCCGTCGGTGCCACGTAATTTGTCGACCCACAGACTGGGCAGATAGCTCAGATAGCGAAAGCCGCTTTGCGTCGTGAGCGCCATGAGTTCGAACTTGTTCTCGTAGAGATCCGCATTCGTAGTGATTTTGAACGGGCCACCGTAATGTTTCGTTCTGCCCACGACGACTAGCGTCGCATCAATTCTTTGATCGCCCGTGACGACTCGGAAGTGCGGAAACTTGTAGCGAAAAACCTCGCGAGCCCCTTGCCACCAGTACGCCAGAATACCGACGCGCGCTTTGAGGTCAAGATCGATGGCATAAACGATCATCCCATCCGGTCCAGCGCCGGCCACGCTCAGAAAATACCGCCTCTTTTCCGGCTCCAGCAGCGGCGTCGCTAGGCCCAGTGCGATTTCTCGTATTTCTCCATGAATCAGCTTCTCCGCAGCACCTGGGATGTCCCAGGGTAAGTTCAATTCCTTTGCCAGGACATTCGCGGTGCCACCAGGAAGCAGCCCCAGCGGAACGCGATGCCCGTTTTGCGCCTCCGCCAGGCCATTCACAACTTCGTTGAGTGTCCCGTCGCCACCGCACGCGATTACCAACTGCCGTCCTTCCATGGTTGCGCGTTGCGCCATTTCGGTGGCATCGCCGGGACCCCGAGTTTCGATAAGCTCCGCCTCGATGCCGCCAGACGACAGAATTCGGCGGGCTTCGTCGAGCATGCGACGTCGTCCGTTTCCGCCATTCCCGGCGTTAGGGTTGTGAATCAACAATGCATTTCGTAAGTTGCCCGTCATGGACCGTCCTGGATTGTGCTGCGTCCCGCAGGCTAGCTGCGCGTGCCGCGAAACTTCCATTCTATATAATATGATGCTGAATCACGTGAACGTTCTTCAGAGGATGCCCATGGCTAAGGCTGCGGCGGCGAAACACGAGATCGAAGGGCTGCGGGACAAGATTCGCCACCACGACTACCGCTACTACGTTTTGGACGATCCCGAGGTGTCCGACGCCGCTTACGACCGCCTGATGAACCGGCTGAAAGAGCTGGAGGCCGCGAATCCAAAATTGATCACGCCGGATTCGCCGTCGGCGCGCGTGGGAGGCGTCCCGCGCGCTGGTTTTCAGACGGTGCGCCACGCGCGTGCGATGCTGAGCCTCGACAACGCATTTTCCTACGACGCGCTGCGCGATTTCGATCGCCGGGTGCGGCAGGGAAGCGGCCGCGAGAAAATTGAATACGTAGCCGAGCACAAATTCGATGGCCTCGGCATTTCCCTGCAATATGAAAACGGAATCCTGATGCGCGGCGTCACGCGCGGCGATGGCACGACCGGTGAGGATGTCACTCCCAACGTTAGAACGATTCGCTCGATTCCCCTCCGCATTGACGCGGCACTTCTTAAGAAAACGAAGCTGCCCGCCACCTTCGAAGTACGCGGCGAAGTGTTGATGACCCGCAAATCGTTCGAAGCGATGAATCGGCAGCAGGAGCAGACCGGCGGAAGGATTTTCGTGAATCCCCGGAACGCCGCGGCCGGATCGGTCCGCGTGCTGGATCCGTCGATAACCGCCCAGCGCCGGCTGGAGTTCTTTGCGTACTACCTGCTGGTCGATGGGGCGGAGCCATTCCCGAAGCATTCGGAATCTCTGCAAGCTCTAAAGCAATTGAGGTTCCGCGCCTCGGACGATTGGAAACTCTGTGAAGGGATCGACGAAGTGCTGGCGTATTGCGATACGTGGGAGCCCAAGCGCGAGGCGTTGCCGTACGAAATAGACGGTGTCGTGATCAAGGTGAATTCGACCCCAATCCAGCACGAATTGGGGTTTACGGCGAAAGCTCCGCGTTGGGCCATAGCATACAAATATCCCGCGCGGCAAGAGACCACGGTAGTGAACGATATCCGCGTGCAAGTCGGCCGCACCGGCACCTTAACACCGGTAGCCGTGCTCGAGCCGGTGCAAGTCGGAGGCGTCACTGTCAGCCGTTCCACGCTCCACAACATGGACGAAATCCAACGCTTGGGCTTGCAGATCGGCGACAGCGTGCTGATCGAACGCGCCGGCGAAGTGATTCCACACGTGCTGAAAGTCGTGAAGGAAGGCGCGAACCGCCGCGAATTCCGCATGCCGGAAAAGTGCCCGGAGTGCGGCAGTGCGGTTCACAAGGCAGAAGACGAAGTGGCCTACCGCTGCGTGAATGCCGCCTGCCCAGCCAAGCGTAAGGAATCCCTGCGGCATTTCGCCAGCCGCCACGCCATGGACATTGATGGGCTGGGCGACAAGATCGTCGATCAACTCGTGGACAAAGGGCTCGTCAAGGACGTCGCCGATCTGTACTTGCTGAAATTTGAGGGCGTCGTGGAATTGGAACGTTATGCCGACAAGTCCGCACAAAACTTGATCGACGAGATTCAGGCGAGCAAAAAACAATCGTTGGCAAGGCTGATCTATGCGCTCGGCATCCGCATGATCGGAGAGCGCACCGGCCAACTCCTGGCAGCACATTTTTCTTCGCTCGACGAACTAGCCGCGGCCAGCGAAGAGCAACTACTGGAAGTTGGCGAAGTCGGTCCCAAAGTCGCCGCTAGCGTCGCCGAATTCTTCTCCGAATCCGCCAACCAGCGCATCATCAAGAAACTCGATAAAGCAGGCGTTCGGCCCACCACGGAAAAGCGCGTCCTCAAGAGCCAAAAGTTCGCAGGCAAATCATTCGTCTTCACCGGCGGCCTAGCAAATCGCTCCCGCGAAGCGGCCGCCGAACTAGTGCAGCAACACGGCGGCAAAATCTCCAGCTCCGTGAGCAAGAAAACCGACTTTGTAGTAGTAGGCACCGACCCCGGCTCAAAATACGACAAAGCCAAAGAGCTCGGCGTTCCCACCCTTTCCGAATCCGACTTCGAAAAGCTCCTCAAGTGAATGGGGCTCGACCGGCATCATCAAACGAGTGTTCCGAAGAGGGTCGGAGCTTTAGCTCCGACATTCAAGTGCAAGCAAGATCGGGCTTTAGCCCCTGAGGAGATGGTGAAACGCCAAGTTTCACCGAGGATCCTCGAGTGCATCGATGGTGGCCACGAGCGGAAAAAATCTATTGCTTAACTCTCAGTCTTTCCGTGATTTAAGCATTCATTCGAATGATACCTAAGAAAGTAATTGACAAACAGTGTCATATGTGGTACCCTTCCGCGTGTCTGCGATCAGCGTTCCTCTTATCCTTGCTGCCTGCCCAGTCATGGAACGTCACCCCGGTTCAATCGCAAGGCGATGCCTGCAACTGCCGTAGAATCAACACTTACAAAAGTCTATCAAAACAACAACTTTAACCTCCTCTAGAATGAATACTTACGAAGAAGCCCAGGGGGGCGATTATTGTTAACTAGCAGTACCCGCGATTTCGATGACCGACCATCGGGCAAGTATTCCCCGCAAGTTCAACGAATCAGAAGCTATAATGGAAACGGCGGGCGGGCCGGGTGATCGCTGGTCTGGCCATCGCAAGATGGCTGGACGGGAGGAAAGTCCGGACACCGTCCTGAGTCATCAGGGAACCTTCATCCGCCTAACCGCGGGTGTAAGGTAAGGGCAACGCGCCTGGTAACGCCAGGGGAGCGATTTGGGTGGCGCAGGTTTCGGCTCGCGCTGGCCGGTTCGCTCACGGAAAGTGCCACAGAAAATGTACCGCCGGCGGCACGCAGCACGGTGACATCGCGCAGGAAAACCTGCGAGACGTCTTCGCACAGCTCGTCCGCTTGGCAAGGGTGAAAAGGTGGGGTAAGAGCCCACCGCTCGGGTGGCAACACACGAGGCACGGAAAACCCCGCGTGGTGCAAGGCCAAATAGGAGGGGAGAGCCGGCCCGGCTCGTCGAGTCAGCGTTCGCGCGGTGGCCGCTTCACGGCGGTTGTTGCGACGAATGCTCTCCCTTTGTAGCGGCGCAAGCTGCTGCAGAGCAACCCTCGGGTAGGCTGCTTGAGTCACGGCGCGAGCCGTGACCTAGAGGAATGATCGCCGCGCAAGCGTCCCGTTTTAGGGATCCATGCGGCACAAAATCCGGCTTACAGGCTCGCCCGCTATTTTTTATGAATCGCCGATCTTCGTGGACGCTGATCTTACGAAGACTTCTGTGCCGGTGACAGCGCAACAGAGGCTTCACTGGTAAGGACGCGAAAGGCGAATGTCTCCTGGAGATAGAACTTCACCACGGAATCCGTGTGGCTGAGGTAGCCGATTGAAGCATCCTGCCCGATATTGAGCTCGAAATCGCCGCCGCGCGTGGTCAGGACGAACGCACCTTCGATCGCCGGCGCCCAGATCAGATTGCTGTCGACGATACGCTTGACGTGTTCCAGAACGGGGTAACCGTGATCGCGAGTTTCGGCGAGTGCCGTGTATTCGCTGGCTCCGAGCAAGACCGAGTAGGGGCCGTTCACGCCGACGAGACGTAGTTGGCTCAATGCGTGTGCCACCGCGTCGGGATAGTCACGCACATCCGCGGGAAGCGTCTCGATTGGATTGGAGGTGCCTTCCCGAATGCCTTCGATATCCGCCTCGTGGTATCCGTTGAAGATGGCCCGATCTTCGGCAAAGGCAAGCTTTTTGGCGGCGTCTTTAGCAGGCTGCCAATCGGAGTCATCCGATCCACGCTCTACGTCATCGATTGTCTGACGGGACAGTTCGAAAGGGACACGCAACTCCACGAGAGGCTTGACCTCTCGTAGTCGTGCGATGATGCCATCGGCGGGAGCGGAGATCGACCGCAAATGGCCGGTCGCAACTCCAGGCAGAGCCACTCCTCCAACCGAAGGGACATCAACAGCCCGTCGTCCGGCTAGGTACCGCTTGAGCGTCCTAGTTGTTTCTTCCTCAATCTGCGCCCATGCAGCGTCAGAGATGGGAGCTAACTCTCGATGCAGGTTATTCATCTTTGTGTCCTTTAAGCGATCCTATTCCGAGCGTTCCAAGGGATGGTTCGCCCACGGACGAGGCCGAAGGCTCGTCCGATCTCGGCGATGCTCCGGCCTCGGCGGAGTTCGGTGGGTCTCCACTGATATTGTCGAGAAACGTGGATGACGGTGCAAAAAATAAACTCCCGGTAACTGCGTTGCTGAAGTCGAGCAGGCGGTCGTAATTGCCAGGAGGACGGCCCACGAACATGTTTTGAAGCATCGTTTCCGTGATACGCGGAGTGCGGCTATAACCGATGAAGTAGGTTCCGAACTCCCCGTGCCCCGGCCGCCCGAAAGGCATGTTGTCTCTCAAAATCTTGACTTCTTTTCCGTTTTCTTCGATCACCGTGAGTGCATTGTGCGCGAATGGCGGCTTCTCGGCATCTTTCAGTTCGATGTCGGAGAGTTTCTTGCGGCCAATAATGCGCTCTTGCGTCTCAACCGGGAGAGCATTCCATCCCTTCATGTCGTGAAGATACTTCTGGACGATGACGTAGCTGCCGCCCGCAAAGGCCGCATCTTCGTCACCGACAATGGCAGCCTCGCGCGCGGCATCGCCTCGCGGATTTTCTGTGCCGTCGACGAACCCGATGACATCGCGATCATCGAAATAGCGGAAGCCGTGAACCTCGTCGGCAACTGAAACTACATCGCCGATGTTGTCCATGATCTGTGCGGCCAATTCAAAACAGAGGTCGGCACGTTTGGCTCGAACGTGAAAGAGGATGTCGCCCGGAGTGGAGACGGCATGGCGGCCGCCGGAGCGAATCTCTCGAAACGAATGGAGCTCGGCGGGGCGAGGTGATCCAAAGAGTTTGTCCCAGGCGTCCGAGCCGAATCCAACGACACATGTGAGACCGGCTTCCACATCTCGGAACTCAACAGCGCGCACGAACCCGGAGAGGTCCCCGCAGAATGATCGCAGCGTGGCATAGTTGTCCTGATCCGGGCCAATGCAGACGACCAGAAAAATCGCCGCGCGCGTGAGCGGGCCGACCACCGTCTGCGGAAGAACGATCTCGTTTAGTTCCTTGGGCGTGTCCATTATCTCAATCCACGATGATTCCCATCCATCGGAGTATTCTCGCTGTAGTCCTTGTGCAGTGTTCCCTCAGCCCGCGATTGCCGGAAGCCTCTCGTGTTATCAAAAGCGCGGGATGATCCATCTTCAGGTGTAGTTGAAGGCGCTACTCGGACCGCTGGCCGGTGAACTCGCCTTCGCCCCCGCGGTCGTGAAAGGTGCCGTTGATCGTGTTCCCGTCCACTCTTCCGCGAAAGGTCAAAACGTTGCGTGTCTTGGTTCGAACCAGGATGTGGTGCAAGTTGATCGTGCCCTCGATGCCACCGGACTGATTGGGTCCCTTGAAATGGCCGGACAGCGTGCTGCCGTCCTGTTTGATCTCAAGCCACTTCGTTGAAGTTGAGCCATTCGGATCCTTGCAGTAAAGCGTCCACTTCCCTGCGACGTTGTCGGGAGGCTTGTCGGAAGGCGGCTCCTGTGATGACGCGCCGCCGGCGGCGAAGAGGAGCAATAGACAAAACAACCCAAGTGAGAACCTTGTGTAGTGATTTCTCATTCGAACCACGGACCTCGAACCTCCTCTGCGGTGCGCCAGTATACATCGCACCTGCCCACTGTTGTAGAATCTCCGCCACTTCGGCGACCGGGTTCATGTATTAGAGCTTGCTTTTTTGTTCGCTCTATTTTTGATCGATTGCCTGATTGAGATTGCGGTTTCCATTTCAACGAACGGGGACACGACGCCGATGATTGACGCCATCAACCGACGAACCGCAATCACCAGACTGCTGGGAGCGGCGGCTGCGGGTCTTACCCCAGTTGCTGTAAAGGCCGCGTGGACGACACAAAGGCGCGACGGCGGACCAACCGGGCGGGAACTTGGCGATATGAACCGGATCGGCTGGGGTTTCATGCGGCCGCATTCCGTTCCCGGTATGTCCGTGGCGATCGCACGCAACGGGAAGTTTGTGTACAGCAAGAGTTTTGGTGCTGCGGACCGGCAAAAAGCGCAGCTAGTGGCGTCTACAAGCCTCTTTCGAATCGCGAATCTTTCCATGCCGATCACAGCCGTGGCGACATTTCTCTTGATCGAGAAGGGCCAGCTTCATCTCAATGACAAAGTGTTCGGCCCGTCGGGAATTTTGGGGACGAAGTACGGCAAGCCACCCTACCAGCAGTACGTTGCCGACATCTCGGTTGATCACCTCTTGACGCATACAAGCGGCGGGTGGGGCGATGGGCCGTCAGACCCGATGTTTCACTCGGAGGGCTGGGACCAGGAGAAGCTGATCGAGTGGACGCTGGACAAAGTGCCGCTGGCCAGCCCGCCGGGGCAGAGTTGGGTCCTTTCCAATTTTGGATACTGCGTGCTAGGCCGCGTGACCGCGCAGGTGAGCGGTCAAACCTACGCGAACTTTGTTCAGAACAACATCCTTGGCCCGTGCGGAATCAACGATATGAAGATTGCCGGCAACAAAATGGGCCAGCGGGCGCCGAATGAAGTGGTGTACACGGGTCAATACAGTGAAGAGCCTTACAAGATAAATGTGGAGCGCATGGACTCGTGCGCGGGATGGATTGCAACGTCGTCGGACATGGCGATTTTTCTGGATCACGTCGGCGGAGCGGGAGACGTTCCAAGCTTGTTGAAGCCGGAAACAATTCGGGTGATGACCACACCCACCGCTGTTTATCCGCAAGCGTCTGCGGCGGCCGCGTATGCCAAAGGCTGGATGGTCAGCACCCGTGACCCCGGCATCTGGTGGCACACCGGTTCTCTGCCCGGCTCGACCGGCGTAATGGTTCGAACCGGGAACGGTATGGCGTGGGCGGCGGTGGCGAACACACGCACCCAGCCTCATGCGGAAATTGACGGCGCGATCAATAAAATGGGCTGGGACATGGTTGGAACTGACCCCCAGTGGGGCGTGCAAGCTCTTTAGATCCGTTAACGCCGCCACCGAATATCCCCTCGTCGCCACCAAATCTGAGTATGCGAAGCTAAAATAATTTCGCGACGAATAGTTGTGACGTCGGTGCGACGCAAACTCGCTCCACCGTGCCAAACCTCACAAAATTGACAGCGAGAGCCAGTTGATTCCAAACAACTTGTTCGTTCGCAATCCGAGCTCGGACAATCCGGCCTACAGGCGTGCCGCTTATTTTGAGCGTACTCGGGGATTGCAGCATAACCCCGACATAGGTTCTTGCAGCTTCTTGGTCTCTGGGTACTCAGTCCTTGCGGACTCCTCGGACAACAACCCAGGGCTCTTTGGTGTAGACTCCACTCTCCGACGTAAGGAGCAGATCATGAAACGAGCGACTAATAAGGGAGCACTCGCCACCCGCGAGGCGCATGGCGCACTCCTCGAATTGCGAGCGATCGTCGAGGCCGCGGCCGAAAGGGTCCATGCGGCTGAATTCGAAGCGGTTCGCTTGGCTCTTGCCGGCGAAGAGACGGAAGCCGCGCAAAAGCCGCTGCAAGCGGCGGTAGATACCCTACGGTCGCCCAGTTTTGAAGCAGCCCTGTCCCAAGCCCGCGACAAAATGGAAACGGCCCTCGCCTGGCATCGGGGCGCGCACAACTAGAATTTCCAGGTTCGAAAACCCTGCTTGCCACCGGTGGGAAAACACGGGTCTTCGCGTAGAGCCTTCTTGCCTATCGAGCCTATGAAGGCGCATCGTTGACGAAGGTGCCCAAGCACGAAGGCGTCAACCCCTGCGATCGCGCCGCGTATCTTCGCTCGCAGCGCACCGCCGTCATGCCATAGTGAGGTAAGATTGCCGCCGCGAAGTTAAAACTTCGACGGACCACATGGACTACCGGCAATCTCCCGACGAATCCGGCATCGCAGCACCCACTGCGGATTCCGTGTCGGCCGTCAGCCCGACCAAACCGGGCATTTCCCTCCGTGTCGGTCATTTTCGCTGGGTCATCTGCGCCCTTCTTCTGTTCGGGACCACAAAAAATTATATGGATCGGCAGGTCCTCGGAGTTCTGAAAACCACCCTGCAGCATGACTTTGGCTGGAACGAAATCGACTACAGCAATCTGGTTTTCGCGTTTCAGGCGGCCTACGCCTTGGGCATGGTGGTGGTCGGACGATTGATCGATCGCCTGGGCACGCGTTTAGGGTATGCGCTGGCCATGGTCTTCTGGAGTTTGGCATCGATGGCGCACGCCTTTGCTGGGTCGCTCGGGGGCTTTGCGATCGCCCGCGCATCGCTAGGTTTCGGCGAAGCGGGCATTTTCCCCGCCAGCATCAAGACGGTAGCCGAATGGTTCCCCACCAAGGAGCGCGCCCTAGCCACGGGAATCTTCAATGCGGGCACGAACATCGGCGCGATCGCGACGCCATTTCTCGTGCCGTGGATTACCGTGCATTGGGGATGGCGCTGGGCGTTCATTTTGACGGGTGCCCTCGGGTTCGTGTGGCTATTGTTCTGGTTGTGGCTTTATCGCAAACCGGAAGAGCATCCGCGTCTTTCCAAAGCGGAGTTGGATTACATTCGCAGCGACCCCTCTGAACCAACCGGAAAAATAAAGTGGGTCAGCCTGCTTTCTTACCGGCAGACCTGGACGTTCATGCTCGGCAAGTTCATGACCGATCCAATCTGGTGGTTCTACCTCTTTTGGGTGCCCGATTTTCTACAGCGCCAGCATGGTCTGAAGTTGTTGCAGATTGGCGCGCCCATCATGGTGATCTATCTCATCGCCGATGTAGGCAGCGTCGCCGGCGGCTGGTTGTCGTCATCCCTGATTCACCGCGGCCGGAGCGTCAATTTTTCTCGAAAGACCGCACTTCTGATCTGCGCGGTGGCCGTCATCCCCATTGCCTTTGCCTATCGCATCGAGAGCACGTGGGGAGCAGTCTTGCTGGTGGGACTCGCGGCGGCCGCGCATCAGGGATTTTCCGCGAATCTCTATACCTTGACCTCCGACATGTTTCCGTCGAGGGCCGTCGGTTCCGTAGTGGGGATCGGCGGCATGGCGGGAGCGATCGGGGGGATGCTGATCGCGAAGATCGTTGGCTACGCGTTGCAGTGGACCGGCAGCTACATGATCCCTTTTCTCATGGCCGCCTCAGCCTACTTGCTGGCGGTCGCCGTCATCCAGATTCTGTCGCCGCGGCTTGAGCCCGCCCTTATCAGTGCAGACCCAGAAAACTGACAAGATTCGGTCATGGCTCAGTTTCCGATTACGCGACTTCGGGCACTTGCTCCGCTTCGCCGCGTTTGGGCCTGTATACTGCGGCATTGAGCAGGGAGATGCTGGATGCTTGGTCTAATCGTCATTTGTGCTGTGTTGGCTGTGGGATTGGCCTTAGTCATTTACGGCACGCTCATTAAGAACAGATGGGGAATTAGTTTTGATAGCGTTTCATGCCACCGTTGCTAAACGGTGCTCGCACAAATACGGAAACCAAGGTCGTTCGCGAAGTCCATGTGGGCGGCTGGACATGCCCGAATTGTGGAGTTGAGGTGGACAAGTGGGGATGCGAGGCTCCGCCAACTCAAGCATGGTGCTAGGAGTTACTTAATTGTCCGGTTACCCGACGTATCAGGACTTAGCCCGTTGAGGACTTGCACCCCCAAGGAGTCGAACGCGCTCGGCACACCAAAGGATAAGGGGTCGGGTCGTTCCTGGGTACGGCGACCCTCGGTGATGCAGTTACTTCAATTTGAGGGTCGAGCAGCCTGACCCAGCCGAAAGAACGTGAAAATGTGTTAGAAGCGGTTCAGCCCTACTCCCATAAGTCAGGTCCCATCGCCACCACCTTGCCCCCCGTAACGCCATCGAGTTCACTCGGTGTTAGCTCCGAATCCGAAGGCGCTACGGCCTGGGTATCGCCGGAATTCTTGCGCACATGTAGGGTGCCTTCCTTAATATGCTTGCCTGTACTCGCTCCGCCGACGACTTTCTCTAACTCTTCCTCAGGCAAAGGTGCGTTTGCTGCTTCTTCAGGCTTCTTGATTTCGTCGCTCATGGCTGCTCCTTAATTTCTGCTACCGAGGTTGGCCTAAGAGGTACAAAATGCGCCGCCGGGCTGAACTATACTGTTATTTTGGCCTCAGCGATGTGTTTGCCTGTAACGCAGGCACTGGACAAGTTTGGCGATGCCGTCCCACCAACCACTTGTTTCAACTCCGACTCTGGCAAGGGTTCGCCAGATGGTTCCGTTTTTACCTCAGGGACCTGTTCATCTTTTTTCGTTTCATCGCTCATAGGATGCTCCTTAGATTTGGGGTCTCTTTTTCGTCGCTCATATTACATCAATCTCTTTTTTGTGCTTGTCGTCGGAGGATTCTCCATCCACGCCATCGATCTTCAAGAAATAGTCAACGGCCGCTCCGCCCGCAACTTTGTGAAGGTCTTCAGCCGACAACTCTTTGGCCGCTGGCGTACCACCAGTGACCTGCTTCAGGTCATCTTGTGACAGCTTGGTCTCTCTCATCGCGGATTTGACTCCTCCGGTGTGGTATTACCCGAGACATGGTTGCGGCAATTTTCTGGCCGTCAGGACAAAGGGGCAAGTAGTGAAGCTCATTTATCACCGGAAAAGGTTGATTGGCAAGGGTTTTGTTGATTGGACGCTGAAGGCGGCAAACGCACCAGTCGTCGCAGGGGGCAGGCGTAAGTTGACTATCCAATCGGATAGCCGCTCTCCCGAACGGATAGAAGAACTCCCAAGCGAAGGGAAACTGATATCAAGCCCTGGTAAACGCTGCCGGCGGTTACCGGACATCAAGTGCTTTCAGATTTCGGTAATTCGACTAACCAGAAATCAGGTACGCGTCCATATCCATTACCGCTGGAGCCCTAACTCAGGTACTTCCACTCCGCCCATGATTCCTGCAGGCTCTTGTGGGGGCGCCGGCAGATGAAGATCGTAAGCTGGGACTCTTCCGGGATTGCGTAGTGGGGCGAGACGCTCGCTGCGGGCGTGACTTCGTCGTAAAACTGGCGTAACTGACGTTCGCTAAACCCGATTGCGACGGCTACTTGGCCGCTTATCGCGCCCGGTCCCCACAATCCATACTGGTTGTGACCGCTAATGGCTGGCGGCAATCCCAGCTTCGAGCCGAAGTAGTTTATCGCGGAGGCTTCCCCATAGTTGTAAGCCAGCACAACCGCTTGAGCGCGCTCGGACTTGGGTAGTGCCTGGTATACGCCAGCCACGGCGCGCACCTGCTCCTGCCAGCCAAACATATCCGCGAAGAATTGCGGCAACTCGCCCTGGGGCACGTTTTCCACGTGAATCGCCTGCACATCCCAGAAACGCGTGTAGCGAACGGTAGTTTCGACCGGAAGCATCGGCATCGCTAGCGGAGCCGCAATCACTCCGCCGATCAATAATAGCCCTGGCACTGTGGGTCGCAACCACGCTCCTACTCGTGGAACCAACCGCAGTTCAATCCAGACTGAGCCAGCTGCGAGCAGCATTATGTACGCCGGCGCAAGGTAGTAGATCTTTCCGTGCAGCACGAGCATCTCCGCCAGAACAGTGAAATACGCCCAGGCCAGCACGGCATACTTTTTTCCGAGCGGATCTCGCAGCAAAAAATACAAACCGGCCACCCAAATGGGCGCAGCCAGGGGATGTGTCAGCAAGGTTTGTTGCCAGATGTATTCCCACGGTGAAACGATTACATACTTAGTACCCATTACCGCGTGAAACAGCGCCAATGTTGGCCAGCTATTGTGAATTTCCCAAAGTAAGTTAGGAAGAAAGCAAAGGAACGCGATTCCGACCCCCAGCCAAATCCACGGCTGCCCAAAATGCTTCCTCGCGGAGGTAGCCAGTAGTCCGAGCGCAATCCCCGAAACGAAAAAAAGCATTGAGTGTTTGTTCAAAATTCCAAGGCCAGCAGTGAGGCCGACTAGGATCCACAGCTTTGGATTTCCGCCATTCAGAATGCGCAGCACAATCGCCGCGCACGTCATCCAAAACACCGGCTCAAACGCATTCATTGAGAAGAAACTGTCAAACGTCAGGTAAATCGGAGCAAGCAACACGCAAAATGCGGTGAGAAACTGCGCGTATTTGTCGCCGTTCAGCTCCCGCGCCAGCCACCCACCGAGCAATATCTTGGCCGCAGCCGCCAGGGCCGGAAAAAAACGCAAGGCCAAGAGCGAATCGCCCAGGAAGGTACGGCAGAGGCGGGCGAGAAACGGAGCGAGAGGCGCGTGGTCGACATAGCCCCAAGCCAGATGCTGTCCACAAGCGGCATAGTAAAGTTCATCGCGAAAAAATCCAAAGCGGCCGCTAAACCCCACGTGGAGAGTGATCGCAGCAATCGCTAACGCGTAGACGGCTGCGCTCGGTGGCCCTGGAACCGCGCGAGCCGTTTCGCCTCGCTCCATCGGGTCATCGGAAACGGTATACGCTCCAATCGCCGGCTCCGACGTTGATGACGCAATCTCATGGGGCATTTTGAGTTGTCGAAAAACCATAAACCCATCACCCTAGCATCAACCGGAGATCACTTATGAAAAGGTAGATCAATTCTGCGGGGATTGTCAGGAATTCGGAACCAGTCCCCCAAAGTCCATCTGATAAACGCGGTAACCGGAAACTGACCCGCTATCCAAGATTCGTTCCAGCCGTTATCCGTCCACGCTCCGGAGCTAATTTCCGAACTTTCCGACCGGTGCGATCTAGCAAGCGATAATCCACGATTCTCATTAGTACGCCTCATGATGATTTTAAATTCTGAGGAAGATTCGCGCGCGTTTCGTGCCGCTGCCTGGATTAATCACTCTTGGTTGATTCGACGGTTCGATCGGGAAGGACGGTGTTGGAAGACTTGGACGTCAGGCCATCCGATGGCGCCAGGGCCGTCGACCTCCGCAGCACCAGCGTCGTCATCAACTCATATTCGTTTCCGGCTGGCCCCGCCGAAGTTCCCTCGACTTCACGGCGCAAGGCCTGAAATGCGTATTCGGCGAGCAGCGTCTGCGACATCTGTACGGTCGTCAACGGCGGCGTGGTGAATTGCGAAAGGCGGATATCGTCGAACCCCACCAGCGACAAATCGCGCGGAATCACGATGCCACACTCATACGCTTCCCGCATCACTCCGACAGCGGTCATATCGTTGGAGCACAGAATGGCGGTTGGGCGCTGGGGCAAACCGGCAAGTTGCACCAGAGCCCGCATGCCCCCTTCCATCCGGTGGTCGCCCTCGACAATCATCTCCGACGGAACTTTCAGGCCGATCTCCTGCATCGCTCCTTCGAAGGCCGCCTTCCGGGCCATGGCGGATTTAAGGTTAGAAGGTCCGGCCACAAATGCAATCCGCGTATGTTTCAGGGCCGCCAGGTGCTGCACCGCTTGACGAATCCCGTGCTGATAGTTGACGCGGATGTTGCTGACTCCCGGGACATGCGGGCCGACGTCGACAAAGACCAGAGGCACTTTGCGGAAACGCAGGTCGTCGACCAGCGAGTCTTCCATGCCGAAGGTGAGGATGGCGACGCCATCGACGCGACGCTCGATCATCCGGCGCACCGCGATTTCCATACGCTTGGGATTGTGAACGGTGGAGGTCAGAAGGATTTCGTAGTTGTGTTGAACCGCGATGTCTTCAAAAGCCTGGACGATTTCCGGAAAGAAGGGGTTGGTGATCTCCGAAACCACGAGTCCAAAGATCCTGCTTTTCCCGGAAACCAGCGCTCGCGCCTGCGTGTTCGGGTAATACCCGAGTTCCTCAACGACCTTCCAGACGCGTTTGGCCAGCTGCGCGTCCACGCTCGGGACGTGATTGATCGTCCTGGACACCGTTGCGGTCGACACCTTGGCACGCCTGGCAATTTCGCGGATATCCATGAACTCGCACGAGCCTAACTGCGGACTCGCATCGCTGATACTATAGAATACCCTTTCTCCCTGCGTCCACGCACAAGCACAACCGCGCAGCGGATTGAATGTCTCGAAGGCATTCCGCTAGGACACCGATAACCGTTTACTCCTCGCCCGCTCATTCATAGCAGCGACTAAGATTGAACCTGCTGATACAACCGGTAAGTTTCATCCATGATGGAAGAAAACGGGCGCAGCGTTAACGTCGCCCCGCCCTCCGACTTGACCACCCAATCGTCGGACACGAGTTCCGCAGCCAGCAGCTGAGCTCGCGTAAGTCTAGGCGGAAGCGCGGACACCCCGAACAAAGCGAGAGGCCCGTACATCAACGCCACTGTGTTCGGATTTTCCTTGTCGACGGACTCCAGGCGCAACGCCATGTGTAACTCCAGCTCCATGCGATCGCCATCTTTCCAAGTCCGCTTTACAGCTGAAAATTTCCCGGGAGCCAACTCACCCTCGACGCGCCTCCCGTTCACGGTGATCGTGGTTTTCGCACCGGCCCACTCTGGAATCCGCACATACACGGCAAAGGTCTCCGGACGGGCCAGCTTGAATTCAAACAGGGAAGTATTGGCGTGCGGATAATCGGTGGTCTGCGTCAAGCTGCACGGCGTGCCGCTTTGTGACCACGAAACCCGAGAGGGCAAAAACAGATTGACGTAGAGACCGTCCGAGCCCTGATAGTAAGAACTGATCCCATAGTCTGCCGCCAACTGAGGAAACGTACCGGAGCAGCAAGGCCATTTATCGTGGTGATGAACTTTCTTGGCCGCAGTGTTGTAGTCGGAATAATAGAACGAAGTGCCGTCGGGAAGGATCGGCCAGGCCCCGGCGATGGTGTTGTAGAGGACGCGCTCCATGCTGTCTCCGTAGCGAGAATCGCGCGTAACGCGCATAAGATAGCGCGTGATTTTGAAGTGAGCGTAAGCCCCACATGGGGTTTCGAAGCTGGAATGTGTTTTTTGCAGACTCTCGTTAAGCCCGCCGCTACCCGGCACCACGAAGGCTTCATTGGGGCCCCAGCCACCGGTCGCGAAGCTTTGCTCCTGGACCATCCGAAAGCCATTCGTGGCGGCGCGCAGGTAGGTTTCGTCGCCCAGCACGAGATAAGACTGCATGGCCGAGCTGAAGGCGTTCACGTGACTGTAGGCGTGCTCACCGGGAAGGATGTTGTGGCCCTCGGCGAGCGGCTCGAAGTAATCGTGTTCGATAAAACGAATCGCAAGGTCGCGGTAGCGGGGATTTCCGCTGCGCTGGTAGGCCAAGAAAAGATTCTCCGGCAGCGTGTAGGATTCATCCCACGTGTAGGATTCCGATTTGTGTGGGCGAGCGCGCTGCTCGGCGCGACTCAGAGCTTTCTCCGGCAGGTGCGGCATCGCCGCCTGCGTGCTGCGCCACAGCACGTCGAGCGCATCCGGATCGTGCGCAAACTCATGCGCATCAATTAACGCACAACACATTTTGTCGTAGATGTATGCCGGCAAGTCATAGTCCACATAAAACGTCCCGGTGGAATCGACGGTCTGCGCGTAGGCGCGTACCAGACGGTTGACTTTTGCCTGTGTGGCTTGTGATCCGGTGATCGCGTACGCGCGGGCCAATCCCGAAATGTATTGCCCGAAGCTATGCCCCGGAACAAACCCGTGGAAATTATCCTTCTCATTAAAGTCCGTGGAGTTGTCGTACCACCCGCCCATGTCGGGACCCGGAGCTGGCATGCCGGTGCGCTGGCGAAATGGTTTGAGCAAGGCATCTTCGTTGAGATTGAGAAACAAATCGTGGTTTTGATCGAATTGCCGCCGAAAAGGCCCGTCCAACAATTGCACCTGTGAATACCCAAATACGGACAGAGGAGGAACGATAGCCACCGTCGCCGACGGCGCGCCAAACGCGGGCAAGACGCGCGCCGCAAGCGCGCCGCCAGTGCCAGCTGCCGCTGTCTTCAGAAATTGCCGGCGCGAAGTTGTGTTCATGGGCTAACTCCTGGGGTGTGGCGGGCAATATGCATCACCGCTGTTCGGAGTAATCGTTTACCGGCCATTTATAGGTCGCGGCACCTGCACTGTCAAGGACCCTCGGTCTTGCATCCGGCGCTTGTACCGGCTACCAGCTGATGCGCAAAAGCGAGAGCCCTTGTCGGGGCAAGTCGAATTGCAGATGTACACGCCCGCTTTCGATCGCTAGCCATGACGGGGAAGTGAGCAGCTGTAGTTGTCCCGCATCCTGCAATTGTTGAACTTGCGCTGCGGCCGGCTGCTGGGGTGAACCCATTGCTTGCCACGCCGCAAACGCATTGCTGTGGTTCGCATCGATTCGAAAATGCTCGCTCAATCCGTGAGCCGCGTTTGCCGGCAAACCCTCAACCACCAGATCGATGGGAGCCGCCGCGGCCGGTAGATCATCGTCGTGATAGCTCCAGACCAAAATCGCAATCTCCTTCTCCCTCCGCGTGCCGATGGCGTTAATGTCGGGCTTGCCCCGCACGCCGTCCACGGCAACCGTGCTGGCCGGCAAAGCAGCCGAGCTGGTAATTTTCATTCGCTGGTTGCCAAATAACCCGAGCATTCGAAACGCGTTCAACACCGGCTTGTCGATTCCGTTGGAAGCCATCTCGCGAAATCCCGCGAAGTAAGGTTGATCCTCAAATTCAAAGGACCAGTTCACGGCGCCGAGAAAGTTAATATGCTCAAGGTTTGCCAGCGCATCGATGTTGTAAAGCGCTTCCGCCGTGTACGACGCATATAATTCCCCATTCCGATAGGAATTCTGCGGATTGTCTTTTGCCGAACACGCCGCGCACCCTTCCGGGTCAGACTCCCCGAGCACGACAGGCGTGTGAGCCCATTCTGGAAATGAAGCCACGATCTTGAAGCCCTGGTCGACGGCCTTAAGCTGTTGCGCAATGCCCATCTGGACATGATCTCCCAGCCACTTCGGCGATCCTTTGGGATGAAAGCTGATGAAATCCAGCGGCGCACCAATCTTCCCGTTCGCGTAGTTCCGCTGGTGCGCGCAATGCTCCAGAAACAAGCGCAGAAATTCGACAGCCTTAGTGGAACCCGGACCGGTCGAATCGGGTCCTCCGACGCGCGCTCCCGGAAGCGCCCGCAACACCGCGTCCGCCGCAAAATCGTATAGCTTGAGAAATTCCTCCGGCGTCCCCTTCCAATAGTCGATGTCCGGTTCGTTCCAAACCTCCCACATCCATGTTTTCACCTGAGCGTCGCCGTACCGCTCACGCAAGTGGTGGACGAACTGAAACACCAACTCCGACCATTTCTTGTAGTCCTTCGGCGGATAAGCCCAACCAGTAAAGATCGTGCCGCTAGGAAATGTGTGCCGGTAAGGTTCAGGATGGATCGACAGCGCCTGAGGCATGAAGCCAATTTCCACCAGCGGCTTCACCCCGGCCTGCTGAAACGCATCGAAAATGCGATCCACAATTACCCAGTTATAGAGGGGATTGCCGGCGGCATCTTCGGTGTAAGCGTTCGTCGATCCCCACTTGAGCGACGCGGAACCATCCCCCGTGGTCAAAAGATTGTGTACCCGCACATACGCTGGCACGGGACTAAGCGCAGCTAACTCCCCAAGGAGTTTCTTGCCATTCGCCGCATACGTGTAATTGGGCTCGTCGTACCCCCAGTAATTCCAAATCGGCCGCATGGCTCCGTCCGATTGATCCGCATGCACCCGAATACTCACGGTCTCAGGACGCTGTTGTACGCGAGATACTGGGAATAGTAGAAACACCAGCGCCAGAGTCCATGCACGCCCGACGGCAACCACTTTCCCCATTTGCGCTGCAAACCCGGAATGCTGCGTCATCATTTCCCCTGTTTCTTGGCCTGTTTCTTGGAGCGTTTGGTTTGCAGACTCTAACGCTGTTCGCGCGGAAAGAAAAAGGACCGCCTGGAAACTGCCTAGCGGCGGAAGAAGTCGTGTAAAACAAAAATGAGGTTGAGGTGAAGTACCTCAACCCCATTTGTAATCAACTAGCCGTGAGACACGCTTACAGCGCCGCGCACACCGACTTCACTTCCGTGTAGTTGTGCAGCACCTCGTGTCCCATCTCGCGGCCCCAACCTGACTGCTTGTATCCGCCGAAAGGCAGCGCCGCATCGAACACGTTGTAGCAATTGATCCACACGGTACCGGCGCGCAGCTTGGACGCGAGCTTGTGCGCTTTCTTGATGTCACGCGTCCAGATCCCCGCCGCCAGCCCATACACCGTGTCATTCGCCTTCTGCACGATCTCGTTCGGATCGCTGAACGGAATCGCAGTCACCACCGGCCCGAAGATCTCCTCCTGCACCACCTTCATGTTTTCCGTAGTGTCCACAAGAACGGTCGGTTTCACGAAATAGCCCTTGTCACCTTGTCGTTCGCCACCGGCGACCGCCCGGGCGCCCTCTTTCTTCCCGGATTCCAGGAACCCGCAGACGCGGTTCATCTGCTCTTCGGAAACCAGAGGTCCCATGTCGCACTCCGGGTCGAATCCGGGCCGTACGCGGATTTTCTCGGCGCTCTGTGCCATCCCCTCCACGACCTTATCGAAGATTTTCTTTTCGACGTAGAGCCGCGAACCCGCGCAGCAGCACTGCCCATGATTGAAGAAGATCGCGCTGGCAGCCCCGGGAATGGCCGACTCCAGATCGGCATCTTCCAGAATCACGTTCGGCGATTTTCCGCCGAGCTCCAGCGATACCTTTTTCAGATTGCCCGCCGCGGCATGAATGATCAGTTTGCCGACTTCGGTCGAACCCGTGAACGCCACCTTATCGACGTCCGGATGCGCAGCCAGCGCGGCCCCAGCGGTCTCTCCATAGCCCGGAACAATGTTCACCACGCCGTCGGGGAATCCTGCTTCCTGCAGCAATTCACCCAGCCGCAGGGCCGAAAGTGGTGTCTGCTCGGCGGGCTTCAGCACCACTGTACATCCGGCCGCCAGCGCGGGGCCAAGCTTCCACGCCGCCATCAGCAACGGAAAATTCCACGGAATGATCTGCCCCACCACGCCAACCGGCTCGCGCACCGTGTACGCCAGGAACTTCGACGGCGGCGCCAGCGTCAGCGGAATGGTATTCCCTTCAATCTTGGTAGCCCAACCGGCGTAGTAGCGCATGTGCTCAATCGTCAGCGGCACATCGGCAACGCGCGCGATGGCCAACGGCTTGCCGTTATCCAGCGATTCGATTTGCGCGAACTCTTCGAGATGCTTCTCGATCAAGTCCGCAAGTTTCCAAATCATCTTGCCGCGCGTGGCCGGAGAAATTTTCGACCACGGCCCGCTTTCGAAAGCGGCCCGCGCTGCTTTCACCGCGCGGTCAATGTCCTCGCGATCGCCCTCCGCAACGTGAGCCAGCACTTCACCCGTGGCGGGGTTATAGCTCGCAAAGGTTTTTCCCGAGGCGGCGTCCACCCATTTGCCGTTAATCAGGAGTTTCTGCTTTCGAGCCACGAAGCTCGAAACATTTGAATCAATCGATGGGGTAGCGACTGCAGTAGCCATAATCTCGACTCCTTTTCTAGCGTGCCATTATGAAATGGCGATCTCTCCCGCCAAACTTGGGCGGGCAGCCGGACAAGCCCGAAGCTACTCCTGCGCCCTGAGGAATACAAGTGTCCGAATACCGCAAGCGGATTAGCCCCACAGGCCAGTGGAGCGCATCGGGATTTTGAGGTTTCCGCGGGTGCCGCACCCTTGGCTTTTAAGGGTGCGGGTTTTGACTTTCCCCTGCGAGCTCGCTCGCGAACCATTGTAGCGGCCGCTTTCCGAAGCGGGCGCCTTTCAAGGGCGCGGGTTTTCGCGTCCCCTTAGTGCAGTACTCGCCGCAGGAGCCAGCCTTCGCATTGACTTCTCCCGCTTTGTCCCGCAATATCGCCCATCGATGAAACGCACATTCCTCCTCATAGCGATCCTTACCCTCCCCCTCAGCCTCCGCGCGCAAGACTCTCTCGACAAACTGGCCACTGACTTCTGGACCTGGCGCGCCCAATGGCAACCTTTCAATTCCGACGACATCCCGCGCATCGAGCGCCCCGCTGGTCTGAAACCCTCGTGGTCCGCGGAGTCCATCGCCCATCAGCGCACCGATCTCTCCGCCTTCGAATCCCGCTACAAAAAGTTGGATCCCTCCAAATGGCGCGTCCCGCTCCAAGTAGACTATCGCCTTATCGGCTCCGCGCTAGCCCGCGTGCATTGGGAACTCGACCTCAATCGCCGCTGGCAGGACGACCCCACCTTTTACGTCGATCAAGGCATGACGCCAGTTGTCGAATCACTCCTCCAACCGCCGCCCTTCGACAAAACCCGCACCAGCGATCTGATCACCCGCGTACAAAACATCCCCTCGATCGTGGAAGACGCCAAAGCCAATCTCCAGCATCCGGCCGCGCCATTCGCGAAGCTCGCCATCGCATCGCTCGCCGACGTTCGCTCGCAGTTATGGCTCATCGCCCACGATGTAGGCCCGCTCCTCACCGGAGACAACGTGCAGGAGCTATCGCCTGCAGTCGAGCGCGCCGCATCCTCTCTCGAGTCCTTCCACGACTGGCTGCAACAGCGTCTTCCCACCATGCCGCCGCACACGCCAGTCGGCCGCGACGCCTACGTCTTTTTCCTGAAAAACGTCGCCCTCTATCCCTTCACGCCAGAGCAGTTGCTCGATATGAGCCGCCTCGAATGGGCCCGCTCCGTCGCCGCCGAGCAAATCGAACACCAGCGAGACATTGAAGTTCGCACATTGGAACCGTTCGACGCCCTCGACCAACAATTGCAGCGAACCAACGACATGGAAAGCGCGATTCGCCGCTTCCTGGCTCGCCAGGAAATCCTCAGCGTGCCGCAAGACTTTCCTCACTACACAGTTCGAGCCATGCCCCCCTATCTCGCCGGCCTCGGCGAATTTTCCGAGCTCGACGATTTCACCGGCCCGTCGCGGCTAATGCAAGAAGGCACCCGATGGACGCCGAAGCCCAGCGACAACCCGGGTTACTTTGAAGCTGCCAGCCAGCGCGACCCGCGCCCCATCATCGTTCACGAAGGTGTGCCTGGCCATTACATGCAGCTTTGGCTCTCCTGGCACAATCCCGATGTTATGCGCCGCCACTACTACGACTCCGGCGCCAACGAAGGTCTCGGCTTCTACGCGGAAGAGATGATGCTCCTCGCCGGTTTGTTCGAGGATTCTCCGCACACGCGCGAGATCATCTACAATTTCGCCCGGCTCCGCGCACTCCGCGTCGAAGTGGACGTCAAGCTCGCTCTCGGCCAACTCAACAACGAAGAAGCCGCTGCGTATCTGGCAAAGACCGTACCGATGAGCCCGAAAACCGCGCAGAGCGAGGGCGCCGCGTTCGCCACCCAGCCTGGCCAGGGCATCTCCTACCAGGCCGGCAAAATCCAAATCACAAAATTCCTCGCCGACGCGCGCCTCCGCGCCGGAGAAAAATTCGACATCCGCGCTTTCAACGATTTTGTCTGGCGCAACGGCAACGTCCCTATAGAACTCCAACGAGCCGAATGGTTCGGCGAATCCCCACTAGTGAAACAAACCGCGTCATCGCCCGCCGACGAGCCAAAACGCAAGCGCCCCCAATAAACCGTGCAATGAAGTTGTAGCGGCCGCTTTCCGAAGCGGGCGCCTTTCTGCACAGCTACTAAACCGATCCATCCACTCCACCCACCAAAATCAGTCCCTAATTGACGAGCCTGCTCTATTTGTTACCCTAGCACTCCGTCGCGAGACGAAGTATGACCCTCGACCCCAAACGCACGATCGCCGAACTAAAAGAACTCCGCGCCCTGACCGCCGACGCAAACGGCGCCCAACGCGTAGCCTGGACCGACACCTGGCTGAAAGCCCGCGAATGGTTCGCACAAAAGCTAGCCACCCTCTCCGTCAAACATCACTACGACGCCGCCGGCAACAACTGGGCAACCCTCCCGGGTCAATCCGAAAAATCCCTGCTCATCGGTGGCCATCTGGATTCCGTCCCAAATGGTGGGTGGCTGGACGGCTCCCTGAACGTACTCGCCGGCCTCGAAATCCTCCGCCGCATCAACGCCGAATTCAACGGCCGCCCGCCGGTCACGGTCCGTCTCGTCGATTGGGCCGACGAAGAAGGCGCCCGCTTTGGCCGCAGCCTCCTGGGCTCCTCCGCCTTCGCAGGCACTGCCAGTATCGCCGCAGACCGCGCACGCACCGATCGCGATGGCATACGTCTGGAAGACGCCCTCCGCCGCTGCGGAGTAGAAATCGATCGCTTTCCCGAAGCCACCCGCGAACAAAAAACCGCCGCTGCCTATATCGAACTGCACATCGAGCAAGGCCCGGTCCTCGAACGCATGGGCCTGCCGCTCGCGACGGTCCTCGGCACAAAGGGTGTCGAACGCCACGCCATTACCTTCCATGGTCAGGAGGCTCATTCCGGCTCGACCCCCATGAACGCCCGCCGCGACGCGCTCGCCGCGGCCGCCAAACTCGCTCTCGAAATCCGCGCCATCGCCGGCAAGCATCCCGACGCCGTTTGCACGATGGGCAGCGTGAAGACGTTCCCCGGCATCGTCACCGCGGTCGTCGGCCGCTGCGAAGCCACTCTCGATCAGCGCGATCTCGACCCCGCGGTCCTCGCCACCATGCTCCGCAAGGCCCGCGAAGCCAGCGAGCGTTTCGCCAACGAAGAGCGCTGCACTGTCGAATGGTCGCGCATCTGGAACATCGAGCCCATCGCATTTCATCCCGCTCTTCTCGATTTATGCGATCAAGCCATTTGCGAAATCGCGCAAACCTCGCACCGCATGCCCTCCGGCCCATTGCACGACGCCGCCGAAGTCTCCCGCGCCGGCATTCCCACCGTTATGATGTTTGTCCAATCGGTCGGCGGCATCAGCCACAACAAAATCGAAGACACCCGCGAAGAACATCTGGAGATGGCCGTCACCGCCTTCGACTGCCTCGCGTCCAAGGCCCTCGTGTACCTCAGCTAGCGACTTGGAAATCTCACCGCCTTGGACAACTCACCGTCTTAGCCATCTCACAACGTTAACCGTCCCATTTCTATCCCTCCGTGTGCTCTTTCCTCTGTATTTCCGGGCTCCCCTGGGATAATCTCCATGTTCGTTTATCGTGATTTCCAAACGCTCTCGAGGAGAATCCCATGTCCAGCCGTGTACTTCGGTACCTGATCCTTTCCACTCTGCTGATCCTTCCACTGCGCGCCGCCGACGACGTGGTTAGCGCCGTCCACGGCACCGTCACCAAGGTCGACTCCACGACCAAGACCGTGGTCGTCAAAACAAAAGATGGCACCGAGCACACCATTCATTTTGTAGGCAAAACCACGGTGCATGGCTTCGATGACGCCGGAGCCGGCGCGAAGGATTCTTTCCACGGTGTCAGAGAAGGCTCCGAAGTCGTCGCACACTACACTGTGAAGGGCACGGAGAAAACCGGTGTTGAAATCGACCATGTCGGCAAGGACGGCATGAAAGCTGTGGACGGCACCGTTACCCACGTGGGCAAAGGCGGCAAAGTCGTGGTCGTCAAAGCCGCGGACGGCACCGAGCATACCTTCGAGGTTGCTGGTCGCGACACTGCAGTGGCCGCCGAGGATATTGGCAAGGGCACAGAAAAGGGCACCAAAGTAACGGTCTACTACACCGAAGACGCCGGCAAAAAGGTCGCGCACTTCTTCGAAAAACTGTAACGCTCTTCACTGCGGCGTTATGGGAAAAATTGCGAGGCCTGGAGATAACGCGCGCAAGAAAACTGGCCCCACGCATCTTGCTCTGACCTTCGCACCGGGTTGGGAATCAGGTGTCCCACAAACCAGCCCGGTCTTAATCTCTTGGGTTCTTTGTGAACGACAAATTGTCAGCACCTCAAGAGAAAAGGCGCATTGGGATCCTCTGCGTCACAGCTATCTTCGCTCTACTATGTGCCACACTGTGGCCCTTCAACCCTTGGCCGGCAAACCAAGTCACCTGGCTGCCAGATTCCGACGGACTCCGCTTCGGCCGCGCAGGTGTCGTCGTCAGCAAAACGCCGCTGGAACCCCCGCAAGAAATGCCCGCCGGACAACCCTGTAGCGTCGAACTACTCCTCCGTCCGGCAAACTTCGAACGTTCCGACGTCATTCTTAGTTTCTATCTCCCGCGGGTTTCAACACACCTGCTCATCCTTCAGTGGCGGGATCTCCTCATGGCGACCCACGATTCCAATGATGCCCAGGGACAGTTAAGGCATACCGTGATCGGCGCACGCCACGCCTTCCAAATAGGAAAACTCGTGCTCGTGACGATTACTTCCGGTCCCAACGGCTCGATCCTCTACCTCAATGCCACGCCCGCCCAGACGTCCAACAGATTTACGATCTCTCTTAGCGAACTCGCCGGCCAACTCATCCTCGGAACGACTCCGGTGGAGCACAGGCAATGGACGGGTGAAATCCGTGGCCTTGCTATCTATGCGAAACAACTCACGCCCGCTGAAGTCTTAAGCCACTACGCTGACTGGACTGCGCCCGATCTGCTCAATCATGATCCGCTCAGTCATAGTCCGCCCAATCCCGCGGACACCGGCGCGGCCATCGCGCGCTACGCTTTCAGCGAGCGCTCTGGCCGCGAAGTCCACAGCGCCGTTTCCCCTGGTCCCACGCTCGAAATTCCCACAAGTTTCGACGTCCCCCACAAACCCATACTCCGATCTGCGTTCCAAGAATTCGACCCATCTCGTCATTACCTCTTGGATGTTCTCGAGAACGTCGCCGGCTTCATCCCACTGGGCGCTATTCTCTGCGTCTATTTTTCCCTTACACATCCGCGCTCCAAGGCCGTCCTCTATGCCACCCTGATTGGTGGCTCGCTCAGCCTCACCATCGAAGTCCTGCAAGCCTTCATCCCGCGCAGAACCTCCGGCATGACGGACATCATCACCAACACGCTAGGCACTCTCATCGGCGCCGCGATAACGAATCCCAATGTGGTAAGAAAGATCCTGCGTACCGTAAGAGTCCTCCCGAATCTGTAGGGGCGGGGCTTGCCCCGCCCGTCGTAAGCCCGACCGCGAACCATCCGCGAAGGCAACTCGCGCCCAGCGAAAACCGAACCGGAACTTCCGAAGCGCCACTTTTTCCGGGCTTTGCGTCCGGAAACTAACAATCGCCCACCTTGTGTCTACCCGTCTTGTGTTTGCCCGTCTTGTGTTTGCCCATCTCACTTTTCTCCATCCGTCTCATCGAAAAGTTTCAAGCTAGATTGCGCTCCCTCTGCGTTATGCTCCTTTCAGTTAAATCACTTCAAGCGAGTGTGCAATGTCCACTACACAAATCACGATCGAACAAAGCCCCTCACCCCAGATGCTCTCCCCATTCCGTACCCGTTGGGGAAACGACCTTGCCGCCCACGAAGGCAATCCCGACTTCGTTCTCTCCCTGGCTCGCGGCCTTAAGGTAATCGCCTGCTTCGAAGGCCACCCTGGCGGCCTCACCATCGCCGAAATCTCACGCACCACCGCGCTTTCCCGCGCCGCCGTGCGCCGCCTGCTCATCACCCTCGAACTGCTCGGCTACATCGAAGCGAATGCCCGCAAGTACCGTCTCCAACGACGCGTCTCGCAGCCCGATATCTCTCCGGCTTCGCCTTCGGGCTCGCTCGGCGCCGAGTAATAGTTCCCATCTCGCAACGATCTCGTACTCAATCGCTGATCGTCGCGGAGCTGCCAAGCCGGCGAAGTCCGGTACCGGAGCCTCGGACGTGCGCAAGCCAGCTACCTCCTACTTCTGAGCTCTCATTTCCGACCTACGATAGAATCTAAGAATCTTGTCCGCCCAGCCTGACTTCGACCATTTCCGCGTCGTTCTCGTCGCTACGCGCAATCCCCTCAACATCGGCGCCGCAGCTCGCGCGATGAGCAACTTCGGTTTCCTCAACCTCTGTCTGGTCAACCCCTACGAGCCATCGTTCCGTGAAGCGCGCTCCGCCGTCGGCGCCTCCGAACTCCTCGCCAACGCGCGCGTGTTCGCGACCGTCGGTGAGGCCGTGGCCGATTGCACTCTGGTCGTGGGAACCACTGCGGTTGGGAGTAGGGAAGTGCGGCATCCGGTCAAAGGTTTGCAGGAGGCCGCGCCGTTGATCCGCAAACGCCTCACGGCGGGCCGTGTTGCTCTCTTATTCGGTTCGGAAAAATTTGGTCTCTCGAACGAAGACTTGAGTCACTGCAACTGGCTAATGCGCATCCCCACGCGTGAAGAGCACCGCTCGATGAACTTGGGCCAGGCCGTCGCGGTCTGCCTCTACGAACTCGCGCGTTCTTCACGGCGCGTCCAAATCCTGGAAGAGCGCCAGCCCGCGACCGCCGGCGACATCGACCGCGTCGCCGCGCTCCTGCTGCAAGCCCTGGACGCCAGCGGCTCCCTAAAATCCCGCTCCGCTCCGCGCACCGAAGAGAAACTCCGCCGCCTGATGCGCCGCCACCAACTGACCGCCGAAGACGCCAAATTCTGGCTGGGCATGTTCAGCCAAATCGTGTGGAAACTCCGCAAGTAGTAGGAGCGCGATCATAGGCAGGGTGAGTGGTCAGACATTTAGCCAGTGCTACCGAGTTACTGCGGCCCGCTGGCAACGACCATCTCCGCGCTGCGCTGCTCCTGGGCCAGTGCTCGCGCGGCTTCGTCGCGCACGGCGCGGACTCCAGCGCTTCGCGGACCATCCGGCTCTAGCCGTAGATAGGCATCCAACTCCTCGACCATCGCCGCCGAATTGTTCTGCCTTCGATCGATCTGCGCCAGCAGCAAGTGTGCCATCGCAAAATTCGGAGCATACCGCACCGCTTGCTTCGCGCTCTGCTCCGCATCCGCCACGCGTCCCGCGGTGTACAAGACCCACGCCAGCGTGAAATTGCCTCGCGGGCTGGTTGGCTCGAGTGTCAGGCCTAACCGTATATAAGCCAGCGCGTCGTCAAATTGCTTTGCATTCCCCAGGGTCAGCCCCAATCCAAACAGTGGCGGCGCGAAGCGCCCATCGCTCAATTCAATCGACTTGCGAAACGCGGCCTCGGCCTTTGCGCCCAGCTGCAACTCGAGATCCGCGAGCCCGACCTTGTAATAGGCCTCGTAGAAATCCTTGTACACCGCAATCGCTTTCTGAAACTCCGCGACGCTGCCGGCCCAGTCCTGACGCGCGAACCGTTGAGTGCCTTTGTTGTAAGCGTTGCGCGCCTTCTCTGGAATGATCAGCTCGCGCATGGAAATGGTGGGAGCAAAGCCAGCCGCTCCACTTCCCCCGCTCTGCTCGGGCCTCGACTGCCCCAGGCTCATCAGTGGTAACACAAAGAACGTTATGCAGCTGGTCGCTACTAGGCGGGCCCCGATCATCGCAGCACCTCTTGTTGCAGGAAGGAAACTCTGCCCCTGAGCAGAAGAAAAATGCTTCCCGTGAATTGGATATAGTTTGAAGAGGATTTGGATTCACGGAAGCCGCAAATTTAATGATGTGTAAGGTGAAGCACCTGCCCATTCGTACAGGGTCCGCTGTATGCCTTGCAGAAAGTCTTGGTTGCATTCGATGTCGGTCTGCGGCCCAAGAGACGGCTCCAGTAGCCTCTCGTTCGATTCCTAGCGTTGACAATAGACTAGGGGCGGAGAGGCGGTTGGTTAACAATTTGTACCCGCCCTTCGGAGGAGAGGGCAACCCCAAGAACCCAGGTTCAAACCCCGAACCTGGGGCACCCTCCGACTCTCTATGCGTTCGAATGATGTGGCGTAAGGCTTTCCTCTCGACGATTGTCCTGTTGACTGAGGTTAAGCTCGCGAGTTCGGGCCTCAGGACTGCACGGTGTTCACGAATGCGCTCTTTGGGTATTAGGCGCCACTTCGCTAGTCCGCGAGTTTCATCAGGACTTTCAACACTGAAAGGAATCGGGACTTGGCCACGCATACGTGCTCATCGTTACCGATGCTGACGACAATTCGCAAGAAGCGCCTCAATGACTGTCACTTTTGACAGTTCCTTCCCGAGTTTTCGCGAGCCATTCTCGACGCCTCTAGTATTGAAATTTTGGTTAGGCGGTGCGTCAGGAAAGAAGCGCTAAGTCCTTTGGGCCCACACGCTTTGTGGCGTGCTGAGTGCCTACGATGGAGAACCCGTGCGATGTAACGCCGCCTTTGGCGTCCAACGACGGCAATAACTAAAGAGGTGGTTCCCAGGCGTGAAATTCCCGGCGGGCTGATGCGCAACCTAGCCCCTCCCCGCCCAAATCCTGATCTGAAAGAAAGTTCCCTTTGTAAGTAAAGTCGTGTTCACGACGAGTCTCAAATTCGAGGAGGTCCGAAGATGCAAAACAAGTCGATTATCAGGATCGGCGTAGCTTTCGTATCGATTGTATTCACTGCCACAATTGCTTCAGCACAGGGGCAATCGGCGCCGGCCGGCGGCCAGCAAGCTGGTCCCGCCTGGTCCCCGGCTCAGAATATCGGCATGTTCGCGTTTCCGAAGAACGGTCAAAGTGCCGACCAGCAACTCAAGGACGAAAGCGAGTGTTACGGGATGGCCAAGCAGCGCACTGGGATAGACGCGCAGGCTCCGCCACCCCAAGGACCGAGTGAGGAAGAAAAGAAGGCGGCTCAACAGGCAGCCGCTGCAAACGCGCCACAGGCACAAGGTGGCCGTGTCCGCGGAGCGGCGAGAGGTGCTGCAGGAGGCGCCGCGATTGGCGCGATTGCCGGAGACGCCGGCAAGGGAGCTGGTGCCGGAGCGGTGGCCGGAACCATGAAAGGTGGAATGGCACAACGCCAGACCAATGCCCAGTCGAAGCAGCAAGCCGCGGCGCAAACGGCGGCGGCACAGAAGAAGGCCGAGGAGCAAATGCTTCGTGAACACCAGGAGGGGATCGATACGTTTCAGAGGGCGTTCGCAGCCTGCATGGATGCACGAAATTACTCGGTGAAATAGTCGCCGCGCTGAGGGGCAGGAGCCTTGGGGGCGGCTAAGCTCTGGCGCGGCAAGAACCACATAGGCAGGTGTTAGGCCCACCGCGCAAGAAATCATTGAAGGCGTACCTCATTTGGGTTGTTGAAGCACCACAACTGGAGGGTGTTTTGCGGATTAAGCCATGCCTCACAACCTTAATTTGCATTTTGATCTTCGGCGGCAACCCAGCCCGCGCACAGCAGAAGGGCCAGTACATGCCCGGACAGCAGGGGCTCAACGCCGGAGTCCTGCCGGACCCCGGATTCACTTACGCCAATATGACCATCAACTACTCAGCAGACACGCTGAAGAATGCTGGTGGGAGTAGCGTTCCGCTCACAGGTACGACGTCTGGGCGATCGAAAACATCTTCTATTACGTTCCCAAGTTCAAACACCTACGGTAACGTTTTCTTCTGGCGCGGCTTTGTAGTTGACGGCAGCACCGCAACTGCTGTTGAAGCGACGAAAAAAATGGCGAAAGTCTATTCGCTAGCGCAGGCGACCAATCCGCCTCCTATGAAATTTATCAATGTGTCCGGCAAAGCGTTCAACACCATCCACGCTAATGACTTCACTTTCTACGAGGAGATAAACCACGTCGTGCAGGAAGAGCCGAACGACGCGCTGGACCCGGAAACGCTAGGCGTGCTCGCCTCCATCGGCATTGAGAAGGGGAAACCCTTCGCGCCGGATGAACGTATGAAGGAGATCCTCACCGACTCGGCCGCTGTCGGTAACGCCACGGCTCGCGCAAATCTGTTCAGGACTCGCCTGAAGGAAGCCTATTTTTATCCTAACAGCGCGTGGTGCATTCCGTTCGTTGGCGGCAGTTACGAATTTCTGTTGCAGCCCGGCGTTCGTAATTTTGACGCTCGCACCGTGATGTTCTATTACGCTACCGGCATTACTCCAGCGATGGCGGCCAAGATGGTTGGAGTGGGTTCCCAATATGCAGGTGCGTTCGTCGATTCCACGGGAAAGCCGCTGGATGGCAGCAAAACCTATAAGGTCCATGAGATTCACGAGTGGGCCGTCAGACAAAGTTGCGCGGAGCGCATACCTCGTGCTCCTCCTTCTTGCTACTTGCGCGGCCAACGTCACTGCTCACGAGATGCGGCCCGCTTATTTGCAGCTCCAGCAAACCGCTGCCGACACCTACGATGTCTTCTGGAAAGTTCCTGCTGTCTCGGACAACATGCGCCTCAGCCTGTACGTGCAACTTCCGGACGCCTGCTCCAATCTCGCATCGCCGCGCGCCTCTTTTGCCAACGGCGCCTACACCGAGCAATGGAGTATCAACTGCGCTGACGGCCTTAGCGGCTCGACAGTCCGTATCGACGGCCTCAGTGCCACGCTCACAGACGTCTTGGTGCGCGTCGAACGCCTCGATGGTTCCGCGCAAGTCACTCGCCTCGCCTCTTCCTCTCCTTCGTTCATCGTCGAGGCTGCGCCGCATCGCCTCGAAGTTGCCCGCACCTACTTACTGCTCGGGATCGAGCACATTCTCACCGGCGTCGATCATCTTTTATTTGTGTCCGGCCTTTTGCTGCTGGTCACCGGTTTGCGCCGCCTGCTCCTCACCGTCAGCGCGTTCACGCTTTCGCACACGGTTACGCTGACTCTCGCGACGCTCGGCTTCGTTCACGTTCCGCCCGCTCCCGTGGAAGCCGCCATTGCCCTAAGTATTTTCTTCGTCGCTTATGAAATCCTGCGCAAAAAGGAAAATCCAGACGGATTGGCTCAGCGCAAACCCTGGCTCGTGGCTTTTTCCTTCGGACTCCTGCACGGTCTGGGTTTTGCGGGCGGCCTCAGCGCAGCAGGTCTGCCCGTCGCGCACATCCCGCTCGCGCTCGGATTTTTCAGCGCGGGTGTCGAAGTAGGCCATTTCTCATTCGTTGCCGCTGCAGTATTAACAATCGCTGCGGCTCGTAGCTGGATGACCAAGCTACCAGTTTGGTGCTGGCGCGTCCCGCCCTACGCCATTGGTGGCGTGGCGTCGTATTGGCTCATCGCTCGCCTAGCCGCATTTTGAAACATTGGTCTCGGCACATGCTCTGGCGCTTCCTTCTCTTTACTCTATTCCTCTTGGTTCCGTGCCTCCACGCCCAAGACCAGAGCCAGTTCTGGCCTGAACTCGACACCTATGTCGAGCTGACCTCTCGCACCAGGCTTTTCTTTGTTGCCGCACTCAGCAGCGACCAGGACACCCGCAACCTGGAGGGCCAATTTGGGGCCAATCTCGATTTCTTCCTTCGTCCCTTTCTTCGCCCAAGTCTTCGCGACATGGATCCCGCCAAAAGCAGACTCCTCACGTTCCGCGTGGGGTACCGCTATCTGGCCACCCTTCGCGGCACAGGCAATACCGAGAATCGCCCCATCGCTGAACTTACCTCCCGCTTCAAACTCCCGCTGGCCATTCTCCTCAGCGACCGGAACCGAGTAGACTTTCGCTTCATCTCGGGCCAGCCATTTTCCTGGCGCTATCGCAATCGAGTCACTCTCGAACGAAATTTCTCCATTCGGAACTACAAATTCACCCCGTACCTTCGCGGCGAACTCTTCTACGACAGCCGCTTCGACAAAATCGCCAAGAACGCTTTCACCGTCGGTAGCGTCTTCCCCATCACCAAGCGCACCGAATTTGAGCTGTACTACCAAGACCAGCGCGACAGCTCAACGGAGCCAAACTATCACACGCGCGGGGCAGGTCTCGCCTTGAGCCTGTATTTCTGAAGGCACTCTCTTGGCCGGTATTCGAACGAATGTGGCCTCGATCGCCTCGGCCTAGACGTCGCGTAAAAGTCTGTACCGAAGGTTTGCGAGCGAGAATCTAAGTTGCCGTCGGCAAAAGTCATGAATACCGTGCGATTGCAGGAAAATTCAAGGAGACCCCATGTCAAGGTTGACCAAGAAAGTGGCACTCGTTACCGGCGGCTCGCGTGGCATCGGCGCCGCGATTGCAAAGCGCCTGGCTGCGGATGGAGTGAGCGTGGCCATCACGTATACGAAAGATGCAGACGCGGCCTCATCGGTCGTCAAGGCGATTGAGCAGGCCGGTGGAAAAGCGCTCGCGATCAAAGCGGACGCGGCCGACGCCGCAGCGGTCCAGGGCGCAGTCGAAAAGACGGTCGCAACCTTAGGCCGACTTGACGTGCTTGTGAACAATGCCGGGATCGCCATTCCAAAGAAGTTTGAGGAGACCACGCTGGAGGAGTTGGACCGTGTGATTGACATCAACGTTCGCGGCGCCTTCGTGGCGACGCAGGCGGCACTGAAGCACATGAACAATGGAGGCCGCATCATCATGATCGGCTCATGCGTCGGCGAGCGCATGATGACGCCCGGATTGGTGCCCTACTCGGCCACGAAGGGAGCCATCAAGATGTTTACCCAAGGCTTGTCCCGAGAGGTGGGCGACCGTGGCATCACGGTCAACAACGTCCAGCCGGGTCCGATCGACACGGATTTGAATCCAGCGGCGGGCGATTGGGCGGTGCCGCAGAAGGCCGTCACAGCACTCGGGCGTTTCGGGACCGTTGACGAGGTCGCCGCGTTGGTGGCGTTCATTGCCAGTCCGGAGGCGTCGTACATTACCGGCGCGAACCTGACTGTCGACGGGGGCACCAACGCCTAACTGGCCGGTGTCCTGCAGTTGCCGCCTCAGGACTCGACGTCAGCAGCTCCGGCGTTGCCCGCCGGGAGGGACCCGTTCCGCCGGGCGCTTCGATTACTGCATCCGCTGTGGAGTGCCTGCATCCGCTGCGGAATGAAGGTTGGATGGTAGGCGGCCCTTTTGAACCAACCCATCATGTGCAGGCGAAGCCTTCCGCAGCAAAGTGGCCTGAGTCCTCGCTTTCCTCAGGAGCTGAAGCCCCGGAGCAGAGCCTCCGCATGTCGGACCTAAAGGTCCGACCCCCAAGAAGCAAAGGTCCGGCCCCCAAGAGGCAAAGGTCGGCTCCCAAGAGGCAAAGGTCGGCTCCCAAGAGGCGAAGGTCGACCCCCAAAGGGCAAGGTCTGGCACCCAAATAACTTGACCGAGGTGCAGCATAGGTTCGCAAAATAAATAGTGTTTGGGCGAAACGATTCTTTGCGTTTGACGGTGGGGGTGCGGGCGGCTAGGTTTGCTGGATGAGCGAGGGACTATTGCGGGTGGACGCACTTCCACAGGACGAACGAGCGATTGGGTTTCTGCACTCGATTGGGCGGCGGATGGCCGCGGCTGATCCGTTGAACGAGGTGCTGGCTAAGATTGTGGACTTTGTGGCGGCAGTGGTGAAGTGCGACTCCTGCTTTGTGTATGTGCTGGAGGGCAAGAATTTGATTTTGCAGGCTTCGAAGAATCCGCACCCGGAGATTGTTGGCCGGTTGAAATTGCCTGTGGGGCAGGGGATTACCGGGTGGGTGGCGGAGCATCGCGAGCCCGTCGCGGTGGGTTCGGAGGCGTTCAAGGATTCGAGGTTTCAGTCGTTTAATGAATTGCCTGAGGACCGGTATGAGGCGTTTCTTTCGGTGCCGATTCTTTGCCGGAACAAATTGGTGGGCGTGATCAATTTACAGCATCGGCGGGCGCATACGCATAGCGAGGCGGAGATTCAGCTGATTTCCACGATCGGATTTTTGGTAGGGGCCGAGGTGGAGATGGCTCGGCTGGAGGAAGAGAATTCGCGGCTTTCGGAGGAATTGGAGTCGCGGAAGATTGTGGAGCGGGGGAAGGGCATTTTGATGCGCGATTTGCGGATTACCGAGGAAGAGGCTTATTTGATGCTGCAGAAGCAGAGCCGGCAGCGGAGATTGTCGATGCGGGAAGTGGCGGAGGCGATTATATTGAGTGAGGAGATTAAGCGGGCGCAGGCGAAGGGGGCCTCGGCTTAGGGTTGCGAAGAGTTTCCTCAGGGGCTAAAGCCCGTCGTTCAGAGCTCGCTTATGTCGGAGCTGAAGCTCCCGAGAATGCAATCGAGCTGAAGCTCCGGCTTCCTAATTGGCGGCCTGGACATCGCGGGCCGGGCTAAAGCCCAGCGCCTACATGTTTGGAGTTCGACTAGCGGATTTAGCTTTTTTCTTCTTTTGCTTTCTTCATGTGGTCTTTGAACACCTGGAAAAATTCTTCGGTGGCTAGTTGATGCAGGAGATCTTTGCGATCTTCTGGGGTTAAGCTTTTCTTTGCGATTTCGGCTCTGGCTTCGCCCAGGGCGGTTACCCAGGCTTCGTATTCTGGGCCGAATTGGATTTCTAGTTCTTTGCGTAAGCGCTGCGCCAGGGCTGGGCTTTCGCCGGAGGTGGAGACGGCGATTTGCAGGGGACCTCGGCGAACTACTGCTGGGTAATAGAAGTCGCAGAGGTGCGGGACGTCTACTACGTTGCAGAGGACGGATCGGCGGCGGGCTTCGGCGAAGATTTGTTCGTGGAGTGATGCCTTGGATGTGGCGGCTACTACCAGGAACATGCCTTGGAGGTCCTTCAGGTCGAATTTGCGTTGGTGCAGGTCTAGTTTTTTTTCTTTGGCCCAGGAATGAATTTGCGGCGTCGCTTGCGGGGCTACTACTCGGAGTGTGGCTTCGGCTTCGAGAAGGCCGGCGATTTTGCCTTCCGCGATGGTGCCTGCCCCTACTACCAGGCACGGGCGATTTTCCAGCTTCAGGAACAGGGGGAAGAGTTTTGGGGATGGTTGGTGGGTCATTTTCGTGATGTCTGGTGGTGATTCTAGCAGGTGGGGAAAATGGTTTGGTAGGAGAGAGGTTATTGCTTTGGGGTCGACGCTCGATCATGCGACACGGTGACTTGTGCGGGTGAAGATTCTGTCAATGGGTTACAGCGTGCTTGGAGTTAGCGGCGGGCGGGGCAAGCCCCGCCCCTACAATGGATCAAGACCGCCGGGGCGGGGCCCTTCGAGACTTAGGGTAAAAAAGCCCCGCCCCAATAGATCTGGGGTGTTTTGCGTGAGGATAAGGGTGTTATTTCGTTGGGACTATAGGCGTGGATGATGGCGGTGCTGTGGGGAGTGGGGCAGGGGTTAGGGCCGCTTTTACTGTGGGGGAGATTTTGTCGGCGTTGGCCAGCAGTTGGCTTACTTGCCAGAGTTGAGAGTCCGTCAGGCGACCTTTGAAGCCGGGCATGCCGGTCAGACGGATGCCGTGGGCGGCTTTCCAGTAGGTTTCCCAGGCGGGGTCGTCGGTTACACCGGTGCCTTTGAAGAGTTCAGGAGGCTTTGGATACATACCCTCGGAGATGGCGCTTGGGGCTACGCCGGGCAGGCCGTGGCAGACGGCGCAGTTCTGTTTGTAGACGTCGGCGCCGGCCAGGAAGTTGGTCTCGTCAGCGGGCACGGGCGGGTTGGAACGTTCTTGCTTCGCCAGGTAAGCATTCAGCGAGGCGTGCGCGAGCTTTCTTTCGAAGGGCATGGGGGAATCGGTCACCGCGACTGGTGCGAGGCCGGTTGAAATGTAGAGCCAGATTCCCCCGAGCACCAGAACTGCTCCCAAAATGATGCCGACGATGAGTGCCTTAAGCATGTTCCTGCGCTCCCCTTTTATGGATTCTCCTGCTGTAGAATGTCTCCACGACGGAGCCCCGCTCTGCGGGTGTGCCAGTGTACGAAATCTTCGCCAATCGCGCATGCGGTAAAATATGCAATCGGCTCAGCTACCCTATCCAGAGCATTTCCGTATCGAGGGCCGGTGCGACAAAATGGGCGTTTCTGTGGATTTTGGAGCAAGGGCGCGCGGTAACCTTTCGCTGCCGGGGACCGTCTTACTTAGTCTAGGCATTGGGCGGAGTTTTCCGATAGGCTTCTTCCGGTGTGAACGGCCTTCATCACGAGAAATTGCGCGCGAACGCCTTGCCAACGGACTTGTTAGCCGCGTTGTCGTTAGGACGGGAGAGAAGGAATGGGGCATTTGAAAACGACGGAATTGGCGGAGCCGTACGCGGAACTGGCTAGCTCCGGGCGTGCGCCTGGAGGTCAGGGGCGCGGGTGGATATGGATTGTGGCGCTTGTGGTCGTCATCGGGCTGGGTGTTTGGTATTTCCGGTCGAAGGGGAGCACGGAGGCGCAAGGGCCGGGTGGTCCGCAGGGGCAATTCGGAGGAGGGCCCGTGCCGGTGGTGGTGGCCACCGCGCGGCGCGGGGATCTACCGGTCTACTTCAACGGATTGGGGACGGTTACGGCGTTCAACACGGTGACGGTGCGTAGCCGCGTCGATGGGCAAATCGTGAAGATCAATTTTACCGAAGGACAGACCGTTCACGCGGGCGATGCCTTGGTGGAGATCGATCCGCGGCCCTATCAGGTGCAGTTGGAGCAGGCGGAAGGGCAGCTGGCGAAAGATCAGGCGCAACTGCAGGACGTAAAAGTGGACTACGACCGATACCAGCAGCTTTTTAAAGCCGGCGTGGTTCCTAAACAGCAGGTGGATACGCAGCAGGCGCAGGTGGGACAGTATCTGGGCGCGATTAAGGCTGATCAGGCGGCCATCGATAACGCCAAGCTGCAAATCACGTACTCACATATTACGGCGCCAATCACGGGGCGGGTGGGCCTGCGGCTGGTGGACATGGGCAACATCGTTCATGCGACGGACACCACCGGGCTGCTGGTGATTACGCAGCTGCAGCCAATTGCGGTGATCTTCAGTTTGCCGCAGGACCAACTGTCGCAGGTGATGAGCAAGCTTCACGGCGCGCAGCTTGCGGTGGAAGCTTACGATCGCGACGATTCGACGAAGATCGCCACCGGCAAACTGCTCACAATCGACAATCAGATCGACACGACCACGGGCACGTACAAACTGAAGTCGGAATTTGGGAACGAAAAGAACACGTTGTTCCCGAACCAGTTCGTGAATGTCCATTTGCTGGTGGACACCAAGCGCAACGTCACAATCGTTCCCACGACCGCGATTCAGCACGGTCCGCAGGGTACGTACGTTTACCTGGCGCAGAAGGACAACTCGGTAAAAATTCGGCAGGTTACGGTCACGCTTTCGTCGGGGAATTCGGTGGGGATCACGACGGGGCTGCAGACGGGCGACGTTGTGGTGGTGGATGGCCAGGACAAGCTGCAGGACGGGAGCAAGATCGAAGCGCGCGCTCCGGCGGTAGAAGCGACGAATCCGCAGAGCCAACAATCGCAAAACGAAGACCAGACGCCGAGTTCGGACTCGCCGGAAAATCAAAATCCTCAGAATTCAGCGTTGCCAGCGAGTAAAGGCACGAAACAATGAGTCCGTCGCGGCCGTTTATTTTGCGGCCAGTTGCAACGACCTTGCTAATGGTCGGGATCCTGCTGGTGGGGTTCGTAGCCTACAAGCAGTTGCCGATTTCCGCGTTGCCGCAAGTTGACTACCCCACGATCCAAGTATTGACCTTTTATCCTGGGGCCAGCCCGGATGTGATGACGTCGTCGGTGACGGCGCCGCTGGAGCGGCAGTTCGGGCAGATTCCCGGATTGAACCAGATGACGTCGACGAGCTCGTTTGGCAGCTCGATCGTCACGCTGCAGTTTGTTCTCGATCTCAATATTGATGTTGCTGAGCAGGAAGTGCAGGCGGCCATCAATGCGGCGTCCAACCTGCTTCCATCGGATCTTCCAAACCCGCCGATCTACAGTAAGATCAATCCCGCGGATTCACCGATCCTGACCCTGGCGCTGACTTCGTCGAGTCTGCCGCTGTCCAAGATCGAGGATCTGGCGGAGACAACGCTATCGCAGAAGATCTCGCAACTGCCTGGCGTGGGCTTGGTCAGCATTGGAGGCGGGCAGCGGCCGGCAGTAAGAATTCAGGCGAACCCAACGGCGCTGGCAGCGTACGGCCTAAGCCTCGAGGATCTTCGTGCGTCGCTAGGGCAGGCCAACGTGGATCAGGCCAAGGGCACGTTCGATGGTCCGCACCAGGCTTTCACGATTGGCGCGAACGATCAGCTCCTGACCAGCGACGGCTACCGGCCGCTGATTATCGCCTATAAGAACGGCGCCGCGGTGCGGTTGAGCGACGTGGCGACGGTGTTTGATGGTGCCGAGAACGCCAAGCAAGCAGCGTGGGCGAACGAGCACCCCGCGGTGATCCTGAACATTCAGCGGCAGCCGGGGGCCAACATCATCGCGGTGGTGGATCGCGTGAAGAAGTTGCTGCCGCAGCTGCAGGCATCGCTGCCGAGCGCGGTGCAAGTGCAAATTCTAACGGACCGAACCACGACGATCCGCGCATCCGTGGATGACGTCCAATTTTCGCTGATTCTCACCATCGCGCTGGTGGTGATGGTGATTTTTCTGTTCTTGCGAAGCGCGCGGGCGACGGTGATTCCGGCACTGGCGGTGCCGTTGTCAATTGTCGGCACGTTCGGCGTGATGTATTTGTTGGGCTACAGCCTGAACAATTTGTCGTTAATGGCGCTCACGATTTCGACGGGGTTCGTGGTCGATGACGCCATTGTGATGATCGAAAACATCAGTCGATTTATTGAAGAGGGCGAATCGCCACTGCAGGCGGCGCTGAAGGGATCGGAGCAGATCGGCTTCACGATTCTGTCACTGACGGTTTCGTTGATTGCGGTGCTGATACCGCTGCTGTTCATGGGCGATATCGTGGGCCGATTGTTCCGTGAATTTGCGATTACCCTGGCGGTTACCATCATCGTGTCGGCTTTTGTGTCGTTGACGCTGACGCCGATGATGGCGGCGAAGTTGCTCCGGCACCAGAAAGAAAGCGAGCAGGGCTGGTTTTATCGAACTTCGGAACGTGGTTTTAAGGCCGTCATTGATTTTTATGGGCGCACATTGCAATTCGTCTTGCGCTACCGCACCACGACGCTTCTCGTTACTGTGGCCACGCTGGTCGCCACCATTCTTCTTTACATCTATGTTCCCAAGGGATTCTTTCCCGTACAGGATACGGGGCTCATCCTGGGCGTTTCCGAAGGCGCGCAGAACACTTCGTTTGCGGCCATGGCGCAACACCAGCAAGCTCTTGCCAACGTGATCCTGAAGGATCCAGCGGTCGAGAGCATTTCATCCTTTATTGGAATCGACGGCACCAACGCAACGATCAACAGCGGCAGAATCCAGATCAATCTGAAGCCGTTGAAGGAACGTCAGGCGTCCGCGTCGGAGATTATTCGCCGCCTGCAGCCGGAAGTTGCGAAGGTGGACGGCATCACCTTATTCATGCAACCGGTGCAGGACCTGACGGTGGAAGACCGCGTGAGCCGCACGGAATTCCAGTACAGCCTGGAAGACGTGGATCAGAAAGAGCTGGCGTACTGGACGCCCAAATTAATCGAAAAGCTGCAAGCGCTTCCGGAGTTGCGCGACGTTGCAAGCGACCAACTTAATCAAGGGCTGCTGGCGACGTTGACCATCGATCGCGATACGGCGTCGCGGCTGGGCATTCTGCCGGCGACGATCGACAACACGCTGTATGACGCGTTCGGGCAGCGGCAAGTCTCGACGATGTTTACGCAGTTGAATCAATACCATGTGATTCTGGAAGTGAACCCGCAATTTCAACAGAATCCCGACCAACTGAAGAATATTTACGTGCACTCTTCAACGGGCCAACAGGTGCCGCTGAGCGCGTTCACACATTTCGAGCCCGGGGCAACTTCGCTTGTGGTGAACCACCAAGGGCAATTTCCGGTGGTAACGCTTTCGTTCAACCTCGCACCTGGTGCCTCGCTGGGAGACGCGGTGAATGCGATCAACAAAGTGAAAGAGGAAATCGGTTTGCCGGCCAGCATTCAGGCGACTTTTCAAGGCACGGCCGCGGCGTTCTTGAATTCGCTGGCAAACGAACCGATTTTGATTTTGGCGGCGATCATTACGGTCTACATCGTTCTGGGCGTGCTGTACGAAAGCTACATCCATCCGATCACGATCATTTCCACGCTGCCATCGGCGGGGGTAGGCGCGATCCTGGCACTGCTGTTGTGCCGCACGGAATTCAGCGTCATCGCTCTGATCGGAATCATCCTGCTGATCGGTATCGTGAAGAAAAACGCGATCATGATGATCGACTTCGCGCTGGAAGCGGAGCGCAAGGAAGGCAAGTCGCCACTGGAAGCCATCTACGAAGCGTGCTTGCTGCGTTTTCGTCCGATTATGATGACGACAATGGCGGCGCTCCTCGGCGGATTGCCGCTAGCTCTGGGCAGCGGAGTGGGTTCCGAGCTTCGGCGGCCGTTAGGCATCACAATCGTCGGCGGCCTGCTGCTGAGCCAGCTGCTGACGTTGTACACGACGCCGGTCGTCTACCTGGCGTTCGATTCACTGGCCCGGCGCGCGCGCGAACGATTCCACCTCACCAACCCCGTGGAGCAACCGGCGGATTCGGACTAAGACTGTGACGGGCACCCTGTGAATTTCTCGTCCAATTTCTCGGCGCCATTCATCCGGCGTCCGGTCGCGACCTCACTGATCTCGCTTGCGATCTTGCTGGCAGGAGCAGTGGCCTTCACGTTGCTTCCGACCGCGCCGCTGCCGCAGGTCGATTTTCCTACGATCAGCGTCTACGCGAATTTGCCGGGGGCGAGTCCTGAGACGATGGCGTCCGCGGTGGCCACGCCGCTGGAGCGGCAGTTCGGCCATATCGCCAGCGTCAGCCAGATGGTCTCGACCAGCCAACTCGGGAACACCAACATCACTCTGCAATTCGACCTGAATCGCAACATCGATGCGGCGGCTCGCGACGTGCAGGCGGCGATCAACGCGGCTCGCGGGCAGCTGCCAACCGATCTGCCCGGGCAGCCTGGATATTGGAAGGTCAATCCCGCGGACTCGCCGATCATGTTGCTGGCGATGACGTCGAATAACATCACACTCCCAGAAATTTACGACGCAGCCGACTCCGTTATAGCGCAGAAACTTCGCCAGATGTCGGGCATTGGGGAGATCTTCGTCGGTGGTGGGGCGCGTCCCGCGGTCCGCGTGCAGGTAAATCCTGGGCAGATCAACAACTACGGCATCAGCCTTGAAAATGTGCGCTCGGTTCTGAGCGCGGCCAATTCAAACCGGCCGAAGGGTCAGCTGAGCGATTCTGAGCGCGCCTGGGGCGTAACGGACAGCGATCAACTGCTGAAGGCGAACGAGTACCGCCCGCTGATTGTCACCTGGCATAACGGTTCGCCGGTGCGTCTCTCCGATGTCGCCAACGTGACGGACTCGCTTGAAGATGTTCACAATGCGGGCTTCATCAACGGCGGCCCGGGCATTGTTCTGGTGATCTTTCGCCAGCCGGGCGCCAACATGATCGAAACGGTCGATCGCGTGAAAGCGATGATGCCTCGATTGCAGGCGTCGATCAATCCTTCGATACACCTCAGCGTGATCATTGATCGCACCACCACCATTCGCGCTTCCATTCATGAGGTAGAGATCACTCTGATTATTTCCGTGATCCTGGTCATCTTGGTTGTTTTTGTTTTTTTGCGAAATTATTGGGCGACGCTGATTCCCAGCGTGGCGGTGCCACTCTCACTGGTCGGCACGTTCGGAGTGATGTATCTCTGCGGCTACAGCCTGGACAATCTCTCGCTGATGGCGCTCACGGTTTCCACGGGTTTTGTGGTGGACGACGCCATCGTGGTTATCGAAAACATCACACGCCACCTGGAGGCGGGAATGAAACCATTCGCCGCCGCGATGAAAGGGGCGCGCGAGATCGGTTTTACGGTGGTCTCCATGAGTACCTCGCTGGTCGCCGTGTTCATCCCTATTCTGCTGATGGGCGGCATTGTGGGCCGGCTGTTTCGCGAATTTGCGATCACGCTCAGCGTCGCGGTGGGTATCTCGCTGCTGGTTTCGCTGACGACTACGCCCATGATGTGCGCGCTGTTTCTTCGACGCGACACCGAACATCACGGGCGTCTCTACCATTTTGCAGAAGCAGCCTTCGACCGTTTGCTGCGAAGTTACGACGTTGGCCTGCGCTGGGTCCTGCGCCATCAGTTCCTCATGCTTTGCGTGACGATCCTCACCATGTTCGTCAGCGCGGGCTTGTATATCTACACTCCCAAGGGATTTTTTCCGCAGCAAGACGTCGGCCGCATCATGGGTTTCATCCAAGCCGATCAGGACGTCTCGTTCGACACGATGCGCGAAAAGGTGAGAACACTCACGGAGATTGTTCGTCAGGATCCGGCCATCGACACGCTCACGGCCTTCACTGGTGGAGGAGGCGGCAACAACAGCGGCCGTTTCTTCGCGCAACTCAAGCCCCTCAATCAGCGTAAGATCAGCGCCGACAAGGTAATCGAGCGTCTTCGTCCAAAGCTCGAAGCTATACCGGGCGCTTCGCTTTTCCTGCAAGCGGTACAAGACATTAACGTCGGGGGGCGGTTTGCCGGCGCGCAATATCAATACACGTTGCAAGCAGACAGAATCAGCGATCTGGTCGAATGGGCGCCCCGCCTGAAAGAGCGCATGTCAAAAATCCCGGACCTTCGCGACGTCAACACCGATCAGCAACTAAACGGCCTACAGGCTTCTCTGGTCATCGACCGCGACACCGCCGGGCGCCTGGGCGTTTCCATCTCCGAAATCGACAACACCCTCAACGACGCCTTCGGCCAGCGCCAGGTCTCCAACATCTACAAAGGCATCAACCAATATCATGTGGTCCTGGAAGTTCTTCCTCAATATCAGCGCGATCCGCAAACGCTCAGCAACATCTACGCGGCCTCCCGCACGGGAAAGCTGGTTCCCGTCAGCGCTTTCGCTCATTTTGACCCTGGGAACACCGCGCTCACCGTCAATCATCAAGGCATCTTCCCGGCGATCACTCTGTCCTTCAACCTTGCGCCCGGCGGCTCTCTGGGTCCGGCGGTCGAACAGATTGAGGCGGTAAAGCGCGACCTCAACATGCCGCCGACCGTCCACGGCACTTTTCAAGGTACGGCGCAAGCCTTCCAGGACTCCCTCTCGTCGGAGCCATTGCTGATCCTCTCTGCTCTGGCCGCCGTCTACATCGTTCTCGGCATTTTGTACGAAAGCTACATTCACCCGATTACCATTCTTTCGACACTTCCGTCGGCAGGGGTAGGCGCGCTGCTCGCCATTCGGCTCATCAACGCCGACCTCAGCATCATTGCGCTGATCGGCATCATTCTGCTGATCGGTTTGGTCAAGAAAAACGCCATTCTCATGATCGACTTCGCGGTCCAAACCGAACGCCAGGAAGGGAAGTCCAGCGTAGAAGCAATCTATCAAGCGTGCCTGCTCCGCTTTCGCCCGATCATGATGACGACCATGGCGGCATTGCTGGGCGCACTGCCTCTGGCCCTCGGCACCGGAATGGGTTCCGAGCTTCGCCGTCCACTAGGCATTACCATTGTCGGCGGCCTGATCTTTAGCCAGATGCTCACGCTGTTCACCACGCCGGTCGTTTATCTCTACATGGACCGCTTGCAGACCTGGATGCAGCGCTCCCGTGCCCACGCATCCACACCCGCCGTAGCCCAAACCGACTAGCGCGCTTCGTTCATTCTCTTGCGGTACTTTTATCCACTAGACAGCAAGGGGTCTTAGCGGTTATATGGAGGCACGGAAAGGTTCCGGGCAGGCCCTAACCGTCGCGAACTCCCGAAATGGGTCTCCAGGATTCCCCGCCCTCGTTGAGACAATTCCGTGACCGTGTTGGGACATAAAAGGGCTTGGCTTCATCCTAACGATGATCTATCGTTTGGCGCCGTCGCATGCCCTGGACGCGAGACGATTCGACTGAAGCACGGTGTGACGCCGATTTCCACAAAGCTCGATAGATTCTGCGAGTTTCGGCGGTCGGATCGCCGAAGTTGTGCAAGCGCGGTGGAAGCAAACTGTTTTTTGGCGTCATCAGTGCAAATGTTTTGTGGCACGTGTTAAAGGCTCGGGGGTTCCGGCTATGAAATCTCTTCTTTGCCTGCCCATGGTTTTGGCTCTTTCCCTTGGTTTGGGATGTTATTCGGAAGTTCGTGCCCAAGACACCGCACCTCCTGGCCCTGCTCCTGCATCGCAAATCCCGGTTGCGCAATCTTCACCTGTGTCGAGCGCTACCATCGCCATTCCCGGCCCGGTCCGCTCGTTCTTGCGCATGGCTGCGATCAGCCAGAAGGTTTCTCCCGAAGAGATCGCGCCTTTGCTGGCGCGCAACATTTTCTTGCTGGGCTATGAAGGGTCGCAGAATCAAGCTCGCGAAACCGAATACCTCGTCCTGTTGAACCGCTACGTGCAGCAAGCCAGGGAATTGGTCGCGCTGGCAGGGCCCACCGGCGTGATTCACGTAACCAATTGCGAGGATGCCAAACCTCTTCTGCAAGTTTTGGGCTACCGGTCGCGGCCCGATTGCGGACAAAAAGGTACTTACGTCGAAACTGTAGATCCGCAAAAGGCGTTTCTCACCATCGACTCGGGATTCCCCTTGCCCGAACTGGAGAAGGTCCTGCAAGAGGGTAAACCCTTTGCCTATTCGGTCCCCACGTCGCGCGTCCCGTTGCTGTTCACGGAAGCGGACTGGACTGCGGCGTCCAGAAAAGCAAAACCCGGTGAGAGCAAAGATCTCATCGACACGATGATCCACGATCCCGTTTTGGCGCGCTTGTATTGGGGCATGGGCCGCATCGACCGAGAGACCCGAGCTGCTTTGCTCCAATCGCCGGGCCTCAAGAAACTCTACCCTGTCGCCGCAGTTCTGGATTTCTACGGGAGTCACATTCGCATTCGTTCCGGGCGCGTGCTGGTGCCTGGCGGAACGCATGCCGAAGCGGGTTGGAAGGATCTGGTGGGTGTCAGCCCGGATGCGCCGGGCGATTTTGTCGTCAGGTTGCTCTCGAAGGACAACGGCTGGCTGGCCGCGTACTTTGATTCCCTGTCGCGCGTCAATCAAGTGCAGCAAGTGCACTTCACAGAAGCTCGCAGGTTGCGGCGCGATTACGAAGCGCTGCGCGGAAAGGAAAATTCCTCAGACGCCACGCGCGGCGTCTTCCGTTCAGACCCGCGGCTGTTGCTGCTGTTGACGCGTCTGCAGTGGGATGCCAACGGCCAACCGCACGTCCCTGGAAATATTGAAGCGTGGAAAAAGATCCTCAGCGAGAAGAGCGATTCCAATATCGTTCGTGAGTGGGGCCGCCGTGCCCGACACTGGGACAACCCGGAACAGTTGCTCGAAGGGATGTTTGCGGTTTCCCGGGTGCAGTCGGAGGCTGGGCCACTGCAAGCCTATTTAATGATGTGCGACCTCGATAGCAGCCGTCCCAGCGACCACCGCTTAAGTGCCGATACCGTAGTTCTCCTGGCCACTAAATTTGCGCAGTTCAGTGATCAGTATTTCATCTTTTCCGAGTTCCCCGATCTGGACGACACCTCGATTGCCAATTTCATAACCATAGCTTCCGCGCTCGACGGTATTCACAATCAGAGCCTCCGCGGCAACGCCATGGGCACGTTTCAGGCGACCGTCGGCATTTGGCAGATATTGGCACGCCAGGGTGAAATACCCCGGGAAGAGTTGAACGGCTCGTTCGAGAAAATCATCAAGCCTTATGGGAAGATCGCTTCTCCAACGCAACTGTTCGATGCGGGACGGAGTTCGCTGCGCGAAATCGCGCTGGTGGCCACGGGTAAACCGCAGACTTCTCAGGCCCAGATCATCGATTTGCTCGCGGGCCCACTGCAAGTGAGCGCTGAAGGACAGCGGATGCATGAGGCGCTGGCGAATCGCATGCGGTCGGTGATGGATGCGCAGCGGCTGGTTTCGCTAGACACGCTGGTAACGCTAGGCGACGGTCTGCACGATGTCGCGCGTGTGAAGGCGGAAACTAATACGCTGCTTCCCCTTGCCGCGGAGCTTCGCGAATTTGAGATGCCGCAACCCATTTTCAAGAACAGTGAGAGAGATCAGTGGGCGGCGGGCATTTACAACAATCATCACACCGAGACGCAGATGCGCACGGACTTGACGAAGGTCGTCAAGTCACCGAATTCCGCCGAGCAGCTAGCGGAAGCGCGCGGGCAGCTGGCGTCCTTGATACGAGACACGCTCGTTGGTCTCAACTACGCCTACTACGAACCACCCGGCGCGCAGATTCTTCACAACAACCCGCTCTTCGTGCGCTCCCATGACTTTGCCGGTGACACCGTGACCGGCGTAGAGAAGCAAGCCTGGCAGGCTCCGCAATTGTTCGGCGCGGGTTCGCCCGCCGGCGGAGGCGCGCGCCTCGTCGGATCGCTCGCCGATCTTCCGTACGTCCTCGCGGATGCAGAGCAGGACTTCATCGCTCCAGAAAATGTCCAGGCTCTGATCTGGCGTCAGGTTGTGCCCGGGCTCTTGACCAGCGCCGTCGTGCCTCGATGGTGGGGAGTCAGCCAGATTGAACTCCACGCCGTCGCCCTGTACCAGCGGGCCGGCGAGGAACTGCTGGAGACGGCCCAGCAGAACGACGAACTCCGCAATCAGGTGATGACAATCTTTTCCGATCGTATGTCTCCGCAGCGCATGGAGTTTGTCGAACAGGCCCTCCACGCGGGTCACGCGACGGAACTTTACCCGCAACTCATGCCGGCCGACACTTTCTATCTAGCCGCCGAATATCGCCTTAGATTTCCCGATCGTAAGGATTCTTTTGGCGCAGCGGGAGCGGAACTCGCATCGCTAGCGCAAAGCCACCCCGAAGAGATCAGCCTGGAACGCCTCTCGCGAGACTTTGGCGTGCCGCATCCTGCGCTGGAACAGAACTATGCGCGCCAGCTTTTGAACGTGCAGCCATTTCCCGCGTTCATGGGCTATTCCAGCCGCTTCCTGGCGGAATCCTGGGACTCCAACAATCTGTACTGGGCCCGGCTCGCGGATGAAAAAGGATATTCGCCGGTCCTGTTGAACCGCTTGGTTCCTGAACTTACACGTCGCATGGTCGAGAAAATATTTGCCACCGACCTGGAAGATTGGCCCGCTCTTTTGCGCGCCGCACGCGAGACGGGTGACGAGTTTCGGTTGGGGAAAAACGCCGCAGTCGCAAATACAGGCGTGATTTCTCAGCCGTAGATCGCCTGTCTTGAACGGGCAAATCTTTTTCGCTGCTGGCCGCAGCCGGCGCGACGACATGCGTTAAATGGGGATAAGACGCCATGGCTAAACGATACTTTGTGGTTCTCGCATTGGTTATCGGATTACTCTCGGGATCCGGAACGCGCATCGCGGCTCAACAGGACGGAACCCGCTTTCGCGTTTCTGTTGACCTGGTACAGTTAAACGTCGCGGTCACAGATGCAAAAGGGAATTACATTACGGGCCTGAAGCCGACAGATTTCATCATTTCCGAGGACGGCATCACCGAAAAGATCGCGACGTTTGAAGAAGGCAACGGACCGACGCGCCGGTTAATGGATGCTCCCCCTGAAACGGCGAAGGCCATCTCTGGGTCGGGCGGTCAAGGGAATGGCTCCGCGTCGCAAGATCCCAACGAAACGCTGGGCGAAGCCATCGCTGGTGCCAACGTGTTCATCCTCTTCGATACCAGCAACTATATGTATCGCGGCTTCGTGTTCGCGCAGGATGCCATTTCCGATTTCGTGCGCTCTTTGGAGACCGCCGACAAGGTCGCCTTCTATTCCTACAGCCGCGACCTGTACCGCTCCGCGCCGCTCACTGCCGATCGTTCCGAGGTCGTCAAGGGCGTGCGCACCACAGTCGCCGGGGACGACGCCGCGCTCTACAACTCGCTATTGCTGACCCTGAAGGATGCCTCCACTTTTACCGGAAGAAAAGTCGTCGTCGTCTTTTCCAACGGTCCGGACAACGCCAGCATGGTCCCGCCCGAAGACGTCGCCGAACTAGCGCAATCGACCGGCATCCCCATCTACATGATCAGTACCCGTGAAGCGAAGCTCGAGCCGGTCTCCACGGTAGTCTTTGAGCGCATGACCGCAGCCACCGGCGGCAAGGCTTATTTCGCTAATAGCTGGCGCGACGAACGCAAAGCTTTCGCCTCGATACGCGACGACTTGGGCCACCTCTATTCTTTCAGCTACTACCCCGAGCCCAATCCCAACCGCGGCTGGCGCGCCATCAACGTAAAACTCGTCGGCGAACACGCGAAGAAATACCACGTCCGCACACGAAACGGCTATCGCCCCCAAACCAACCGCTTCTCGTCCGAGACCACTTCATCTTCCGTCTCGCAACTGATGCCAAAAGCTGATTCGAACTAAGGCTTGAGCTCGCTTTAAGTTTTGACGCCTAGAGTGCGCGAGCCGCAAGCCAGCCCTGTTGCGCGCAAAGCGTCCATCGTGAAACAATCCCCGCCCATGCGGATCCCAAAAATCCTTCGCTCTCTCGCACTGATCGTCGTCCTACCCTGCGCGACAAATGTTCGTGCCCAGACGACGCGTCCCGATGCCGAAAAGCACCTCGCGCACGACATCTACAAGCAATTCATCGAAATCCAGTCCGGCTTTACGACTGGTGCGACCACTCCGGTCGCGGAAGTCGCCGCTGCTCATTTGAAAGCTGCGGGTTTTCCCGATTCGGACATCTTTGTCGGCGGCGCCATTCCGAAGAAAGGCAATCTCGTCGTTCGTTACCACGGCACGGGCGCGCGCAAGCCTATCCTGCTTCTTGCGCACACCGACGTCGTCGAAGCCAAGCGGGAAGACTGGACGATGGAGCCGTTTCAACTCATCGAGAAGGAAGGCTTCTTCTACGGCCGCGGCACGGGTGACGACAAGGCGCAAGCCGCCGTCTGGATTGCCAACCTGATTCGCTACAAGCAGGAGGGTTTCAAGCCCGATCGCGACATCATCGTCGCCCTAACCGCCGATGAAGAGGGAGGCGGGCCGTACAGCGGCATCCAATGGCTCCTCAAGAATCATCGCGAGCTGATCGATTCCGAGTATGCGTTGAACGAAGGCGGCTGGGGCGAATCGCTCGACGGCAAGAAAATCTCGAACGATGTTCAGGTGAGCGAAAAGTACGTCATCAACTGCCGCTTCGAGGTTCACAACAAAGGCGGCCACAGTTCGCTGCCGGTCCCGGACAACGCCATATATCATCTGGCCGTTGCGCTGGAGCGCCTCTCGAATTTCGGCTTCCCGCTGAAGACCAACGAAGTCACCGCAGCCTATTTCCAGCAGATGGCAAAAATTGAAGGTGGTCCTCACAAGGAAGATCTGGCGGAGGCCGCGGCGGGCTCGCAAGAAGCGATGAGCCGCCTCGCCGCCGCGAGTCCTGCATGGAACGCCACGCTGCGCACAACGTGCGTCGCCACGCAATTGGAGGGCGGCCACGCCGTCAACGCGCTGCCACAACTCGCGGCCGCCACGGTGAACTGCCGCGTCCTCCCGGAAGATTCCGTCGACTATGTGCAAAGCACGCTGCAAAAGGTGGTCGGAGACGATCAGGTGAGTATCAAGATCCTGGGTGACACGTCCCCGGGACCCGCCTCGCCGATGCGCCCAGACCTTCTGGGCGCCATCAATCAAGCGACCGAGAAAATCTGGCCGGGCGTTCCCGTCGTCCCCATCATGGTCATGGGTGCCACCGACGGCAAGTACCTGCGGATCGCCGGCATCCCAACCTACGGCGTCCAGGGCTTTTTCTTTGACCGCAACGACATCCGCTTCCACGGCCGGGACGAACGCATGAGTGTCGAATCCTTCTACGAGGGCCAAGCGTTCCTTTACGACCTGCTCAAAATCTTGTCAAATTCCACGAAGTAGGCTGGGTTGGCCCGGTCCGCTACGAACTTTTCCTTGTAGAGGCGGGGCTTGCTCCGCCCGGCGTCCACTTCAAGCGCGAGTGCGGTACAGGCAGCTCCTCTATGATCTCGTACATGTTCATCGATCCCAACGCACTTTTTAGGAGTTGGGGTCGCTTGGGAACATTGTGCTCGAAATTTCACGCCGGGAGGGGCAAGCCCCTCCCCTACAAGGTGGCGCTAGCGGCCGGCTGGGCAGCTCATTTTTGTTAGGCGTTTCACGAACTTCCGATCAAATACCCCGTAAGAAACACCAACAGCCCTCCAACAATCACCTGAAACGCCGCCTGTAAAAACGGCGTGTCCATATAACGGTGCCGAATGTAAGCGATCACCCCGAGTTCCACCACTACAACGAAGATCGCAATCGTCGTCGCCAGATGAAAATTCGAAATCATAAATGGCAGGGTGTGCCCGAGTCCTCCCGCGGTGGTCATCAATCCCGTCGCCGCTCCACGGATCCACGGCGACCCGCGTCCCGTCAGCGACCCATCATCCGAAAGCGCTTCCGCAAATCCCATCGAAATCCCTGCGCCAACCGAAGCCGCCAGCCCCACCAAAAACGCATCCCAGCTCTTGTGCGTGGCGAACGCCGCGGCAAACAGCGGCGCCAGCGTCGAGACCGACCCGTCCATCAACCCTGCAAGCCCCGGCTGCACGATTTGCAGCAAAAACAGTTTTCGATGCGACTCCTCCTCTTGCATCTTCGCGCTTTGCGTCAAATGCTTTTCTTCAAGATTTCCGGCGGTCTGCGTGTGTTTGCGTTCTTCGTCCGCCAACTTGTTCAGCAGTTCCCGCGTCGAAGCATCCGTCGTTCGCGCGATCGCCCGTTGGTAAAAGCGCTGCGCCTCCAACTCCATCACTTCCGCTTGGCGCCTCGCCACGTTCACGCCCAAAGGCCGCACCAGCCAGGTCGGGCGCCGCGTCAGGAATCCCTTCACGTTCTCTCGCCGGATCAGCGGAATACGCTCGCCAAAGCGCTGCCTGAACATCGCCAGCAAACGGTCGCGGTGCACAACTTCTTCCTCGCGCATCTCTTCAAACATGGTGGCCGTCGCGGGATACGATTCCCGCAGCGCGTCTGCGAACTCTGCGTAGATTCGCCCGTCCTCTTCCTCCGAGGAAATGGCCAGCGCCAGAATCTCTTTCTCCGTCAAATCCTTGAACTTTTTTAACATCAAACCCTTCCCGCGGCAGCTTTCGAGAAAGCAGCATCGCACAAAGCCCGCATTGAAGTCATCTGACCTCGCCGATGCATCCAATGAGCGGACCAAGAGTGCTGCGATTCCACCCGCTTTCCTGAACAGGAGACCCGAAAAGCCTGAATCCAAGTCCGCTGAGAACGAAAAATCAATTGCTCGCGATGAGTTGGCAAAGTTGTTGAACGAAGATCTCTCTCGCGAATACCAGGCAATCATCGCCTACGTCGTTTATTCGCAAGTTCTGAAAGGCGCCGCTTACATGAACATCGCCGACCAACTCCAAAATTCATGCCGGGCAAGAGTTGCGGCATGCCCTGACCCTATCCCGCCAGATCGATTATCTCGGCAAAATGCCGACGGTCACGCCAAAGCCTGTTAAAACGTCGGAAGACGCCAAAGAAATGCTGCGCTTCGATCTGGACAACGAGAATGAAACGGTAAGAAATTACCGCGACCGCATCCGTCAGTGCGAAGCTCTCGGGGAATTCGCCATGACCGAGCAAATCCGCCAAATTCTGATGCAGGAACAGGACCACCAGATCGATCTGGCCACCGCCCTCGGCGAAGAAGTGCCCGATATGAGCAAGCTCAGCAAGAGAAGTTAAGCCCGAGGTTCGAAAACCACCGGAAGCTGAGCCTGTCCTCTCAAGTGTTTGGGCTGGAATTAACGGTGAGGACGAGTTCTTGGCGCCTGCCTGCACGTCCGGAATTAGCCACCGGAAGAGTAACGTCGCTGCGACTCCGCCGAGGACCAGAGCCAATACGAACGTGCGGGTTCACGTTGGAATTACAGCAGAAAGCCTTGCGTTCGGAACCTTTGCACGATGTTCAGGCGATCTTCGGCGCCGATCTTGTGCTTCATGCGGTACAAGTGATTCTTGACGGTTTGTTCCGAGAGACAGAAGTGATTGGCGATTTCCTTGTTGGTGAAGCCTTTGGCGATCAGCGGGACGAGCTGCTGTTCGCGCCTTGTTAATCCTAATCGCTGGCGCGGGCTGGCGCACGGCAGTTCTGGCATCTCGCGTTCGAAATAGCGGAATAGCGTGGTGCACAATGCGCCGGGGCAGACTGCCTCTCCAGCGTGCACTGCGCGGATACCATCCAGAACGTGGTCCGCGGAGGCGTCTCGCCACAGGTAGCCGCTGATGCCGGCCCGCACACACTGCAAGAATTCACCATCTTCGTTGCTCGAGCCGATGAGCAGAATTCGAACACTGGGCGCATTGGCGTGCAGCCGCTGAATCGTGACAAGGTCCTCTTGGACGGCGCCTAGCGACACCAGGAGCAAAACTTCCGCTCCTTGTCTCACGAGCGTCGCTGCCTCGCAGGCCAAAGGCGAGTCCAAGCCCGTCACTTCGACATTTCCTCGTTTGGTCAAAATTCGCGCCAGGGCCTCCCGCAGCAGCCGATTGTGCGCAGCAACATAGACGCGAACTTTCTTTTCGCTGAATTGCCGGGTTGCCGGCAGATCCACAAGTGACGCTGTGTCCGCCAAGAAAGCGCCTTCGTTTTCTACGTTGGATCTCGAAATCGTTTGAACACGCGACAAATCACGCGGACTGGGACTGGTGCAGGCACTCATCTTTGAACACTCCATGAGTTCGGCGCTCGCCACGGTGATCGCTATCCGCGATGCCTCAATGCGCGCCAAGGGGCACGGTTTCACTGTGCAATTTCACGCCCGCCATGGTTAAAGTGTTCCCATTTCGCCGTGGAGCAGTATCTGCCTCAGAGGACGTACTTTGTCCTGTTGTGACTCACGACCATCTTTCCGCGAATGTCCCAATTCGGTACCTAGCGGTGGAACTGGCATCTCGGTTTGGAACTCTCCGTTGCTTTTTTCGCTCGCTTTTCTTTCGCCCTCTTTTCCCTCAGGGTACTTCCGTACTACTATCGCAGTCAGAGCGTCCTACTTTCTCTGGGGTACGGCCCCTCTATAGGTTTTTTTTCGCCCACAGCTTAGACTTTCACTATTGCAGGCAGTCTCTTTTTTGCAGGCGATCGTGAGGGAATCGAGTTATGGCGACACTGGAAATGATGAGCAAAACTCCACAAAACGGCGGCTCGCTACACCGCCCGCAGACCGAGCGTCGCGGCACGCGGCGCTGCAAGATCACCCAATTGATGCGCATACGCCCCTCGGATCCGGAGAAAGAGCACTTCGAGGATCTTCGCGGCACGATGAGCGTTTCCCGCACCGGCGTCTATTTCCAGACCAGCGAGCCCGGCTACGAACTAGGGATGCGGCTGTTCGTGACGATGCCCTACACCCAGGGCGCGGCGTCCATGAGCCGTGAATACCTCGCTGAGGTGGTGCGCGTCGAGCCTATGTCCAATGGCATGACGGGGATCGGTTTCAAGATCTTGATGGAAATGGGTATGCAAGCGAATCACTCGTACGGATTGACGACGCCGGGCAGGTAGCCTGGTTCGCGAGTTCATTTCGCTTGAAAAGATTCGGTTAAAAGGAAAAGGCGTCCGGGGAACTGGACGCCTTTTCCTTTTGGGGTGGAATAAGTTCTAACCGGGAAGCGCCTCGAATTACTCGCTGCGCCCGAAGATCCGCAACGCACGATGCCTGAGCAGCCCGAGTTGGCGGTTCACCGGGTGCCTGCGCGTCAGGAAAGAAAGGACCGGCTCTTTGCGCGGCATCAGCCGGTTCATGGCGATGGTCAGCCGCACGTCGCGCCGGGCAAATTTCAATCCGGCTTGGAGCGCGTCGACGGCCTCATCACGCCTTCCCGCTGTAGCGTAAACTTCGGCAAGATTCAGATACAGCTGGGCTTGGTTGCGCTTCATGCGCACCGCAGCATCGCAGAGTCTTTCCGCTTCACCCCACTTCTGTTGGGAGCGGGCCAGCACTACACCTAAGTACGACATGTAGTACGGGTTGTTCTTGTCGAGGTCCATGGCGCGCTGCATGTGCGGCAGCGCTCTGCCGGCGTAATTGTCACGCAACAGGGTCAGCCCTTGCTTGAATTCGCGGAAGGCTTCCGTGTCGAGCATCGTTTCACCTCATCGACCGTTCTGCGGTCGCACAGCAGAAATAGTGCTGGGGCTAGGGTACATACACAAACTCGGCGCCACTTCGAGGAGTTCGACACTGCCTGGTGAGAGGCAGAAGCAATACGTGTGCTCCGGTTGCCGGGGCCAGCTTCAGCCCGAACATGGGAGCGGTAAGCAGCGTCGCGCTTGGGGTTCCCATCCCAGTCCTGCGCAAAAGTACGCGTTCGGCTCGTGAGATTCTACTGATCAGTAGGACAGTCTTAGGACAGCGGAACTTGCGGAGGGCTCGCTGGCGCCTGGCCACGCAGATCGTTCTGTTCCGTCGAAACAGCACCGCTAACGATTTGACCGTTTCCGGCAGCAACGACTCGACCGCAGATCGTTCCGCGGCGAGGCGCGTAAACCGATTGCTTTCAACCTTTTTCGTCTCCCGGCGCGGGCACTTTGGGCATGCGCTTCTTCCAGTTCGCGCGCCAGTCTTCCCAGTCTTTGAGGGTGGCCTTGACCATGGCTTTGGAGGCTTTGTGCAGCCAGCGGCCTTTGCGTCTCGCTAAGTCTCGCTTGATCTTGGCGATCGCTTTCGGGCTGCCGAAGTGCATATTGGCAGTCTCCCAGCCCATGTCATACAAAAGGCGCGATTCGTCACGTTCCGCAGGCAGCGAGGCCAGTTCGATGCGCGAACAGTCCGGCGCCAGGCGCCGCACCACCCAATGTCCTTGAAAACGGACGCAGGGATCTTTGACACGGATGGCGGTGTTGTTCAGCTTGAGGCCATACATTTCGTCCGAGGGACTGTTCTTGTACCAGACCCAGGCAGACGTCCGGATGCCTTTGGCCTCGCGTGCGATGAACGCCCCTTGCCACGATGACAGCGCCAGGATTCGCGGATGCCCAAGACTCCCTAACCCCGCCACGCGACGCTTCAACTCGTATGGCCGCTTCGGCGACGGAAATGAGTCTTCGATGAGCTTGCGAGCCTCTTGCGGAGGTCTTGCGGGGTAGGGGGGATTCGCCTGCATTCTTTCCCAGAAGCGAATTGGGTCGCGGAGCTTGCTGGTCGCGAGAATGCGCAGCCACTGATGGTGTTCGGCCAAAACGAACGCCTTGCCGCCGGTGGCGATGGCTTCGCGGTAACCCTCCTCAATCGCTTCGGCGGCTTCACGCCTCGTTAGACCCAAGTGGTCGCCGCCGATCGCCAGGTAAGCGCTGGTTGTGAGCCGGACGAGATCGAGGGTGTAGGCTGCCGGAAAGACTTCGTCCAGATCATTCACGCCCCAGATTAGGCGGCCTTCTTCGTCGCGCCAGGTGCCGAAGTTTTCGATGTGCAAGTCGCCGACACCCAGGACGATGGGGGCTTTTGCGACCTCTTGGCAGGCTTCGTGCCAGCGTTGGAGCCACAGGTAAAACGTGGCGCGGAAGAACGGGAACGGGGCTTGTGCCATCAGCGCGTGCTTGAGCGCGACGTCTCGGCGGACGATGGGGAGGCGCCTGGCCAGCCACTGCTCGAAATCTTGACTTGCTTTGAAAATATTCATTGTTGCTGGCGTCTTTGCGTCAGGACAACCTCAAGATTATTTCGAACTTGCCCGTGTCTTCGATCGTCCCTAACTATCGGGTCCAGCAGTGCTATGCCCTCGGAAATAGTCAAACATTGGCGTGCTCGGCGCGGCTTGGGGTTGCTGTTCTCCGTGACTCGTAGATGGGAAAGCGGGCGGCGAGCGCGGCTACCTCTGCGCGGATGCGTTGTTCGACGGCGGCATCGCCCACGTGACTCAGGATGTCGGCGATCCAGACTCCGATTTGCTCCATTTCTGGCTCACGCATTCCTCGGGTGGTGACCGAGGGGCTGCCCAAGCGGATTCCGCCCGCTTTCATCGGCGGCAGTGGATCGAAGGGGATGGCATTCTTGTTGACGGTGATGCCGGCGCGGTCGAGGGCCTTTTCCGCGTCGGCGCCGGTGATGCCGCGCGGGTGGATTTCGACCAGGAACAAGTGGTTGTCGGTTCCGCCAGTGACGATGCGGAATCCCTGCTTGGCGACCGAGGCTGCCAGCGCCTTCGCATTCAGCGCGACTCGCTGCTGGTAGTCGCGGAAAGACGGTTCCATCGCTTCCTTGAGGCACACTGCTTTGGCGGCGATGGTATGTACGAGTGGGCCGCCTTGCGTACCTGGGAATGTAAGCTTGTCGAGTTCCTTGGCGAAGGCTGCTTTGCACAGGACCATCCCGCCGCGTGGACCGCGCAACGTTTTGTGCGTGGTTGTAGAGACGATGTCAGCGTGCGGCACCGGGCTCGGGTGCACTCCTGCCGCAACCAATCCGGCGATGTGCGCCATGTCCACGAAGAAAAGTGCGTCGATGGCTTTCGCCACTTTCGCGATGCGCGCGAATTCGACGATGCGGGAATAGGCGCTGGCGCCCGCGACGATCATTTTCGGTTTGTGCTCGTGAGCTAGCTTTTCGATTTCGTCGTAATCGATGCGCTCGTCCTCTTTGCGCACGCCATAAGCGACGAACTTGTACATGCGCCCGGAAAAATTCAGGGGATGCCCGTGCGTCAGGTGGCCGCCGTGGGCGAGATTCATTCCCAGCACGGTATCGCCGGGCTTAAGTGTGGACATATAAACGGCGACGTTGGCTGAAGTGCCGGAGTGCGCCTGCACGTTGGCGTGTTCCGCACCGAAAAGTTCTTTCGCCCGATCGATCGCAAGTTGTTCCACTTTGTCAGCGACTTCGCAGCCACCGTAATAGCGCTTGCCCGGATAGCCCTCGGCATACTTGTTGGTGAAGATCGAGCCCATGGCTTCGAGCACCGCTTCCGAAACAAGATTCTCGGACGGGATCAACTCCAGGCCGGTAGCTTGGCGCTTGGCCTCTTCGCGGAGCAGTTCCGCGATCGGGGCATCGACGGAGTCGAGCGGGCGCTGCATGCGGTCGTTGGCTTCGGTACTCTTGGTCACTGGCGTCGTCATGGTTGGCGTCCTTGGCTTATGGGATGCTCCATCTTACCTTGCCTCGGCGAGATTGGAAGCCAGGCCCAGAGAATGAGAGTCCGTGGACCAGAAATATTCCCAAACCTTGCCGCTCGGAGTCATATCACAGTGATGTTGAGACAAGTCCCGCCAGGATATCCTGAACCGGAATGGAGCCCGCCATGGAAACAAATTCTTCGCCCGATAGCTATGTAATGGACGCTTTGACGGAGATTGCCTTCAACCTGCGATGGTCGTGGAACCCCGCGGCGGACGAGTTGTGGGGCCAACTCGATCCGGAATTGTGGGAGCTGACGCGGAACCCGTGGGCCATGCTGCAGACAGTGTCGCGGGAACGGCTTAAAGCCTTAACGTCCGACGCACAGTTCCGCGAAAAGATCGATGAGATTATCGAAAGACGAAAGCACAGCCAAGAAACTTCCAGCTGGTTCCAGCGAACCTACCGCGAGCCGCCGTTCAAGGCAGTCGTGTACTTCAGCATGGAGTACATGCTGAGCGATGCGTTGCCGATTTATTCGGGAGGTCTCGGCAACGTGGCTGGCGATCAACTCAAGGCGGCCAGTGATCTCGGCGTTCCCATCGTGGGCGTAGGCCTGTTGTATCAAGTGGGCTACTTTCGCCAACTAATCGATGCAGACGGCCATCAGGTGGCACTGTATCCCTACAACGATCCCGGGCAACTGCCCATCCGCCCGGTTCGCCAAGCCAACGGTGAATGGTTGCGCATCGGGCTGGGGCTGCCGGGAGCCCGTTTGTGGGTCCGTACTTGGGAAGTGGAAGTGGGCCGGGTAAAGCTCTACCTGCTCGATACCAATGATCCCGCCAACCTGCCGGAGTACCGGGGCATTACCAGCGAACTCTATGGAGGCGGACCCCGGCTCCGTATCACTCAGGAACAGGTGCTGGGAATCGGTGGCTGGCGACTCCTTCGCGCGCTGGGAATTCGGCCCGAAGTGTGTCATCTCAATGAAGGCCACGCGGCCTTCGCGGTCCTGGAGAGGGCGCGGGACTACATGGTGGAAGCACAGGTATCGTTCGACGAGGCACTGACGATCACCCGTGCCGGCAACCTGTTCACAACGCACACCCCGGTTGAAGCTGGCTTTGACAAGTTCGCTCCTGCGCTGGTGGAGCGACGTTTCCGAGATTACGTTCAGGACGTATTGCACATTCCCATGTCGAGTCTCCTGGCGCTGGGCCGGCACAACCCGGACGATGCAACGGAGCCCTTCAGCATGGCACTGCTGGCATTGCGTGGCAGTGGTGCCGTGAATGGCGTGAGCCGTCTCCATGGCAAGGTGAGCCGGCGCCTTTTTCAGAGCCTGTTTCCGCGCTGGCCCGAAGCGGAAGTGCCGATTGGCTACGTCACGAACGGCGTTCACGTTCCGATCTGGGAGTCAGGGGAGGCCGAGAAACTGTGGAGAGAAGCCTGCGGTGAACAACGATGGGAAGGCGATTTGCGGAAAGTCGGAGAGGATATCCGGAAGGTCTCCGACGCACTTCTGTGGCGAATGCGCACGGCCTCCCGAAAATCACTCGTGGAATTCATACGGAAGCGGGTAACACGCCAGATCGCGGGGCATGGTGCAACACCCGAAGAGATTGAACAGGTCGCGGGGATTTTCGAACCGAATACGCTTACGCTCGGATTTGCTCGCCGCTTCGCCGCCTACAAGCGACCGAATCTGCTCTTGCACGATCGCAACCGCCTGCTGGCGATTCTCCTGAATAGGCAGCGGCCGGTGCAGCTGGTGATCGCGGGCAAGGCGCACCCGCAGGATACCGAAGGGCAGGAGATGATCCGGCAGTGGATCGAGTTCATTCGCCACTCACCGGCTCGGTCCCAGGTCGTGTTCCTGAGCGACTACGACATGCGCCTTACGGAGAATCTTGTACAGGGCGTTGACTTATGGCTGAATACCCCGCGGCGTCCGTGGGAGGCCTGCGGCACCAGCGGCATGAAGGTGCTGGTGAACGGCGGCCTGAACCTCTCCGAGCTGGATGGCTGGTGGGCCGAGGCGTACACGCCCGACGTGGGTTGGGCGTTGGGCGACGGGAACGAGCACGGTGATGACACTGCCTGGGACGCGGCGGAAGCCGATCGACTCTACACCTTGTTGGAGCAGCAGGTGATCCCGGAATTCTACAACCGCAATGAAGCCGGCGTGCCGGTTGCATGGATCCATCACATGCGCGAGAGCATGGCCCGCCTGACGCCGGCATTCTCCGCCACGCGATGCGTGCGGGAGTACACCGAGAAGCACTACGTCCCGCTGGCAGCAGCTTATTTGCGGCGAAGCTCGGACGGACGCGCCATGGCCGAAAGTTTGCTGAACTGGCGGCGCCAGCTCTCCGATCACTGGTCCAGGCTGCGGTTCGGCTCCATGCACGTCGAGACCGTGGGAGGGGAACATCGCTTCCAAGTGCAGGTCTATTTGGACGAACTGAATCCCGATGCGGTGCGGGTTGAATTGTACGGCGATGGGATCGACGGGAGCGAACCGGTTCACCATGACATGGCGCGCGGAGAATCACTCGCCGGCGAAAACGCCTGGCGCTACACAGCGGCCATCCGCGCGGACCGGCCGGCGAGAGACTTTACGCCCAGAGTCGTCCCCTATCACCCCGAAGCGTTTGTTCCCCTCGAAGCGGCGCAAGTCCTCTGGTATCGGTAAGAGTAAAGCGCGGACCAAGCGAACGTGCGCCGGAGATCGTACCGGGTTTGCGAGGACGTGCATACCTTTGTTTGCTTGTAGTACAGCGAATCCCTTTGATAGCACCCTCGAAGGAACGACGCGCGGGTGCGCTGACGTAGAAAAGTCGATACGTCCAAAACATGGCATAATCTGCCGCGGGACGAATCCGATCATGGCTTTCTGTTTAGAGCGACTTGGGCCAGTTCGCGGGTGGGCGCCGTGCATGCAATCACTTCCGGCGCTGGCTCTGGGCAGCGCTCTTTTGGTCTGTGGTGGCTTCGCGCCGTTATTTGGGCAGGGGAACACGGCGACCGCTGATCAGGCGGATGTGCTTCGGGGCACGGTCATGAACGGGCTGACGCGGGAGCCGATTGGACGGGCGCTGGTGGTTTCCCCCGACAACCGCTTCGCGACCATGACGGACGATCGCGGCCGTTTTGAATTCAGGATCCCGCCGGTGGACTCCGGACACGCGGACCAAGCTTCCGGCGCGCCTGGTGCCATTGAAGCAGGAACCCGTCAACCCCAACCAGTGGCGAATAATCGTCCGAATTTCCTGACCGCCCGGAAGAATGGCTTTCTCTTCGACAATAGCGGAATGCAAGGTGTCTCGATAACTCCAGAGCAATCGGACGTCACGATCGCGCTGGTACCCGAAGCGCGCATCGTCGGGCACGTGATTTTGGCGGGGTCCGAGGAGGCGAACGGGATGCGTGTGCAACTTTACAGGCGCCAGGTGCTGGAGGGGAGTGCGCACTGGGTTCCGACGGGAAATGCGGAGGTTCGATCGGACGGAGAATTTCGCTTTGCAGACCTTTCCGCCGGCTCGTACAAGGTGTTCACGGAGGAATCGCTGGATCGTGACCCGGTGACCTCGAATCGGCGGGCCCAGGTATTTGGCTATCCGCCGGTTTACTATCCAGCGGCGGCGGATTTTGTCGGGGCCGCGGTCATCCAATTGGCTGCGGGAGAGACTTTTCAGGCGAGCCTTTCGCCTGTAAAACGCGAATACTATCCGGTCAAGATTGGGGTCACGAACGGGGCGGTTGGAGTTCAACTGGAGGTGGAAGTTTGGCGTCAGGGGCACGAAGGCCCGGGATATTCGTTGGGCTACAACTTTAGAGACGGAACCATCGGGGGGTCTCTGCCAAACGGCAACTACACCGTGCAGGTCGTCAGCCGTGGGACGAGCTCGTCGATGGGAATTGCGAATATTTCAGTGAACGGTGGGCCGCTGTCCGGGGCGATGATGACACTGGTTCCGAGCGTGGCGATCATCCTGCATGTGACGGAACAGTTTCAGCATCCGGTGAACAAGGGGACGGCGGGATTCACGATTGATTCGCGGAGCTTTACGGCAAATGAGCGTCGTCCGAACTATCTGCATGCGACGTTGGTGCCCGTCGAAGAATTTGGTCTCAAGCCCACGTATTCACTGCGCCCGCCCACTGGTCCCGAGGATGAGTCGCTGGTGTTCGAGAATGTACCGCCGGGACGCTATCGTGTCCACGTAGAGTCGGGAATCGGATATGTGGCGGCGATTGACTGTGGTGGCGCGGACTTACAGAGGGTGCCTCTAGACGTGGGATTCGGTGCGTCGCCGCCACCGATCGAGATCACCGTGCGCGACGACGGCGGTGAGGTGCGAGGCAGCATCGATGGGCTTTCGAATAGTACGAATCGGGGAGGGGTAATTCCCGGCACGCAGCTGGCGGGCATCGTGTATTTTGTGCCCATGACCGATGGCGGTCAGATGAAACAGGCTTGGTTTCAACGTGACGGAAGCTTTCAGGTACAACAGGTGTCACCCGGTACTTACCGGGTGCTTGCTTTCGAACAGCAGCAGCCGGAACTGGAGTTTGCAAACCAGGAACTGATGTCTCGGTTTGATTCCAAGGCGCAATTGATCAGCATTGTGGCGGGGCAAAGCGAAAACCTTCGAGTGTCGCTGATTACCGCGAACGAGTAAGGATGATTATGTGTCTGTTTTGGATTCGCCGGTGATTCTCAGAATGGTTCGAGCGGCGACACTGATTTGGTTGTTTTCGAGCGTGGCTGTTCGCGCGCAGAACGTGTCCAGAGATCAGGGCGCTACGCCGGAGATGCCCTATAGAATATCTGGCACGATTGTGAGCGCAGTCGATGGGAGGCCGCTGGGCAAGACGCGCGTTTCGCTGGTTGAGGCCACAAATCACGTACAGGCAGTGTGGATGGTTACCGGGGAAAATGGGCATTTCGAGTTTAATTCGGTCCCAGCAGGGAAATTCGCTCTCGAGGGTGCCAAGCGGGGATTCCTGACTGCTGGCTATCAACAACATGAGCAATTTTCCACAGCGATTGTGACCGGAGCCGGCTTTAACACGGAAAATCTGATTTTGCGCCTGACGCCATTGGGTCTGCTGGCCGGTAGAGTCATCGACGAGGCGGGCGATGCGGTTCGCAATGCGCAGGTCAGCCTTTATGTCGAAAGCCATCGGAGTGGTTTCAATCGAATTGTGCGGGCCGGCAATGATTCGACGGACGATCAAGGTTCCTACGAGTTCGCAGAGCTGGCGCCGGGAAATTATTATGTGTCGGCTGCGGCGAAACCCTGGTACGCGGTGCATCCTTCTTCGACGTACGTGGATGGCGTGGGGAACCAGCCGCCGACTGTGGCTCGGTCGCTGGATGTCGCGTATCCGACGACCTTCTACAATGGCGCGGTCGACAGCGGTAGCGCCACGGCCACTCCCGTCAAAGGCGGCGACCATGTACAGGTCGACATCCATCTTACTCCGGTGCCTGCGTTGCATTTGTTTGTCCGAACGCCGACCGAAGCGGAGCAGAATTTCAACATGCCCATGATCCAAAAGCGCGTTTTCGATGCGCCGGAATTCGTTCCGGCCGAAGGGGTGGGCGCCGTCGCTCCCGGGGTGATGGAGTTGGTTGGCATTCCTGCGGGAAAGTATTCGGTCACTTCGCGGATGTCAGCGTCGAGACGCCTTGCGCAAGGTGTGGAGATGAATTTGACGAAGGACGGGCAGGAGCTGGAGGTGCCGCCGAGCGAACCTTCGGGCACGCTGAAAGTGTCGGTGAAGATGGCGCGGGGAGAACCGATTCCGCAAGGGTTAGGCCTCTCGCTCCGCAAGTCGCCCAGGCAGTTTGCGGGATCTGAAGCTATCGGTCCGAGTGGCGAGGTGACCTTCGGGGATGTTCCCCCGGGAAAATACGAGGTACTGGTCAGTTCGGTTCCACCGCCGCCGTACACCATTGCGCGGATTACATCGCAGGGCGTGGAGACTGCTGGACACGATGTCACTGTAGTGGCGGGCGCTTCGCTTGAATTAAGCGCGTCGATTGCGGCGGGGGTCGTGGGTGTGGAAGGGTTTGCGAAACGGGCGGGAAAACCGATGTCGGGGGCGATGGTGGCGCTGGTGCCTAAAGATCCGGAAGCACATCCGGAGCGATTCCGAAGGGATCAGAGCGACATGGACGGAGGTTTCGCGTTCCGCAACATTCTCCCGGGATCGTACACGATCATTTCGGTTGAAGACGCGTGGGAGTTTCCGTGGATGGAAGCTGGGGCGCTGGCGCGTTACCTGCAGCATGGTCAGAACGTAACGATCGGAGAGTTGATGAACGGTACGGTGCTGCTGCCGGATCCGGTTGAGGTACAGCCGCGTTAGCCGTGAGCTGAGAAAACCTTTGGTTCGCCTGCCGTTGGCATGAAACTCTCTTTCACGATTGCTACCGCACAGATGCACTCCTTCCGGTGTGATGTGAGGAACGGATCGAACTATTTTGAAACGGACTGTTTTAGCAGTAGCGGGATTTCGAAGCTCTAATTTGTAGGCCGTCATTCAAACAGAATTTTGGCCATCATGCCTTTGTCTTCGTGATTGAGCAGGTGGCAGTGAAAGACGGACATTCCTTTTATTACAGGATCTGTGAAGTCCATGATGACATCGACGGAGCCTTCGTAAGGCACGTTGACGGTGTCCAGCCAGAGAGGGTCGGCGATGGGCCTGTCGTTTTCCGCGTACGTCAGGAAATGGACCTGGTGGATGTGCATGGGATGGAGTTCCTTCGTCGCGTTGACGATTCTCCAGTGCTGATAGGTTCCCACCCTCGCGGTTAACATCGGTGCGGCATCGGACGCGAACTTTTTGCCGTTGATATAAAAGCCGTGCTTGTCTTCCGTGAATGTCACCGTGAATCGAGGCGGCTCCTTCGCTTCTGCAGCGAGGTCCGGTTGTACGAGTCTGGGAGTGAGCGAACTCTTCCGGACTTTGGATATCGCAGACCCTGTCGGCTTCGAAAGGATATCAGCCAGAATCATGGCGGGGTTCGGATCGCCATCGGGTCCGGTGTCGACGCACCGGGAGATCAGCCGACGCCTTGTGTCTGGTAATGAACCGGTGACAATTGCCTCCAGCCTGCCAGCCGGGGGGAGTAAAACATGATCCGTGAGGCGCACTTGATGAGCGGCGTCGTGCTGGGCGAGTGGCATGCCATCCATTGCGACGATTTCGAATTGCTGACCTTCAAGTTGCAGGTCCAGATAGCGGTCCGCAGAAGCATTCACAAGACGCCAGAACTGCCGCTCGCCGGGGGCAAGTTCAATCTGCGGCCGCACGGAACCGTTTACCGTAAAGATTTCTTCGGGAGCCTCGGGCTCTCCGCCACAACCGTAGGAACCGAGCGCGACTCGCTGCTTTAAATCGCCGGCGTCTGGATCACCCTCGATGGAACGGCCGCGCACAACCAAGATGCGTTCTGATAATCCCGCCAGCGCCGGGACATACGCTTGTATTCCTTCGATCACGAGCGCGCCGGACATACCGTCGAGCACTTGCCGATAACTCTCTCCGTGCGGGTGCGTGTGATACCAATACAATCCGGGCGCGTGATCTTTCGGAACCTGCACGGTGTAATGGAGCGATTGACCAGGCTTGGCCATCATGGTGAGGACATCGTCCTGCGGAGCGTCGGGAGAAACCGTCAGACCGTGAAAGTGCAGATTCGTCATGTCCATGCAGGGAGCGATCGCGCAACTCTCCTGCGGCGTAGTCGGCAGATCGTTTACGTAGGTAATCTTCAGTTGATCGCCTGGTGATAAGCGCAGGGTGGGAGCAACGGGTTGATCGTTGAAGTAGAAGGAGTTCTTGCCATTTTTTGTGATGGCGGCGTGTAACGTCACTGACAGGGTGCGTTCTTTCGCGCGGAGTTCTGGAGCGTCTACGAGCTCGCAGTCAGCTGGCCCGTCAATTTGAAGCGCACAGAAGGCCGTGAGGGTGAACAACGCGAGCGCGGGAATCGCAATTCTTAGAGTTTTTCTGAAAAGCGACATAGTTAACTCCGTTAAGTTCAAAAATCCCTGGGCGCTCCGCATCGTATTTTCCTGGATTTACATCGATATAGATTGCGGAGGAGGGCGGGGAGTTGCCGGATTTTTCCGGCTTTCGCAGGGCGGAAAGGCCTCTCGAGCACTCGCGCGAAAAGGGGAGAGAAAGGGCAACGACCGATTGAATCTTTGAATGTCGCCAACCAGCCCGCTGGGTTTACACTCGGCAGCACATTTGATGTCCATAAGGAGACCCAGATTGATATCACGACGCCGTTTTCTGGAGCGCACGAGTCTCATTGCGGGTTCGGTGGTTGTCGCTAACTCTGTACTCGCGGGAGTACGCGCCGCGAGCGACGATGCTTCTGCTACCGACCCAAAGTTGCTCGACAGGGCGAAGGCCCTTCTTGAAAAGGCTCCGCTTATTGACACCCACAACGATCTTCCTTCGGTGTTTCTCGAAACGAAAGCTGGCGATCTGACCTCGTTCGATATGACCAAGGCGCAGCCCACATTGTGCGCGGATATTCCGAGCTTGCGCGAGGGGCGCGTCGGCGCGCAGTACTGGTCGGTGTTTGTGGAGTCGGCGACGCAGAAGACGCACACTTCGTTGCACGAGGCCATGCGCGAGTTTGATGTGGCGCTCCGCTTCATCCAGACCAACGCCGATCTCGAGCAAGCTCGCACTGCGGACGACATCGAGCGCATCCACAAAACCGGGCGCATCGCTTGCCTTCTGGGCGTCGAAGGCGGCCACATGATCGAGAATTCCCCCGCGGTGCTGCGGAATTTTTATGCTCTGGGCGCGCGGTACATGACGCTGACGCACTGGGACAATATCGACTGGGCCGATTCCGCGACGGACCGGCCGGAACATTACGGGCTCACGGAATTCGGCGAGCGCGTGGCGAAGGAGATGAACCGCCTGGGCATGTTTGTGGATCTATCCCACGTGAGTGCCGACACGATGCGGGACGCCCTGCACGTCACGCGCGCTCCTGTGATCTTCTCTCACTCCAACGCATTTGCGATTGACCCGCACCCACGCTGCGTCCCCGACGATGTACTCGCTCTCACCGCTGCAAATGGGGGCGTCGTGCACGTCAACTTTATCCCGACGTTTATTTCGCCCAAGGCCCCTGAGTGGCAAACGAGACGCACAGCGGCGCTCAAGGAACTGCATGCGCGTTTAGATAACGACAAAGCGATTGCGAAAGGCATCGCCGATTGGGAAAAGGCTAACCCGCAGCCTCGCGGCAGTATCTCGGAAGTAGCCGATCACATCGACCACATTCGCAAAGTCGCGGGCATCGACCACATCGGGATCGGCGCGGACTACTACGACGTAAACCCGCTGACGATGGTGCAGGGCCTGGAAAACGTAACGCGATATCCATATTTATTCGCGGAGCTTCTGCGGCGTGGGTATTCGGACGACGATGTGTTGAGGATCGCGGGACGAAACCACCTGCGGGCCATGCGCCAAATGGAGCAGGTCGCGGCACAACTGCAAAAATCGGAATCGCCACTGATCACCGAAGGTCTGGTGGCAAAGTGGACTCTGTAATTTACTCGGCGCGACGCGTTACCATTTCCGGGTTACCCGTCTAACCGGCAAGGAGCTCAGTCACTTGGCGCAATCCAACGCTTCACTCGCGCGTCAATATCTCAAGGCCGTGGAATCGTTAGGTCCTCTCAAGGATGTGGCCGCTTTTTATGGTCCCGACGTGGTTTTTCAGGAATTTCCGAATCGGATCGCGCCGCAAGGCCGCGTCCGGCGCGCTGGGGACCTGAGCGCCGCCTATCAAAAAGGGCAGCAACTCCTTCAGTCGCAGACTTACGCGGTGCAGAGAATTATGGAAGCAGGCGATGAGGTGGCCGTCGAGTTGGAATGGACTGGAGTCCTCGCGATTCCCGTGATGAATTTGCCCGCGGGGAGCGAGATGAAAGCGTTCGTCGCGATGTTCCTCACCTTCCGCGAGGGCAAGATTATTTCGCAGCGAAATTACGACTGTTATCCGCCATTCGGCGCACAACCCGATCCCGGCGTCCCGGGGTAATAACGCAGGACTGCTCGAGCGGAAATTCCTGTCACCGATTAGCGGTCGATTGCTCCCACCATGCTGTAACGTCCGAACGACGGGACAGTGATATATTCACGGCGACGTTTGGCACAAGCGGGTGACCCGTATGTCTCGCAGCTTTTCTCGCCGCGCGCTGCGGCGTGCTCTAGTCCTCCAATTCGCGGCGGGCGCAGCATTGTTGTTTTTGGTTCTTGCTGCAGCGGTACGTGCTCAGGACAAGAATCCATTTGCAGGTGATCCAAACGCGGCGAAATTGGGCGAGTCGCAATTCCGTGCGAATTGCGCGTTCTGTCACGGGCTAGGCGCTCGGGGCGGCGGGCGCGGCCCCGATTTGACGCGTGCGCAGAAGCGCCATGGCAATGCGGACGGGGACCTGTATCGCACGATTAATGAAGGCGTGCCAGGCACGGCGATGCCTCCCAACGGAGCGACGCAACAGGGCGTGGGAATGACCGAGGGCGAGATCTGGCAGGTGATCAGCTACATCCGCAGTTTGCAAAAGAAAACGGATGCTCAGGTGGAAGGGAATGCCGCGCACGGGAAGGAATTATATTTCGGATCGGCGGCGTGCGCGAACTGCCACATGGTGCAGGGAAAGGGCGGGCGCCTCGGACCGGACCTGACGACCACAGGATCGGCGCGCTCAATGGACTATCTGGTGGAATCGATACGGAATCCCAGCCGCAGATTGGCGCAAGGAATTTCGGAGGCGATGAAGGAGTTCTCGCAGGAGTACGTGACGGTCACGGTGGTGGACGCGAGCGGGCAGAAGTTTCAAGGCACTATTCTAAACGAGGACAATTTTACTTTGCAGATGATCGACATGCGTGAGCAATTGCATTTGTTCGACAAGAGCAAGTTGCAATCGCTCGAGGAGACGCGGCAGTCCCTGATGCCAGTTTACGATCAGAAAATGTTGCCGGACAAGGATCTGCAAGACTTGATCGCATTCTTGCTGACGGCTGATTTGGGCACGGAAGGTGGCAAGTGAGCCGCCGCATGGCGTTAGGGAAACTAACGGTCGCTTTACTTGGAGCAGTCACGGTTTGTGCTGGCGGTGCGCGCTCGCAGGTAACCTCTCAGCGGCTGCTGGATTCGGCACAGGAGCCACGGAACTGGTTAATGTATTCGGGCGATTACGCCGGACACCGCTTCAGCGCGCTCGATCAGATCACCACGACGAACGCGCAGGGGCTCGTGCCGAAGTGGGCGTATCAAACGATGGCAGGCGGGAAATTCGAGACGACACCACTCGTTGTCGATGGCGTGCTGTATGGCACCGGGCAGGACGACCGCGCCTATGCGTTGGATGCACGATCCGGGCGGCCGATCTGGCAGTATCAACGCGCGTTGCCAGCCGACATTCGACCTTGCTGCGGACGCGTGAATCGCGGCTTGGCGATTTTGGGCGACAAAGTTTTCCTGGGAACGCTGGACGCCCATGTGATCGCGCTCGATGCGAAAACGGGGAACGTGGTTTGGGATGTGAACGCAGTGGATTATCGCGGCGGCTACAGCTTCACCGTCGCGCCCCTGGCGATCAAGAATCTGGTGATTGTCGGCGTCTCTGGCGGAGAGTACGGCATTCGTGGATTCATCGACGCGTATGATGCTGCAAGCGGCGAGCGTAAATGGCGCTTCTACACGGTTCCAGGGCCGGGCGAGCCGGGTCACGACACCTGGGAAGGCGACTCGTGGAAGATTGGCGGCTCGCCTGCCTGGATCACCGGGACTTATGATGCGGCGACGAATACCACATTTTGGACCACGGGAAATCCGTCGCCATCAAATCGCGGCGAAGGGCGGGCCGGCGACAATTTATACAGCAACACACTGCTGGCGCTCGATCCGGATACCGGCAAACTGAAGTGGCACTTCCAATTTACGAAGCACGATGACCACGACTACGACGCCACGCAAGTGCCCGTGATGATCGATCAGGGAAACCAACGTTTGATCGTGCAGGCCAATCGCAACGGATTTTTCTACATTATCGACCGCGCGACGGGAAAGTTGATCTCGTCGAATCCATACGCCAAGGTCACCTGGAGCACCAGTAAAGACGCAAACGGACTTCCGGTCGTTGACAAAAATGGCGCTCCAACGCCGGAGGGCAACCGCGTGTGCCCCGGCGCGGCGGGGGCCACGAATTGGATGTCGCCTACCTACGATCCGCAGACGAAATTGTTCTATGTGACCGCCCGCGAACAGTGCGACATTTTCAGCACCGCGCCGCAACAGTTCGAAAAAGGCCACGCCTACTACGGCAGCGCCTATTTCCCGAACGATGACGCGGCGCCATTTTGGGGCGCCTTGCGAGCTATCGATCCCCTAAGCGGAGAGTTAAAGTGGGAATGGAAGCATCCTTCGCCAACTTGGTCGGGAGTGCTCTCAACAGCAGGCGGATTGGTTTTCACCGGTGACGCGGAAGGGAATTTTATGGCGCTGGAGGCGGCGACGGGAAAAGTCTTGTGGCACTTTCAATGCGGAGCGTCCGTATATTCGTCGCCGATGTCGTTTGCCGTCGATGGCAAACAGTATGTCGCGGTGGCCGCGGGTAGCGCGCTGTTCACGTTCGGCTTACCTTGAGGTAGAGACGTATGCAACCAGATCGACGACGCACTCTCCGATTTCCTTTTGAGGCGGTGGCCGAGGTCTCTCGCGAGAAGACCGATGCGCGTCTTCCCGCCCGAGTCACCGAGATCGGCCCCAACGGTTGTTACCTGCAGTTGGCCGCTCCTTTTGAAGTCGGAACCTCGATATTTGTCAGGATTTTCGTGGAAGGGAGTTTCTTCGAAACCCACGCAAGCGTCGCGTATTCGCAGCCCAACACTGGCATGGGTGTCGCTTTCCGCGACCTAAAACCCTATTTCGTTGAGGTGTTGAGAAAGTGGCTCCTGGACGCCATGCTTGCGAAACAGAAGCCCCGTAAGTGATTTTGTTCGCACGCCGCCGCGGTAGAATGAAGGCATGCAGAGGAAGATCTTCTGGGGCACCTTTACGATCCTCGGTGTGCTGGCGGATTTAGCGTTGCCATTGTGGTGGGCGTTGGCGGCGACGATTCCCATTGGTGTGTTGAGTTGGTGGATCGCGTATCGGAGCGATTGGTTTTAAGTTGCGATTCATGAACCGTGCAAAACCTGCCCACTGATCCCCGGAATAAATTTAGAAGTTGGCGGGCCGCTACGCTTGCGCTACTGTGCGCGGCGTTTGCTGGCGCAGGCTATTGCCAGACTGGCGCGGCTGAGAAGGGCGTTAACGAAAAGACTGCCATTGCCAAAACGGTGAGCGGGCGGCTGGAGATTTCTGGTTCCAAGATTTATTACGAAGAATGCGGTTCGGGTCCGATTGCGGTTGTTCTGCTGCATGACGGACTGCTTCATTCGGTCACCTGGGACGCCGTATGGAAGCCGCTCTGCGCTAAGTACCACACTGTGCGCTATGACCGCCGGGGTTACGGCCGGTCCGAGACGCCGAAGAGTCAGTTCGCACCGACCGAAGACCTCTTCGAATTGCTAAGCCATTTGAAGATTGAGCATGCCGTCGTCGTTGGCAATTCATCGGGAGCCGCGCTGGCAATCGATTTTGCGCTGGCGTATCCAGAAATGGTCGACGGCCTGTTTCTGATTGGCCCTGTCGTGAACGGCATGGACGTCAGCACCGCGTTTCTCGAGCGCGGCGAGAAAAATATGGCCCCGCTAAAGAACGGTGATGCCAAAGGCGCCGCGGAGAACTGGTCGAAGGATCGCTACCTCATCGGGGAAGGGCATGAAGCCGCACGGAAGAGAGTCTACGAGGTCCTCGCCGATAATCCACAAAATCTGAAGTACACCGGCGAGTTCGAGATCCGCAATTCGCAGCCCTCCAATTCCCGGCTCGCCGAGATTCATGCTCCCACGTCGATCGTGGTTGGAGAGTTCGATATTTCTGATGTGCATGCCCACGCGGGTGCATTCGAGGCGGGAATCCCTGGCGCTCAGCGCGACATCATCATCAATGCGGGCCACCTGGTCCAAGTGGAACAGCCTGACGTGCTAATGGAGAAGCTGGGACCCTTCATCGATCTTCAGCAACGCAAGAGCGTCAGCGTCTCGCTCGACATCCTGCAAACATACGCGGGCTCGTACAATTCAGCCCACGGGGTCGTCACCATAGGGCTGGAGGGCAGCCACCTCACCATGCAAATTGCGGGACAACCCGAGTTCCCGCTGTTCGCCGAATCGCCCTCAAAATTCTTCTTGAAAGCGGCCGATGTAGAGATCGAATTCAAGAAAAACTCCGCGGGTAAGGTGAATCGAGCGGATATTTCCCAGGACGGCGAAACTCTAAAAGCCCCCCGGATGTAACGTTTACCGGCTCGGCGGCCTGGTGCCTCGGCTCTTTCTCGACTCAGCGCAACTCAGCGTTCTCTGCGTCTCTGCGTTATCTCTTTTTTCGCATCTACGGATGCGGCGCATTAACGAGGGCCCCGGCGTAGAATGTTCACGCGGAACCCGGCTCCCGCGCTGTTTGCGTGCCGCTGCGAATCAATGTGAAAATGGAGCATGCGAAAATCAACTGTTTCGGCAATGGCTTTGTTTTTGGCGGCAAGCTTGCTGCAAATCGGAAGTTCGATGGCGCAAGATGCGCCGGCCGCGAATCCCACTCCAGCACCCGCGGCGAAGACGCCTGCGGCAAAGAGCGCGCAAGCACCAGCAACGAAATCCGGGCAAGCCACGACGGCGAAGAAGCCTGGCCCCGCCCCGCTGGTTCTTAAGACTCCCAAGGACAAGGCCAGCTACGCGATCGGAATGAATATCGGAAAGGGCCTGCATAAGGATTCCGTGGATGTTGATCCGGCCATCCTCCTGCGCGGCTTGAAGGACGGAATGGCCGGCGGTAAAACGCTACTGACCGACGACGAAGCGAAATCGGCAATGGTCGCGATCCAAGCCGACCTGCGCAAGAAACAGGAGGCAAAAATGGCCATCGCGGGCGACGCCAACAAAAAAGAGGGCGACGAGTTTCTGGCGCAGAACAAGACGAAAGAAGGCGTTGTAACGCTGCCAAGCGGCCTGCAATACAAAATCTTGAAAGAAGGCACCGGCCCCAAGCCCTCAGCCAGCGATTCCGTCATCTGCAATTACAAAGGCACCTTGATCGACAACACGGAATTCGACAGCTCTTATAAGCGCGGCCAACCCGCAACGTTCCCAGTGGGCCAGGTCATCAAGGGATGGACCGAAGTCCTGCAACTGATGCCGGTCGGATCCAAATGGCAGGTCTTTGTTCCCTCAGATCTAGCCTACGGTCCACGCGCCCCAGGCGGCGCCATCGGCCCCAACGCGACGCTAATCTTTGAAATCGAATTGCTCTCGATCCAGGGCAAGTGAGATCGCGTCGCTAAACTTCCGGCACTCCTACGCCCTCTTGGAGCGAGATTTCGTTTCCGCATTTCGGACAATGCTCGTATTTTGCGAGGCGCGACAACGCGGTCTTATGAGCTAGCTTCTTACCCTTCAGGGTCCTTGTTGGGTTGTAACCACAGACAGGGCAGCGGATCCGATCATGCGAATTACCAGGCACTGAGGAATATTGCACCTAGAGCTCCGCGGATATTCCGTGCACGGCGCATAAGCCATTGGTACACTTTCGCGAATGGCCGAAACAATTAGTCCTCGGCACTCTCTCCTCGTTCGCGTCACGCACTGGCTTACGGTGTTATCCTTCCTGGCCCTGCTCGTGACTGGAGTGGAAATTCTGATCTCTCACCCACGGTTTTATTGGGGAGAGACCGGCAACGTAAATACTCGCCCCTTATTCACAATCCCGATTCCATCCTCTCGCTCCAGCGTTCCCACCGGGTATGGTTACGTGCTTCCCGATCAGAATGGCTGGAGTCGCTATCTCCATTTCCAATCTGCTTGGCTTGTGGTTGGAACCGGTTTACTTTACGTGGCCTTCGGATTCTTCGGAGGGCATTTCCGACGGAATTTGCTTCCCGCTCGTTCTGACCTCTCGCCCAAGCGGCTTGGAATTTCCATTGCCCAGCACCTGCGTTTCGAACGACCGAGTTCGAAGGAAGCCTGGTCGTATAACGTGTTGCAGCGCTTGACGTATTTGGTTGTCATTTTCCTGTGCTTTCCGTTGATCATCTGGACGGGGCTGGCGATGTCACCGGCCTTCGAATCCCTGGCTCCGTCCGCGGTTCTGGGTGGCCACCAATCCGCGCGGACCATACACTTCTTCGTGACAGGATTTCTGGTCGCGTTCCTTCTGATTCATGTGCTGATGGTTGTTGTTGCCGGATTCCGAAATCGCATGCGCGCCATGATCAGCGGTCGCGTCACCGAGCCTCAGGAGCGAGTATGAACAAGCTCTCTCGACGTCAAATCATCACCACCGGGCTCGGGGCCACAGCGGGTATTTCTGGGCTGGCCGTGGCTGCGAAGCTTGCCAGGCGATATGGACTCATCCCGCCGGATTCGGGAGGCATTTACGGGTCCGGCGAAACTCTTACCTATGCTGCGCAGCGGGTATTGACTCGCCACACTCTGGCGCGTGAGTTCTCGCAAAGCCAGATCTCCAAAGATCCGTTTGCAAATCCTGTCGATCCCCTGGGCGAAGAGTTCCAGCGCTTTCAGAGCGCGGCATTTGTGGACTGGCGTCTGTTCGTTGACGGCATGATCGCCCGCCCGGCGTCCTTCTCCGTTGCTGAACTCAAGAGCTTTCCCGCCCGCACCCAAATCACGATGATCGGCTGCGAAGAAGGTTGGACATATATTGCCGAATGGACAGGCGTTCCCCTCTCACACATCCTGGAACTGGTGGAGACGCTGCCCCAGGCCCGATACGTTGTATACCGCTCGATCCAACCCGACGCATGGGATAGCATCGACATGGCTGAGGCGTTGCACCCGCAGACTCTCGTCAGCTACGGTATGAACGGCGGCGAGCTGCCTGTGCCATTCGGCGGACCTCTGCGCATGCGCGTTCCGCGTCAACTCGGCTACAAGAACGTCAAATACATTACCCGCCTCACGATCACTGATAACCTCAAACAGTTCGGCAAAGGCTTGGGCTCTGGCGCATTGGGGGCAGAAGATGGATACGCATGGTACGCGGGCATCTGACAGCGCAGGCCATCGCATACCACAAGCCCTCTACATGGTGACTCAAACGGACCCACTACCGGCGATTCCGCTTCGTTGACACCCTTCGATGCGTCCATTACGCTTAAAAGTTTGCTCCATGACGTTTCTCTCCTGAGAAGAACGGACAACACACCGCATGGCTGAAGAAAAGCTCCCGACCCGCGCTGAAGATTTTTCCGAGTGGTACAACCAGCTGGTTCTGAAGGCGCAGCTCGCCGACTACGCTCCCGTACGCGGCTGCATGATCGTGCGGCCGTACGGCTGGGCGCTCTGGGAGAACATGCAGCAAGCGCTGGACCGCCGCTTCAAAGCCACCGGCCACCAGAACGTCGCGTTTCCGCTGTTGATTCCCCGCAGCTTCATCGACAAAGAGAAGCACCACGTCGAAGGTTTCTCGCCTGAGCTCGCGGTCGTCACCATCGGCGGCGGCGAAGAACTCGCCGAACCGTTAGTCCTGCGCCCAACGTCGGAAACCATCATCGGCCACATGTGGTCGAAGTGGATCCAGTCCTACCGCGACCTGCCCGTTCTGATGAACCAATGGAACAGCGTGGTTCGTTGGGAGCTGCGCACCAAGCTCTTCCTCCGCACGCTGGAGTTCTACTGGCAGGAAGGCCACACCGCCCACGCCACCCGCGAGGAAGCCGAAGCCGAAACCCGCCAGATGCTCGACATCTACACCGACTTCGCGGTCACCGACGCCGCCATCCCCGTAATCCCCGGCAAAAAGTCCGACGCCGAAAAATTCGCCGGCGCCGACGTCACCTATTCCATCGAAGCCATGATGGGAGACGGCAAAGCTCTGCAATCGGGCACCTCCCATTTCCTGGGCCAAAACTTCGCGCAAGCCTTCGAAGTGCGTTACCTCGACCAGAACGGCCAGTTGCAGCACTGTTGGACAACATCCTGGGGCCTCTCCACCCGTGTAATCGGCGCCATCATCATGGTCCACGGCGACGACCAGGGCCTGGTCCTGCCTCCGAAACTCGCGCCCTACCAGGTGGTTATCGTCCCCATCTTCAGGACTGACGAAGAGAAGTCCTCCGTTCTCGACGCCGCCCGCAAGCTAAGGGCCGACCTGGTCAAAGCCAACGTGCGCATCACTCTAGACGAGCGCGAGGGCAACAGCCCCGGCTGGAAATTCAACGATTGGGAAATGCGCGGCGTCCCCGTACGCGTAGAACTCGGCCCGAAAGATGTCGCCAAGCAGTCGGCCGTCCTAGCCCGCCGCGACCGCCCTGGGCGCGAAGGCAAGATCAGCGCCCCTCTAGCCGAGGTGCCCCAAACCATCGAGCGCCTGCTGGCCGAAATCCAGCAAGCTATGCACGACAAAGCGCTAGCCTTCCGCAAAGCCAACACGCATGACGCCAAGACCTACGACGACCTGAAGAAGGCCGTCGAGATGGGGTTCGCCTTTTCACCCTGGTGTGGCAGCGCCGACTGCGAAGCCAAGATCAAGGAAGAGACCCGCGCCACCATGCGCTGCATCCCGTTCGACCAGCCTGCCGAAGCGGGAGCTTGTGTCTGCTGTGGCAAGCCCGCGGCTGAGCGCGCCATCTTCGCCAGAGCTTACTAGAAGTCATCTCATAGATGCGTCTCAGGGGGTCGGAGCTTTAGCTCCGACATTCAAAGTCACGCAAAATCGGGCTTTAGCCCCTGAGGAAATTCTTCTCTTCCTGTCTCGGCCATTTATGAGATGGCCTCTAGTCTCCTGAGTCATAAATAGATTGTATAAATTGAGGA